>Ga0070739_10002919_pt1 | contig 21995 bp, 23 predicted proteins | sample Coa_R1_7_FD_66445 | JGI IMG/M metagenome (GOLD analysis project Ga0070739, IMG submission 66445) | Surface soil microbial communities from Centralia Pennsylvania, which are recovering from an underground coalmine fire - Coalmine... | ecosystem: Environmental > Terrestrial > Soil > Unclassified ... | reverse complement strand
AGTCGGCGATCAACGCCATTCACGGACGGGACGGATCCGTGGTCACGCTCTCGGTTCGACATTCGGGTAAGGTTCGATCGGTTCGGTTGAAACGCGGCAACATACCGCCGGTTACGGCCTACGGCTGGCTGGCCCCGCACCATATCGGCGTTGTCACGGCTACGTCCTTCGGCTCGTCGACGAGTGCGGACGTGGCCCGAGCAATCTCCTACGTTCGCTCAATCGGCGCCACGCGGCTGATACTTGATCTGCGCGACAATCCCGGAGGTTACGTCGATTCAGCGCAAGCTGTGGTGAGCCAGTTCATCACGCATGGCGTCGTCGCCTACGAGGAGTCGCCGCACAAGTCGCTGACACCGCTCAACCTGGTCAAGACGGCGCACGTCACGCACCTGCCGATGGTCGTACTCGTCAATGGCGGGACGGCAAGCGCAGCCGAAATCACGGCCGCCGCGCTCCGCGATCACCACCGCGCCATTCTCATCGGAACAACTACCTACGGGAAGGGCAGCATGCAAAGCATCTACTCTCTGCCCGATGGATCGACGATCCGCATTACCGACCGGCTGTGGCTAACACCGGACAAAAAATCGGTTCAGAAGCGCGGTCTAAAGCCAAATATCGTCGTGCGCACCGTCAACGAGGGGCCGTTTACCGACGATGCTCAGCTCGCCGCCGCGGAACGATATCTCCTGAGTCACGGTCACTGATTCGTGCCCGCCTGGCTAGTCCTGGCACTCATAATCACCTTGGTCCTGGCGCTCGCGTTCCAGCTTGCCGCACGCCGCTTCGGCTGGCGCGTCATCGGATATTGGTTGTTCGTGTTTCTCGGTTTCATAGCCGGTGAAATCGTAGCCGAATCGGTCGGTCTGAACTGGCTGCGAGTCGGAGATCTCCGACTTTTGCCTGACCTCCTCGGTGCTGCCGTCGCACTTGCGCTCCTGTGGTGGACCGGTATTTAGATCCGCAAGTCATCGAGCGTGAACCTGAACAAATCGCCGATGTGGTCGACAATGATGTCTGGAGCCGGTTGATAGTCGCAGACGTGTGAGGCGTACTTACCCTGCCGAACGAGAACCGTGGTGAACCGGTGGGGACATTCCTGAGCCAGGGTCGCCAGGATGCGCGGTTTGTCGTCCACCATCACATAGTGGTCACCCGGATAGGTCGAAAAGACTCGCGGCAGCTCCTGCTCTTTGTGAACGCAGATCATGACGTTACCCTGGACCGCGTCGGCCAGCCCGCTATCTCGGATCTTCATCGGCTGGAAAACCGGATCACCGTCCGAGAGAATCGCGACCGTGCCGAGCGTTCTTAAGTGAGCAATCGTTTCAAAGGCGCCCGGGTAGACATAGTCGCGATACGGCCATGTTTCGAGCATTGCTCGCAGCTCTTCGCCGGCTGAGGGGTCATGTGTGACGGCCGCCAGGCGGTCTACGGAGCCGGGAATATCGACATATCCTTCCTCTTCTCGCATATCGTCGTAAATGCGCCAGAACATCTTCTCCCGCGCCGTTCCCTCCAGTTGCTCGATGCGGTCGCCAAGATCTTCCTTCAGGCGATCATTGTCGAGGAGCGTATTGTCGACGTCGAGAAGAAAGACGACACGGCTCGATTCGGTCATGGAGTTACCTGGCCCCGGAATCGAGCGTGCGCCGGACCAAAGTCCCACCCTTCTCCGCTCTCCCGCCAGGTAGAGACAATTCGGTCAATAATTTCCTCGACCGAGTCGGTCGCTACCATGATGTCGAGATCGCGCTGGCCGAGTTTCGCCTGCGCCAGTGCTCGCTCTCGCAGCCAGTCGAGCAGTCCGCGCCAGTAGTCACGACCATACAAAATCACCGGGAAGTGTCGAAGCTTCCCGGTCTGAATAAGAGTCAAGGCTTCAAACATCTCGTCGAACGTCCCGAAGCCGCCCGGAAAGATAATGAACGCCTCGGCGTACTTGACGAACATCGTCTTTCGCGCAAAGAAGTAGCGAAAAGTCAGAGGCACGGTCACGTACGGGTTCATGTGCTGCTCGAACGGCAGCTCGATGTTCAGGCCGACCGAGAGCGCTCCGACCTCCTTCGCGCCCTTATTCGCCGCCTCCATAATGCCCGGCCCACCCCCGGTAATGATGGCAAAGCCGCGCTCTCCCAGGCCGCGGGCAACCGCCTCGGCCGCCTGATACGACGGGTCGGACGGAGGAGTACGTGCCGAGCCGAAGATTGTGACCGCGGGCGGTAGTCCGGCGAGCGTGTCGAACCCCTCTGTGAATTCGGCCTGGATCCGGAAGAGGCGCCACGCGTCGGTATGCAGGAACGCCGGCTCTTCAAAATTGCGCTGCAGCAGCACCTCGTCGGAGGTGGCCGCGCCCGCCGGCAGTGTCGCCTTGCGTACCTCCCGTTCCCCGTCATTGGATGCCATTCTTCGCCTCCTCCGCGCACTGTCCAGGCAAGAACCGTGCTATACTGACCCGCGCCAGACGGCGTACAGTCGCGCAAATCGTCAAAGGATTCCCGTGAAAGAAGCCCTTCGCATCGTACAGATTATCCTCGCCCTTTCTGTCCTCGGGCTGATATTGATGCAGTCCCGTGGCACCAGCCTGGGCAGCGTATTCGGCCAGGAAGGCAGCGTCTACCATACTCGCCGGGGCGCGGAACGCGTGCTCTTCAATGTCAGCATCGCTACGGTTGTGGCGTTCCTGATCGTGTCGCTGGCGTTGGTTCGCGTGTCGTAACCCGCCGCCCGCGCACTGTTAGCTCGCGCTGTACGTCTGGAGGTTGAGGGACAGAACGTTGGTTGCTCCCTCGCCGTCCAACGTCATCCCGTAAAGGACGGCCGCCGCCGCCATCGTCGCCCGATTATGCGTTACGACGATCGTCTGGGTGCTCCGACTGATATCGCGCAGCACCGCAAGGTACCGGTCGACATTGCTTTCGTCCAGCGCCGCGTCTACCTCGTCCAGGACACAGAACGGCGTCGGACGGATTTTTAAGACTGCGAACAGGAGCGCCGTTGCTACCAGCGCTCTTTCTCCGCCCGAGTATGCTGTCGTCGATCTTGAACGTTTGCCCGGCAACTCGGCGACGACATCGACACCGCCGTCATCAGCCTGCACCAACCTCCCCATGCCTCCGCGCAGCATGATCTCAAAAACTCGGCCGAACTCTACGTCGACTGCCGCAAAGGCGGTCGCGAAGCGCGATTCCATCTCGCGGTCCGACACGGCAAGAATCTCGTTGAGCTCTCCCAGCGCCTGATCCAAATCGTCGAGGTGGTGTCGAAGGTAGGTGTGACGCTCGTTTAGCTCGTCATATTCCGCAACAACGGCCTCGTCAAGCATGGACTGGCCGGCCACCCGGCTCTTGAGCCGTCTGATTTCCGCTTCCTCAGGTGCGTCGTCGCCCGGAGGTGGAAGCTCGTCCGGTTCTACCGCCAGATCGAGCCGGAGCTCCGCCCGCAAGCGCGCGGCATCATCTTCGCGGCGCTCCAGCCGCGCGCTCGCTCGTTCGACCCGCGACGCCGCCTCGAGTACCTGGTCTCGGAGCTCGCGCGGATCCGGACGCTCCGCGTTCACCGTCTTCGGGAGTTCTTCCAGGCGCGTACGTTGCTCGCGAATCCGAGCCCCGATTACCGGCGCCTCCGCGGCAAGCCGTTCATTCTCCGATCGCGCCCGCTGAACCTGGATCTCGAGAGCGGGAATGGAACCGGCTATCTCTTCAAGTTCGGCCTCGAGCCGTGAAAGCTTTTCGCCGGCGACATCGCGTACCGCTTGGCGGTTGAGTCGTCGCTCTTCAGCGATCGCCAGGGCCTGGCAAAGCGAATCGTGCTCCCGCTTAGCTCGCTCCAAACGATCTCGGGTACTCTCTGCCGCTTGACGTGCATCGTCATAGACGGCGCGCAGCTTCGCCTCTTCCTCGGCGAGCGTCTGGGCTGCTTGTTCCGCGTCGGCCGCCCGGCGCGCCCAATTAGCGACTTCCGCATCCGCACGCTCAAGGGCCGTCCGTACCGTCTCCGCCTCGTCCGCTGCCTCTGAAACACGCCGGACCAACCCGTGCTTCGTCCCGTTCATCTCAGACACCAACTCGCGGGCACGGCGCAGAACTTGTTCGGCACCGCGCAACTCGCGTTCGATCTCTTCAAGTCGCGCGGTGCCTCGTCGCTCGTGAGCGTGCAGCAACTCCATCCGACGTTCCAGGCAGGTGAGCCGTGACTCACGGTGCTCGATTTCCGACACGGCGCGCAAGTACTCCTCCGCCCCCGCCGGCTCATCGGACAGCCTCGTTCCTCTTGCATCGCACACGAGCCCATTTCGGGCGATGATTTGCAATGGCGGGGAACCGACCAGGTGGGCCGGGCGGTCCGCGACTTCCACCCACGCCGCGCGAGCCTCATCGTCGGATTCGACCAGAAGGGTAGCGGTAAACAGTCCCGGCGGCCCGCCTTCCACGAGTTCTTCTGCCCATTCACCGCCAAGACCGAGCGAGTCGCGCCAGCGCCTGACCTCGGCTAAGTCGGGCTCCGCACATTCCAGCATGCCGGGGCGGGCGAGTTCGCCCAGAGCGGCCGCGATAGCCTTCTCCCATCCGGGGGGAACCTTGATGCTCTGCAGGAGGCCTGAGTCAACGGAGTCCGCCGCCGCCTGCTGGCGGCTCCTTGCCGCTTCGATCGTCCCACGCGACCGGCCCACCTGTGCTTCGAGGCGCCGGAGGGCGGTGGCGACGCGCCGCAGGCGACTAACGCATCCAGCACGATCCTGCTGCAGTTCCGCAACTCGGCGCTCGGAGTCTGTCGCGCCTGTTTCGAGCGTGCGGAGCCGGTCGCTGATCTCGGTTAGTTCTGAGTTGAGCGCTCCCTGACGCGCCTCAATCACCGTCAATTGGTCAGCTAGCCGCTCTCGGTCCGCGGCGCGGGAGGCAAAGGCATGGACCGCCCCGCGATGTGCATCGGCCGCTCCGCGCACGCGCTTTGCCGCCTGACCCAACCGATTGCCCGCGGAGACCGCGGCGTCCGCCGCTCGCGACGACGCATCCTGAAGGTCCAGAACGAATAGGTGTGACGTTTCGCGCCGCTCGACCCAGCGTTTGATCTCATGCTCGACCGTCTGGAGCGCTGTTTGAGCGTCTTCATGGTCCGCTCGGGCCCGTTCAATGGATGCCTCGAGTACTGCCTCGCGGGATCGCGTGGCTTCGATCCTTCCATTCAGGTCGGCGATTCGAAGTTCCAGCACATCTCGATTCCGGCGGAGTTCGTCGCATTCCCGCTCGCTCTGGTGGAGAACTGCAACCGCCGATTCCCGCTGTTTAACCAACCGCCGTTCCTCCTCCAGCAGTTCCTCGAGCTTTGTCTCCACCTCGGTCAGGTTGGAGCGCGCGCGTCTCAGCTCTTCGTGTGCCCGTGCTTCCTCCTGCCGCGCCCTCCGAATGGAGTCGACCGCGCTCGCCCACCGCGACGCATACCAGCGGCGAAGCATATCGGTCAGCCGATCCGCGACCTCCTTGCGTTCTGAAACAGCCTTAGCCTGACGTCTCAGAAGCGCAAGCCTCGGCTCTAGCTCGGCCATGACAAGTTGAATCGTTTCGATGCTCGATTGCGTCGCCCCGATCTTCCGACGCGCTTCGTCGCGCTGCTCTCGATAGCGGGAAAGGCCCGCGGCCTGCTCGAGCAGACCTCGCCTTTCCTGCGGACCGGCGGAGAGAAGCGCGTCAGCCATTCCCTGATTCACGACGACGTGCCTCCCGGCGTCGATGCCGACGCCGGCCAGCGCAATGACCACGTCGCGCAGCCGTACCCGTCCGCGGTTTACCAGGTATTCGCTCTCGCCGGACCGGAATAGGCGCCGGCCGATCTCGATATCGTCTCCGGTCGTGTCGGCGAGGAGCATCGATACGTCGGCAACACCGAGCGTGCGCTTGCACCCCGCGTAGATCACGTCCTCGGCGCGCGTTCCACGCAACTCGCGGCTGCTCTGCTCGCCGAGACACCAGCGAACGGCATCGACGACATTACTCTTACCGCTCCCGTTTGGCCCGACGATCGCCGTGATCCCGGGCGGGAACTCCAGGTGCGTCGGTCGGGCGAAACTCTTGAATCCGGCAAGGTCGAGCGATTTCAGCAAGCGAAGGAACTCCCGGCTGGGCAATGGCACATTGTAAGAAACCGTTTAGCGGCGACCAAGAGACGTCGATTTGATAGACTGGCACGCCGAAAATCCCCCTGGAGGCCGACTGTGCGACCCCGCCCCCAGCCGAATCAACGTCGGGGACTGCTCCGCGCCGCCCTGACCGTTATCGTCCTTACCGCGCTCCTGATTATTGCCATCGCGATTGCCGGCGTCGTGCACCAGCCTGCGAAACCGACGCCGCCGACGCCTCCACCAACCGTGAACCTTACGCCTCCGAAGGCGAAACCAACGCCGAAGGGCACGGTCAAGCCCACCACGTCACCAAAAGCTCGCGCTGCACCAACCGCGAAAAAGACCCCGAAATCCGCTGCCCTGGCCCCCGGCCAGGGCTCTCTCTTTGAGCGTACTTTCACCGGAAGGCGATGGCCTGCAGGAGCTATCGCGTCGCCCAACGGCACGCAGATCGCCTACTTCCTTGGGAAGCGGGGAGCATACGCCCCCAGCCCGCTTGTCGTCGTCAGCCAACAGACAGGCGCGCTGCGCCGTGTCGGCGCGGGTGATCGTCTCGTAAGACCCGCCTGGTCGCGAAACGGCCGCTTCCTGCTCTACGCACGAGTTGCTCCCACGTCGCGGTCGCCCGGCGCGATGTGGAGTCTCGTTCGCGCCGACGTCCGAAGCGCGCGGAATCTCGTTCTGTGGCGTCAGGCGGCGCTGGCCATTCAACCTCTCGGGTGGCGGGGGCAGCAGGCACTTTACACCGCTGCTGAGGAGACGGACACGGCAGTGTATGCCGTGCATGGCAAAGACCGCGGTATTTTGGGTATGCTTCTCTCCGAGCCGATTACCAACCCGGTCCTGTCGCCGAGCGGACGATACATTGCATTCGGTGCCCCGACAAATTGCGACTTTTGCACCCTGAACATCTATGACCTTCAGCTCCAATGGGATTGGGGTGGTCCGTCCGGGATGCCCCGAGAGACCGACCTGGCTTGGGGCGCGAACGACACCCTTGTTGCATCATTCGGCAAGAAGCTGGCTATCGTGACTGCCAACGGCTACCATCCCCGCACGAGGTACGAGCCGCTGCCGTCGGGAATGCCGCGCGTCTGGTCCGACCCAATGTCCGCCGTTGTCACCGATAACCGAGTGGTAATCACCGACACCGTCTCTCACCGTCGATACATAAGCGGGTAAACCGGAGGCCGAAGTCTGACCCGCGCCCTCCTTATCACGACGATTGTCGGAATTCTGGCGCTCGGTTTCCAGACTTCCACCGTCCACGCCTGCTCCCCTCCGGAGCCGCACTCAGTTGCAGCTACGTTCGATCTGGCGGCTAACAATCTTCTTCCCGCCGGATACCCACACCTGCCCGCCTCGACCGGAGTCAAAGCGATTCCGGTTTCGATATTGAAGGCCGTCGGCTGGATTGAGAGCCACTGGGAACAGGATCGGGCCGACGGTGCTCCCCTGGTGAGCTTTGATTTCGGGTACGGCATCATGCAAATCACTTCGGGCATGGCCGGAGCGTTTGGGAACGTGTCCGGCAGCTTACCTGCTACCATCCAGACGGAGATCGCCAGCGACTACACGTACAACATCGGCTATGGCGCGGCCCTGCTGGCAAGCAAGTGGGCCGCAACGCCGGCAATTGGCGACCGCAATCCCGCAGAGGTGGAGAACTGGTATTACGCTCTGTGGGCGTACAACGGTTGGGGATGGATGAACAATCCAAACAATCCGCGTTTCAACCACCGCGGCAATCCCGGGACCAACCCGACCGGGTTCCCGTACCAGGAACGTGTCCTGTACCTGGTTTCTCATCCACCAAGGGACTCCGATGGCAATCCACTGTGGCCCGCCGTGCGCGTCACGCTTCCGAGCCGAAAGGCGATTGGTTCGAATCCGGGAAAGCTGACCGATCTCGCATCTACGCACCGGGAATCAGCGCACTCGCTCGATGTCGCGTACGAGCCGCACAGTCTGGCGGGGGTGGCACCCGGTGCCAGACTCTCCGTCTCGGTCGGCATAGTCAACACCGGGACGACAGCCTGGAGCGCCACGGGCGCGAACCGCGTCGGCGGCAACTATCACCTTTTCGCAATCCCCAGCGACCCATGGAAGCCGTTTTCGACCTCGGCCCGGAACTACCTGTCTTCGGGCGGTACTCCTGTCGCGCTTGCCCGTGACATCGCTCCCGGTGCAACCGCCTTCCTCACCTTCCAGGTTCGTTTTCCAGCGAAACGGGGAACGTATCGCCTCGCGTGGGACCCGCAGCGAGGTAAGACATGGTTCAGCCGGCTGGGTGTCAAACCGTTCATCCAGACCGTGCGCGTCGGTCTGCCGTCCGCCTCTCCGACTCCCTCCCTCGACGCTCCGCCGCCGGTCCAGGATCTCCGCTACGTCGCCGATACATCGGTTCCGGATGGGAGTGTGCTCGCCGCCGGCCAGTCTTTTCGGAAAGGATGGCTGGTTTTCAATGCCGGCGCAAAGCCGTGGACATCGGCGGCGGTCTTGAAGCATCGATCGGGACTGGCGCTCGGGCGCCCGACGATCGCGTTACCGACTTTGCAGCCGTGTCAGGCAGGAAATGTCGTTGCGCCCATGAGGGCGCCGACGAAGGGTGGGTCATACCGAAGCGTCTGGCGCATGACGAACGGGAACGTGTCGGCCGGCGATTCGCTGAGCGTTCTCTTCTCAGTTCCGGGAGGACCGGTCGCGACGCCGACTCCTCCAGTCGCGCCGACCGTCACGCCAACGATCACTCCAACGCCCACTCCGGTCGGCTAGCGCTCGGGACGGTTGGTATAATTACGCCGCAGAGAAAGGGTTAGCCAGAGGCAGGATGTCCGGACATTCCAAGTGGGCGCAGATAAAGCGCCAGAAGGGTGTCGCCGACCAGAGGCGAGGTCAGCTGTTCACAAAACTCGGCCGGGAGATCGCCGTCGCGGCTCGAGAAGGTGGACCGGAACCTGAGGCTAATGCGCGCCTCCGGCTGGCCGTGCAGCGCGCGCGAGACGCGAACATGCCGATGGACACGATCGAGCGCGCGATCAAGCGCGGTTCCGGTCCCGGTGAAGGCGAAAATTACGAGGAAATAGCCTACGAGGGTTACGGCCCCGGCGGTGTTGCCATCCTCGTTGCTGCGATGACGGACAACCGGAACCGAGCGGCAGCCGAGATCCGCAGCGTCTTCACGCGCAACGGCGGGAACCTTGGCGAATCGGGGTCGGTACGCTGGCAGTTCGAATCCCGCGGAGTGTTGACAGCCGAGGCCGGAGAGAGAGACCCGGATGACGTTGCTCTGCTGGCAATTGATGCCGGTGCCGAAGATGTCCAGATCGAAGACGGAGCTCTTACCGTTTACACAACCCCATCGGATGTCGAGACCATTCGCACGGCGTTGGAGGGCAACGGAGTGAAGGTGACCGACTCCGAGGTGGCGATGATCCCGACTACAAGCGTGCCGGTCGAAGCACGCGCCGCGGAGCAGACCATGCGGCTCATTGAACGGCTCGAAGACCTCGACGACGTCCAGACGGTTTACTCCAACGCCGACATCTCCGACGAGGTAGCCGCCTCGCTGGCCGGCTGACTCCGTACGATCATGGACCGGCCCTCGGGGCTGTCCGGCGCCACCAAAATCCTGATCGTCGTCGGCCTGATTCTGGTCGCTCTCGTCTTCCTCGCTCACATCCGCGGGATTCTCTTCCCGTTTCTGTGGGCGCTCGTTGCCGCCTACCTCCTATCACCGATCGTGAACTATCTAAACATCGACGGGCACCTGCCGCGGCTCTGGTCGGTCATCCTCATTTACGCGTCCGCGGCGATCCTGCTCCTCGCAGGGTCGCGCTACCTCTACCCACAGGTCAGCTCCGAGGTCACCGTCTTCCTCGAGGACCTGCCGCGACTCGAAGTATCGCTGATCGCCATCGTCGGGCCGCGACCGCTCGGAATCGACATCGCGTCTCTCGTTGCGCAGCTTCTGCATTCCGCAAGCGGCTACACCGAAAGCGCCCGCAGCGCCGGCCACCTCCTCGTCAACGCCTTTCAGACGGCACTCAAGACGTTCCTGTTTCTCGTGGCGACGTTTTACCTGCTCATTGATGGTCCGCGGCTTGGACGATCCTTTCAAGACGTACTGCCGGAAGAACATCGACCCGAGTTGGTCGCCCTCGCCCGTCAGATCCACCTCACGTGGCAACAGTACATTCGCGGCGAGTTGGTCCTCTTCGCCATCATGGCGACCGCGACGACAATCGGCCTGTCGGTCCTTGGCGTGCCCGGGTCACTTCCTCTGGGTGTTCTAAGCGGGGCGTTGGAAATGCTACCACTTGTCGGCCCGGTCACGGCTGGCGCTCTGGCGGTGACCGTTGCTTACGTCAACGGAACGAACCCGTTCGGCTGGAGCCAGATCGCCTACGCCGGCGTCGTCGCCGTCATGTATCTGGTTTTCCGCCAGGCGGAGGATTACTTCGTGGTGCCCCACGTCCTGGGTCGGGCTGTGCGCCTCAACCCGCTGGTCGTGCTTTTCTCGGTTACCGCCGGAGGCGTGATCGGCGGCCTCCTTGGTCTGTTCATCGCGGTCCCGATTGCTGCCAGCATCAAGGCGATCCTTGTGTACCTGTACGCGAAGCTCCTCGACCAACCGGTGGAGTTCGCGCCGGTCAAGACGTTAGGAGGAGGAATTATTGAGATCCCCGTTCACGACCGCGACGAGCCAGAAGATTCTCCCGCGAACCGAGCTGGCACGTCGTAGCGCTGAGATGCGGGAGGCGGGCCGCCGGCTTGTGTTGACCAATGGCTGCTTCGATCTGCTGCACGTCGGGCACGTTCGCTACCTGGAGGCGGCGCGTCGACTTGGCGACGCACTCGCCGTCGGTCTCAACGACGATGCGTCGGTCCGGCGACTCAAAGGCGACGGCCGGCCGCTCAATTCCCAGGACGACCGCGCCGAACTTCTCGCGGCACTCGCTTCGGTCGACTTCGTGACGATTTTCCCTCAGGACACGGCGGTTGAGTTGGTCGACCTGGTCCAACCGTCAATATACGTCAAGGGAGGCGACTACCCCGCCGACCCGGCGGATCCTGGGTTCCCTCCAGAAGGAAAGATCGTGCATTGTTACGGGGGCAGCGTGAAGATTCTGCCGTACGTGCCCGGTCACTCGACTTCAGAGCTCATTCAGAAAATGGGGACGCGGCGATCCTGACTCGGCTACAATCCCGTATTGTCTTGCGACCCTGCATCTGGCGTCTCCTCCTGCTCGCCGTCTGCCTATTCGTCGCGGGCTGCGGGTCATCTCGCCCGCCGAGCGACGCAGTCGCGTCGGTAGCCGGGGCGACGATTACGCGCTCCGACGTTGCACGGTACCTTGCTTACACGAAGAGCTACTACGGGCGGATCGCGCCGGGTAGTTGCGCGGCGCGGGGGTGCGGCGACGTCCGCCGGCAAATCCTCGCCCGATTGATCGAAGAGCGCGTCGTCCTCGCCTATGCGGCCCGTCGGCATATCTCGTTGAGTGCCGAGGATCGGATGAAGATAGGCGCGCAACTCGCCCACCTGAGCGTGCCCCCTGGCGCGCGCGCCGTCGCGGACGTCGGCGCCCCATTCATTCGTAGCGTTCTAACGCGCCAGGCGCTCATCCAGGACGTAGAACGTGCGGTGACGCCGGCGCGCCTGCTCCGGGGACCAAGTGTCCATCTCCTCGCCTATGTTATTCCTGCCGGCACCGATCGTCGTGCCTACGCTCAGGCGCTGGCTCTCGCCACAAACGGGAAGCCGGTTCCCCCCTCTGCCCGGGAGAAGTATGAGTGGGTCGCTGCGTTCCACGTGCCCTCCTGGATGGACTCCGCGGTCGCCGGAGCGTCACCGGGCCAGTACCTTGGACCATTCCGTCGCCACGATCAGCTACTGGTGTACCGCGTCCTCGGCCACGGCACGCATCGCTACTCCGCTCCGGCCCGCGCGGTGGTGGAGGTCCGCTACTTCTCCCGGTGGCTAAAGCGTGAGCTGGCACGCGAGATCCCATCATGCTACGGGCCCTCCGGCAACAGCCGGCCATGCCCGGGACCTCGATGAAGACAGCGTGAACGCGCCGTGAACGGCACGTGAATTATCGATTGACAGTCGATGGAGCCCCTTGTATCATGAAGAGGCTTGGACCGCCGCACCCGGCGGGCAAAAAGCGCGCTGCGTGCAAGAAAGGGGTGATGTCGAGAGCCAAAGCAGGGTTGGCTTTCCTACAGATATCCGGCGACGATGCCGGGTAGCCCTGGATCCCTCACACGGATCAAGTTTCACGCGCAGCGAAGTGTAGGTACCGCATTAGCGGTATCCAGGCGACTCGAACGCATATTGGAGCGCAAGGAGTCCTGAATGAAAAGGCGTTTGTCCCTGGTGCTGACAGTGCCGCTGGCCGCCGGTCTTATGGCGGTGGGCGTCGCTACGCACTCCCCGCTACCGTCGGCGTTCGCCGCGGCCGGCACGCCCCCGGCGCCACCCGGCACGGTCCCGACGCCAATCGGTTCCCCACCCGGACCACCCACGACCGCAACCCCGACGTCGACGCCGGCCCCAACGGCCACGCCGACGACAGCTGCTCAGCCAACACCGACACCGAAGCCGACACCGGGTAAGAAGCATCCGACCGCGACGCCGACGGCTACTAAGACCACGGCGCCGCCGAAGCCGACCGCGACGAAGCCGGCCGTGTCGAGCCCGGTCCCAACACGCACTCCGAGCAAGACCGGAGGCGGCGGTATGTACACGCGATTGCACGGCCTCGGCAGCCATCATGCTGCCGGTGGCGCGCCGAGTAGCCTTCCGACGACCGGTGGCGGGAACCCTGCTAGCCCGCTCGCCCCGCTGGCCCTCCTGGCCGCGGCCGCGGTCCTTGCCGGTCGGCGACTGCTCAAGCGCTAAATCGCCGCCAACCTGGGGCGCCTGTCGTGCGACGGGCGCCCCTTTTTCTTTTCATGGAGGAGTCTGGATGCGAGTCGCGATCCTAACAGTTAGCACCCGCGTCGCCGCCGGCGACATGACCGATCGCGGTGGCCCGGCAATCGAAGAGGCCCTGCCGTCCGCATGGGCCGTTACGGCGCAAAAGACCGTGACCGACGATCTCGACCAGATTGCAACCGCGCTCGCCGAATGGGCTGACAGCGGGCAGGTCGACCTGATCTTGACGACCGGTGGTACCGGTCTGGGCCCCTATGACGTCACGCCGGAGGCGACCGAGCGGATTGCGCACCGGACCGTAGCGGGCATTGGCGAAGCGCTTCGCGACGAAGGACGCAAATCGCTGCCGGCGGCGATGCTCTCGCGCGGCCTGGGTGCGATCCGGGGCCAGACCTTGATCGTGAATCTTCCCGGTAGTCCCTCCGGCGCGGCGGAAGGCGTTCGTGTCATCGCGCCGGTTGCCGAGCATGCCCTTCACACCATGCAGGGCGGCCACCACTGACTGCGGAGTCGTCAAACGGCCTGCAACTCGCCCAGAACGGCCTTCCCAAGCGCCGTTTCCTGTCCTACCGTCGTTACCGCTACCAAGCGGTCGCCGGCTTCTAACGTCCCGATATCGCCAGCATCGATCGGCACTCCGTTGCGAATCACGACCGGAATCGTCGTGTGCGACGGGAGATTGAGCTCGACGATCGTTCGGCCGACTGCCGGAGCGTCGGCGGTCAAGTGCAGCTCGACGAATTCGACTTCGCCATCCTGGAGTGTCAGCAGGTGAACGAACGGATGTTGCGGGATCTCCTGCTGGATCAACGAGAGGATGACCTGGGTCGCGCTCACGGTCGCGTCGATGCCGAGCTTGGTAAAAATGAACTCGTTCTTCGGGTTGTTGATGCGGGCAATCGTCCGCGGCACGTTGAATCGCGCTTTCGCCACTTGCGCGATGACGAGGTTGTCTTCATCGTCTCCAGTCACGGCCGCGATGACATTCGCGCGAGCGGCGCCGGCGAGCTCCAGGGTTGAAACTTCGGCGCCGTCGCCGTTGATCGCGGTTCCGCCCAGCGCCGTCGTTATCCGGTCCGCTTTGACCGGATCCTTCTCGATGACCACCACCTCTTGCCCTTCCGACAGCAGGGCCCGGGTGAGGTAGAAGCCGACCTTACCAGCGCCAACGACGATGATGTACATTTCTCACGCCCCCTTCTCTTCGCGGACGATCATGTCGAACAGCCGCTGCGCCCCGTCGGTAGTGGGGCATATCGTGTATAGGCCCATCGGCGCGTAAATGTCGCCGCGAACGGGATCATAGACACGCACGACAACCTTGCGGGCTCCAAGCTGTCGGGCAACCTGTCCGGCCGTCAAATTGCGGTCGTCATGATTGGTCAACGCGAGGAATATGTCGCAATCCGCGACACCGGCGGACCGCAGTACGTCGTAGTCGATGCCATGGCCACGGACCACCCGGCCGCGGAAATCATTCGGCAATCGCGCGAACGCACTTGGATCGCGGTCGATGACCGTCACCTCATGTGACGTGTCGAGAGCGGCGGCGACACGCGAGCCGACCCGCCCGCTACCCAATATCACGATCTTCATCCTGGCCCCCACGAATTATACGGAGCCGCCGGACAGTAGAATGGCGCGCCTCCCGATGGAACTTCTCACCTCCGACTTTGACTACGAATTACCACCCGAGCTCATTGCTCAAACCCCCACCGAAAGGCGCGACGAGTCGCGCCTCTTGGTATTGAACCGGGCCGACGGCTCTGTGACGCATACCCGGTTCGCTCGCCTGGGCACGTTCCTTCGGCCCGGCGACGCTCTCGTGGCGAATCGCAGCCGGGTCATCCACGCTCGCCTGGAGGGACGCAAGTCATCCGGCGGCGCGGTGGAAATTTTACTTCTGTCCCCGATCACGGATACCCGCTGGCATGCCCTTTGCCGGCCCTCCCGACGTCTACGACCCGGAGCGCAGGTCGCGCTCCCCCGCGACATTACAGCGACCCTGGAGGGCCGGAATGCAGAGGCCGTCTGGACAGTCTCGTTCGCCGGCGAAGGTGACGTCGCGCGCCGCTTATTGAATATCGGCCGGCTCCCCCTTCCGCCGTACATCCGGGATACAACCACGCCGGAGGATCGGTATCAAACGGTTTACGCCGATCGTGACGGGTCGGTGGCGGCGCCGACCGCGGGGCTCCACTTTACCCCGGAGCTCCTCGAGGAACTCCGGGGGCAAGGAGTCGAGACCCAGTTCGTCACGCTGCACGTCGGCCCCGGAACGTTCCGGCCCGTTACGTCTGACCGCGTCGCCGACCACGATATGCACGCGGAATGGGGAGAGGTGCCGGAGGAGGTCGCCGAGCGTCTCAACGCGGTTCGGGGCGCAGGCGGCAGGATTGTTGCCGTCGGGACGACCAGCACGCGCCTCCTGGAGTCGGCGGTGCAGAACCGGCGGTTCGTGCCGTTTAATGGCATGACCAATCGTTTCATCGTGCCCGGTTATCGCTTCCAGGCGATCGACGCGCTGATCACGAACTTCCACCTCCCACGCTCCACACTTCTCATGCTCGTGAGCGCGCTGGCGGGGCGGGAAACAATCCTGCGAGCGTACGAGGAAGCGATTCGTGAAAAGTACCGATTCTACAGCTTCGGCGATGCGATGCTCATCCTCTGATGGACGTACCTCCGCTTTCGCCCGATGCACTGCGCGATGCACTGGCGCCACTTGACGCCCCGCTTCCGCCGTTGGGTGGACGGCCCTCCGCCGTTCTACTTCTCCTGTTTCCGGGCGCGTCCGGACCCGAGTTCATCCTCACGCTTCGGCAGCCGCATCTCAATCGTCACGCCGGTCAGGTCTCGCTCCCGGGAGGCGCGGTGGATCCCGGGGATCGCGACCTCTGGCATACTGCCCTGCGTGAAACGTCCGAAGAATTGAGCGTCGACGGATCACTCGTCCTTCCGCTCGGCCGGCTGGACGTTGAAACGGTTCGGGCAACCGGGTACGATATCGTTCCCTTCGTCGGGTGGCTAGATCGTGCTCCGGTACTGCGGCCCAACGAGGAGGAAGTCGCCGCGGTAGCGCGGGTGCCACTGGCAGCGATCTGTGACACAACCAAGGTCGTCGACGAAGTCTGGACGCTCAGGGGAGCGCCGTATGTGGTCGTCTTCTACACGTTCGGGGACCTGGCGGTCTGGGGGGCGACGGCTCGCATCCTCAGCCGGTTTGCCGAGCGCCTCGGCTGCACCTTTGACACCGTTCCGGGCACCGTCCATCTGCTGACCTCATAATGGGAGAATTCCAGACAGGACCGATGACGCAACAACTCCACGGCATCGACTTTGCGCAGCACTTCGTCGATACGCCCACGACGCGTATTCACTACGCCGAGGTAGACACGCCTGGTCCCCCGGCGGTCCTCCTCCATGGTATCGGGATGGATTGGCGCGTCTGGCAGGCGATCTCGCGTCGCCTGGCGCCGCATTTTCACCTCTATCTCCTCGATCTCCGCGGTCACGGCGAGAGCGCAAAGTCCCCGCACGGGTATACTGTTGGACACTACGCCGCCGACGTTGAAGACGTGATCGATACCCTGGGACTGCGCGACGTGACCCTCATTGGAAGCTCGCTTGGAGGGGTGGTGGCCGTTGCAGTCGAGGCCCCGGTCGATATGGTGTCACACCGCGTCCTTGTCGACCCGCCCCTCACCGGCGGTCCGGCGCGAGACGCCGCGCAATTGCGAGATATTCTGGCGCTGAAGCACCGGCCCGTTCCCGAGCTGGCCGACTACCTTGGCCGCTCGAATCCCGGTGCCGGTCGGTTTCTGTTGACGGCGATGTCGGAAATGTGGCACGAGGCGGCAGATGGGGTGATCGAAGGCATCCTGGCGGCGCCGGATCGCTACTTCGACGTTTCCTCCGCCCTCCGTGCCGATCCCGCTCCAACTTTAATCATGCAGGCCGATCCAGACCGAGGCGGCATCCTGACGGACAGCCAGGCCCGGCAGGCGCTGGCCCTACTTCCCAACGGGTCCTACATTCGAATGTCTGGCGCCGGTCACGCGATTCACGCCTACAAGCCCGCCGAGTTCGCGCAGGCCGTCGTCGACTTCGTCTTCGTCCCCGCCCCGCGAGGATAACGTGTCACTAAGACAACCGAACTGGACGCGCATCCTGACCATCCTTCTGGTCATTCTGGCGACCTATGCCGTCCTGTTCGTGACCTTTTCCATCCTCGCCCGGTTCAAACAAGCGATCCTGATCTTCCTCATCGGCACGATCGTCGCCTACATCCTGAACCCACTTGTCAATCGACTCGACTACGCCCTGCGAGTTCGATGGCTGGCCATCTTGGTGTCGTACCTGTTCGTTATCGTGGCGCTTATTGCGCTCGTCGTCTTACTGTTTACGCCGTTCATCAACCAGAGCAAGTCTCTCATCAACAATTTGCACAATCCGTCCCGGGCGAGCCTTGCTGACGTGACAACCCTGAAACGCGATGCGTCGGCAGTTTACCAGTCCATTCGCGAACAAAATCTGATTCTGGCGCGCTATTCGCTTGATCGCAGTATCGCCACCCGTCGCGTGCTGGAGACTGACCGCCAGATGGGAAAGCTACAGACCGACCTGACGGCAGTCCAGCAAGGGCACCTGGCCGCGCCGGGGACCAAGCGGGAGACCCACAAGTCCGGGGCGATCCCACAGCCGTACACGCGCGTTCCGCCCAGCCTCGTTACGAGGGTATCCGCGCCGTTCCAGCAACTCGAGGCGCTCTACCAACAGGCTGCGACATCGCGGATCGGGAGCCGAACGCAAATGAATCCGGCCACACTTTCCCAGGCGCTGGCGCAGGCCCGGCGCGTCAATAATGCCGCCATCAATCTCGACCGGACCGTCGCGTCGACGCCGGTCCTGGTTCTACGCGCCCAGTCGTGGCTCGATCAGCACAACATCCACCTCGACCTACATGCCAAGTTTGGCCAGGCGGCACGGCAGATCAGCGACCAGGGCACGAATCTACTCAATAACGCGATCACGATCCTGTCCGAGACCGCCAACATCCTGCTGGACATCATTCTGATCATCATCATCTCGCTCTACCTGATGGCGGGCGGCGGCCGCATGGTACGCTCCGCTCTCAACCTGGTTCCGGAAAGCTTTCACGACCAGGCATCGTTTTTCGTCCACAGTCTCGATCACGTGCTGGGAGGCTACATTCGCGGGCAGATCATCCTGGCGCTCGTCGCCGGCATACTTGGCGGCGGGGGCGCCGCGCTGCTGAATGTGCCGTACCCATTATTGATCGGAATAACGACCGCTCTGCTCGAGCTGGTCCCCATCATCGGGCCGATGATTACCGTCATTCCGGCGGTTCTCATTTCCCTATTCTTCGACCCGCTGCCGACGACTCTCATCCTGCTCGTCTGGTTCCTCGTTTTTCAGCAGCTTGTAACCAACGTGATTGGCCCGCGAGTCCTCGGAATCGCGGTTGGGATCCACCCCCTGGAGGCCCTGCTCGCCGTACTGGTTGGCTTCCCCCTTGGAGGACTGCTCGGGGCATTTCTGGCCGTTCCGCTCGCCGGGCTAATCCATGTCCTCGTGCGCGAAGCGTACGGGTACTTCGTGCTCGGCCACCCCGAACAGCCGACGGCGATCCCTCCCGAGCGGCTCGGCGCGCGAAGTAAGTAGCTTCTCATCTCTCGCTCACCGGGGCTTTCGTATACTGACGAGGCAGGACCCTGGACATGCCGATACAAAAAGGGAAGAAGAGGCGCAAGCCGCGCAGCCGCGGAAACGGCGTTTCAACGGCTCTAGGCGAAATTCCGGAGACGCAACAGGCGAAGCCGGTTAAGAAGTCGCGGCCGCGGTTCGAGGCGCCGATGTGGCTCAATCTCGCCCTCGGCATTGGCATGGTCGTTTTCGGGGTTGTCTTTTTCGTCATCTCGATCGCGGGTGGCTCGGCAATTTCAACCCAGAACATCATCATCCTGGTGCTCTACCTGTTCGTTGCTGCGCTGTACCTAGGCAAAGCGTGGCGGCAGCGAACCGCCGCGGGAAGGCGATGACCAGCCAACCGGTCAACTTCATTCGTATACTAGATATGTCAACTAGACCCACGGGAGGTGGGTAAATGGCCAAGAGATGGTATGGCCGGGATTTCGGCCTTCAGGCGCGCATGGGCTTTACCATGCTGCTCCTGACGCTCATTTACATCGTTTTTTCCTATATTTTGTTCCGATACACGCACCTTGCGATCTTCTTCCTGATTCCGTTGGTCGGGCTGTTTCTGCAGTACTTCTACTCAGATAAGCTCGTTCTCTCGTCGGTCGGCGCGCGCATCGTGTCGCGGGCGCAACAGCCGCAATTGTTCGACATCGTCGAGCGGCTGGCCCAGCAGGCCGACCTGCCGATGCCGAAGATAGCGATTGTCGACACGCCCATGCCAAATGCCTTCGCCACCGGGAGGAATCCCAAACACGCCGTTATCGCCGTGACGCGCGGACTCCTGAATCAGCTACCGCCCGCGGAGCTCGAGGCAGTCCTCGCTCACGAGATGACACACATCCGAAGCCACGACATGATTGTCATGACGATGGCCGGCTCGGTTGCCGCTGTCGCCGCCTGGATCAGCCAGATGGGCTTCTGGCTCGGGCTGGGCCAGGGCAACAACCGGAACAACGGCAACAACGGTCTGCCGTTCATGGTCGTGCTCTTGATCACGTTTGCGGTTGCGATCATCAGCCATCTGCTCGTTCTGACGCTCTCCCGCTACCGTGAGTACGCCGCGGACCGGGGTAGCGCGCTGCTGACCGGCCAGCCTGAGCTGCTGGAATCGGCTCTAATTCGGATAAGCGGCAACATGCAACACATCCCGACGCGTGACCTACGTGAGGCGCAGCCGCTCAGCGCTCTCTTCATCGCGTCGCCGCGTAAGGAAACGCTGCTGGAGCTGTTTTCGGACCATCCGTCGCTTGAACACCGCATAGCTCGCCTCCAGCGGCTCCAGACGCAGATGGCTCGTTCGTGAAGTTATTCGACTCATTGTTCGGCCGCACGAGGTTGGTCCAGTCGAACGTGGATCAGCTCTTTGGCCTCTCCGCCGCCGCAATTTCGCTCCAGGCGCAGCTCAATCTGACGTCGACCGGAGCGGCCGCGCTTTCCTTCCGGCCGGTGAGTAGCGGCGACTTCAAGCAAATCGAAAGCGACATGGAGGGATTGCTGAACGTCAGCAAGGACGATACGCAGATAACCTGGCGCACGTTCACCGATCCGTACGGTTACCAGTGGATCCTCCTCAAGGCCCCGGATCTCGAGAATCTGGCGGCCAATGTCTACACGCTCAGTCGGGAGCTGGAAGATTCGGGCTACGGGGAACAGCTCCTGGCGGCGGTGTTCCAGTTTCGCGACGAGCACAATGCGAACGTCTACTGGATTTACAACTTCAAGCGCGGAACCTGGTACCCGTTCGTGCCGGCAGGCAACAAGCAGCGCGACAACGCGCTCGAATTGCGCTTGAGCGCGGTGATGAAGCCGGAGATGAAAATCGAGACCGACATGACGCGCTGGTTCCCGCTCTGGGGAATCCCGCTCTAAGTCCCCGTGGCTTCCGGATTCGCCCTTGCCCGGTCCGAATGGAACGCCGGCCAGGTCCTGCGCATCGGAATCCTGCCCGTCTTGCTCGTGGGGGTTATTGTGCTCGGCGTCGCCGTCGGGCCGGCGTCGATCCCGCCCGGCGAGACCGTCCGCGTGCTGCTGACCAAAATCGGGATTCCGGCCGGTCACGTTTCGGCCGCCGCCGAGTCGATTGTCTGGCTTATCCGGCTCCCGGAGGTGGTCGGCGCGGCGCTCGTCGGAGCCGCGCTCGCAGTCGCAGGCGGCCTGCTCCAGGCTATTTTCCGGAATCCGCTCGCCGACCCCTACGTGATCGGCGCCTCGGCCGGCGCCCAGGTTGGAGTCGTCGTTGCGATACTCCTGCCGCTTCCCATAGCGACGCTGGGATTCGGCGCCGCGCAGGTCCTCGCTTTCGCGGGCGCCGTGGCGACCGTCATGTTCGTCTACGTGTTGGCTCAAAGCAGCGGCCGGGTGTCGGCGGTGACCCTGCTTCTCGCCGGGTTTGTCGTCAGCTCGTTTCTTATTTCGATGACGTCGCTAATCGGGGCCGTGAGCGGCAATATCGATCGGATCGTTATGTGGACGCTGGGCGACCTGAACGTTGGAAGCTGGTCGCAATTGCTGATCGCCGGTCCGCTCGTGCTGCTGGTTGTGGTCGTCGCCTGTATCACCGGCTGGCGCCTGGACGTGCTCCTCCTGGGTGAGGAACCGGCGCGATCGCTGGGCGTGCCGGTTGAAAAATTGAAGATAGCGACGGTTGTTCTCGCGTCGCTGCTGACGGCGACCGCTGTCGCGCTGGCGGGCGTTGTAGCGTTCGTCGGTCTCATCGTGCCCCACGCCGTCCGGCTGATATACGGGCCAGGACATCGCACACTCCTTCCGGTATCGGCAATCCTCGGGGCCGTCTTTCTGATCCTCGCGGACCTCATCGCGCGCAGCGCGCTACCCGACACCCAATTACCGCTTGGGGTTGTGACTGCAATCGTGGGTGCTCCGTTTTTCCTGTACCTTCTCTGGCAGCGTAAACGTGATTACAGCGTCTAGCGAGCTGACGGCCCGACGGGTCCATGTCGAGTTCGGTCATCAGACAGCGCTGGATGCCGTCGATCTCGTCGTTCGGGAGGGCTCAATGCTTGCCCTGGCGGGGCCCAATGGATCAGGTAAGACAACTCTGTTACGGGTCCTCGCCGGTCTACTCCGTCCGTCCGCCGGGTCGGTCACTCTTGACGGCGAATTCGTCGGCCGCCTTGCGCCGCGCAACCGAGCGCGGCGGATTGCGGTCGTGTCGCAGCGCATCGATCCCAATCTTCTCTTCACAACACG
>Ga0070739_10002913_pt1 | contig 22023 bp, 17 predicted proteins | sample Coa_R1_7_FD_66445 | JGI IMG/M metagenome (GOLD analysis project Ga0070739, IMG submission 66445) | Surface soil microbial communities from Centralia Pennsylvania, which are recovering from an underground coalmine fire - Coalmine... | ecosystem: Environmental > Terrestrial > Soil > Unclassified ... | reverse complement strand
CTTGGGTCTGTTATCCAGCGACGCGCTAATCGTGGTCGTCATGCAACGCCACAATCTGTCTCATTTAGCTAGTCTCGACCCCGACTTCGACCGAGTGCCGGCATTGACTCGATACGCCCCTACTTAGAACAGCCGAAGTAACCTATGTCCCTCACAAGTACTCTCTCCCTGATCGACCGCCTCCGTGCCATTGTCGGCCCTGATGGCATTCTGACTTCCCCCAGCGAGTTGCTCGTCTACGAATGCGACGGCTTCACCATCGAGAAGAACAAGCCCGATGTCGTCGTTTTCCCCACATCGACGGAGCAAGTCGTGCAAATCGTGAAGGCTTGCAATGAATTGGACGTGCCGTTTCTGCCGCGCGGCGCCGGCACCAGCTTGGCGGGGGGCTGTCTGCCGGTCGGCGGCGGCGTCATGATTACCCTGTCGCGGATGAAACGTATCCTCGAAGTCGATTATCGCAATCGTTACGCCGTGGTTGAGCCGGGCGTCATCAACCTGTGGCTGACCAATCATCTGAAACCGCAGGGCTGGCACTTCGCCCCGGACCCATCGAGCCAGGGCGCTTGCACCATCGGCGGCAATGTGGCCACCAACTCCGGCGGGCCGCACACGCTCAAATACGGCGTCACCGTCAATCACGTCCTCGGTCTGGAATTTGTCTTGCCCGATGGCCGCGTTGTCCGAACCGGCGGGCCGGTGGAGGACAATCCCGGTTACGATCTAACCGGCGTCATCGTCGGCTCCGAGGGAACGTTCGGCATCGCCACGAAGGTGTGGGTGCGCATCACACGCAACCCAGAAGCGTATCGCACGCTGCTCGGCGTCTTCGAGACGGTGGACGATGCGACCAACACCATCAGCGACATCATCGGGGCGGGCATCGTTCCTGCCGCGCTGGAGATGCTTGACACGCTGATCTTGCAGGCGGTGGAAGCCGCGTTTCACTTCGGCTTCCCGCTGGATGCCGGCGCGGTCCTCATCATGGAAGTAGATGGCCTCGAAGCAGGGTTAGAAAACGAGGCGGAGCGCATCATCAAAATCGCCAAGAAAAACCATGCCCGCGAAGTGCGGCGTGCCAACAGCGATGCCGAGCGTTTGCTGCTGTGGAAGTCGCGCAAGCAAGCGTTCGGCGCGGTCGGCCGGCTCGCGCCGAGCTACTGCACGCAAGACGGCGTTGTGCCGCGCACGCGCTTGCCGCACATTCTCCGGGAGATTCAGCGAATCGGCGATAAATACGATCTTCGCATCTGCAATGTGTTTCATGCCGGCGATGGCAACATTCATCCGATTCTGTTGTTCGATGAGCGCGACGCCGAGCAAGTGAAGCGTGTGTTGGCGGCAAGTGGGGAGATTCTCGACGAGTGCATTCGCGTCGGCGGCAGCGTCACCGGCGAGCACGGCATCGGCGTCGAGAAAATCGATTTCATGCCCAAGCTGTTTTCGCCGGAAGATTTAGCTATGATGATGCGATTGCGAGCCGCGTTCAACCCGGAAGGACGCTGCAGCCCGCGCAAGATGCTGCCGACAGCCGGCGCTTGCATTGAGCCGAGCAAAGCTGGCCGCCGTGCCGCCCTCTAACGAAGACGAAACAACGTGGACGACAACGCTTGCTCCATCGACGACTTTGGCCCTCTGCCTATCATGCGACCGCAGTCCGTCGCTGAGATCGGCGATATCGTCCGCCGCGCCGCAGCCGAAGGCCAGGCGATCTATCCTGTCGGAGGACGGACGTTGCTTCATATCGGTCTGCCGCCGACGCGTCCCGGTATCGCCGTCGATTTGTGGAGCTTGTCGCAAGTCCTCGATTATCCTGCCCGCGACATGACTGTCACCGTACAGGCCGGAATCACGCTTGCACAACTGCAAGCGATCTTGGCCACGGAGAACCAGCGTTTGCCCATCGATGTGCCGCATGCAGAGCAGGCCACGCTCGGCGGTGTGCTGGCTGCCAACGTCAACGGGGCGCGCCGCCTCGGCTTTGGCACGCTGCGCGATTACGTCATCGGCATCAGCACCATCAACGACCAAGGGCAGGAAGTGAAGGCCGGCGGCCGCGTCGTCAAGAACGTCGCTGGCTATGATCTGTGTAAATTGCACATTGGAGCGTTGGGCACCCTGGGCATCATCAGCCAAGTGACGTTGAAGCTCCGACCCTTGCCGGAGTGTGCCTCGCTTATCACCTTTGGCTGCGAGACAGCGGCCCTCGATCATTTGCTCGATCATCTCCATGCGACACGCACGCGGCCGGTTTGCCTTGATGTTCTCAATCGGGCGTCTGCGCGTTTCTTGGTCCGCGAGTTCCGCGCAAACCTACCCGAAGCGCCGTGGGTGATTCTCGTGGGCTTTGAGGATAATAGCGATGCGGTCGGCTGGCAGGTACGGCAATTGATCCAGGAGCTTGCTCCCGGCGCTATTCAGGGACTGGAAGCGCGGGCCGGTGCGGCGTGTGAACCGCTGTGGCGCGGCCTCATCGAACACACGGCGAGCGGTCAACGATTGACCTTCAAAGCCAATCTTCTGCCCAGCGCCGTCGCCGCGTTCTGCCGTCAGACCCAGACGCACTCAGAATCAATCCGGCTGCACGCTCATGCCGGTTCCGGCATCGTTTACGGCCATCTCGACGGCGACTTGACGTTGCCACAGGTTGCCGCCATGCTGAAAGAAATGACCGATGCCGCCGTCCGTGCCGAAGGCAATCTCGTGGTGCCGCGTTGCCCCAGCGAATGGAAACGCGAGCTGCCGGTATGGGGCCGAGAGCGCGGCGAGTTGGTGCTGATGCGTCAAGTGAAGGAAAAATTGGACCCACAACATCTGTTTAATCCTGGCCGTTTCCTCGCCGGGATTTGAGAGATTTCATGAATACCACCGCGGAAGCGCAGCGAACCTCCTTACCAGTGACAACCGATTCCGAGAAACTCGGCCGCAATATCGACTACGAGCTGTTCATGGACTGCGTTCACTGCGGTCTGTGCCTGGGTTCGTGTCCCACCTACGTTGAAACCGGCAACGAGAACGATAGCCCGCGCGGCCGCATCTATCTGTGGCGAGCCGTGACGGATGGCCGCACCGAATTGACCGATGAAGTTCGGCGGCACCTTGATTTGTGCCTGGAGTGCCGGGCGTGTGAGACAGCCTGTCCCTCCGGTGTGCAGTACGGCCAAATTATCGGTTCGTACAAGAAAGATGTCGCCCGGCTCGGATCGGTCTTTCCGACACTGAATCCACTCGAGCGCTGGATGCTGTTCCACCTGACGCCGTATGCTCGCCGTATGCGCTGGGCGCTGGCCCCCATGCGTCTGTTGCAACGTCTGGGACTCGGCAGGGTCGTGCAGCGCATGAGCCGATTGCTGCCGCCGTCGCTGCGGCGCATGAGCGACATCATTCCGCCGCTGGCGCCGCACTACGGACGCTTGCCGGAACTGCTGCCGGCGGAAGGCCGGCGGCGAGCGCGAGTGGCCCTGTTCGTCGGCTGCGCTGCCGATGCGTTTTTCCCGCAAACGACGCTGGCCACGGCCCGCGTGCTGCAACGCAATGGCTGCGAGGTATGGATTCCGCGAAACCAAGGCTGTTGCGGCGCCTTGCACTACCATGCCGGTTTGGTGGGGGAGGCAAGAAAGTTCGTGACAGCCAACCTTGGCGCCTTCGGTGCAGGAATAGCAGCCGAGCTGAAACCAATGGACTCCGTCTTCGCCGTAGGCCCGGAAGACGAGTTGACAAAAGTGGATGCGATCATCACCAATGCCGGCGGCTGTGGACCGGTGCTTAAGGAATACGGCCATCTCTACATTGAACAGACTCCCCCTGGCTACGTTCGTGCCTGCCGGTCGGCGGTCGGTGCCGTCTTTGCCGAAAAGGTGCGCGATATCAGCGAGTTCCTCGTCGAGCTAGGTCCGGTCCCTCCGCAATATCCCTTGAAAATCAAGGCAACCTATCACGACGCCTGCGGCCTGAGCCATGCACAGAAGATCCGCCAACCACCGCGTCAGTTATTGCAGCTAATTCCCGGCCTGGATCTGGTCCCACTGGCGGAGACGGAGCTTTGCTGCGGCGCGGCGGGCAGCTACAACCTGACTCAGCCGGAGATGTCCGAACAGCTTGGCCGCCGCAAAGCGCGAAACATTCTCGACACTGGAGCGCAGGCAGTCTTTACCGGCAACGTCGGCTGCTTGCTGCAAATCGCTCGCTATCTGCGCGAACAAAAACCGGATTTATGGGTAGCACATCCGGTCGATGCGTTGTGGGCTAGTTACAGCGGCGAAATACCCATGAATTGTCCCGTCATCACATGAATTTGGAAGGAGCGATCATGTCGAACGTGACTCTTGAAGAGGCCCAAGCGAACTTGGGTGAATTGATAAACAAGCTGCAACCCGGCGAGGAATTGGTGATTACTCGGAACGATGAACCCGTGGCAAAATTGGTGACAATGGCGACGCCCAAGCTGCCGCGACAGCCGGGTTTGCTAAAGGACAAGATCCTCTACATGTCGGAAGATTTCGACGCTCCCCTAGAGGACTTCAAGGAGTACATGGGATGAGGCTATTGCTGGACACCCATGCCCTCCTCTGGTTCGTTTGGAATCATCCTAACCTAAGCGCGACGAGCCGCAGCCTGATTGCCGACCCCAACAATACACTCTTTTTCAGTACGGCGAGTATCTGGGAAATCGCCATCAAAGTCGGCAACGGTAAATTGACCCTTGCCGATCCCTTCGACTTGTTCATGAATCAAGCGATAAACACGACCGGCTTAACTATCTTAGCTATCGAGGTCCGTCATGCTGCCGCGCTGACCGCATTACCTCGCCATCATGGCGATCCGTTCGACCGCATGTTGGCCGCTCAATCCCTGGTAGAGACGATGCCCCTCGTCAGCGCCGATGCCGTCTTCGATGCCTATGGCGTGACTCGACTCTGGTGATCTTGTGGTAAATGTCCTCGTTTGCCCTTGAGCCGACACCCACCGCCACGGTTTTATATCATTGACTAGAGAGTTCTAACACTCCCCGGAGCCACCTATGCACATTCACGGCATCATTCCGCCCGTCGCCACGCCGATGCAGGCCAACGAAGATCTCGACCTGCCGCGCTTGAAATGGTATCTCGATCACCTCATCGCAAACGGCGTTCACGGCGTTTTTGTTCTCGGCACCAACAGCGAGTTTTACGCTCTGGACGAACGCGAGAAGCAGGAAGTGATCGCCACAGCAGTTGCTCACGTAAACAAGCGTGTTCCGGTTTTTGCCGGCACCGGCGCGGAGACGACGCGCGAAGTGGTGCGGCTGACGAAGATGGCCGAGCGCGAGGGAGCCGACGGTGTGTCGGTCATCACGCCGTATTTCATCAGTCCGACGCAACAGGAAATCTACGACCACTATCGCCGTATTGCTGAGTGTACACGACTGCCGGTGGTGCTTTATAACAATCCAGCTACCTGCGGCGGCGTCAAAATCGATGTGGATACCGTGGCGCGATTGGCCGAGATTCCGAATATTCTCGCCGTCAAAGATTCCAGTGGCGATTTGCAGAATACGCTGGAATTCATCCGCGTGGTGCCGTCGCGATTCTCGGTCTTGATGGGCCGCGATACACTCATTTTCCCGGCTCTGATGTTCGGCGCGCGCGGCGCGGTACCGGCGACGGGCAACATCGCGCCGGCCCTTCTCGCTGAGATTTACAATGCGTTTCAGCGCGGCGATCTGGAAGTGTCGAAGGCGGCGCAGTTGCGCCTCAATCCTCTGCGGCTGGCGCTGAGTCTGTGTACGGCGCCGGGGGCGGTCAAGGCGGCGCTGCAAATGATGGGACTATCGATTGGACCAAGTCGTTCGCCCGTGGCCGGACTGGCTGCGGACAAACAGCCGAAAATGCGGGCTGCCCTGCAAGCGGCGGGACTGCTGGCCGGATGAAGCCAGGGCGATACCGTCATAGCTCCTCGATGGGGGCATCGGCCGGTGCTTTGCCGACAATCGGCGACAAAGCGAAGGAGCCCGACCAATAGGGCGGGATTTGCCATTGGCCGAAGATGGTGCCTTCGCCGTCGTAAGTCCCTTGATAGATGACCTGATGCCGGCCGAGGTATTGCTTGACCATGCGAATCGCGCCGTGCGGATCGTATTCGCCCTCGAAAGTGAACGGACCAATAATATCGCGTCCTTCACCCTCGATCAGGCCGTTGTGGAAGCGGAGCACCAGCGGCCCCATCGGCTGACGGCCGAAGATTTCCTGATCCCAGTAGCCGCGCCAGGTTCCCGAAGGATACATGATTTTGAACCTCCCTTAATACCCCATTGCGCAGCCGTCTTTGCGGGCCTCGGAGCCTCCGTGCAGCACGTTCATCTTGGGATCGATGAGAATGCCCTGATAGCCGCCGCCGTTGACGCGCACGGTGGTGACGTGATGGCCGCGGCGTGTTAATTCCTCAAGCACTTTTTCGGGGAAGCCGCGTTCGGCCTGGACGGTGCCGCCCATGCGGTTGCCGCTTCGACCGGTCGGCGTCGCCGAGCCGGTATGTTCCAGACGCAGCGCCTCGCCGGCTTCCTGCACGTTCATGCCGAAATCGATCAGGTTGACCAGCACCTGCACCTGACCCTGCGGTTGCATGTCGCCGCCCATGACGCCGAAGACGAACCAGGGCTTGCCGTCCTTCGTCACCAGCGACGGAATGATGGTGTGGAACGGTCGCTTGTGCGGCTCAAGGCGATTGGCGTGCGCCGCATCCAGAGCGAACAAGCAACCGCGATTCTGTAGGGCGAAGCCGAGATCGCCCGGAACGAGGCCGGAACCGAAACCGTTGTAATTGCTCTGGATCAGCGAGACACAGTTGCGGTCCTTATCGACCACACACAAATAAACCGTATCGCCCTGCTCTAACTTCGGATCGCCGGCTGGCGCGCGGGTCATGGCCTTGTTCCTGTCGATCAATTGGCGGCGCTGGGAAGCATACGGCTTCGAGATGAGTTCCCTCACCGGCACCTTGACGAAATCGGGATCGGTGTAGAAACGCGCTCGATCCGCGTAGGCCAATTTTTTCGCTTCCAAAAACAGATGCCACCAGTCCGCCGATTCCGGCCCCATTTTCTTGAGATCGTAACCTTCCAAAAGGTTCAGCATTTCCAGCACGGCGATACCCTGGCCCGGCGGCGGAATCTCCCATACCTCGTAGCCGCGATACGTCGTGCTTACCGGCTCGACCCAGGTGGAAGTGTGATCGGCGAAATCCGGCAACGAGAACAGCCCGCCGTTCTGTTGGGAGAAAGAAACGATTGCCTGGGCGATGGGGCCTTTGTAGAAGGCGTCGCGGCCCTTGTCGGCGATCAAGCGATAACTGCGAGCTAAATTGGGGTTTTTGAACACTTCCCCGGCGCGGGGCACACGGTTGTCAATCAAATAGGTACGAGCGGCATCGGGATGGCGGCGCAGCTTGGTAGCGCTCGCCTGCCAGTAACCGGCAATGACCGGACTGACGGGAAAGCCCTCCTCCGCATAGCGAATGGTCGGCTCCAGCAGCTGAGCCAAGTTGCGCGTGCCGAAGCGTTTACGCAGTTCCTCCCAGCCATCGACGCAACCGGGCACCGACCAGCTCAGCGGTCCCGACGTGGGGATTTCATCGAGTCCTTTGCCGGCAAAAAAATCGCGCGTGGCCTTGTAGGGCGAGCGGCCACTGGCATTGAGTCCGTACAGCTTCTGCGTCTTGGCGTCCCAAACGATGGCGTACAAATCGCCGCCGATGCCGCAGCTCATCGGCTCCATCAGGCCCAGCGCTGCATTTACCGCGATGGCGGCATCGACGGCATTGCCTCCGTTTTTCAGAACATCCAGGCCGATTTGCACCGCCAGCGGATGACTGGTGGCGACCATGCCGTGCGTCGCCATTGTGACCGACCGCCCTGCCCGGCCAGCCGCTGCTACGGAACTTGCCGAACACAAGATCAGCGTCAGCAGGAGAAGAAACACCGATTTCAATAGCATGGCTCGCTCTCCAAGACCTAACGAGCCGGAAGCGTAAGCGACGGCAAAACATCCGTCGCTTACGCTTCCGGCTCGTCTCCGCCGCCTCATCCGCGTTCTATTCCGAGATGACGCCGCCATCAAGGTTTGGCGTTCACCACGACTTTTTCCGCAGCACGTTATCGCCTGTCCCAAAGTACACGTTGGCGAACATCCGCGAATAGCGCTCCGGGTCCGCAAGGACCAGATGAAAGTAGCCGGGGCCCAACATTCCGTGAACAAGCGTAAATTCGCCTTCCTGTTTGTCCACCGCTGTGGTTTGAAGGTCGTGGACTGTCCCAACCGCTCCCCAAGCGCCTGTCGCCGTTGCGAAGAAGTAGAGCCTGCCATGTCGTTGGCCGGGCGGCATCTTGTATTTTCCGCGCACCAAATAATGACCGCCGACTTCAATCTGTGGACGCGTGCCCCATACCTCGACGATTTCGAGCCGGCCGCCCTCATGGAATTCGGTGGCACCGAGTTCGACGCGGATTCGGAACGGGAAAAGATCCGAGAGGTCGCGCACAGCACTGGCCAGCTTTCGCTCGCGGATTTGCCGTGTTTCCTCGGCTTTGCGGATCTTCGTTGCTTCCTCAACCGATTTGAGCTCTCTGCGAAGCGTGGCAAGAGCCAGGATTGCTGCCTCTCGGTCGCCGGCTTGCTCCGATTTGCTGAGTTGGTCCAGGGCTTTGATCGCCGCCGCGCGCAAATCTTCCTCTTTCTTCTGCTCGACGCGCGAAGAGTCGTCCACCGGCCCGCCTGCCTGGGTCTCGTAAAGCAATCCGCCCGCTGCCGAAACGGTTAGCGCCAGCAACAGTCCCGTTGCGATCTTGATCTTGCTCACAAACATCGCCTTTACCACTCCTTCTGTTAATGCGGCGACTTCAGCCGGGATCACCCCCGCGCTCGACGCCGGCCCCGCCGCAACGGAAGTTACGGCCCTGATCGTGGACGACACCAACGAGGAAGGCTGGCCCGCTGACGCCGCTTGCTCCGAGAGGGCCGCTACCAAAAATCCTCCGGACACGGCCAGATTGTGCCGCACCAGCCGCTTGGCCAACAGCGCTCGGCCTCGCGTAAGACGGGCCGCGAGCGTTCCCGGCGGCACAGCGAGCTGCCGAGCTGCCTCTGTGCGCGTCCGCCCCTCCAAATCGCACAAGACGATGGCAACCCGGTACTTGTCGGGCAATCGGCTCAGCTCTTGGTCCAGAACGGCTCGCAACTCTTGCCGGAAGTGTTGCGGCTCGACTTCGATTTCGGGCATGGCCGAGACTTGCCTTTCTCTTACCCGCCGCTTGGCCAACGTCGCTTTCGCCTTGAGCGCCGTTTGGTGCGCCACACCATACAGCCAATTGCCGACCATCTCTCTGGGCACGATTGCCGACGCTCTGCGAACGAGAACCAGAAATGTCGCCTGAAAAGCATCTTCGGCATCGTGAGGATTGCCAAGAACACGACGGCAAACGCCCCAGACCATCGGGCCATGCCGCCGCACCAGCGCGGCAGCGGCGGCTTCATCGCGCTGCTCGATGAAGCGCCCCAGCAATTGCCCATCGGTCAGCCCCGCGCCATCTTGCTGAAGTAGGGTCTTGCGAAGGTGCTGAACAACCTCGCTCATCCGCGTCGCCATCGCCCCCCCTTGACATTGGGTAATGCTTGTCCTCTATCCAATACATTACCCGAACCAGGGTAATTGGATGCATGAGCTTCCCGACCGAGATAGCAGGCAGTGGAGTTATCCATGACAGCTTTCGACGAACAGTACGGGCAAGCCTTCGCTTCCTTGGGTCGTCCTCTCCGTCGCCGGGACGGCACCTCGCAAAAGGAACTGCTCACCGCTGAGAAGCAGCTCGGGCTGCGTATACCTGCGGCCTTACGCGATTACTACCGGGTCGCTGGACGTGTGGACGATTTTAACTGTGCCCATAACCGGTTGCTGCGACCGGCGGATTGGACCATCCAGTCACGCAAGCTGGTCTTCATGGTTGCGAACCAAGCCGTCCTTCTTTACGGTACTCCTGCTTCCCCACAGCCGTTGGGTGAAGATCCGCCGGTCTTCGTAGGAGAGAATGACGAACCTATCCGGTGGTACAAGGTTAATGAGCAGTGCTCGGCTTTCCTTCTGCTTATGCTCCATGTGCAAGCGGCCTACGGCGGCGCGATGCCGCATAACAACACGGCCCAAGTGCGCGTGGGCTTGAGGAAGGTTCTAGACCGAGACTGGTCATTTGTCGGTGAGTTGCACCAGATGCGGGCTTACTATAGGCCAGGACGAGTTATCTGCTTCGAGAAGGAATGGGATGGTTCCGGGCGAGTTTACGCGGGCGCTAGCAGTGAAGCGGAGTTGGCAGCGGTTGCCCAGGACTTGAGCTTGCAGTGGGAGACTCCTGAGTATCCCGCCTTCTACGCGAAGGGTGTGAAGATTTCCTATTCGGTCCAGGTTGAGGGAGAGTCTGTCCTTCTCATCCACGGCCTATTTTCTAGTTCCGGGTTAGATTGGGAGGTTCCCCGGACGACCGCCCTTCTCGCCGAGAGGTATCAGGTGATCACCTTGGACTTACCAGGCCACGGACTTTCGGACAAACCGGCAATGGAAAAAGCCTATGGTCTTCAGCTGGTGGACGACGTAGTCCAGCTCATGGATCATCTCAAGATCAACAAAGCTCACATCGTCGGGTATTGTCTGGGGAGCATCGTCGCAGCCAAGCTGCTGGCCAAGCACCCGGATCGCGTCTTGTCTGGGACGCTTGCAGGCATGGGCTGGCTGCGCAACGGGGGGTTCGCGCAGAAGGTCTTCGAGCATTTCAGGCAGATTGCCGACAATGCGATCCGTACATGTTCTCGGACTCTTCGCAAGCTGGTGTTGACTAAGAAAGAGGTTGAGTCGATCCGTGTTCCCGTCATTATCATTGTCGGCGAGCGCGATGAAGTGGTTAAGAAGCATTATGTCCAGCCTTTGCGAGCGGTGCGAAAAGATTGGCGTGTGATCAATATCCGGCACGCCAACCATCTAAGCTGTCGGAACAAGCCGCAATTCAAGGAGGAGATCGCAAAGTGGTTAGCCAAGCAGACGGGCCGTTGAGCGCTCTCTCCATGCCGCGCAGTCACCCTCCTCACGCTGACGCGGAACGGGCAAATGAGAGGAAAATTGCTCAGGTTTTCCCAATGGAACTAGCCAGCATATACCGGCCTTTACTTTTAGGGAAAAAAGTTCGAAGATGCTATCGGAGGATCAATCATGCCGGATATGGATGCCGATAAAAAGCGCTCGACCTTACTGGTACTGTTCATACCCAGCGCGAATCGCTACGGTGAGTCTCTTGGCAAGAGGGAGCAAAAGCGTTGGGTTCGGAAGGCGCTGAAAGTGCTCGGTGAGAAGATGGGCGGTGCGACAGCTTTCCCGCGCGGGTTAGGTGTCTGGCGAGACGATGCCCGGGGAGGCGAATTGGTCTGGGATAAGCCGGTACTGATTCAGTGCTACACCTCGGAGCAAGCGCTGGAAGAACAGGCGCCAGCCCTGCGTCAGTACTTGGTTGAGATGGGGACGGAAACGCGCCAGGGGGCAGTCGGCTTCGTGGTTGATCGAGATTACTACGAGATCCAGTTCCCGCTGGAAGGAGCGCCGTGATGGCGAAAAACCGTGAGAAGTTAGCGGAATTACTGGGAGCCAAGATCGTTGGCGAGGTTCCAGATGTCGGCGGCGGAGCGTTTGGCATGGTGCGATTGGCTCACATTCTGCATGAGCGCCTTACGCCTAGCCAGGGCGAGAGACCCGGCCGTCCGACAGACATAAGCTGGGTTCACCGTCCCAAGGTACCGATGAGCGAGGCGACGTACCGAACCCTGGTCGAGATCGCCGAATCGATAAGCACACCCGAGAGGAAGGTGAGTCCGATGCAAGTAGCTGCCCAACTGCTGGAGGAGTCCATCCATCGTCTTCCGGAGGTTGCCGACGAACATTTGCAAAATCCCAGGGAGAGGCGATAAGACGTTTGATGATGCTGCCGTTCGGCCAATGCATCCGATTCATGGTCGAAGTTGGTTTGCTCCAGCCATACAATGCAGGCATAGTCAAAAAATCGGATGTTCGCGGTTCCGCCTCGAATCGCTACAGCGATACTCTTCTTCACGGGAGCATCATGAACTCGCACCGGATCAGCCGTGTCTCCTTCTGCGTCCTCTTCTCTTTGTCAACTCTCCTGGCTTGCGTTGTGGCAGCGCACGCTGACGAAGCCAAACGTGATCCTTCGCCATTCAAGCGCCTGAAATTTCGCTCCATTGGGCCGGCGGCAGGTGGGCGTGTCTGCCGGATTGCCGGCGTGCCGGGCGATCCGCTGACTTGCTACGCGGCCACTGCGGCTAGCGGAATCTGGAAATCGACCGACGGCGGCATTCACTGGAAGCCGATTGCCGACGACCAGCCCACTTCGACGTTCGGCTCGATAGCTGTTGCGCCGTCCGATCCGAATGTGATCTACGCCGGCTCCGGCGAGGCCAACATTCGCGGCAATGTCGAGGTCGGCAACGGCATCTACAAATCCATCGACGCCGGCAAAACCTGGAAGCACGTTTGGAAACAGGAAGGACAAATCGGCACGATGATTGTCCATCCGACGAACCCCGATATCGCCTTCGCCGCCGTGCTGGGTCATGCGTTCGGACCCAATCCAGAGCGCGGCGTCTATCGCACCGTTGACGGCGGCAAGAACTGGCAGCGCGTTCTCTTTAAGGACGACGACACCGGCGCTTCCGATGTCGTTTTCGATTTGTCGAATCCGAAAATCCTCTTTGCCGGCATGTGGCAAACGCGGCGTCGGCCGTGGGAGCTTATCAGCGGCGGGCCGGGCAGCGGGCTATATGTATCGCGCGACGGCGGCGATAGCTGGACGCAGCTGATTCCACCTCCGGCGGGAGAAGAAGATAAAAAGGATGCGCCAAAAGGCAAGAAATACGCCAAGGGGCTGCCCGAAGGCATTTGGGGCAAAATCGGAGTGGCCGTCGCGCCTTCCGACGGCAAGCGCGTCTATGTGCTCATTGAAGCCGACAAGGGCGGGCTGTTTCGCAGCGACGACGGCGGCGATAGCTGGAAGCTCGCCAACGATTGGCGCGCCATCCGCCAACGCGCTTTCTACTACACCACCATGACCATCGATCCGCGCAACCCCGATGTCGTCTGGTGTCCGCAGGTGCCGCTGCTCAAGAGCATCGACGGCGGCAAGACGTTCGAGCGCATCAAGGGGCCGCACCACGGCGATCATCACGATGTTTGGATCGATCCCAAAGATCCGCGTCGCATCCTCAATGGCAACGATGGCGGTGTGGACATCTCGACCAACGGCGGCGAATCCTGGTTTGCGCCGCCGTTGCCGTGGGGACAGTTCTATCACATCAGCGTCGATAGTCGCCTGCCCTATCACGTCGCCGGCACCATGCAGGACATTGGCACCGGCTCGGGACCGAGCAACAGTCTCTCCAAGGCCGGCATTGCGCCGAGCGAATGGCATCCGGTCGGCGGCGGCGAAACCGGATTCACTGCCTCCGATCCGACCAATCCCGACATCGTGTATGCCGGTGAGTACGGCGGCTACATCTCGCGCTACGATCACCGCACGCGCCAGGCCCGGAGCGTCGGCGTCTATCCCTTCAATCCTTCCGGCCATGCGGCGTCCGAGCTGAAATATCGTTTTCAGTGGACCGCTCCCATCCTTATTTCGCCGCACGATCACCGCGTCGTTTACCATGCGGCCAACGTGCTTTTCAAAACCAGCGACGGGGGCCGGCATTGGTCGCCGATCAGTCCCGACCTGACACGCAATGATCGGAGCAAGCAGAACTGGTCCGGCGGTCCGATCACCGGCGATAACACCGGCGTCGAAGTGTTCGACACCATCTATGCCATTGCCGAATCGCCCAAGGAACGCGGCATCCTTTGGGCCGGCAGCGATGATGGTTTGGTTCACGTCTCGCGCAACGGCGGCCAAAGTTGGGACAACGTCACTCCGCGTGGCAGCTCGACTCGCTGGCCGGAATGGAGCACGGTGCGCTGCATCGAAGCATCGCCGTTCGACGCCGGCACCGCCTACGTCGTCGTCGATGCGCACAAGCTCGACGACCGCCGACCTTATCTGTTTCAGACGAAGGACTTCGGCCAGTCTTGGCGCAAGATCGAAATCCAAAAATCAAGGACCGAAACGACGGGAGAGACTCCAGATTTCGGATATCAGATATCGGATTACGCCGAAGGTTATTTGCATGTCGTCCGCGAAGATCCACAGCGCCAGGGACTCTTGTATCTGGGCGGCGAGCGCGGCCTGCTGATCTCGTGGGACGACGGCGAGAGCTGGACTCCGCTGCGACTCAATCTGCCCACCGTGGCCGTCACCGATCTCGTCGTCAAGCACAATGATCTCGTCGTCGGCACCAATGGCCGGTCGATTTGGATTCTCGACGATCTGACACCGCTGCGTCAGTGGAAGCCAGCGATAAAGGATCGAGAAACATTCCTATTTCCTGCCGCCCCGGCGGTGCGCTATCGCTATTACCAGCCGCTAGGCGAACGGAAACCTCTGGGCGCAGGCACGAATCCGCCGCCGGGAGCCATCGTGCATTATTTCCTGAAAAACAAGCCCAAAGGCGACATCACGTTGGAAATCCTCGACGACAAAGATCGTCGCGTCACGCTGCTGACGAGCAAGAAGGAACCGGAAGAAAAACCCGATCCGGGCGATTACACCGAGGAGAGGTACAAGAAGACCGTGCTGCCGACCGAGGCGGGGTTGCATCGCATCGTTTGGGACCTGCGGTACGAAGGCGCTGAGGTCATCAAGGGCGCCAAGGCAGACAACGGCAACGCGAAAGAAGGGCCGATGGCTAATCCGGGAACCTTCACGCTGAAACTGACCGTCGAGGGCCAAACCCGAACGGCGAAGCTGCAAGTGTTGCCCGATCCACGAACGATTTCGCCGGGCGTGTGGGCACGGACAGCCGCCAAGCTGGCGGGGACGGTTCGGGCCCTGACTTCCGAAGCGATCCTCAGCAGCGTCGAATGGCCCGCCCAGGCAGAGGAGCTGAAGGAGCAGCTCGAGCTGACCCTGAAGATCCGCGACGACGTTTCCAGCCTAACGCGCACCGTCGAACAGATTCGGCGCGTGAAGGGACAGCTCGTCGCTCGCAACGAATTGCTCAAGGAGGACCCGCGTACGGAATCGTTGCGGAAGGCATCGCGCGACCTGCTCTCTCGGCTGGATGCGCTCGAGGAAAAATTGCATAACCCGAGGGCAAAAATACCTTATGATATTCTCGCTCAGAAGGGGGGAGCGAAGCTGTATTCGCAGCTGGTCTGGCTGTTCGAGGCGATGAAAGACAGCGACGGCGCCCCGACGCAGGGCATCCGCGAGTTGTTCGAGGAACACAGCGAACTGCTGCGGAAGTATCAGAGCGAATGGCGAGAACTAACAACGAAGGACTTGGCCGCGCTCAACGAGCAGGCGAAGAAGCTCGATGTGCCCACTCTCCTGCTGCCCCGCTAGGGCGACGAGATTGTAACAACTATCGCTTTCTGTCAAACCAAAATAGAATTGTCCGCTTTGGTCCTGCCAAGGAAGAGCCGTGACTATCGACGGATCTACCACCGACTGGATTGCCATGAGCCAACATTGCGTTTCAATCAACACCAGGGTTTTCGCTCGAAGGCGGTTTCTTTTCTTGTCAAGGAGTCGGATGATGTTCGCGGCACGAATGACGATGCTGGTACTGGCGGCGATGGGGATGTTGCCCGGTGTGGCCAAGGCGCAACTCAAGGCGTCGGTTGGCGATTGGCCCGGCTGGATGGGGCCGGATCGCACCGGCGTCTCGCAGGAAACGGGACTGCTCAAACAATGGCCCAAGGGCGGACCCAAGCTGCTGTGGAAAGTCGCAGATGTCGGCGAAGGCTACTCAACGCCTTCGATCGCCGCCGGCAAGATTTACTTGATGAGCAACCGCGGAAGCAACGATGAATTCGCCATCGCTCTGAATGTCCAAGACGGCAGTAAAATCTGGGAGCGTCGCATCGGCAAGGTCGGTCCCAATCGATCGCCGGCCAACTATCCCGGCTCGCGCTCGACACCGACGGTTGACGGCGAAGCTGTCTACGTCCTCGGTTCGGACGGCGATTTGGCCTGTCTGGATGCGGCTAAGGGCGAGGTGCGCTGGCAGAAAAACCTCGGCGCTGATTTTGATGGCAAACCAGGCCTGTGGGCCTACGCCGAGTCGCCGTTGATCGACGGCGACGTGCTCATCTGCACGCCCGGCGGGGATACGGCGACCCTCGTTGCACTGAACAAGACCAACGGTGAGGTGATCTGGAAAGCTGCCGTGCCCGGCAAAGCGATTGGAGAGGGACTCACGAGCAACGCCGCCGCTTATGCCTCGGCCATCGTGACCACGGTCGGCGGAGTCAAGCAGTACATTCAAGCCCTCACCGGCGGCCTGGTAGGTGTCGCCGCCAAGGATGGGAAATTGCTGTGGCGGTACGATAAATTGACGGGCAGTACCATGTGCAACACGCCTTTGTTTCACGATGACTGTGTGCTGTTGTCGGCCCTTACTCCCAGCGGGGCAGCCGGCAGCGCGCTCGTTCAATTGACAGCTACGGACAAGGGAGTGACGGCCAAAGAGGTCTATCACACGAAAACTCTGGCCGCCCATCATGGCGGCGTGGTGCGCGTCGGGGACGCGGTTTACGGCACCAGTCAAAGTGGCTTGGTGTGTATCGCTTTCAAAAGCGGGGAAACGAAATGGCAAGATCGTTCGGTCGGCAAAGGATCGATTGCGGCCGCGGACGGGCGCTTGTACGTCCGCAGCGAAAAAGGGCCGGTCGCACTCGTCGAGGCCTCGCCGGATGCTTACAAGGAGCTGGGACGCTTCGACCAACCCGACCGCAGCTCGAAAATGGCCTGGCCGCATCCGGTAATTGCCGGTGGACGACTTTATTTGCGTGACCAGAACACACTGCTGTGCTACGATGTGAAAGGAGAATGACGCGGATAGCTCGGAGAGGCGTCAGCGGCGGAGGCAACGGCGCCTCTCCGAGCTATCCACCCAACCCAGCCCGGGTCAGGGAACCACCGGCGAATCGCGGCCCAGGGCCGCCGAGGCTTGCGAGCCGTGGCCGAACGAGATTTCTTAGCAATTCACTGGCTGTCCGGCCCAGCCGGCCGCCAACCACGCCAAGTGGGAACGGCTCAAAAGCCGCAATGCCGAAGCCGAGTGCCGGGTTCGCCCCAAGAGGTAACGTATCTCCCCCAGATCGTCCCTGGATCGCCCCTAGACAAACCCCAGCTGAGCAGGAAACAATCAGACATTCGTTTCTGATTGGAAATCCTCCGTAACCGTTCGTGTATCCGGCGCGCTCTGCCATAGGGGGAACCATGCCAAAAGCCAGCTGGGAAGACTTGACGCGCGATCTGGAGGAACTGCGTCGCTTAGCCTCTGCGATGGAGCGCCAAATCCAGGAATTTCGCCGGGTAGCGTCGAGCCAGCTGGTGCAGGAGATGCGAGCTGCCGGACCTGTGGGCGACCAGCACCTGGTTTATGTTCATGGGATTTGCAAGCACTCGCGTGGCTACTCCAACGGGTGGTGGGAAGCCCTTCATCCCTACACCAACGTCTTTGGCGACGGGACGCTCGACGGCACCCGGCATGAAGTTCTCTGGAGCGATTTGGTGGAAAATAGCGGCGTGGCCCCGGAGATGGCTGCTCTGGCACAAGACGGGCGGGCAGAGTGGTCGGCGCGGGTGCGGGGGGTGCTGGAAGACCGTGCCGCCATTCATGCCTTCACTGCTGCGCCCGCCCTCGCTTCGCTTCAGCCTACACGGACCCTACTCAGCCAAGAGCTTCAACCCCGAGCCTTTCTGGACAAGAATGTTTCCGCTGCTTTCGGCTTGCGCGTTCCGGGTATCAACTGCGTTGAGGATTTCACGGTCTACATGTTCAACGATTCGGTGCGTTCGCAGATTATTGGGCGTTTCACGGGTGTGGTACGGCCGCTGCTGGAATCGGGGGCGTTGGTGGATGTCATCAGTCACAGCTGGGGAACCGTTGTGGCCTATGAGGGTTTGCGTGAGCTGGAGGACGCCGGCCTGGCTCAGCCGAATGTCCGCAACTTCTTTACCGTCGGTGCCGCACTGTCCATCTTCCTGGTTCAGTTGCGGCTGCGTCCGGCCAACCGCGACGGCCATCGTCCGGACCTGGTGCAGCGCTGGATCAATCTCAATGCCGAAGGCGATCCGATAGGGGGACGGCTCAAGGGACGGCCTTTCCAGGTCGATGAGGAATTTCTCCATCTGCCCAATCTCGGCTGCGGCCTGTTGGACGCTGCTTGCGCCCACAGCTCGTATTTCAAGCCGGACAACGAAGAAGTCAATCGTGACATCTTCGCCAACTTCATCAATCAGTCCTGAGTTCCCGAATTTATCCCATGTCCTGTTGAACTCCTTTCTGTCTTCGGAGGAATAACCATGGCGAGAAGAACGATGCACACCGGCGGGTCTGCGGAGGGAGGCGAGGACGTAGCGGCGGCGGTGCAATCCTTGACGGAGGTAGCTCAATCTCTGGCCAATTCCGCCGCCCGGATGATGCAGATGCTGCAAATGATGCAGCAGATAATGCAAAGCCGAGCGCAAGGCGCGGGGCCGGTCGCGGCGCCGCAGGCGCCGGCAGCACAGATCAACACGTGGGAACTCGATCCGTACAGTGAAGAGACGCCGACGGAAGACCCGCCGCTGGCAACGCCCATCAAGGTACCGGTGCCGGTCAACCAGGCTCCCTTGTTGCAATTCCGCATCACGACTCCCGGCCCGCCGCCCGCCCTGTATGCTCCCGAGACGGAGAACTTTCGCTACTGGACCGCGATGGAGGCGTTGACGCGCGGAATCACTTTTTGGTCTGGCCCGTTGCAATCGCTGCCGGGTACGCGCTGGACCACGGTGGAGTCTCCCATGCAGGTAACCCTGGACGCGGGAGAAGATCTCAACGCCAATTACTCGCGTCAATTCGGACTGCGGTTTTACCAGGAGACAGTTCGAGGAGTTGACATCTTCTCGGGGGAAAGCCCCGATGTCAGCTGCCACGAGCTGGGCCATGCCATTTTGGATGCGCTGCGTCCGGAATTGTTCGATGCTGCCAGCATCGAAGTCGCCTCCTTTCACGAATCGTTCGGCGACATGAGCGCCATCCTCAGTGCCTTGCAGCTTCCTTCGGTGTGCAGCAAAGCAATTGCGGAAACCGGCGGACACCTCAACGTGAACTCGGAGCTGTCGCGTCTGGCGCCGCAATTGGGCTGGGGCATCCGTCAACTGTCGCCCACCGCAGTGGACCCGGACTGTCTGCGCAACGCGGCTAACCGCTTCTTCTACGAGGACCCCGACGAGCTTCCTCCTTCCGCCCCGGCAAGCCAACTCGCTTCGGAACCCCATTCTTTCTCGCGCGTTTTCACCGGAGCATTTCTGGACATCCTGGCACGAATGCTGACGACTTTGGGGCAGGCAACGGTCGAGAATTTACAAGCCGTCAGCCGGGATTTGGGACAACTGCTCGTGGACGGTGCGCATCTTGCACCGATTACCACGGGTTACTATAGCCAAGTCGCGGCGTCCATGGTTCAGGCGGACCAGGCTCGGTTCAACGGTCGTTATCGCAGCGCCTTGACCAGCGGGTTCGTGCAACATGGCATTCTGACGCCCTCCGCGGCGGCTGGGCTGTCTCGTGCTCCGGTGCCGAATATGGTGCCTGCCGCCGGTGCGGGCGCCGCCGGCTTCTCGATGGCCGCTCCCACAGGTGTATCGAGCGGGCTGGCCATGCGAGCCTCCCTGGGGCAGGAGAGTGAAGGCTACCGTGCCACGGCCCAGGATGCTCCGGCGCTGCCGACTCGTACCGTGACGATGCGTTTTGGTTTGGAGGTGGAAGTCCATGCCGCACTTGAGCCGCCGCGATTCAGCGTGGCCTCCGCTGTCGCTCCCACGCGCGCGTCCGAAGATGAAGCCCACGCTTTTGTTGAGGATCTCATTCAACTGGGCCGCATCGACGCCGAGGCGACCGCCTTGACAATGGCAAAGGAACTGCTCTCCCCCAGCAGTCGCGCTCAGAGCAAGAAAACGCACACGCTGGTCACGACCCGGGACGGAAAGCTGCTGCTCAAACGGCGGCATTTTAACTGCGGTTGTTGCCGTGACAAATCGCTTGTCTAGACGATTCATGCCGGTGAAGATGGGTTGGTGAAGCACGCGAGGATTCCCTTCTGATAGAATCTATGCTAAGGAGGACCTAGGTCGGTGGCGGACATCGATTCCTCTAAGCCGCTCCGCACCGCGGGAACCAAAAATCTGTCGCGCTTTGGAGGATCAAGTCATGGGCAAAAAGCGTGTGCCGGCGAAGGGGACCAAGTCCGGAGCTACACAGAAGGCTCCGCCTCTTGGGAACGATTTGTCCCGTGCGGTCAAAGCCTTGCATGAAGCAGCCCAGTCGCTCGCGGCCACGGCCGATCAGATGGCGCAAATGATGAAGCAAATGGCTGATCCGTCCAGCAGCACAGGCAGTATGCAAGCAACCGCGGCAGCGCCATCCTCAGCCGCCGAAAATGCGGCGAGAGCCCTATTCTCCAACGGACCCGCTGCCATCAGCGATGACGATGCCAAGCGTTTTTATGAGCGCTTGGAGCAGACTGGACAGTTGGCCGACGTTGATGACAAGACGGACCTGTCGGCTTTGCCGCCGGGGATCACCCACATTCGCCGACCCGATGGATCCATCCAGCGGCTCGGGTTCTCTGCCTCTCTTTACACCCGGAAGTAAAGCTCTGTAAAGCACGGAAATGGTCAGGACAATTTTGGCTGAGCACAGGCTCCTCACGGAGGGAATATGGATACCGGCATGGTTGGATCAGGCGAACGAACGAGGGCAAGCGTGGTCTATCCCGAAGCTGGATCACGCCAAGAATCATCCTCCGTCTTCCGAACGAAGCCCCCTGAAGCGTTTACATTTGTCTTGTTCGGTGCGACCGGTGATCTCGCCAACCGCAAGCTGTTCCCTGCTCTGGCCAGCCTTCTAAAAAACGGATATTTGCCGCCCAGTTTTGTAGTTATTGGCACAGGGCGGCGTGAGAAGACCGATCAAACCTTCCGGGACGAGGCTCAAAAGGATCTTGCGCGATTTCGTCCGAACGGCTCGGCCGAACACACGGCGGATTTCCTCAAGCACGTCTTTTACCAACAGACGGATTTCACCACCTCCGAAGGGATGAAGGGCTTGGCTGCGCGTCTTGACGATTTAGAGCGCGAACAAAACCTGCCGGGTAATCGCCTCTTCTACCTGGCCACTGATCCGGAATTCTTTCGACCGATTGTAGAAGGCTTGGCCCATCTGGGCTTGATTCGCCGCGACCAGGATCTCCCCTGGGAGCGCGTCATCATTGAAAAGCCGTTTGGCCGTGACCTGGCCAGTGCGGCGGCCCTGGATCACGATCTGCTGCGCCATCTGCGGCCGGACCAGATCTATCGAATCGACCATTATCTCGGCAAGGACACGGTGCAGAATCTGCTGGCCTTTCGCTTCGGCAACGCGATTTTCGAGCCGCTTTTCAATCGGGAGCATGTCAGTCACGTGCAAATCACTATGGCGGAAACGGTCGGCATGGAGGGCCGGCGCGGCTCCTTCTACGATCACGCAGGCGCTCTGCGCGATGTGGTACAAAATCACATCTTGCAGCTATTGGCCCTGGTGGCGATGGACCCGCCGGCAACGCTGAAGTCCAGCGACATCAGCGACGCCAAGTTGAAAGTGCTCCGCAACCTGGTGCCGATGTACGGAGCGGAAGTGGTCCGCAACGTCGTTCGCGGCCAATATTCCGCCGGGACAATTGGAGGCCAATCCGTTCGCGGCTATCGGGAAGAGGAGGGCGTGGACCCCGCCTCGAATACGGAGACGTATGTCGCTCTTCGGGCGCGAGTAGAAAGCTGGCGCTGGGCGGGTGTGCCGTTCTTTCTGCGGACGGGTAAAC
>Ga0070739_10002911_pt1 | contig 22028 bp, 19 predicted proteins | sample Coa_R1_7_FD_66445 | JGI IMG/M metagenome (GOLD analysis project Ga0070739, IMG submission 66445) | Surface soil microbial communities from Centralia Pennsylvania, which are recovering from an underground coalmine fire - Coalmine... | ecosystem: Environmental > Terrestrial > Soil > Unclassified ... | reverse complement strand
GTAGAACGACCGTCCGCCGCTCATCGTCGGCGTGCTGTACTGGCCCAGCACGTCCGAGCCGGTATTATCGTTGATCACGCCGGGCAGGATCTGCAGCATCGCCATGACGTCCCGGCCGCGCGCCATCATATCCATCACTTCGGTCGAGTCGATGAGCTGCGTGCGGTCGCCGCTCTCGGTCTGCACCACCGCGCCTTCCGCCACCACGTCCACCGTCTCCGAGACTGCGCCGACCTCGAGCCGCAGCTCGCCCGTGCCGAGGCTGTCGCCTTCCGTCAGGTGCAGGTCGCGCTTGTCCAGCTCCTTGAAGCCCGCCGCCTTGACCGAAATCGTGTACGTGCCCGGCGGCAGGTTGGTGAACGTGAAATCGCCGGTCGCCGTGCTGGTGAACGTGCGGCTGCTGCGGTCCACCTGATTGATCGCCCGGACTTCGGCTCCGGCCACCGCGGCGCCGGTCGAGTCGAGAATCCGGCCGCTGATGGTGCCGGTCGAGTTCTGGCCGAACGCGAGCCCGGCCGCACAGAGGAAGAGCGCAATCGCGTGCGCTACGCGAACGAAGCGGAAAGTCATCGGAGACTCCTCGTTCTCATGCTTGTAACACGTTATCGATAAATACGCAATACTGAACGTTAAATTTACCAGTCCGGGCAGATCATGGACCCGCCCTGCCCGCGCCTGCTACAATCGCCTGTTCCGTGAAGGACCCGCTCGTTGGGCCCGTGGCTGCCATCGCCGCCGGCATCCTGGCCGCCCGCTTCGCCGGGTTTGGCCGGACCGAACTCCTCGCCGCCGCCGCCGCTTTTCTCCTCCTCGCCGTCCTCGCGCACCGCGTGCGCTCGCGCCTGCTCACCGCTCTCTGCGCGGCCTTCGCGCTCTCGGCTGCCGGCGCGCTCACGGCGGTCCTGCACGCGCCCGGCCCCGCGCCTTACATCGATGCCACGGCTCGCGAAACGGTGATTCTCGGGGGCTGCGTCGTCGAGCCGCCCGCGATCTCGGGCGAGCGCGAGCGCTTCATTCTCGAGCTCGAACCGCGCGCCCGAGCCCAGGTGGTGCTCTACACGAGGCCGGGCGAACCGCTGCCGGTCCTGCATTACGGGCAGCAGATCGAGCTGGACGCCAAGGTCCGGCCGCCGCGCAACTACGGCAATCCCGGCGCTTTCGATTACGCCACCTTTCTCGGCCGCCAGGACATCTACTGGACCGCCTCCGGCCCCGCCGCCAGCCTGCGCGTCCTGCCCGGCGCCTGCGGCTCGCGCTTCGAGAAAGCCATCATGGACGTTCGCCAGGCTGCCCTCGACCGCATCGAGCGCCTCTACCCCGGCGACCCCTACCGCAGCGGCATGATGCAAGCCATGCTCATCGGCCAGTCCTTCCAGTTGCAAAAGGTCTGGACCGAAGACTACCGCCAGACCGGCACCTTCCACGCCATCGTCATCAGCGGCACCCACGTCGCGATCCTGGCCGCGTTCTTCCTCTTCTGCCTGCGCGTGTGTTTTCTGCCCGAAACGCTCGCCATGGCGCTCACCGCCTGCGCCGTGTGGCTGTACGCGCTCGTCTCCGGATGGCACGCCCCAGCGGTGCGATCGGCAGCCGGCCTGACGCTCTACCTCGCCGCGACGTGGTTTTACCGCCGCCGCCGCCCGCTGAACCTGCTGGCCGCCATCGCCATCGGCTTTCTGCTGCTCGACCCCGGCGAACTCTTCGACGCCTCGTTCCAGCTCACGTTCCTTGCCGTCGCCTTCCTCGGCGCGTTCGCGACGCCGCTGATCCAGGCCACCTCCGGCCCGCTCGCGCACGGCCTCTCCGATCTCAGCGATACCGCCCGCGACCTCCACCTGCCGCCTCGCGTCGCGCAATTCCGCATCGAGCTGCGCCTGCTGGCGCAAGCACTCCACGTCCCCCATTTTGCCGTCACCGTCCCGGCGCGTGTGCTGTTCTTCTTTTACGAAATCGTCGCCGTTTCCGCGGTGATTCAACTCGGCCTGGCGCTCCCCATGGTGGTCTATTTCCACCGCATCGGCATCTCCGGCCTTTCCGCCAATACGCTGGTCATTCCGCTGCTCGGCCTCGTCGTGCCGGTGGGATTCGTCGCGCTCTCCACCGGCTGGCACTGGGCGGCGGCGCTCGCGGGCGTGCTGCTCTCCGTTTCGCACCGCGTGGTGAGCTGGCACGCCGCCATCGACCCCGATTGGCGCATACCCACGCCGCCGCTCTGGCTCGCCACCGCGTTCTCGGCCGCGCTGATCGCCGCCGCCCTCGCCCGCGGCCGCCGCTGGCGCATCGCTAGCGGCGCCGCCGTGGCCGCAGCCCTCGTCCTGCTTCTCTGGCATCCCTTCCCGCCCGATTTCCACCCCGGCCAGCTCGAGCTGACCGCCATCGATGTCGGCCAGGGCGACAGCCTGCTCGTCGTCTTCCCCGATGGCAAGCGCCTCATCGTGGATGGCGGCGGCATCCCCGCCTTCGGCGGCCGCGCCCCATCGCAGCTCGATACCGGCGAAGACGTCGTCGCCCCCTACCTCTGGGATCGCGGCTTCCGCACCGTCGATGCGATCGCGCTGACGCACGCCCATGACGACCACCTCGGCGGCCTCCCCGCCCTCACCGCCGATTTCCACCCCGCCGAGCTCTGGACCGGCGCCACCCCCGATAGCCCCGGCTGGCGAAAGCTCCGCCACGCCGCTGCCCGCGCCGGCACGCGCATCCGCCCGCTCAGCGCCCCCGCGCATTGGGCCTTCGGCGGCGCCGAAATCGAGGTGCTCGCTCCTCTGCCCGGCTACGAACCCGCCGCCGACCCCAAGAACAACGATTCGCTCGTGCTCCGCATCCGCAACGCCCGCCACTCGTTCCTGCTCACTGGCGACGTCGAGCGCCCCATCGAGCTCTGGATGCTCGCCGAAAACGAACTGCGCCGCACCGACGTCCTCAAGGTCGCGCACCACGGCAGCCGGACCTCGACGACCGAGCTATTCCTCGATGCCGTCCAGCCGTCATTCGCCGTGATCTCCGCCGGCTTCGAAAACAGCTACGGCCACCCCAATCGCGACGTGGTCCAGCGCCTGGAGCGGCACAACGCCGCCGTCCTCCGCACCGACCTCGACGGGATGGTCACCATCCGCTCGGACGGGCACCGTCTGCACGTGGAAACGCACAATGGATTTTTAAGCGACAGGTAGGGGGCCCGCCATTTGGGCGGCCTGCGCCCAGACCGTCTAGTCTCGCTGCCCTCGCGCATTCTCGATCGCATCCAGCACGTGCCGGACGATCTTGGGGTGAAGCACCGCGCCAGCGTGAAACGGAACCACCACTCGCAACGTGCCGCTCGCGTAAATGCGATGACTACCCTTGGAGCGCAGCAGAGCAAAACCCGCGTGCAGTAATTCCCGCTCGGCGTCCGCCGCCGTCCAGCGAGGCAGCTTAGACATTCACCTCGACCGCGGTGGTCAACACCTCGCGGGTCAGCAGCGCCTCGCGTTCGTCGGGCTCCAACGTCTCCAGGTACAGTTCGATCGCTTCTTTAATATTCGCAAGCGTCTCGTCCAGTGTTGCGCCCTGCGTCTGGCAGCCCCGCAACTCCGGGCACCAGGCGTAAAAGCCGTGCTCATCCTTCTCGATCACGACACTGGCCTTGTGGGACATACGCGACTAGTGTAGCGCAGCGCCGGCCACCTCCTACCGCCCGCCTTCCGCCGCCAGCCGCTTCCGCAACTGCTCCCGCGAGCTCGCAGCCAGCGCCTTGCACGCCCCGCCGTCGATCATTGCGTCCGGATTCGTTTTCCGCGCCTCCAGCCGCTCCCAAAGCCGCGAAACCTCCGGGTGCGGCGTAATGAGAATATCGCACGGCGTGTGCTCCAGAAACGCGAAGCTGCGCTCGAAATCCTCCCCATGCGGATCGTCCTTCCGGCCGCTGAAGCGGAAGCCGTCCGCCGAGACGGCCGTCAGGCTGTCCGCGTAAACCAGGTCGAGACACCGGCCGTTCTCGCAGGACTTCCACGTCCAGCTCGTGCCGCCCGGCGTGTGGCCGGGCGTCCAATGCGCCGTGACCGTGACCGCGCCGGCGGTCAGGCTCTGGCCATCCCGGATCGTCTCCACTCGCGCCACGCGCGGAGTCGCCCGGATGGTGCCGAACTGCGGATCGTCGCGAGCCACGGCGCCATTCCGCAGGACGTCCGCCGCCCACGGCATCGCCGCCACGCGCGCGCCGCTCAGCCGCTGCAACTCCGCGATGCCGCCCGCATGATCGTGATGCGCGTGCGAGTTGACGATCAGCTTCACGTCTTCCACGCGGAAGCCCAGCGCACGGATGTTGGCCGCGATCAGTGGCGCCGATTCTGCTAGAGCGCCATCGATCAGCACGTGCCCCTCGGGCGACGCGATCAGCACCGATGCCAGCCCGTGCGGGCCGACGTAGTACGTATTCCCGTAAATCCGGAACGGCTGCTGCGGCGTGTTCCACACGGCGCAATTGGCGCAGGAAGGCGGTTTCGTCTGCGCGGCAGCCATGGCCGCCAGGAGCGCCATCGCCAGCACTCGAAAAGGCATGCGACTATAGTACGGCAAAGGAGCAGTATGAAAGCCGCCCTGTTTGCCTTGCTCGCCCTCGCCCCGGCGCTCTTCGCCCAGGGCTCGCCCTCGCGGGCCGCCGCCGATCAGCCCTATGCCGTCGAGTATTACTACAAGACGCAATGGGGCCGCCAGCAGGAATTTCTGCGCCTCTTCCTCAAGAACCATTACCCGCTGCTCAAGAAGCAGCAGGAATCCGGCCGCATCCTCTCCATCAAAATCGAGCAGCCGGCCTACCACGGCACGGAGGACGGCCGCTGGGACTATCGCGTCACCATCCGGTTCAAGAACTCCACGCTGGCCACCACCGCCAACCCCGATGAAGAGCGCCTCATCCGCGAGCTATGGCCGGACCAGGCCGCCTACCAGCGTGAAGAGCAGCGCCGCTTCGAGATTCTGCTGGCCCACTGGGACCTGCCGGTCACCGACATCACGCCGCGATAACGGCGCGCTACTTCCGCAGCCACAAATAACAGTGATTCCCGATCCGCCCGGCGCGCGGCGAACCCACCAGTAGCAGGTCGAGATACCGCAGCGGCCACACCACCCACCCCACCACGCCGTGCGCGGCGGCGCGCCACCAGCGCCAGGGGAGCAGCAGCTTGGCATATTCGATCGCGAACACCAGCAGGGTCGCGGTCGGCCCGGTGCGCCAGCCTTCCGCCGCCACTTCCATCCCGGCCGCCAGTTCGCGGAGGCCGTCCGGCGTGAACCGGCGGTAGTCCTTCGGATATTCGTGGAATGGATGGCAAAACGGCGTCACCAGATGGAGGTAGCCGCCCGCCGCGAGCACGCGCCGCATCTCCGCCATCACCGTTTCCGGCTGCCGCACGTGCTCGAGCACCGCGTCGCACTCGATCCGCTGGAACACGCCGTCGCGGAACGGCAGCCGGTGCGCGTCTGCCACCACGTCCACGCCGGCCACCGCCGCCAGATCCAGATTGATATACCCCGCGATCGAGCGCCCCGCGCCGCCGATGTACAGGTTGTGCCGGCCCAGCGGGAAATCCTTCGGCTCGTGCGGGTTCATGATGAATGGCGCCGGCGGTTCGATCATCCGCCGCAGCCGTGACCGGCCCTCCCGCCTTCGGTATAGGTCCTCCAGCCGCCGGACCTTGCCCGCAAGTCCTGGGCCCGCCCCGGCCGGCGCTGCGCCGCGTGCGCTCATTTGGGCTTGGGCAGCATCTTGACATTGGGAGGCAGCGCGAAGAGGCTGTCCTTGAGATCCTGATTGATCGCCACCGAATCCGAGTACATCTCGAAGATCTTCTCGCCGTTGCGGTCGCGCCGCACGTCGAATGGCCACTGCACGCCGCCGCCTACGTCCCGGTACTTGGCAAACAGCGTCACTTCCGTATCGAAATCGTTGTACTCCGTGTTGCGGCGTTTGTATACTTGACGCACCGGCAGCTTGGTTTCGGCATCGAAATACACCGTCACCATCAGGTTCTGCGCGTCCGTGATCTCCACCACCTCCACCGGCCGGTTCTCCCAGAAATCGCGGCCCTGCGAATAGAAGGACATTCCCGGCTCGTCCAGCCGCGCCCGCAGAATGTAGAGGATATTGCGCAGCGTGCTGTCCTTGAACCGCGCCAGCCGCTCATCGGCCAGCGGCGTGGCGCCGCGGAAGGTCGTCTCCCACGCGCCGTCGTTGCGGTACAGGAACACGTCCTCTTCCTGCTTGCCGTACGTCTCCCGGACATCTTCGAGCAACTGCTCCGGCGCGGGCTTCGGCGGCGCCGGAAGATACCTGGTGTAGATGTGCGCCACAGAGAGCCCGGAAAGCTGCCCGCGGTAAAACGAATACGCCCGCCCGGTCTCCACCCGGTTCTGCATGTGCAGATAGGCGTCGCCGCCCAGCGCCTTCAGCGCTTCGTAGACTACCCGTTTACCCCGCTCCTGCGCCGTCTCGGCGGGCATCGCCGCCGCGCAGGCGAGCAGGAGGAATATCCACCGCTTCATGGAATGATGAATCGAAAACCTCGCCCTTCCATCCTGAGTTTACCTTGAGTTCCCCAACCGCCAAGCGCGGGATGTGGCGTCCGTCGCCGCGTCCGGCATGCCCCTGCTGCCCTGCCCGTGCTGCTAGTACCGGCACATCGCCTCGGCCATTTTTACAGAGCCTAAGCTACTGATCTTACGAGAATACCAGCGCTTCGGAGCTGGGCCCTTATGTACTATGGAACCGGTACTGTGCGGGTACCGCTGTTACTGCCACTCGCTCCCGCGGATGTACATACTGAGACAGCATTCGTCACAATGGAAACTCTGGTTCACATGGCGCCACTCAGCGAAAAGCGAACAATGGAACACATCTCGGGGGATCGCCGCGAAAACCGCCGGTACGAGCTCGTCCTGGAACTAAAGTGGAAGCTCGTACGGAGGAGGAAAGTACTGGAATCCGGGAGCGGCCGCACGCTGGATCTTTCGAGCGGCGGCGTCCTCTTCGAAGCCGGCCGCCCGTTGCCTGTCGGCCTCCAGGTCGAAATGTCGATTGCCTGGCCCGCCCTGCTGCATAATGTCGCGCCCATGCAGCTCGTTGTTTCCGGCAGGGTCGTGCGAACCGATGGCCCCCGCGCCGCCATCCAGATGGTGCAGCACGAGTTCCGCACCGCCGGCGCCTCCGTCTCCGAGATCCGCCCGGGGGGCTCCCCAGGCGGCCAGGCCCGCCACGCGCCATCGCCATTCGCCGGAAGCTCGAAGTTCGGAGCGATGTAGACAGGCCAGACTACACGGCTACGGTCCTTGTCCTCCTCCTACGGTCGGGAACCGCACCGGCCTGTTTCGCGTCGCATAGTACAATAGCAACAACTGGAGTTCGAATGCTCTTAAGAAATGCCGCGGTCCTCTTCGGACTCGCGGTCGCGTCGGTGCCGGTGTACGCGGCAGGCGACGCGGCCCTTCCTCGTCCCAAAGCCGGAAAAGTCGAAATCATGCGCCTGAGCGAGGTGAAGCCGGGCATGAAGGGAACAGCCTGGACGGTTCTCCAAGGCGCCGAGCCGGAACCCATCCCCATCGAAGTAATGGGACGGCTCAAAAACGTTTGGGGTCCCAATCAGGACATCATCGTCGCCAAAATGCTCGGCAAGGCCATCCGCACCAACGTGGCCGGCGGCATGAGCGGCAGCCCGGTCTACATCAACGGCAAACTCGTCGGCGCGGTGGCGCTGCGCATGAGCACGTTTTCGCCGGACGCGATCTGCGGGATCACCCCCATCGAGCTGATGCTCGAGATCAACGAATTCGATAAGTCGCGCCCTGAAGCCGCCCGCACCCCGGATAAGCTGGCCGCGCACACCAGGGAAGCCGCCGTCGAAGTCCCGAGCGAGATGCTGGCTGAGGCCGTCTCAGCCGGCGCCGCCAAGGGCCTGCCGCCCCTGCAGCAGATGGTGCCGATCGAGTCGCCGCTGGTCTTCTCCGGTTTCAAGGACGATACGCTCCAGCAGTTCGGCCCCATGTTCCAGCAGCTCGGCATCGCCGTGGCGCAAGGCGGCGCTTCTGGCAGCACCATCCATACGAACAAACCCGCGCCCGGTTGGCAGCACTCGCTCAATCCCGGCGACACCGTCGCCGGCGTGCTGGTGGATGGCGACATGTCCGTCACCGGCGTCGGTACCGTGACTTATAACGACGGCAAGCGCGTGCTCGCCTTCGGCCACCCGTTCTTCAATCTCGGTCCGGTCGACATGCCGATGAGCAAGGGCGAAGTCGTGATGACGCTTTCCTCCGCCTTCCAGCCGAATAAAATGGCCAACGCGACCGACGTGGTGGGCGCGCTCCATCAGGACCGCCACAGCGGCATCATGGGCGTGCTTGGCGCCGAATCCCCGATGGTGCCCGTCACGATGCGCGTGCGCTCGCTCGGCCCCGGCGAGAAGGTGAAGCAGGAGAAGGATTTCCATTTCAACGTGTTCGTGCACCAGAAATGGACTCCCTACCTGATGATGCTGACCCTCTATAACTCGCTCTCCGAGCTCAACGAGTTCTCCGATGAAGCCACCTACCGGCTCAACGGCCAGGTACGGCTCGATGGCCAGCCCAATATCTCGCTTTCCACCATGCAGACCTCCGGCGAGGCGCCCGTGCCCGCGCCCATGATGCTGGCCGGCTGGTGGGGCGATAAATTCAACCGCCTGTACCTGAATAACGTGAACACGCCGAACCTGGAGAGCGTCAACGTCACTGTCGACGTGCTGCCCGAACGCCGCGTCGCCACGATCGAAAACGCCTGGGTGCCCGATGCCGAAGTGCGGCCCGGCGACGATGTCCCCGTGACCGTCCTGCTCCATCCCTACCGCGGCGAACCCATTCAGCGGCAGTTCACCGTCAAGATTCCCGCCGGCCTCGGCAAAGGCGACCACCGCATCGTGCTGAGCGATGCCGAGACGGTCAATCGCATGCAGAACATGGCCGGCCTGATGAACCGGTTCCTGGATCTGCCCGAGACCGTCAGCCTGCTCAATCAGGAGCGCACCAACAACAAGCTTTACGTCTCGCTCGTGGAATCGAGCCCCACGGCGTATTACGACGATAAGACGCTTCCTGCCCTGCCATCCTCCGTGCTGAACGTGATGCAGGCCGGCCGCGCCCCGACGCGCTCGATGTTCACATCGCCCGAAACGGCCTCCGAACAGATGGCCCTGCCGTTCGACTACGTGGTGACCGGCAGCTATTCCCTGCACATCCACGTGAAATGACCCGTAGGGGCCGGGCATGCCCGGCCCTGGCCCCCTGGACTCTACGCACCTTTGAAGCAACGATGACCAAACACCTCCCCCTGCTGCTTGCCGCCGCAGGCTTCGCATTCGCCGGCCAGACGCACACCTGGACTCAAGGCGATTTCTCTGATTTTGAAAAAGGCGTCATCCGCAACCTCTCGCTGCGCTCCGACGGCCTGCTCACGCTCGCGCCGCGCTCCCACGAGCTCTTCGACACCGGCTCCGCCTACCTCTGGGCCATGGCCCAGGATTCCAAGGGCAATCTCTACGCCGGAGGCGGCACGACTGCCAAGCTCTACCGCATCCAGCCGGACGGGAAATCGAAGGTCCTCGCCGATCTCGGCGGCGTCGAGATCCACGCCATCGCCATCGACTCCCATGGCCGCGCTTACGTCGCCACCTCACCCGATGGCAAGGTCTACCGTATCTCCGCCGCCGGCAAGCCCGAGGTCTTCTACGATCCCAGAGCCAAGTACATCTGGGCCATGGCGTTCGACAGCGGCGGCAACCTGTTCATCGCCACCGGCGATCAGGGCGAGATCCACCGCGTTACGCCCGATGGCAAAGGCTCCGTCTTCTTCCGGACCGAAGAGACCCACGTCCGCTCCATGGCGATCGATGCACACGGCAACCTCATCGCCGGCACCGATCCCGGCGGTCTCGTGCTGCGCGTCTCGCCCGCGGGTGAAGGGTTCGTGCTCTATCAGATGCCCAAGCGCGAAGTCACCTCGGTAGCGGTTGCCCGCGACGGCTCCATTTACGCCGCGGCGGTCGGCGGCAAGCAACAGACCGCCCCGCCGGCGGCGGCCTCGCCCACCGCGGCGGTGACGCCCGTCGCCGTGACCATCAGCGCTCCCGGAACTCCGGCGCCTGCCCAGCAGGCCGCGCCACGGCCCGCACCGCTTCCAGCGCCATCCGTCACCGTCACCGGCGGGTCAGAGGTCTACCGCATCGAACCGAACGGCAACCCGCGCCGCGTCTGGAGCGACAGCCAGGCGGTCGTTTACACCATCGCCTTCGACCGCGAAGGCCGCGTCCTGCTCGGCACCGGCAACAAGGGCAACCTGTACCGCATCGAGTCGCCCACGCTCTATACCCTGCTCCTCACCATGCCCGCCGCGCAGATCACCGCTTTCGAAGCGGGCCGCGACGGCCATCTCTACGCCGCTACGGGCAACGTCGGCAAGATCTACGATATCGGCCCCGGACTCGCGCAGCAGGGCTCGATCGAAAGCGACGTCTTCGACGCCGGCATGTACACGCAGTGGGGCCGCCTCAGCTTCGAGGCCCGGATGAACGGCGGCACGATCTCCATCGAATCCCGCACCGGCAACCTCGACCAGCCGCAGAAAAACTGGAGCCCCTGGTCCGCGCCGGTCACGGTGCCCGAAGGCGGCCGTGTCGCCGCTCCCTCGGCCCGCTTCATCCAGTGGCGCGCCACGCTCGGCGCCGGCACGAGCGGCCGCTCGCCGGAACTCGAATCCGTGAGCGTCGCCTACCTGCCGAAGAATGTGGAGCCGATCGTCGAGGAGATCGAAATCACTCCGCCCAATTACAAGTTCCCCGCGCCTTCCTCCTCCTCGATCACGCCACAGACCCTGACGCTCCCGCCGCTCGGCAAACACGCGAGCGCGCCCACGTTCTCCGTGGAATCCGGCGGCAGTACTCCATCCATGACGTACGCCAAAGGCTGGCTCGGCGCCCGCTGGCTCGCCTCCGACCCCAACGGCGATTCGCTCGTCTACACCGTCGAGATCCGCGGCGAAAAAGAAACCGCCTGGAAGCCTCTGAAAGACAAGGTGACCGAGAAATACTTCTCCTGGGACACCACCAGCTTGCCCGACGGCGAATATCGGCTCCGCGTGACCGCCTCCGATGCGCCCGGCAATCCTCCCGGCGAAGCGCTCACCGCAACGGCCGAAAGCGACCCGTTCCTCATCGATAACACGCCGCCGAAGATCACGGGCCTTGCCGCGACGCGCAGCGGCAGCCGCATCAACGTCCGTTGGCATGCCGCCGACGCGCTCAACAATATCGCCAAAGCCGAATACTCCGTCGACGGCGGCGAATGGACCGTGGTGTCGCCCGTAACGCGCCTCTCCGACTCTCCCGCGCTCGATTACGACCTCACCATCGATGCCACGCCCGGCGAGCACACCGTCGCCATCCGGGTGCAGGATGACTACGACAATGTCGGCACCGAGAAGGTAGTCGTCAAGTAAGCCGAACCGTAACGCGGCTCACGGTTCCAACCGCGAAGAAATTACATCCGGCGGCCGCTCCGAAGGAATCGATAACGGGTTTCCAGATCCGAAAAATCAACGGGTTGCCTCCGTTTGGCGAGCCGTCTGCATAACATCCCGCCCAGGAGGCTGAAGATGCAGACGCTCGATCAGCAGACGCAGACTAAGACCAGCGTGCTCGGCCTGAACGCGAGTGCCGCGCCACAGCAGGAAACGAATGCGACCGGCTTACCGACTCCGAAACGGCGCCCCCTTCGCGGAGAAGACGAGCGTCCCGCGCGTGCTCACGTGCTGCGTCGGGCCGTTGTCCTGGTTCTTCTGGCGATGTTAGTGGGCGCGGGCGTCTATCTCTATCGCCCTGCCCAGACCTACTTCAACCGGCTCAGTCTGGTGCCCGCGATGCAGGAGCAGATCGGCGCGGCCGGCCGCCGCCTCGATGCGGCGGAAGGCGCCCTGCGCGACTGGACCAGCCAGCGCGATTCGTGGGCCAAGCGCCTCAGCGGCGTGGAATCGAAGGTCGATGGCGTGATGCATGCGGCCCGCCGGCAGGCGGAACAGCTCGTCGCGCGGGCCCAGCGGAATATGCAGGCGGAACTCGACCGCCGCACCACAAGCCTCCAGGCCCGGATGGACGGCCTGCAATCCAGCCAGCAACTCGCGGATAGCCGGCTGGACCGCTTCGAGCAGCAGCTTCATCAGGTGCAGGCCGCCAATCAGCGCGACCTGGAAAATCTCCGCGCGGAAATCCGCCAGTCCAGGGAATCCGATAGCGCGCTCATGGCGAACGTCAATCGCCGGCTTGCCGACGTCGACGAACGGAGCAGCCAGAGCCGCACGGACCTGGCGGCGATCCATCGCAACATGGACCGCCAGCGCATCGACTTCGAGCTGGGCGTCGATCGCGACCGCGAACTGGCGCAGGGCATCAACATGGATGTCACCCACACCGACGTCCTGCATCAGCGCTTCGACGGCCGCGTATTCCTCATGCCGGATCGCAAGACCATCTGGATCCACAGCCGCGGCATCCAGCAGCCGCTCACCTTCTACAGCCAGGCGGACCAGCGGCCCCGCGAGCTGGTTATTACCCGCGTGACCAAGTATTCGGTCGTCGGATACGTGCTCACGCCCAAGGAGCCCGCCGCCGCGCCCAGCGCGGAGAACCGCTTGATCTCGGCGAGCTCGCCCGCCGCCGATTCCTCCATGCCGAGATAACAGACCGCACTCGCAGGTGCAACCCCGGGCGGCGGCCACATCGTGTGTGGTCCGCCGCCATTTGTGATTCCACTACGACAAAACCGAAATGCCGTTCTCCCCGGCCCGCCTCGCCCTGCGCGCCAGTGCCTTGTCGAACGTGGCAAACGCCGCACCTGCCGGCCGGCTGCTCAGATGCACTGCATCGGCGAGTTCGACGCCCTGCGCCGCCAACGCCAGCGCCGCCGCAACCGCCCGCGCATCCTCCGCGTGCACGTTCGGCAAGCCGAGCAGCTTCACGAACGCCTGGCGAATCTCCGCCTCTTCAAGACCGTAAATGCTCCGCAAGACCCATGCGGTTTCGAGCAGAACCGTCTTGGACAGCCAGACCGGTCCGGCGGCGAAGAGCCGCCGCGCGGCGGCGGCCTGCTCCCGATCGTCTTCAGTTAACAACCGGACCAGGATATTAGTATCGGCCGCTGTCATGCCGCCGCCTCACTTCCCGTGCTACGGCGGTTTTCATCTGCGCCAGGCTCTTCCTGCCGGACCGCGATCGCAGGCACCCCGCCACATCCTCCAGGCGCACCGTCGGAAAGAGTCCCGCGGGCCGCAGCAGAACACCCTCGTCCGTCTCCTCGACGATGAACTCCGTCCCAGGCTCCCACGCCCGCGAATCCCGGATGTGCTTCGGCAGAATTACCTGACCCTTGGTCGAAAGTCTCGTCGTCTCCATGTAAGACTCCAGTAAGATTATCTCATTCCCCGCTGCCTTCCGGCGCGCTTCTGTGCCAAACTGGAACCATGCTCGCCTGGCTCGATGCCGAAGTCGCCGACGGTCTCCCGCTGCGCCTCGTGGCTTCGCGGGCCGGGCTCCGCACGGTCGCGTTTCATCCGGCGCCGGCTCTCGATGGCGAGCCCGATCCCGCGCACTCGCTTCTGAACGAAGCCGTACGCCAACTGCGCGCGTACTTCGCCGGCGATCGGCGCCGATTTGACCTGCCTCTCGATCTCCAGGGCACACCGTTCCAACTCCGCGTGTGGCGCGAACTCGAGATGATCCCCTTCGGCGAATTCCGCTCCTACTCCCAGATCGCGCAGGCGATCGGCGCCCCGCGCGCGGTGCGGGCCGTCGGCGCGGCGAACGGCGCCAATCCCGTCGCCATCGTCGTGCCCTGCCACCGCGTCATCGGAGCGAGCGGCAAGCTGGTCGGCTACGGCGGCGGACTGCCGCTCAAGCAGCGGCTCCTCGCGCTCGAATCCTGCACACTCCCTTTGTTCCGCGCTTAGCCGGCTTCGCGGGCACTTCATTTGTGCGCGCGCGTTCACATCAGGATGAACACTGCTTAAAAACCAGGCGGAAACCGGACGCGCTGGGTATACAATCGCACGGGAAAGGGCCGAAGCCGCTCCGGCAGTTCCGCGCCCCAAGATCAGCCAGGATAAAGGGGGATGAGCCAAATGAAACTGGACTCTGTCCGGAAGAGCGCCGTATTGTTTTGTGCGGCCGGGGTCATCGCAGCGGTCTTACTGAGTTCGCGCTCCGTGAGTGTCCACGCCGTCGCCCAGGATTCGGATGAGAACCTGGCGGCCATCGGTCTGCAGATCGCGCCGTCTTTCATCAACATAAACGGCAATGACCCGACCCTGGTCGGGTTGGGAAGCTATATCGTCAACGTGCAGGCGGATTGCAACGGATGCCATGGATCCAGCCCGTCCGGCCAATTCCTGCCGAACAACAATCCTTACTTCCGCCCGCCGAACAACAACATGCAATTGAACCAGGCCACTTACCTCAGCGGCGGGCGGAGTTTCGGCGCCGCCGGGCCGGGCATCGTGAGCGATCCGCACAGCCCGTTGTACGTGGGCTCGGGTCTTGGTCCCGTCATTATTGCCCGGAATCTGACGCCCAATTACACCGGTAATCCTGTGGGCGGCATGGACCTTTATACGTTCATCTCGATCATGCGGACAGGGCATGACTTTGACAGCCAGCACCCGAATTGCGGGCTGAACAGCATCTTTCTCCGCGGCGATGTGACCTACACCGATAATTGCTATAGTGCGCCGGTCGACGGCAGTTTGCTGCAGGTGATGCCCTGGGCCAAGTTCCGGAGCATGACCGATTATCAGCTCACTGCCATCTGGACCTATCTCAGCACCGTCCCATGCAACGCCCACAATGACACTGCCGGCAACACCTATCCCTGGCTGAAGAATCAGTGCACGCAGTGATGCCGCTCCTGCGCCGCGGGGCATCCGGTTCGCGGACCCGTTCCGAATGCCCGGCTCCGCTCGCTGCGGCCCGCGCCCGTTCCCTCGTAAAATAGAAGGTTGATCGTCACCCTCACCATCAACCCTGCGATCGACCGCATCCTTTCCGTTGACCGGCTGGCGTTCGAAGACCGGTCCTACATCACGTCCACCCGCGAATCGGCCGGCGGGCGCGGCATCAACGCGTCGCACGTGATTCACTCCTTCGGCGGCGAGACGCTCGCCGTCCTGACCAGCGGCGGCGAAGCCGGCGAGCGCTTGCAAACCCATCTCAGCGGCTACGGGTTCCCCATCGCTGTGGTCCCGATTGCGCGCGAGATCCGCACCAACCTCACCATCACGGACCAGCACGGCCTCACCGTCAACCTCAACGAAAAGGGCCCGGAACTCGGCAAGGCGGAGCTGGCGGATATCGAACGCGTCATCCGCAAATCTCTCGAAAGCGCCTCCTGGCTGATGGTGTGCGGCAGCCTGCCGCCCGGCGTGCCCGCGTCTTTCTACGCCAAGCTCCTGACCATGGCGCGGCAGAAAAAGGTCAAGACCCTCCTGCACACGAGCGGCAACCCTTTGCGCGAGGGCATCGAAGCCCGGCCGACCGTCGTCACGCCCAACCAGCAGGAGGCCGAGCGGCTCCTCGGCCGCATGCTGCTCACCCGCACCCATTACCTCGAAGCGGCCGAGCGCCTGCGGACCATGGGACCGGAATCCGTCATTCTCTCCCTCGGCAGCCGCGGCGCGGTGGCCGGCTTCGCCGATGGCGTGATGGAGGCGCTGCCTCCCCGCGTCGACGCCGTCTGCCCCATCGGCTCGGGCGACGCGCTGGCCGCGGCATACGTCTGGGCGATGCGCCGCAAGCCCAACCCCGCGGACGCGCTGCGTTGGGCCGTGGCCGCGGGCACTGCCTCCGCGTGCCTTCCCGGCATGAACTTCGCTTCGCTGGACCAGACCCGCGAGATGTACCAGCAGGTCGAAATCCGGCGCGCCGATTAGCGTGCGCCGGCCGCCGCACATTCAGGAAAGAGCCGTGGCCATGAGGGAGCAGTGCGGCTCAGCCGCGCAACACCGCTCCGTTCGAACTCGGCTTGGCCCGACAACGCGCCGCCACACAGGCGCGACGATCAAGGAGCGGTGCGGCCCGGCGGCAGCCCCCTCACGGTCACGGCCGTGCTCCTCCGGCGGACGTGAGATCGATGGATAAGCGTCTGAAACCCTCGCTCATCCGCTCCGCCGCGGCCGTTTCCGCCGCCGTCTCGCTCAGCCGCCTCACCGGAATGGCACGCGAGATGGTAATGGCGCGGCTGTTCGGCGCGGGCCAGGCCTACGACGCCTTTCTGCTCGGCATCCGCATTCCCAACCTGGCGCGCAACCTCTTCGCTGAGGGCGCGCTCTCCTCCGCCTTCGTCCCCACCTTCACCGCCAGCCTGAAGAACGGCCGGCGCGAGGCGCAGGAGCTTTCGGACGCCGTCGCCACCGCGCTGCTCGTCGCGGTGAGCGGGCTCTGCGTGATCGGCATCATCTTCACGCCGCAGCTCGTGGGCCTGCTCGCGCCCGGTTTCGCGGCGGTGCCGGGCAAATTCGCGCTGGCCGTCCGGCTCACCCGCATCATGTTCCCGTTCCTGCCGCTGGTGGCGCTGGCGGCGCACGCGATGGGCCTGCTGAACGCGTGCGACCGGTACGGCGTGCCGGCCCTGGCCTCCGCCTGTTTCAACGTGGTCTCCGTGCTCGCCGGCCTCGCGCTCGGGTACCTGGCAGGGCGCCCGCTGATCGAGGCGATGGCCTGGGGCGTGCTGGCGGGCGGCGCGGCGCAGCTTGTGTGGCAGCTTCCGGTGGCGCGCCGCCACGGCTTCGGCTTTCGGCCGCGGCTCGATTTCGGCCATCCCGGAGTGCGGCGCATCGGGCGCCTCATGCTCCCGGCGCTGATCGGCAGCTCCGCGCTGCAGATCAACATCGTGGTCAACACCAATTTCGCCTCGACTCTCACGGACGCCTCCGGCCACGTGCTCAACGGCCCGGTGAGCTGGCTGAACTACGCCTTCCGCTTCCTGCAACTGCCGCTCGGCGTATTCGGAGCGGCGATCGCGAGCGCCGCGCTGCCGCGCATTTCGCGTTCCGCGGTGGCTGGGGACACGGCCGAATTCCGGGACACGCTGGCGCACGCGATCGGAACGTCGCTGCTGTTCGCCATCCCGTCGTCGGCCGGTCTCGCGCTGCTCGGCGAGAGCATGATCGCAGTGGTCTATCAGGGCGGCCGCTTCCAGGCCTCGGACACGCGCCAGACCGCGGTGGCGCTGGCGTGCTATGCGGCCGGCCTCGCCGGATACGCGCTCAGCAAGATCCTGGCGCCCGCGTTTTATGCGCTCGATGACGGCCGCACGCCGATGTGGATCAGCGTGGCTTCCGTAGCCCTCAACGGCGTAGCCGCGTTCGCGCTGGTGCGGTGGGCCGGACTCGGCCACGCCGGCCTCGCGCTTTCCGTCTCGCTCGTGGCACTGGCGAGCGCGGCTGCGCTGTTCGAGATCCTGCGGCGCCGTCTCGGCGGCCTCGGCGGGTGGCGCCTGGCATCGAGCGCGGCGCGGATTCTGGCCGCAACGGCGGTGATGTCGCTGGCCGTCGCCGCCGCGGGCTCGCGCTTTGCGCCGGCTGCGTCGCGGCTCGATCACGCGCTGCGCCTGGCGGCGCTGATCCCGCTCGGCGTGGCCGTTTTCGCGGCCGCCGCGCGACTGCTCGGCGTGCGCGAACTGGAGGCGCTGCGCACCGGCATGATACACTCCGAATAGTAATGCTCCCCGACTTGAAGTTGGTGATCCGCCTGCAGGAGATCGACAACCGGCTGGGCGATCTGACGCGAGAAATCGCCGCCCTGCCAATCCACATCGCGGAAATCGAAAAGAAACTGACATCCCACGAGCGCAAACTGGAGGCCGACCGGGCTGCGCTCGCCGCCAATCAAAAAGAGCGCAAGAAATGCGAGCTGGATATCCAGACGCAGGACCAGAAGATCTCGAAGCTGAAGGACCAGATGCTGAGCGCGAAGACCAACGAGCAGTATCGCGCGTTTCAAAACGAGATCGAGTTCTGCCAGAAGGAGATCCGCAAGGCCGAGGACCGCATCCTCGAGCTGATGAGCGAATCCGAGCCGCTCGATAAGAACGTGAAGGCCGCCGAAGAGGCGCTCAAGGCCGAGAAGGCGCAGGTCGAGTCCGAAAAGCAGGAGACGCGCGAGCGCACCGCGGCGGACCAGAAGGCCGCCGCCCAACTCCAGGCCGAGCGCGCCGCGACGGTCAAGGACATCACGCCGGGCGTCTACCAGCAGTACGAGCGGGTTCGCAAAGCTCGGCGCGGCATCGCGGTGGCGGAGGCCGTGGACGGCCGGTGCACCGCGTGCAATATGGCGATGCGGCTGCAGTTCTTCCAGGACCTCAAGAAAGGCGACCGCGTGATGGCGTGCGAAAGCTGCAACCGGATTCTGTATTACAATCCGCCCGTTTCGCTCGAAGATGCCGCGGGTGAGACCGCGGCGGTGCGGAAGTAGCGCGCGCCGGCCCACAGCACCAGCGCGAGAACCACGCTCATCGCGGGGATCACGTACATGGCGCCGTGCAGACCGGCAGCGCGGGCAGCCTCGCCGGGCGCGGGACCGGCCAGTCGATCGCTCAGCGCGCCTAACGCCAGCGGCCCGAACGCGCCGCCCCCCAGATACATGATCACGAAGTAGACCGCCATGGCGGTGCCGCGCAGCGACGGGCCGACGAGGTCCTGGATGGCTGCGTAGACCAGGCCGTAGTACATCTGCCAGAGGCCGTAGGCCGCCATCAGCAGCAGAATGGCTGCTGCCGCCTGGCCGCGCGGCAGGCGGATGGCCCACCAGGCCAGGGGCGCGGCGAGGAGCGCGGCCCAGGCGGCCAGTCGCAGGCGGCCGGCATCGCGAGCGCGGTCGCCGAACGCGGCCACGGTGCACGCCGCGGCGATTCCCGCGCCGCCCGAACCGAGCCCGGCCCACACTCCGGCCTGTGCCACGGAAAGGCCGTGAAAGCGCGTGAGGAACGCGGAAACGAAGTACGAGAAGGCGTAGAGCACGAAGTTCACCACCGCGCCGGACACCGCGATCCACCACAGCGCGGGAATGCGCAGCACGTCCGCGGCGGGCGGCGGCGCGGCGGCAGACGCGCGCACGGGCTCGGGCAGCCGCGAAAGAGCGGGGACCAGCAGCAGCGCGGGCGCGCCCGCCAGCGCGAGCGCGATGCGCCATCCGAAGGCCTGCGCCGCCGGACCGCTGGCCGCGAAGCTGAGCATCACGCCGATGGGCACCGCCATCATGAAGAAGGCCATCGCGCGGGCGCGGCGGGCGGGCGGGACCAGATCGCCGATCCAACTCGTCGCCGCGGGCGCGCACACGGCCTCCCCGATGCCTACACCGAGGCGCGTGGCCAGCAGCGTCGCGTAGCCCGCGGCCAGGCCGCCGAGCGCCGTCAGGCCGCCCCAGACCGCCACGCCGAGGGCCAGCAGGCGCTTGCGGCTTCCGCGATCGGCGAGGCGGCCGAGCGGGATACCGGCCAGTGCGTAGACCACGATGAACGACGTCGGGATCGCGCCGAGCTGCGCATCGGTGAGGTGGAACGCGCGGCGCAGCGGCTCGATCAGCGCGCCCAGCGCCTGGCGGTCATAGATGTTGAGGACGTTGACCAGGAAGAGGACGGTGAGCGCGGAGCGGTGCTTGTTGGGGGTTTGGCTCAAAACTTCACCAGTATGTTCTGCATGGGAAGGGCGTTCTCCTTTTTGCCGGCGTTCGGTCCGCCGAGCACCTCGAACGAATCGATGTAGTACGGCAGGCCTTCGTTGCCGAGCGGTGTGGGTCCGTCCATGACCTGGAAGTGGAGGTGCGGCTCGGTCGAGTTGCCGGTGTTGCCGACCAGACCGATGACTTGGCCGCGCTTCACGCGGTCGCCGGGCTTCACTCGAAGGCTGCCCGGCTGCAGATGGGCGTACATGCAGTAATTGCCGCCGCCGAGATCGAGAATGATGTGGTTGCCGGCGATGGTTTCGAGGGTGATGGGCACGGCGCGGGAGTTCAGGCCGGGAATGTTCTCGGGGATGCCGTCTTGGATCGCCGCGACGGTAGCGTCGGCGACGGCCAGCACTTCGGAGCCGTACGCTTTGTAGTTGCGGTTGTCCTTCGCATCGCCGGCAAATGTCGCGCCGGGGGTCTTCATTTGCACCCAGTCGATGGCGAAGCGCTGCGCGATGACGGCGCGGCCGGCGATGGGGATCAGCGCGCGGCGGTGGGGCGAGCGGTTTCCGGGCCCATTGGCGGCGAGCCAGCTTTCACCGCGCAGCGGCGGGCCGATCGCGATCGGGGCAGCGGCGCGCAGCGGGACGGGCGCGGTCTCGACGGTGGCGCCGCTGACCGTGAGCTTGTGCCGCAGCACGCGCGGGGCTCCGGAGACCGGCACCGGCACGTCGAGGTAAACGACCGCGTGGAGGCCGGCGCCGATCGTGCGCGGATCGTCCGTCTTCACACCCGGACGCGCAAGCAAGCCGGCGAGCTCGGCGCCTTCATAGGACGCGAGCGGGCCGGAATCGCCCAGCACTTCGAGCCGGGCGAGGGTCTGGTCCGCTGCGGAGAAGTTGGTGAGGTGGAGTTCGTAGATGAGGCGCGACTGGCCGTCCGCGCCGCGGAAGGCGGTGGGCGGCATGGGCACGCGCACGTCGACCGGCGGGCCGAGCGGGCTGGCGGCAAGCGCGGGCGGAGTGGATTTGGCGCCGGCGGGGGCTGCGCTGGAGCGTCTGAACGTCAGCGCCAGCGGTGTGCCCTGCGACCATGTGCCGGCGATGGCGGAGCCATCCGCGCTCAGCTCGCCGGTGAAGGCGCCGTTGACCAGGGGGAATTCCAGTTGGACCTTGCGGCCGTCGACGGCGGCCTTGCCCAGCGGGATTTCGGCGTTGCCCTGATCGAGGCTGACGACCTTGCCGAGATAGATGCCGTCGGTGGTCCGGGTGATGTGGAGGGCGAGGCGCAGTTTGCCCGCGCCGGTATCGAGTGTGCCTTCCCAATCGCCGGCAAGGCCGGGCGTCTGCGCGAAGACCAGGGCGGCCCAGGCCAGCGCGGTCAGCAGCAGGATAGCTCGATGCATAGCCTCACCGTGGCAAATGGCCGCGCGGAATGCAAGCGGCGACGGCACCGTCATGCCCGGAGCATCTCCCGCGCGCAGTTGTAGCCGGGGGCGCCCATGACTCCGCCGCCGGGGTGCGCGCCGGAGCCGCAGAGATACAGGCCGGGGAGCGGCGTGCGGTAGCGCGCCCACCCCGCGACCGGCCGCATCGTGAACATCTGGTCGAGGCTCATTTCGCCGTGGAAAATGTTGCCGCCGGTGATGCCGAACCGGCGCTCGAGATCGAGCGGCGTGAGCACCTGGCGGTGCTCGACGATGGAGCGGATGTTGGGCGCATATTCGGCGATCAGATCGATGACGCGGTCGGCGAAGGGCTCGCGAAGCTCGTCCCAGGTGGCGTTGCGGAGCGTGTACGGCGCGTACTGCAGGAAGATCCCCATGATGTGCTTGCCGGGCGGGGCGAGCGACGGGTCGTAGATGGTGGGGATCGTAAGTTCGAGCAGCGGCCGCTCGGAGGGGCGGCCGTACTTGGCGTCATCCCAGGCGCGCTCGACGTATTCGATCGACGGGCAGATGTGCATGGTGGCGCCGTGGTGCGGGCCGGGCGTGCCTGGATAAGCGGTGAATTCGGGGAGGCCGGAGAGGGCCAGGTTGATCTTGCAGCTTGTGCCCTCGATGCGGAAATGGCGGATCGCATCGAGAAATTCGGGCGGCAGGTGGGCGGGCTCGACCAGCTTCAGGAACGTGACCTTGGGGTCGAGGTTCGAGGCTACCATCGCGGCTTCGATCTCCTCCCCGCTTTCGAGCACGACGCCCGAGGCGCGTCCGCCGCACACGAGCACGCGGGCGACGGGCGCGCCGGTGCGGATCTCGGCGCCTTTGGCGCGGGCGGAGGCGGCGATGGCTTCCGAGACCGCGCCCATGCCGCCGCG
>Ga0070739_10002910_pt1 | contig 22029 bp, 15 predicted proteins | sample Coa_R1_7_FD_66445 | JGI IMG/M metagenome (GOLD analysis project Ga0070739, IMG submission 66445) | Surface soil microbial communities from Centralia Pennsylvania, which are recovering from an underground coalmine fire - Coalmine... | ecosystem: Environmental > Terrestrial > Soil > Unclassified ... | reverse complement strand
TCCTGCCGGTCTTTGTCGGAAAGCGGAGAGGCCAGGTTGCTGGACTGCGACATCTGGCCGAGCTTTTCCTCAATGGTCATCTTCGCGATGAGGTCGTGGATACCGGCCTCGATCTCGGCGGGTGAGGCGGCGAACAGAGGAAGCGCCGTAAAAGCGAAGACGAGCAGGCGGGTGTTCATGAAGCCACGATTCTATAGCAGCAGCGAGGTTCCGGATGTGAGCATTGGATGAACGGCGTCTTGAGTGGTCCGTTCCGGTTCAGCACCGAGCGCAGGCCGCTCAGCTCAACAACTGCCGCCCACTTTCGCACGGCGACAACGCCTGCGCCGCTTCGATCTCTCTGATGAGATCGCTTTGCACAACAGGCTTGCTCACGAACCTGCAGCCCGGGGCGCCCATCTCGGCTTTCAGGAAAGCGCCGCCATGGCGTGACATGAACACGACCTTCAGGTCAGGCGCGATTTTCGACAGCTGGTTCGCAAGCTGGAAGCCGTTGATCCCTGGCAGATGTACATCTGTAACAAGGATCGAGATCGGGTGCTGATGCCGGCGCACAGCGGCCATCGCGCTCGTTCCGTCAGGACAGCCCAGCACCTCATAGCCGTGCTGCTCCAGTTGTTCGCGTATCGCGCGGCGTTCGAGTTTATCTGCGTCAACCAGCAGGATGGTCCGCCGTTCCGGCTCGCCACGTTTTGACAGTTTCTCGCCAGGGTTCAGGGGCTCGCCCTGGGGTGCGCAGGGCAGATAGACGGTGAACGTGGTTCCCTGTCCGGGTTTACTGTCGACGGCAATTGAGCCGCCCAGTTCCGTCACTATGTTGTGCACGATGAATAATCCGAGCCCCGTACCATGGCCGAGAGAGCCCGTTGTGAAGAACGGTTCAAAGATCCGTTCTGCCACGGATTCTTCCATGCCGATGCCGCTGTCGGTGACGCTCAGCGCGATGTAAGCATCACCCGGACTTGCCCCGGCGAGAGCGACGTTCGCCGTGGTTACAGAGACGCATCCGCCCTCCGGCAGCGCGTTACGCGCATTCGCCAGCAGATTTGCGAGGAGTTCCTCGAAATCGCCGAAGTCGCCGATCGTCTCGAGCAGATCGGGCGCAAGGCCCAGCTTCAGCTGAATGTGCGAACCGAGTAGAGCGCGGAAGAAGTCTCTCCACTCCGTGAGGACCGAATTCAGGTTTACACGGTGGCGGCGGTCTGCCTGCCTCCCGCTGACGGCCAGCATTCGCCGCGTGACCTCCGCCGCGCGGCGCGTCTGCGCGCCGATTTCCTCCACAAGCGGGAGCAGGTGCGATTCCAGCAGTTCCCCGCGGAGCAGTTCCGCGTACCCCCCAATCACTGTAAGCGCGTTATTTAAGTCGTGCGCAACGCCGGCCGCCAGGCAGGAGACGGCCTGAAGTTTTTGTTGCTGCCGGAATTCGTGTTCCTCAATGCGGCGAGCGGTGGCGTCACGGAAGGAGACGACGGCGCCCAGGATCGGGCCCACGCCGCCGCTGGGTGCGATCTCGCCTTCCACGGGAATATAGTGCCCTCGCTTGTCGGCGAGCTGCAGCCCTGACGCCAACAGCTGCGGGGCGCCTCCATGGAACACGGCTGGCAGCGGATCGTCCGCGAACCGGTCCAGCTCCGGAATATAGAGCCGAAGAACGGAGCACAACAGCTGCCCGCGAGCCTCATCCGCGGTCCAGCCTGTGAGCGCCTCGGCGGCAGGATTCAGGAACTGGATGAGACCGTTCTGGTCTACCACCGCGATGCCGTCCGCCAGATTTCCGAGGACCGTGCTCAGCCACGCGCGCTGCTGTCGAATTTCGCATTCGGCGCGGTGCTTCCAGAGCGCAACCTCGATTGAGGTGGGCAGACTCGCGTAGCCGGCGGGCTTGGCCAGGTACCCGAACGGCGCGGTCACACGGGCGCGTTCCAGCATATCCTGCCCGGTGTGCGCCGTAAGATACAGAACCGGTAGGTCGTACTGTTCGCGAATGATGGCGGCGGTGTCGATCCCGTCCATGTCCCCCTTGAGGCGAATATCCATCAGGATGAGATCGGGGCGTTCGGCGGCGACTGCTTCGACCGCCTTTCGGCCGGTGTCCACAGGCACGGCGACATCGTAACCCGCCTCGCGAAGCCGAAGCTCGATATCGGCCGCGATCAGCCCCTCGTCTTCGACGATCATCACTTTGGCCCGCGAGGCACGGGCCGTCTCTGTTGTCGGCGTCACCGGCATACCCTCCGCTTCAGGGGGAAATACACCGATCAGTGGATTCCCGGAGCGAAGGCTCTCAGAAAATCTCGGAACAGCGGCCGTGATTGACGGCTGCTCCGGCAAGTTGCTGAAACCTGACCGTGAAGCACGCGCCGGGGCCGCTGCCGACCTCAACCGTGGCGTCCAGCTGCCGGCTCAGAATATCAACGATCCGCAGGCCCAGAGAGGGGCTGCTCCGCCACGCGAAGTCGGACGGCAACCCGGCTCCGTCATCGGAAACACTCAGAGTGACCAGCCCTTTGTCGTCGGACCGGAGCGAGACGGCAATCTCGCCGGACTCGCCATGCGGGAACGCATACTTGAGCGCATTCGTAATCAGCTCGTTGAGGATGAGACCGCAGGGGACAGCCTGGGTCAACACCAGCGGCACGGGACTCAGATCGAGGCGAAGGCGAGTAACGCCGCCGCCCGGGCGGTAGACATCGAACAGATTACGAGCGAGGCCAGCCGCGTACTCCTGAAAGTCGATGGCATCGCCCCTGTCTTTTTGGTTCAGGCGATCATGGACCAGCGCCATTGACTCGATGCGGCGCTGCGCGTCAGCCAGCGCCTGCCCGGCGGCGGAATCCCTGTGCAACTGCGCCTGCATGCTGAGCAGACTGGAGACGACGTTCAGGTTGTTCTTGACTCTGTGGTGCAGTTCCCTGAAAAGGATCTCTTTTGCTTGCAGGGCCTCTGCCAGCGCCCGCTGCGTGCGGATCTGGTCGGTAATATCCGCGGAAACCTCACCCAGCATCGGTTCACCGCAGGCATCGTGCAGCAGAAAGCGAAACATCAGCAGCTGCATGGTGCGCCCGCTGTGCAGTTTGACCTCTTCGACGACATGGGACGGTTCGCCGTCGTGCAGAACGGCGCTGTCGCGCGCCCTCAGGCGTTCGGCCACTTCTGCCGGACAGAACTCCGCATCCGTCTTTCCTTCGCACTCGGCGCTCGATACGCCGAATAACTGCTCGCAGGCGTTATTCATGTAAACCAGACGGCCATCGGCTTCTTTAATACGCGCGAGCGTGGGGCTGTTGTTCATGAAGGACTGAAAGCGGATTTCGCTGGCCCTGAGTTCCCCGGCGGCCTTGCGGGTCTGTTCCTGCAATGCGCGCTGCTCGAGGGCATGGCGGACAGCGGGTCCGAGCCGCGCCATGCGGTCCTTGAGCAGGTAATCGCTCGCTCCGTGCCGCATCATGGCTACTGCCACGTCTTCTCCGATGGCCCCGGACACCACGATGAATGGAATCGTCAGGCCGGAGTCCCGCAGAATCTCGAGGGCGCGCTCGGCGTCCATTTGCGGCATGCGGTAATCGGCAAGAATGATGTCGGGACTCGACGCGAGCTGGGCAACGTAGTCGGCTTCGGTTTCAACGCGTTCCCAGACTGGAGCGAAACCGCTGCGCCGCAGTTGCCGCATCATCAGCTCGGCGTCACTTTGCTGGTCCTCCAGAACGAGGACGCGAATCGCGATGCGCGCGCTCGCGACGCGGGACATCGGCGCGAGTGTTTGGTCCGCGGATTTATGGTTTTCCGTCGAACTGCTCATGGCCATGTCCTCCCAATATCCGGGGCGCCGGATTTACGTCATCTCCGTCTCGTGCGCCGCGATATCGCGGAATTCGCGGCCGGCGGCCGCGGCGCGGACGTTCTGTAAGTAGATCTCGACCGCTACGGTTTCTCCCTCGCCGGCGTGCGCCATCAGCACTCCACCCATATTGCGGATGGATTCATAGGCCATGTAGGGATCCTGCGCCGCGGCCTGCCAGCGCGGTTCGAAAGCGCGCTCCACCGCGGCCGCGGGGGCCTCCGCGCTCGGGTACGTGAGCCGAATGCGCACCCAGTGGCGCATGTCCTTCATCTCGGGGTGCGAGACGTCAATCACCAGCCGACCGCCCCGGCGCATACGCCGCCGCGCCTGCTGCACGAACGTGAGCAGCGCGCTGCTGAGATTCTTTGCATCGGCGTGAACGCAAATCGGTTCTGAGCTGACAAGTATGTCCAGATCGGGAGCGTTTGGCTGCAGAGCTCTTTCCAGTTCGGGAAGCAGTTCGTTCAGAACAACGCGCTGCAGTCGCACCTCCGGCGATTTGAGCAGCGCGGCAAGACTGGAGGCGAGAGAGAACGAATCCATCACTGCCCCCTGCACTGCGCTGACGCTCTCGCGGACGCCAGGCGCGGGGTTGAGTTTGTCCACCATCACCACCGTTTCCCAGGCAGCCTGCACCACTTGCAGGTTGGCCAGCCGCTGGGTCATGGCCTCCACCAGACGCCGCAGGCCCGCGTGTTTATACGCCAGCACACGCTGCTCCTGCTCGAAGCGGACGCGAGTCGCATTCTGGAGCGCGATGACCGCTCCCACGTGGCCTTTGTGATTTGTGGGCGCAATGCTGCCTTCGACGGCGATGCGCTCCTGCGCGCCCGGGCGGGCCAGCATGACTCCCGCCGGAAAGCTGATGCTCTCGCTGGAGTTCATGGCCGGAAGCACGAGATCTTCGACACGGCCTCCGGTTGCGCCGTAATACAGCATAATGACCTCCGACCAGTGGCGCCGCGCGGCCGCCTCCCGCGAGGACCCGGTGAGCTCCACGGCAGCCGAGTTCAGCCACGTGATGCGTCCGCTCCGGTCGGTCAGGATAACCGCGCACGGCATGGCGGCGAAGTTCGCCATTGCCCAGTCTCTTTGTTCGCGAATCTCGCGATCCTTCCGATGCTTCGCGATGGCGATCTCAATCGAGCCGCGAAGACTGGCGCCGGAGACGGGCTTCCGAATGTAGCCGTAAGGGCAGACTTCCGAGGCGCGCTCCAGCGTTTGCGCGTCTTCGTACGCGGTCAGAAATACAACCGGCACGTCCAGATCCTCGCGTACCCGCCGGGCAACGTGAATCCCGTCCTGTTCGCCCTTGATGCGAATATCCATCAGGACAACCTCTGGTCTCGTGGCCCGGATTACTCTCATTGCCTCGGGCGCGGCGTCAGCCATGCCCGGCACCTGATAACCGGCCGCAATCAGTTGCCGCCGTATGTCCTCGGCGATCAAGCCTTCGTCTTCGACGATGACGATTTTGTGCTTTTGAGATTCACCCACAGCGCCCTCCGTGGGCGGCAGCCCAGGCGCCGCCCGAAACCGGACTCCCGGATGCCACCTCCCTTGGCACTTCGCTGGCCACGGGTCCGGGTGTGGCCGCGCGCATCAGGCAACTGGCGCGTCCAGACAGTTCCGCCCTAACATTCCTGGAATGTTGCCGCAGAAATTCAGGCTTTCGCCCGGTAACCGGGGAGGAAATCTGCGCTGGTACCTGGGGCCGCGCAGTTCCAGGTGAAAATTCGCTCCCTTTTGGGTACTATTCCTGCCCACACCATGGGGTTTCCCCAGGCATGCGCGCAGGATCCTGACGCGCTCATTTGGCCGGAGACGTGCCACACGCGGAATACCATGGATCGCGGCAACAATAACCACGTTCTGCTCCTGGTGGAGGACAACCCCAGCGATATCGCTCTCACCCGCCGCGCGTTCGAGCGAGGGCATATCGCCAACGAGTTGGTGGTCGCCGAAGATGGCCAGGAAGCGCTGGATTTTCTGCGGGGCGCCGGCGCGTGGGCCGGGCGCGACCCTTCCGACCTGCCGGCGCTCGTGCTTCTCGATTTGAAATTGCCGAGGGTTTCCGGACTGGATGTACTGCGCCAGATTCGGGCCGGCCGCTGCACCCGCCGGCTGCCGGTAGTGATTCTCACCTCCTCGCGAGAGGAGCAGGATGTAGCCGCCGGTTATGACCTCGGGGTCAACAGCTATATTCGCAAGCCCGTCGATTTCAAGCAGTTCGCCGAAGCCATCGAGAAACTCGGCTTGTACTGGCTGGTGATGAACGAGCCACCGCCCAAAATCGAATGAACGCGGACAGAAGAGCGCGGATTCACTTTACTGCCCACAGTAAAGCCGCCGGATATTACGCCGCCGTACTGCTGGCCACGCTGGCGCAGATCGCCAGATCGCCCCTCGATCCGCCCACGCTCGTCCCCTTCATCACCTACGTTCCGTTTATCGTGCTGAGCGCCGCTTACGGCGGTCTGGGGCCGGGCCTTCTTACCACTGGGCTGAGCCTGCTGGAAGTAGCGTGGTTTGCCGCGGATCCGGTCGGTTCGCTGCGCGTCAAATACGGTCACGACATGGTGGGCATGTTTGCCCTCGCCGTCAGCGGGATGGTTATCAGCTACCTGTTTGACCGGATGAGACGAGCCCTCCACACGGAGGAGGCCCGCCGTGAGCTTGCCGCGCTGCTCGATCACACTTACGATGCAGCTTTCGTCTGGATTCCCGGCAACGCGGGGATCCAGTGGTGGAACCATGCCGCGAAACGGCTGTACGGATATTCGTGCAGCGATGCCGTGGGGAAGACCAGTCACGAATTGCTGGCGACCAGATTTCCCGAGAGCCAGGCGCTGGCGGAGGCCGCGCTGCGCGACAAGGGCTTCTGGGAAGGCGAACTGATCCACACCGCGCGGGATGGGCGTCAGATTACGGTCCAGAGCCGCCAAACTGCTCGAACCGGCGCCGATGGCAGGTTGCGAGTGCTGGAAGTAAACCGCGACATAACGGACTGGAAGAAGGCCCAGGAGCAACTGCGGCGTGAATCGGAATTTCGCGCGCTGGCCATGGAAGCCGCGGGCCTGGGCGCCTGGGATTACTGGGTCGATGGAGGCGAGGGCGCCAGTGATGATCGTTGCAAGGTGATGTTCGGCTTTCACCGCGGACTGCCGGTGGCGCATGCCGACGCGCTTGCTCGTGTTCATCCCGACGACCGTGCGGCCAGGGACGCCGCCGCGGAGCGCGCATTCAGCGGCGTCGATGACGGCCGGTACAACGCGCAATACCGGGTTTGTCTGCCCGACGGAACCGTGCGATGGCTCGAGGCGCACGGAAAGGTGTGGTTCGACGGAGCCCCTCGGGATCGCCGGCCAGTCCGTCTTCTGGGCGTGACCATGGACATCACGGAACGGCGCAGGGCCGAGCAGGAGCTGTTCGAAGCTCATACGGAACTACGCGCCATCCACGCCGCCGCGCCGGTCACCTTATTGGTGGTGGATGAACAGTTCAGAGTGCAGAGGGTCAGCGATCTGGTAAGCCCGGGGGCCGACGGCGATCGCGAAAACACCGCGTTGCGCCCCGGGGAAGCGATCGCGTGTTTCCACGCGCTGAGCGATTCCCTGGGGTGCGGGTACGGATCCTCATGCGAAACATGCGCGGTCCGCGCGGCAATACGCGAGTGCATCGAGGGCGGCGCCGCGGTTCCGGCCGCGGAGGCGTGGCTTCCGGTCGTCTCCGGCCCGGGGGAGCAGGAATCCCGTTGCGTACTGATCTCCGCGACCCCGATGCGCTTCGGCGAAACGCGCAGGGCGCTCCTGTGTGTGCAGGACATGACCACCCTGCGCAACACGGAACGGCAGCTGGAGCAGCAGCGTGCGTCGCTGCTGAGGCAGGCCGAACTGATTAACCTCTCCCATGACGCCATTATCACTACCGACGAAAACCGGGCCATCGTTACCTGGAACGGCGGCGCCACGGAGATGTACGGCTGGGCGGAACAGGAGGCGCTCGGCCGGCCGCTGCACGAACTGCTGCGGACGGAGTACGACCGGCCCCGGGCCGAAATTGACGCAGTCCTGAAGAGCGACGGCAGGTGGCAGGGAGAACTCCTTCACACCCGAAAGGATGGCCAACAGATCGCGGTGGAGAGCCGCCAGGTTCTGGTGTGCGATGACGGGCGGACGTCAACCACGCTGCTGGAGATCAACCGTGACATCACTGCCCGCAAGCAAGCGGAGCAGGCGCTGGCGCAGAACCTGGAACGGCTGGAAAGGGTGCTGGAAGTCGAGACCGTCGGCGTGATGTTCCGGGACCTGAACACGGGCTGCATCGTGGACGCCAACGACGCGTTCCTGAAACTCACGGGCTACACGCGCGCCGAGGTGGAGCAGCGCAAACTGATGTGGCAGAACCTGACCCCGCCGGAGTACATGGACGTGAGTCGCGCGGAGATCGAGAAGTCCATGGCAACCGGCCGCGTCGGCCCGTATGAAAAGGAATATTTTCGCCAGGACGGTACCCGCAAGTGGCTGCTGTCCGCCGGCAGCTCGCTGGCCAACAACCAATGCGTGGAATTCTGCGTGGACATTTCCGACCGCAAGAGGGCCGAACAGGCGCTGCGCGAGAGCGAGCAGCGCGTGCGCCGCAAGCTGGAAAGCGTCCTCTCGCCGGAGGAGGACATCGGAGAGCCGCTGGAGCTTGAAGACATCATCGATATTGAAGCGCTCCAGGCCATGATGGACGATCTGTATGCACTGGCGCACCTCCCGACGGCGATCCTTGACACCAAAGGGAAAGTGCTGGTGCGGAGTGGGTGGCAGGAGATCTGTACCGAATTCCACCGTGTTCACCCGGATACGCTCCAGCACTGCATCGAGAGCGACACGGCGCTATCGACGACTGCCGGCCCGGGCGACTTCAAGCTGTACAAATGCAAAAACAACCTTTGTGATGTAGCAACGCCGTTCTACGTAAGCGGGCGGAAGCTGGGCAATATATTCACCGGCCAGTTCCTGTTGGACGACGAGCCTGTCGACATGGACTTGTTTGCGTCACAGGCGGCGCTGCACGGCTTTGATCAACAGCAGTACCTCGCGGCGCTGGCGAGGGTGCCGCGCGTGAGCCGGCGCGCCGCCGAGCAGGGGATTGCCTTCCTTCAGAGATTCGGGGCATTTATCGGCAAGCTGAGCCACGCCAATATCAAGCTGGCCAGATCCCTGGCCCAGCTCCAGCGATCGGAGGATACGATCCGCAGGCTGAACGCCGATCTCGAGGAGCGGGTGCAGCAGCGCACGGCTCAGCTGGAGGCATCGAACAAAGAGCTGGAGGCGTTTGCGTACTCGGTCTCGCACGATTTGCGCGCTCCGCTGCGCGGTATCGACGGGTGGAGTCTGGCGTTGCTGGAGGACTACGGCGGCCTGCTGAATGAGGAGGCGCGGGAGTATCTCAGCCGCGTGCGCTCGGAAACGCAGCGCATGGGTCAGCTCATCGACGACCTGCTGCAGCTTTCGCGGCTGACACGAACGGAAATGAAGAGCGAAGCGGTGGATCTCACCAGCGTCGCCCGCAATGTAGCGGAGCGGCTGCGCGAGAATAACCCCGGCCGGGACGTCGAGTTTGCCATTCAGCCTGGCCTCGATGCGGTCGGCGATGCCAGCCTGCTGGAAGTGGCCATCGGCAATCTGCTGGGAAATGCCGTCAAGTTCACGGGCACGCGTGCGAAGGCGCGCGTTGAGTTCGGCCAGACCGAATCCGCAGGCAGCCGGACTTTCTATGTCCGTGACAACGGCGTCGGATTCGATATGGCATATGCGGACATGCTCTTCGGAGCCTTTCAACGCCTTCACAAAGCATCGGAGTTTCCGGGCACGGGAATTGGCCTCGCCACCGTGCAGCGCGTCATCCGCCGGCACGGCGGCAGGGTCTGGGCCGAATCGCGGCCGAACGAAGGCGCAACATTCTACTTCATCATCGCTTCGGGATCGGCCACTGCGGTCAACGCGCGTTGATGGCCGCGGTCGCGCCCGCCAAACTCTGTCCTTCCGAGTGTAAGCAGGGCCCGGCGCCTGACTAACTCGCGAAGATATTCCGGTTCAGGAAGTCGTTGCGCAGCTTGCCCGCCGGATCGTACTTCGAGGCGAGGGCGACGAAGTCGGGCAGCCTCGGATACCGCGATCGCAGTTCCCCCGGCGGCATGGTGAACAACTTGCCCCAGTGCGGCCGCGGTTTGTACGGGCCGAGCTCTCGTTCGATCAGCGGAAGCACGCGCTGAACCGCGGGCCAGTCCGGTTTCCAGGTGAAGTGAATGGTGACGCTCGGGCGCTGGTAGCAGGTGCTCATCCAGAGGTCGTCGGCGGCGATGGTGCGAATCTCGGAGATCAGCAGACGCGGCGTGATCTGGTCGCGCAAACGCTCCACGGCGAGGATCGCGTCCACGGCATTGCGCCGCGGCACGAAGTATTCCGACTGAAGCTCTTTCCCGGCGCTGGGAGTAAAGCCCATGCGGAAGTGCGGCAGCCGGTCGTACCAGGGCCCGGGCACGCCCATCTGCTCGGTGCAGTTTTCGGCGGAAAGTTCGGCGATGGGGTGGAGATTCCGCCTCGCCGCCGCCGCGCCGAAGAACTCGGCCGGGCCGGAGAACGACCCAGCGCTATCGGTGCGAGTCTTGATCCAGACCTCGTTAATGCGCTGCTTCTGCCAGTCGGTGAACAGGCTGACGCTGTACCCGCTCGCCTGTATCTGGTCAAAGTGATCCTTCATCTGCGCCAGCGGCATGTTCTCGTAAACATACTGCCGCACGGCGTAAGTGGGCTGTATCCGAAGCGTCAGGCGAGTGATAACGCCGAGCGCTCCGAGGCCGACCACAGCGCCCTGAAACAGATCGCCGTCGGTGGCGCGCGAGAGGCGAACGACATCGCCGTGGGCATTCACCATCTCGAGCGCCGTGACGGCGGTGGCCAGATTGCCGTTGTTCTCGCCAGATCCGTGCGTCGCCGTGCTGCAGGCGCCGGCGATGGAGATGTGCGGCAGAGAGGCCAGGTTGTGCAGCGCGAAGCCGCGGCGGTCGAGATATGGGCAGAGCTTTCCGTAGGTGATTCCCGCATCCACCGTGACGGTGCGCTTGGCGGGATCGAGATCCACCACTTCGGCCATCGGCTTCAGCGAAAGCAGATTATCGCGGCTGTCGGCTATGGAATTGAAGCAATGGCGTGTGCCCAGCGCCTTGACCTTGTCCAGCGAGCGCACCGCGGACTGGACACGCGCGACGGAGGAGGCCTCCAGCACGCGGTCGGTGCTGTAAGTAAGGTTGCCGGCCCAGTTGGTGAGCTTCTGCGCGCCGGCGGCGCGGAATGGCGCGGCGGCGCTGACAAAAAAGCCCGCAAGAGATTTGAGCCAGGCGCGTCTGTTCACGATTGCTGAGCGATGATATCAGATCGCGACAGCGGCGTTCTCTGCACCTCGATCGGCGCACAATGCAGGGATTGGTGAGGATCACCTGACTTCGTCATCATCAGAACAGATCGGAATGCGTGCCGGTGCGGACAAGGTGCAGGTCGTCTCCGTCCACCTTGAAGATCAGCAGCCAGTCAGGCTCGATGTGGCCGCTGACCGGGGTCCGCAGCGATCAGATCCCCAGTTCTTGAAGGAGCGCGTTGGCGGAACCGTGCCGCTTCCCCTTCGCCCGATCGGCGGCGCGCATCGCCTTGACCGTGGTGGAGTTCGGAACGCGTACTTCGAACGGCAATGCCTTCTCGGCGGCTACACGGACCAGCAGCATGCGGACCGCATCCGATACAGAGATCCCCATCCCCGCCAGGGTCTTGGCGGCCTTCTCCTTCGTCTTCTCGTCGACGCGAACGTGAACCATCGTGGTCGCCATTGGCTCCCTCTCTGAGATACATTGTATCGCAGTGATAGCCGGTCCAGTTCCCCAGCCGCGCGCGGCCCCTCCGGCATTGGGCAGCGCCAGGCGATGGCGTCCGAATGCTGGCTATGCCTGGACCCCACGGGTCCGACACGGGTCCAAAACGCGTACATCGACGTTCTAGCCGCACACGTCGGAGTTCTACAGGGCCGAAGGCGCTATCGCGCGAAATCTCTTTTTCAGAGGGAATCTTTGGAAAGTCGTTGAGTTGAGTGGCGGGGACGACGGGGCTCGAACCCGCGACCTCCGACGTGACAGGCCGGCGTTCTAACCAACTGAACTACGTCCCCGAGGCGTACGTCGGTAAACACATCGTAGCATGCCGCGACCCGGCGCCGTGTCCCTTGCGACAGGCTGTCGCGCAAGGGCGCCAATCACGGCCAATTTGTCGCAGCCGGAAGCGCTCGATCGCGCATTTCGGGCAATTCCGTAACGGCAGCGCAGTTGCTTTCCTTACATCCGGCGGCGGGGTATGCGCCCCGCCAACCCAAGGCCCAATGAACCAGCCCGTAAAGGCATACGTCTCCTGGGTGGCCGCGGTCGGTTCCGTGGCCATCGGCGCGGCTGTCGCACAGTGCCAGTTCTCGCATCCGGTTCGCTTCCCGGTTTTCTTTGCGCTGGCGTTTGTGGCGTCGATGCTGAAGATCCGTTTTCCGGCGGTTACGGGCACGTTCTCGTGCAGCTGCCTCTTCGTCGTGCTGGGCATCGCCGAACTCGACCGCACGGAGGCCATGCTGATTGCCATCGCCGCCGCGGCCGGGCAGACCCTTTTGAACGTGCGCGGAAGGGCCACCCTGATGCAACTCGTCTTCAACGTCGCGGCCCTGGGCATCAGCACTTCCGCGGCAAGCCTGATCAGATCATTGGCTGTCGCGTGGGGCGCCAATTCCCTGCTGGCGCTGCTGTCCACCGCGGCCGTTTATTATGCGGTAAACGTCCTCATCGTGAGTGGAGCCCTCGCCCTGCTGCATGCGAAAAATATGGAACGCATGTGGCATGCCTGGATCCGATGGACCACGCCCGCGTTCATCGCCGCCACCGCTGCGGCGGCCGGCCTCTTCCTCACGAATCCCATGTTCCACTGGAACGCATCGATGCTTTTCGTCCCAGCGGTTGTCGTTTTTCAGGTCTGGTATCGCCGGCTGCTCGCCACCAGATTCGGCATCGGCCGTTAATTCCCGACCACCAGCGCCGCCGCGCCCTGGAACGTCGTGGCGCCGAGCGTCGCCTGGAGCGTATATGTGCCGGGCTTGACCGCGGGAATCTTGAGATTGATCTGGAACAGCCCGGGCCCGACCAGGCCGGTGTACTGCGCCTGAACGGTAGTCGAGCCGATCGTCAGGCTCGCGTCTCCGAGCGTTTGCGGCGCGTGGATCACGGTTCCCGCGGATGAAGTCGCGAACCCCGTGCCGAACAGCTCGATCGTCTCACCTGCTTTGGCGGGCCGCGTCCCCGGGACTACCGAAGGATCGCCTACCACCGTTCCGTCCAGGTGGACGGCGGCCACGTAACCGGATCCGAAGGTGAACAGCGCAGGCGCCGCGGAGCGCACTTCGGCGACAACCGGCGTGGTGGTCATGCCGTGGTTGGTGACCGTAACCGTCACCGCTCCGGCCGGCAGGTCGGCCGGGACCTGCGCATTAATCTGTCTGGGGCTGATGTACGAAATCGCCGCGGCTTTTCCGCCGATACGCACGCTCACTCCGTCCAGCGTGATCGGCAGAGTGTCGCCGGAAAAATCGGCGGCCGACCACGGCCGTGAGTTGTTGGCCAGATCGTCGCCGAAAATGGCGATCCAGGAACCGGGAACGATCCCCCTCTGAAAACTCGCGGCATTGAGCACGCCATCGGCGGCAGTGATAGACGGCGTCGGACCCGTTGCGTCCGGCCACCTGCTGTACTGATCGCCTGCCGGCCAACTGGTGATCGAGTCGTAGGCGGTCCACAGCGCGGTCCCGACCGCCGCGCCGAAATTCATGTCATTGTTCGGCCACTCATTGAACATCACCACCCAGTCGGAGCCGTCGTACGTCCTGACCACCTGAGCGTATGTCCCTTCCAGCACGCCGTCGGTCCACCAGTCGAGTTGCCCTGGTGCGGGCGTAGTGACCATGTAGAAGCCCATGCCGTACCAGTGATCGGTAGTCGGCCACGTGGAAGGCTCGGCGGTCATAGCATTGATCGATTCCTGCGTCAGGAGGACCTCCGGACCGCGCCGGCCTTCGATCGCGTTCATGAACTTCAGGTAATCGACCGCGCTGGTCAGCCACCCTGCGTTCGCGTCGAGCGCCTCGAGCGACCAGCCGCCGTAAGGGAGCGACACCTGTTGTGTGATGAAGGGAAAAACGCTGGCTACCATGGGGTCGACCATGTCGTAATAGCGGACTTCATTCGCGAGCTGGCCCACCGCCAATGTATTGCCGATGCGCATATCGCCCACTCCGGCCCCCAGCAGCACGTGTGTACGCACGTACTGCTCATAGCTCATGCCGCTCACCTTCTCGATGATGCGCCCCAGTACCGTGTACCCGAAGTTGGAATACACGAACTTCGTGCCTGGATCGAAATCGAGCTTCTGGCCCATCTCATACCGGACCATGTCCATGGCCGATGCCGGGGCCTGCGTTCCCAGAGCGGCGGCGATGCCATCCGGCGTGAATGCCGGATCGGGGCTGGAGTTGAAATCCCATCCGCCGGAATGCTGCAGCAGCATGCGGGCCGTGATGTTCTTCAGCCGCGGATCGGGCGTCGTCCCGGGCGGCGGAGTAATGTCGGACAGAATGCCGAATGCCGAATCATCCAGATTCAGCTTCTTCTCCTGGACCAGCGTTAGGATTGCCACCGCGGTGAGCGGTTTCGAGAGGCTCGCAACACGGAACATCGAATCGGGCTGCACCGGCGTCTTTTTCGAGCTGTCGGCATAGCCGTAGCCGCGGGCAAACACGAGTTTCCCGTTCCGGGTTACGGCCAGCGCACCGCCGGGGATGTTGTATTTGGACATCAGCCCGGACATGGCCTGATCAAAAGCGGCAAGATCCGGGACCGCCGTGCCCGTCTGGGCGTGCGAACCTGCGGCAAGGGACAGCAGCATCAGGGAGGAACGAAGGAGGCGCATAGGAACTGCCACGACTATACGGGGCAGCCGTCAGCAGCGCCTATGTGACCATGGGTTCAGGGGTCCCAGTACCGGTACCAGATGCAGAAAACCGACCCGTTTTCATACGTTCAGCGATGGGAACGCAAGCGCCGCGAACAGGGCTGGTGGCACAGCTTCGAGCTGCCCGACGGGCGCCGCATTCAGGGCGTTTCGCAGTTGTCCGACCAGCAGGACCGCATCGCCCAGTTCCCCATTGCCGACGACCTGCGCGGCAAACGCGTGCTCGACATCGGCGCCTGGGACGGCTGGTTCACCTTCGAGATGGAGCGCCGCGGCGCCGAGGTGACCGCGATCGACGTCTGGGACAATCCCCGATTTCGCGAAATGCATGCCCTTCTCGGCTCGCGCGCCGCCTACCTCCAGATGGACGTTTACGACCTCGATCCCGCCCGCATCGGCCAGTTCGACATCGTCCTCTTCATGGGAGTCCTCTACCATCTCAAGCACCCGCTGCTCGCGCTCGAACGGGTGTGCTCGGTGACCCGCGAAATGGCCGCGGTCGACTCCTTCGTGCTCCGCGAAGAATACCGCCCCGGCGACAATGTGCAGGGCCGGCCGATCATGGAATTCTATGAGACCAGCGAGTTTGGCGGCCAGACCGACAACTGGACCGGCCCCAGTCTGGGCTGTCTGGAGGCGTTCTGCCGTACCGCCGGCTTCGCGCGTGCGGAACTGCGGGCGGTGCTGACGCACAGCGCATGTTTCGCCTGCTTCCGCACCTGGGAACGGCCCACAGCCCCCTTCGACCGCGCGCCCGTGCTCATCGATGCTTTCCACCACACGAATTTCGGCCTCAACTGCGACTGGCGGCGCGATGATTACCTGACCTGCTGGTTCGAATGCGAACAGCAGGATCTCCAGCTCGACGACGTAAAGCCGGAGGTCGGCGGCTTCGGTGTGCGACCCATCCACGTGTCTCCGATCGAGGCCTATCAGCAGGTGAGCTTCAAAGTGCCGCCGGGACTCGCGCCCGGGTGGCACGATGTCACGATCCGCATCGGCGGGGGACCGGCCAGCAACGGCGTTGCAGTCGCCGTAGGCATGCCGCTCGGTAAGCCCAGGCTGTCCATCCAGGGCGCCTCCGATGGCGTGACGTGGAACCCGGGCGAGATCGACTTTTCCCGGGGAGATCGGCTGGCCATCTGGGTATCGGGTCTGCCCGACAATGCCGACCGTCACAACACCCAGGCCTGGTTCGACGGCGAGCGGGCGGAGGTGGTGTGGGTGGAACGGGGGAGGCCTGAAGCCTCACGTCAGGTGAACATTTGCGTTCCGGCGTCGGTTGCCCCGGGCGTGGCGCCCGTTTGGCTGGAGGTCGGCGGCGGCCGCAGCGACCCGTTCCCAGTACGCGTGCGGCGATGAGACGTCCCGCACCTTAAGCTGATGCGGCCGCAGTGTGCTATCAAGGTACAGACGCCTGCCCGCGTGCGTCTTTGGTGCATTTAAAATGAAACAGCCGCATTGTGTCCTGGGCGTCACCGCCCTCTTCCTGATTCCATCCGCTTTATTCGCTCAGCTCACGTTTAATACCGTCCCCACGCGCATTCTGGGGCAGGCCGTCATCCAGCAGCAGATTACCGCTACGGCGCCAAACCTCGCCGAAGGCCGGGAGCTCTATTTTCCGCAAGCGATCGCCGCCGACACGTCGGCCAGCCCCGCCATTCTTTACGTGGCCGATACCGATAACAACCGCGTTCTGGGGTGGAAGAACTCGGCCACCTTCGCAAACGGGGCTCCGGCCGACCTTGTGATCGGGCAGCGCGATTTCTACTCCACGCAGCCGCAGGGGCCGGGGCACAGTATTACCTACGGTTTGAGTTCGCCAACTGCGGTCGTGGTGGACAGCGCCGGCAGCCTGTACGTGACGGATTCCGGCAATAACCGCATTCTGCGGTTCCCGAAGCCGTTCTCCCAGACGTCAGGCAACGTCCAGCCCGATTTCGTGATCGGACAGGCCAGCCTGAACACCAACAATGCGAACCGCGGCGGCTCGCCGGCGGCCAATACGCTGGCCACCACCAGCGGCGGCGGCATACTCCAGGCCGGTCTGACCTTCGACACCGGCGGCAACCTCTGGGCTTCCGACCCGGGCAACAATCGCGTTCTGCGATTCCCGAAAGCGGCGCTGGCAGGCAAGACCTTCGGCCCCGCAGCGGACCTGGTTCTCGGCCAGCCGAACTTCACCAGCAATGCGCTGCCGGCAAATCCCGTCAACAACGACAAGAGCTTCGTCGCCCAGCCTGCTGGTCTGGCATTCGACCAGACCGGCTATCTCTATGTAGCCGATTCCGGGAACCGTGTTCTGGTATGGTCGCCATCGCCGGGGACGGGAACGGGCGCCGGCCGAATTCTGGGCGTGGATGTGCCCACGCAGCAGAACCCGAACCCTCCCGCCGTGAGCGCGAAGACCCTGAAGTCGCCCAGCGGCGTGGTGGCCGTCGGCATCGGCGTCTACGTCATGGACACCGGAAACAACCGCATTCTCGGCTATCCGCCTCCCTCGCAATGGCCGGATGAAACCACCTCATTCGCGCCTCCGGCCAATGTGGTGATTGGTCAGCCCGATTTCGCCAGCTCGAAGCCGAACCAGGGACAGCTGCAACCCGGCGCCGGCGCCTTGTTTGCGCCTACGGGCGCCGCTTATACGGGCACGGACCTGTTCGTCTCCGACGCGAATAACAACCGCGTGCTCGATTTTCCGGTGAGTGGAGGCGCTGTCGCCGCGGGGGCCACGCGAGTCCTCGGGCAGACTACGTTTCAGTACCGCGCGCTCAACCTGATTGAAGGGCGTGAAGTCTTCTTCAACGGGACCGATCCCGCTCTCGGGCTCAACATCAGCGGCGCCGGCCTCGCGGTCGATACCAGATCGAATCCGCCGCACCTTTATGTTTCCGACACCGGCAACCATCGCATTCTGGGCTTTAACGACGTTCGCAAAGTCACCAACACCAGCAAAGCGGATATCGTGATCGGCCAGCCGGATCTCAGCAGCAATATTGTCAATTACCCGAACAACGACCCTGCCAGTCCCAGCGCATCGGGTCTCTTTCTCCCGGAGAACATCGCAGTGGATGTGTCCGGGAATCTCTGGGTCGCGGACTTCGGCAACGCTCGCGTGGTTCGTTTCCCAACGCCTTTTGCGGCCGGGCATTCCGGGGCCTCCGCGCAGGCCAACCTGGTTCTGGGTCAGTCATCGCCAAACGGACCGACCATCACGGGAGCGGCCGCCAATACAATGACCGGACCGTACGGCATCGCGATTGGCGCAACCGGCAACGTGTTTGTATCCGACTTCTCGCTGAACCGGGTGGTGCTGTTCCGCCAGCCGAGCGGCGGTGATTTCCGTACCGGACAGAATGCCGACGGCGTTTTTGGAGAACCGGACCTGTTCACCTCCACCGTTCAATCCGGAACCTCAGGGCTGAACTCGCCCCGCGGCATCGCCGTGGACAGTTCCGACCGGTTGTATGTCGCGGACTCGGGCAACGGTCGAGTGGCTATCTTCGCGAATGCATCCAGCGCGCCGCCGGGGCCCCCTCCCTCGTTGTCGCTGAGCAGCCTGGCGTCTCCCAACGCCGTGGCCTACAGCGTTTCGGATGGAACCATCTGGGTCGCCAACAGCGGCGCGAGTACAGTGCTGCAGTACCCGTCCTACAACCTGCTGCCTCTCAATCCATCGCCGATCGCCACCCTGAATTCGGCCAGCCCACTGGCTCTGACGGTGGACACCTCAGGCAACCCGCTGGTGGCGGAGGCGGTGAATCGCGTCTCGTTCTACTATCCGGCCATGCGTATGGCCAACTCCGCAAATTACTTCCCGCGGTATGCGCCCGGCATGCTCGCCAGCTTGTTCAATATCGGGAGCGGCCACTTCGGCCCGGCCAAGGCGCAGTTCAATACCGTTCCACTGCCGACGCAGCTGGGCGACGTACAAGTTCTCGTGGCTGGCAAGGCCGCACCGCTGCTGTATGTTTCACAGCAGCAGATCAATTTCCAGATTCCCTCATCAACGCCTGTCGGTCTGCAGGAAGTCGATGTGCTGCGCGTCTCCACCGATGAGGTGCTGGCCAGTAACTTCTTCCAGATTGAGGCGACCTCGCCAGGCTTGTTCACCAGCGATGCTACCGGTCAGGGGCAGATCGCCGCTGTCAATGTGGATGACGGAACCATCAACAGCCAGACGCATCCGGTGAAGGCGGGGCATTTCATTTCCTTGTATGGCACAGGTCAGGGAGCCGTTGTCGGCGGGCCGCCGGACGGTACGCCATCGCAGGGACAGGTGAAGACCCAGATTCAGCCGCAGGTGTATATGGGAGGCGCAACTTACATCCCGCAGTCCGATGTCGAGTACTCCGGGCTCGCTCCGGGGTATATCGGCCTGTGGCAGATCAACGCAAAAGTCCCCGCGGATGCGGCGCCGGGCGCTGTGACGGTATTCGTCAACCTGAACGGCGCGATCAGCAGCCTTCTCGATACCGGGCAGCGCATCACCACGACGATCTACGTGACGCAGTAGGGCCGTGCAGTACCTCATCACCCCGCTCATCGCCGTCGCGACGGGCGGGGTATGCGCCTTGCTGGCCCGCAGCGGCATGCCATGGTTTCGCACGCTTCGGGTCCCGCAATGGCCCATTCCTGCCAGGGCGCTCGCCGTCATATGGGCAGTGCTGCTGGCCATGGGCGCGGTTTCGGCGATCCTGGCCTGGAACGCGACGCCCGCGGAAGCTCATTCACAGTTGGCGGCCGTGTACCTGGTGAACGCCTTTCTTCACCCGGCGTGGTGCTACATGCTTTTCGTGCGCCATCAGATCGGCTCGGCGACGCTGGACGCTGCTCTGATGGCCATCGGCACAGCAGTCATCGTGCTCGATGTTTATCCGGCATCAATGGCCGCCGCTCTGCTCGTCCTGCCGCTGTTCCTGTGGGTACTGTTCGGAATGTATCTGAGCTTCGCGATCTTCAGGATGAACGTGCGCGGCGGGCCGGCAGAGGGATGACGTTGATCGCTTTCTTCCGCGCCTGTGCAGTCGCCCAGGGCCGGTCACAACCCGAGCGAAAACCGATAACTCTCATACCGGCCGCTACTTACGCATAAAATTCCTACCCCTGAAGTTCGTTTTCGCCCCCTCGCATGATAAACGTTGGGCGAAAGGAGAGCTTCATCCATGAGCTCCTCAGCACAGATTCTCGCGAATCAAAAGAACGCGACCTCCTCAACCGGCCCGCGTACCGACGCCGGCAAAGCAACGTCCAGCCAGAACGCCGCAAGCCACGGCCTGACCGGCAGCTTCCGAGTCCTTCCTCATGAAAACCAGGCCGCCTTCGACGCCTGCCTCGCTCGCTATCGCGAGGAGTTCCAGCCAACGACCGAGCACGAGCGCTTCCTGGTCGAGCTGATGACGCAATCCCGCTGGGAGCTCCAGCGCACGAATCGCCTCATCGCCGCTGTCCTCGAGCGCCTGGCGACCGCTCCGGATGCGGGCGCGTCCTCGCCGGACGCCGCCATCGCCGCCGCGCTGATCGGACGAACTGCCGATGCCTTCACCACATTGAAGCGCTACGCCGCCGCCGCCGAGCGCACCTATCTGCGCTGTTCCCGCGAGCTTACCCAGAATGCCGCCCGCCGCGCAAAGCAGGCCGCCATCGTCGCCGCAGCCCGCCTCTGGGCAGACTCGAGGCCCGAACCAAACGAACCCAAACTGCCCGTTGCGGAGCCGAAGAAACCGCGCAAACCAACCCCCGGCGTCCCATTTACCGACGAAGATCCCCTGAGCTGGCGTCTGTAGTAGCCCAGCATCTTCATGGGACGGCTGAAGCCAACGCCACCAGTTTGCTTACGCTGCGGAGGAGGACTTTTCGCGAATACCGCCGGCCAGTGGTTTCGTGCTGTAGAACTGGAGACGGCAGAAGATGCAGTGATACAGCTTACCTTTTCGCAGCTTCGCCAGCAGGCTGGAAGGGGCGCTCGACATGCGATCGATGTGGTCGCGGCGTTTGCGCAGGACCACCCGGGAGGTGCCGCAATCCGGACACCGGCAAACGGAATCGCTCTGTTCCGGGTCGTTCGGATCCTTGATCATCGTATGCCTTACTTTAACTTTCTCCAGGCCAGATAGCCAATCATTGTCTTCCCGTCGACGATCATTCCAGTACTAATACTGTGTTCCAGTTCACTGACGCTGAACCATCGGATTTCGATACGCTCGTCATCCATATTCTTCGGCGGACCGGCCGTCAGAGCTGTAGCCTCGTAGATCGTCATCTTCTCCGCGACATACCCAGGACTCGGGTAGAACGATATTAGTTTCCTCCACTTGCGAGCCCGGTAGCCGGTTTCCTCGCGGAGCTCGCGTTTGGCTGCGGCAAGCGGGGTCTCGCCGTCATCCACCTTACCGGCGGGCAATTCCCACAGCGATGCGCGAGCGGGCAGCCGGTATTGGCGGACAAGCAGGATCCGGTTCTTCTCGTCGGCGGCGAGCATGACCGCCGAGCCGGGGTGCTGCACGATATACCGTTTAATTTCGAACCCGTCCGGATCGACGGCGTGATCGAGCGTGACGCGGAAGATGGGCGTCTTCAGCTTCTCTTTCGAAGAGATGGTCTTCATCGAGTCTTCAGTTCCTCCAGCAGGCGGTCGGCGGGCAGGGTGTTGAGAACGTCGCCGGGCTCCAGCCAGCCCCTCCGGGCCATGAGGACTCCATACGGCATGTTCAGGAGGTGGCGCGGGTGGTGGGCGTCAGTGGAAATGGTAAAGCGGGCGCCTTTGGCTTTCGCCGCGCGCGCGAGCGGACCGCTGAGGTCGAGCCGCTCGGGACTGGCGTTGATCTCGAAACAGATGCGGCGCCGCGCCGCTTCGCTGGCGACCAGATCAAAATCAAAGGGGTAAGGTTCGCGGTTCAGCAGGATGCGGCCGGTCGCATGGCCGATGATGCGCAGCGAGGGCGATTGCAGCGCGCGCATGAGCCGGTCGGTCATCTCCGCGGGCTCGATATTCATGTAGGCGTGAACGCTGCCGATAACGATGTCCAGTTCGGCCAGAGCGTCCTCGGCAAGGTCCATCATCCCATCCCGGCGGATGTCGCATTCGATTCCGGAGAGGATGCGAATCCCCAG
>Ga0070739_10002908_pt1 | contig 22033 bp, 22 predicted proteins | sample Coa_R1_7_FD_66445 | JGI IMG/M metagenome (GOLD analysis project Ga0070739, IMG submission 66445) | Surface soil microbial communities from Centralia Pennsylvania, which are recovering from an underground coalmine fire - Coalmine... | ecosystem: Environmental > Terrestrial > Soil > Unclassified ... | reverse complement strand
CTCGTCGCGGTCGGCAGCACTTCCCGCCGCCGCAGCGCGGATGACAGTCCAGCAGGTGGATTCCGCGGTGGACATGGCTCGCGCTCATCGACGCGGCGTCGTCGAGCTACCGCTCCCGCGTCTAGGACTGGAATGACCTTGATGTTCGCCTGAAATCTTGCCCATATCTTATTCAAAATGGCGGGTTTTGCATTGTACCGAACCGGCTATGAATTAATCTCCGCTAGACCCTTTTTCCGGATCGGCCTTGACCTTGGCTGACGGACGTGACTATAGGAGGCGCATCAGGGAGGACAATTCATGCGCCTCAAGGCGACGGCTTGCTTGCCAGCCGTTTTCGCCGCCGCTCTGTGCGGCTGCGGGACGGCGGTCAACTGCTTCAACGTCAACGGCACCCCCGCTCGCGCGATCTACGGCGGCGTCCGTCAGGACGCGGAAAACGGTACGCGCCATCTCACCGAGGCGTTTTCTGGTCCCGCCCCCACCCTCTCCGAGATGCCCAAGCCGCCCAGCGCAGTGGGAGACTTCGCGTCCAAGACGTTCTGCGTCGCCTGTGGGATGGGTATGTTGGCTCTCGATCTGCCGGTTTCCGCCGTCACCGACACGTTGACGCTACCGGTTACGGTGCCCGCTACGTTGATGAAGAAAAAGCCGGCACCAAAAAAGGTGCTGCGGAAGAAGTGAGCGTTGGAATCGGCGAGCGGGGTCGCGTCAGCGCCCCGAGTGCTTCGCACCCTCGGGGCGCTGACGCGACCCCGCTCGAAGAACTCGGGGCGCTGACGCGACCCCGCTCGAAGAACTCGGGGCGCTTACGCGACCCCGCTCGCCGTTTCGATACGTTTCAGTCGGCCTGCATGATCTCGCTGAGTTTGCCCAGTGCCTCGCTCTCGATTTGGCGGACGCGCTCGCGCGTCAGACCGAGACGTTCGCCGATCTCCTTGAGGGTCTTCGGCTCCTCGTCATCCAGTCCAAAACGCATGCGCAACACGGTCGCCTCGCGCTTGTCCATCTTGTCGAGCAAGTCGAGAACGTGATGCAAATCGTCGGCTTCGACCATCTCGGTGTCGGGCGTCTTGGTGTTGTCGTCCATCAGCATCTCGTCGAGCGACCAACCCGATTCGGGCTGATCGGTCTGCGGCGCCGAGTTGTAGACGCGGATGGCCTTCTTGATGATGTTCAGCTTTTTCTTGGGCAGATTGAGACTGCGAGCGATTTCTTCCTGGCTGGGCGGCCGGCCCAATTCTTCCTGCAGCTTGGCGCTGGCGCGGCGCCACTTGGCCAACAGCTCGACCATGTACGCAGGGATACGGATCGTCTTGGCCGTGTTGACCAGGGCGCGCTTGATCGACTGCTTGATCCAGTAGCTAGCGTAGGTGCTGAAGCGCGTATTCATCGAAGGATCGAAGCCCTCGACGGCGCGGAGCAGGCCGAGGTTGCCTTCTTCGATGAGATCTTGCAAGCCCAGCCCTTTGCCGGTGTAACTGCGTGCAATGTTCACCACTAAACGCAGGTTGGCGCGGACCATGCGATCGCGAGCTTCGCTGTCGCCTTCTTCGATGCGGTACGCCAACTCTTTCTCCTCGTCGGCGTTGAGCAACGGCGTCTCGTTGATTTCACGAAGATACGTTTCCAAAGGCGATTGGACCGAATCATTGCGTGTACGGCGCGGTCTTGTCATGGGGAGTTTTCCAGCCGGTGAGGGTGACCCAATCGTACAAATCCAACTTTAGGTCAAAGTTTGACCAAAGCAAAAAAGCTGCTCTCTTTTTGACGACAGCCTAATTTTGCAGCGGAAGCAAATCCTTTGCTCCCTCGCCCAAGTTATCGTCCTTGACGGCGCGACGGCTGGATAACTCGGCAAGTACGACGGATCATCTGCTGTGGCAAACTCCCCTATCTTGCGCTCAGACCGCAAAATCGGCATAAATGAGATGAGAAGCAAGCGTAAACGAGCCGGAAGCGTAAGCGACGGAAGGAAGATCCGTCGCTTACGCTTCCGGCTCGTTAATGGCGAGTGTTGTTACTTGTTCTCCTCGCCTTGCGTCTCGCCGGGCATAGTGAACAGCTGGCCGCCGCCGGAGCCGGTGCCGCCGCGCAGCTCGCGCTTCGGACCGCCGGTCGGTTCCTTCGGTTCGGTCGGCTCCTCGCCGCCCTCGAGTTCCTCGCCTTCCTCGCCGGTCCAGGTCAGGCGCTTGCGGCTCAAACCGATTTTGCGATCTGCCGCATCCACGCGCAAGATCTTGACCTCGATTTCGTCGCCGACCTTGACGACATCCTCGGGGCTCTCGACCTTCTGTTCGGCCAATTCCGAGATGTGCAGAAGTCCTTCCAGGCCCGGCTCCAGCTCGACGAATACGCCGAAGTTGGTGAGCTTCGTCACTTTGCCCTTCTTGATCTCACCGGGCTTGTACCGGCCGGGAATGTCGCCCTCCCACGGATCATTGTTCATCTGCTTGAGTCCCAACGCGATCCGTTTGCGTTCCTGATCGACGTTGAGCACCACGCACGTCACCTTGTCACCCTTGGCGACGACTTCGCTGGGATGGGCCACCTTGCGCACCCAGCTCATATCGCTGACGTGTAGCAGGCCGTCGATACCTTCTTCGATTTCGATGAAGGCACCGTAATTGGTGAGATTGCGAACTACGCCGCTAACGATGGTGCCCGGCGGATAGCGCTCGGCCACCTTGTCCCACGGATTGGGCTGCACCTGCTTCATGCCCAAGGAGATTTCCTGCTTCTCCTTGTTGATGTTCAGGACCTGCACCTCGATCTGATCGCCAATGGAAACCAGCTCGCTAGGGTGGTTGATGCGCTTGGTCCAGCTCATCTCGCTGATATGAACCAACCCTTCGATGCCCGGCTCCAACTTGACGAACGCACCGTAGCTCATGACGTTGACGACTTCGCCGGTATGCCGGCTGCCGACGGGATAGCGGTCGGCGACGTTGGCCCACGGGCTGGGCGTCTTGTGCTTAAGACTCAGGGCGATCTTTTCTTTGTCCTTGTCCACCTGCAAGATGTAGACTTCCAGCTGCTGATCGATGTGGACGACTTCGTGCGGATTGTTGACGCGGCCCCAGCTCATGTCGGTGATGTGCAACAGGCCGTCGATGCCGCCCAGATCGACGAACGCGCCGAACTCGGCGATGTTCTTGACGACGCCCTTGCGAATCTGCCCGACTTCGATCTCGCTGAGCAGCTTCTTCTTCATCTCCTCGCGCTGATCTTCGAGCAGCTTGCGACGGCTGACGACGATGTTGCGCCGCGCCTCGTCGATCTTGAGGATCTTGCACTCGATGGTTTTATTGATGTAGTCGGCAATATCCGGCGGCCTGCGGATGTCCACCTGCGAGGCCGGCAAAAAGACGTTAACACCGATGTTGACCAGCAATCCGCCCTTGATCTTGCGCGTCACCAGGCCGGCGACCACATCGCCTTCCTTGTGCTTGGCGATGACGTCTTCCCATTCTTTCTGGCGGCGCGCCTTGCGATAACTCAGAACGATTGCGCCGCCCTCATCCTCGACGGCATCGAGAAGAACGTCGATCTCCTGGCCAATCTGCGGCGGGTGGATTTTATCGTCGCCCTCGTCGTACCACTCCTGCAGAGGGATAATGCCTTCGCTCTTGTAGCCGACATCGACAACCACGTCATCTCCGGCGATGTTGACGACGCGGCCTTTGATGATCTTGTTGACCTCAAATTCCTGTTCCTCAGGCGGAAGCCATTGTTCGACATCGGACCCGGTTTCCGGCCGAGTAAAAGCGTTATGCAACTCTTGCTGCAATTCTTCTTCGGACAAGTCGAACTGACGAAGCAAACTCCGATTTCTGACCATGTGTAAAAAAGGAAAAGAGTTTCTGTTTCCGGCCGACCACCTTGACCGGCTTCCGAGGAAACAGGCAAACGGCCATTATAGAGAAAGCCCAGCGGGAGAGAAGCATCAGTTCCGCTAGCTAGCCTCCGGCAAACACTGGCTTTTCACGGCTCGTTTTTGCCGGCTTGCTTGCTCCACCAATCTGTCCATTGTCGTGACGCCTGCATGCGCTCTTCCCGGCTGGCATTGACCTTGGGTCCAAAATCCTGCCCGCTCAGCTCTTTGAGCGCCTGATGAGCTGCCTCGGCCACTCCGCCGCGCGTATCGCGCAGCAAAATGATAAGCTGCGGAACCAGCGACTTGCTGCCCTTGACGGCGCAAGCGCGGGCGGCGGCGATGCGAATCTCCACGTTTTCGTCGCCCAGATATGTTTTCAACGTCGTGTCCTTCATGCGCGTCAGTCGTTCGGTCAACGCTTCGCGCGTTTTCCGCTGAAGCTCGCCGCTCATCCGCGGGATAGCTAGGGCCAGCGCCTCGGTAAACTCGACGCCTTTCTCATCGCGATAGAGCCTCAACAAGGTACCGTGACGACTGCCGGTGGATCTCGCCAGATCCTCAGCCATGTGCGCTGCCGTTAGGGATGCGGAGCTGTCCCTGGCCGGCTTCTTGGGTTGCGGACTGTCCGCGACGGCGGGAGCGGGCTGCGGTTTGGCAACCGGCTGAGATTGCTTCGGTTCGGCGGCCGGCTGGGGTTGCCGCTCCTTGGCAATCTCGGCTGGGTATCGGCCATCTGTGTTCGTCTTGGCGTTCTTGTCTTCCAGGCCGGACGGCAGACTCCCGCTCTTATCCAGGGCGATGCCTTCGCCCAGTTCGCCGCGCTTGAGAACGCGCGCGACCGGATCTTGAATGCGGCCGGTAAGCTGCGTCGTCAGATCGGGAACGAGGTTGGCGCGTTTGAGAAACAGCAGGGCGAAACAGGTGTCGGCCCCGCAATCGCCATAGCTGCCCTGCCAGGAGCCGTCGTCCTGCTGATTGTTCAGGAGGATCGCCGCTCCCCAGTCGTACCAATCCTGTTTGCCGATGGTTTTCAAATCGAGGGCGACGGCAACGCGCTCCAGCGACCACAAAAAGTAATATGTCCGCCCGCCGACCGGGCCATCCGACGGACGCCGACCAATGGTCGTGCTGAGGGCGAGCAGCCCTTTGCGCACCTGCGAATCTTTCCCAATGTCGCGCGGTGGTTTAGCACCCGGCTTGCGCTCTTGCTTCTTCTCCGACGCTTCCCCATCGGCGACGGCCAAAGCGAGCAGACCGGCACAGGTCATGCTCGCGGTCGAGCGGCCCACCATCCCACGGACTCTCATACTCGGATCAAAATAGCCCCACCCCCCGTCGCTATGCTGCGAATTGCGAAAGCGCGTGGCCACGCGCTTGAGCGCATCCTCGACCGGCACGCCATAGCGTCGCGCCACCCACAGGGCCAGCGTGGCGAATTGCGTATTGGAATTGTCGCTGCCCACGTCGATAGCCATGCCGCGCAGGCGCTGGAGCGTGGCCAATTGCTGCTGGATTTCCGGAGAAAGATCCTTGGCGGTGCGCTTGACGCCGCCGGGTTTGGGCATCTCGCGCTGGCCGACCAGTTCCCTGCGCGCCGCCAGCTTCGCTTGCAGCCGGCGAACCTCCGCATCCGGGACCGGCGGACAGTGATAATGCCATCCGCCACTGCTGTTCTGTCCCGCCAGCAGCCGCACGGTGAGCGATTCGATCAAAGGCATGTCGTTGGCATCGCCAAGTCGATCAAAGAAGAGAATGGCCAGGCAAATCGAATAATTGTACGTGAGCGTGGGACTGGCCCGGCGCACGGCGTCGGCGGCACGGAGGACCGCCTGATCGTCGGCTTTGGCGCCGCACTCCAGCAGAGTCAGCCCAGCAAGGGCGGTGCCGCCGATCCTGGAAGCGTCACCGGTTTCCCTGTGCGGCGGCCAGGTGCCGTCATCGCTCTGCAATTCACGCAGCGCCTTGACGCCGGCAGCGATGGCTTTATCGATGCCTTTCGAATCGACGGCGTAGCTGGAAGATCCAGCGATTGCCATCACGATTCCGGCCAGCAGTCCCGCTTTGAGTAGATTTGACATGGGGCGCCCTCCGCGATGGGTTGCTGCGATTTTCCGCAACTATTCCAAGATACCGCTTAAATGTCCGAGTGTCAGCATCAAGGGATCGGAATTCAAGCATTTCTTCGTGCGAATCCGGCGCCGACGCGAGAGCCACATAAGGTAAGTAGATGCAGCGTGAATAACGGAGTCAACGACGAATAATTCCTTCGCTAAGTCCGTATTGTCCCCGCGCCCCCTCATGGCAGGGGGTTGCCTGTCTTCTCATCTATTCGAATGCGTGTCAAATGCGTTGGATTCAAATGGTCAAAGTCGCCGTCCGTCGTCAGCAAGGTCACGCTGGATACTTTGGCAGTTGCCGCGATCCACACATCGTTCTTGCCCATTGGGCGTCCGGCCCGATTGCTTACATCATCCAATTCACCGTAGGCATTCAAGATGGAGGGATGGTTGATGTCCACCCAAACAACTTGACCCAGTAGACGTTGAAGTTCGGCAATCTTCTTCAGGCCCCAAGCCCATTTTCGGGTCAGGGAGTACATCTCGCCTACCGTGACGACAGAGATGACACAACGATTCAGCGCCCCTCGCAGCCCAAAATGAGCGTCGATGGTCTGGCCCACGGTTTTCCCTCGAATTAGGTAAACCAGAATGTTCGTGTCGAGCAAATAACCCGTGGCTGAGGCCATTAACTCAGTTCCTTGAGGGCCTGATCAATCTGTTCGTCGGTCTCCTCGCCCGGCCATTTGCCGATTATGGAGGCAATGCCCATCTTGTGTTGCTGTTCGCCAACAGTGTCCCGGAGATCAAAATGCTTCCGCACCGGCTTGGGAACGGTTGAAAAAAATCCCTCTTGGCCGCTCGCCAGGATAACCTCCTCTGCATCGACTCGCAACAGTCTACTGGAGGGACGATAGATCGCCTTGCCCAGCACCAGCACGCGCCGGTTGAGAAGCAATTTGAGCTGTTCGATGTCACCCTCCATCAGCACACCCCGTACCTCTTGGCCGTCATCCAGGAGGACAGCGAACGACTGCGTGCCAGCTCGTAGCATGTCGAGTTTGCCGGCAAGGCGCACTTGCTGAGGCAGCGGCGTATTTGTGTAGAGGTTGCGAGCCATCTCCACGACGGAGGGCGTCACGACAACAGGTTGTTCCGCGGTGTGGCGGCGCCCCGTAAGGGCCATCTCCTGGAATGTACCATTCAAGACGTGCCGTAGGCCATAAATCTGGTCCAGCAGGGGCCGATCGAAGCGATCGCTGTCCTCATTTTGGGCCGCCACATCGAGGAACATGTCGGCTAAAACATCGAAGCCGCTATCTTCCGCAGCCGGCTTCATGGGCCAGAATTCTTGTTGCTCATAGAGGTGGGGGGCCGCTTCTCCCAGAGAAGGAGCCTCGAAATGGAGGATCGTTTCGTCCTCTCCCTCCTGGCCAAGGAATCGGATATCTGACGCTGCCCGCAGCCAATCGGGACGTTTCCACCTGGCCTGGCTACGGCCTTCAACAACCATGCGAACAGCTTGACGCACGGTATCCGGAAGCCTCTCTAACAGTCGCCCTAACGCTTTCGACGGTACACGGCGACCAAAATGCTGGGTGCTGTGCAGGATGATTGTTTGACTGACGGTGGTCATGGTTCCCTCCCTGGGGCGTTACGCTTCATTCGTCCCGATCGGTAGGTGTGTCCGGCGATACATTTCCCCTTGTATTGTGTTCTGATTTCTCGTTACTTTCCAGGCACGTTGAATGGGGGGGCAGTTCTCCTGGAACATTTTGCCTACCTTACGGACCGAACTTCGCCGGCAGCCCTGCGACAATGCGAACTGTCTCGATGCTGACCCGGACGACTTGGCCGACGAGGCGGACGATGTATTCGGGATTGTCGGGGCGGTTGGGGTCCGAGCGGATGCCGCTGCGCTTGTCTTCGCTGACTTGATATTGATCGATCACCCATTCCAGGGCGCTGCGGTTGCCCAGACGGTAGGAAAATGTCTCCGGCGGAATGCCGGCCAGGGTCAGCGACGGGTTGACCGTCAGGGCCGTCTTGTCCTTGCTCAGCCGCATCTTGTCCTCGACGCGATACGACAACGGCACATCCGGCGTTTCCAGCCATTTCAAGGGATACGGCTCCAGTTTTTCATAGTCCAGGTGCAGTCGGGCCAGTTCCGCGCCCGCCGCCGCGAAGGCGCGGAAGTCCGGAGCGAACGGAATGCGGGGCAGCTCACGCTTGAGATTGTCGGCGAACTTGGCACGATAGCCGGGATGGTGCAGCAGGCCGTAGACGTAGTAGAAGATGCCCACTTTCGCATTTCTGGATGGCGTCCTCCGTGTGAAGTTCAGGTCACGTCTCTTCATCACAGGCGGCATTCAAACCCAGCTTTGCTCGCAAGCGGATACGAAACTCCATGAATTCTACCCAAGTCATTCTCGAATTCTCCAACATATCCTGGAGAACACAGGTAGTATAGCGTTGAAGCTCTCGAAATAGATCGTTCCGGTCATGATCATCTGGTAGAATATCCTCCAGGTAGCGGCCGTGGTGTACAATGAGGGTCCGGAAGCCGCGTTGTTCATTAGATGCCGCTTCTTTTTGAGAAGTCAATTCCCGGAAACGTTCACTCAAGTGGTGATAATCAGCTAAATCTGTCGCAATATGGGGCAGTATCGATGTCTTTACTTTCTTCATAGACATGTACATGTCCGGTGCCGCCAAGTATTCAAGGAGAGTCAGAGCACGAACGAATTTAGTCGTTTCTGAGTTAGATTCCATCACCTCAGAAAAGAGAGACAAGCCGTGACGCACAATCGATCCCACTTCCCCTTCTTCGGGGACGGTGATTGCGCAGTCGCACTGAAGACTTTCCAGTTCCAAGCCAAGACCCTTAACAATGATCGAAGACAGTATGGCTGAACCAGCTATGAGATAGCTTTCGTGGTCCCTACCCGAGTATAGGAGGATGCAAGAATGCTGCCCAGAGCCATTCCAAGTCCCGACCCTTCCAGGGAGAGTATCCGGCAGATCGTAATGACAGAAGTTGAACCGGATTAGATCCATCGCTTTTTCGGCCACTTCCGAAAGTCTGCGAATAAGTTTGACATCCTGCTTGTGATCGGCCTGGAGGAAAGTGTCCCAGTTGATTTTGGTCGGAAAGGCGATCAACATGTTCTCGCGAAGCGTATCGATAGAGGCACCTGTTAGGCTTGTCAACGCCTCCCTCAATTCTTGTCCTTGAAGGGTAATGACTTCGGCACTCTCGCTACAGGCAATCGAATGATTTGGTATCGTCCGTAATTCGTCGAGATCAAGATTACCTGGTGGATAAAATACAAACCGACCTATCCTGAAGTTATTTTCAATAATGAATCGCGATACGGGCATGATCGCAAGCTGGCGGCCATCAGCAATCGAGCCTTGAAAATCACATAATAAACTGTCCATATGCTCAATCCTCAGTATTTTCGGATTCATTTCGATCGTCGTCGCTAATCAGAGAGGTTTGCCGCTCTGCGGGTTCGCGCTGGGTGATGGCTACTTCAGAAACGAGGGCGTCTTTGGGCCGCGTCAATTCTATGCCGGCCCGCGCTGGGCGCCAGACATTTTTGCTGCCGTCAACCGTCAGCAACGCCGTCTGCTACAATAGTCGATTGTTCGGCAGATAGGAGACAACAATGAATGCATCCCGTGTGGAAACGACGGTAGGATCCGACGGTGAGTTGCACCTTACCGAATTGCCTTACCGGCGTGGAGATAAGGTCGAGGCAATTGTCCGTATACTGGAACCAGGGTCTCCGTCTTCGGCCGATGTGGACAGGGAAAAAGTGCGCACTGCGGCCCTTGAGCAATTTCTGACACTCGCACGGGCCTCTTCGTTCCGATCCACCGGTCCTTATCCCCCGCGCGACGAGCTGCATGAACGTCCTTGATATCCACATCTCGTTGTAGAAACACGATCCGCGCTTCCGACAAACCGTGGCCTAGCTCCATCATGCGCCATAGGATGGCGACGACACCAGGGAGATAACGCATGTGGTTTGCCATCAAGCGGCTGGCTCTCGGACTGATTCTGATTGCGGGAGCCGCCGCGGTGTTGTTGGCGACGGACGTGAGGCGCTCGGGGCCGGGAGCGATGCCGCGGATTGGCATTCTGCAACATGCCTCGGTTCCGGTCCTGGACGATAGCGTGCGCGGCATCCTCGATGGGCTGAGCGCGAACGGTTTCCGCGATGGTGAGACTGCCAACATCACGGTCTTCAACGCCCAGGGGGAGATGCCGACGGCCAATGCCATAGCACGCGATATGACCGATGGCCGATTTGACATCGTGATTACCACGAGCACGCCGTCGTTGCAGGCGGTGGCCAATGCTAACAAGGCCGGACGGACGATGCATGTGTTCGGAATCGTGGCCGATCCCTACGCGGCTGGCGTCGGCCTCGATCCCGCCAATCCCCTGGGCCATCCCAAGTACATGGTTGGCCAGGGCATCATGTTTCCCGTCCGCGACATTTTTGACATGGCCCGGCGGATGTTGCCGAGTTTGAAAACGGTGGGCGTGGCCTGGGATCCGGCTCAGGCGAACTCGCGTCGCTTTGTCGAAGATGCGCGCGTGGTCTGCAAGAAGCTGGGCATCGAGTTGTTGGAGGCCCAGGTCGAAAACACAGCCGGGGTGAAAGAAGCGGTCGAATCACTGATCGGGCGCGGCGTCCAGGCGGTGTGGGTCGGCGGCGACATCACCGTGTCCAATGCCATCGATACTGTCCTCACTGCTTGCAGGCAGGCGCACATTCCGGTTATTTCTCAGTTACCCGGCGATCCGAAACGCGGCACGCTCTTCGATATCGGTTTTGACTATTACCAGGCCGGCTGGATGTGTGGCGAGCTGGCGGCTCAGATTCTCAAGGGAGCAGACCCGACCACCATTCCCATCCGCGAAGTGAACGATATCGTGCCGCGCACCCTGTTCGTCAACGAGAAGGCTCTGCACGGATTGAAGGATCCGTGGAAGATTCCGGACGATCTCATCCGGTCAGCGAACGCCTATGTTGACGAGGCGGGACAGCTGCACGCGAACCGCAAGGACAAATCCAAGAAACGCTGAGGCGAAAACGGAAAGGGACCGTGCCCCGGTCGCAACGATGCTATGGAGATCATCACCCAACGCCACTCCGGAGAGGCCGCCGAACTCAAAATCCGGGGACGACTGGACGGCTACTGGGCGGAGCATTTGTCTACGGAGCTGGGCAAGTTTGTCCGCGAGGGCACGCACCGGCTTTGGCTCGACCTCTCCGACGTCAACTACCTCAGCTCGATGGCCGTTGGCGTATTGATGCGTTTGCGAAATCAGCTCAAGTCTCTGGGAGGCAGCATCAAAGTCGTTAACCCGTCCGAATCGGTCAAGGAGGTGCTGGAAACGGTCCTCTTGACGGATGTGTTGGTCGGCGAGCCGCCCGGCCATCCGGCGCAGGCGACCTGGGAGATGCGCGCCCCGCGCCGCGGCGATGTGCGCGAGCAAAATGGCATCACGTTCGAGACATTCCAGTACCCCATTTCGGACCCGCTCCAGGGCCGAGTGTTCGGTGATCCCTCGTTGTTGCGAGGCTGTCGCTTTGCCGAGGCGGATTGCCAGGCGGTGCCGTTGGGCGCGGACACGATTGCCGTCGGCGTCGGCGCTCTGGGTCGAAGTTACGAGGATTGCCAGGACCGCTTCGGCGAGTTTTTGGCCGCGTCCGGCGTTGCCGCCTACCTTCCGACGGATGGCAGCAATATTCCCGATTATCTGTTTTTGGGACAGGCGACTGCGGCGAATGTGCGTCTCTGTTACGGGCTGGCTTGCACGGGGCAATTCACGCACCTGACTCGTTTCGAGACAAGAAATGGAGCGCCCGTGACCTTGACCGATCTGGTCACGACCAACCTGGACTTGGTCGGCGCGGAGACGATTGGTCTGGTACTGATCGCCGAAGCTGCGGGACTGATGGGGGCAGCTTTGCGACGTTCGCCGGTGGGGAATCCTTCGAACGATGCTCCTTTCGGCCATCCCGCGATTCGGGAATGGTTGAGTTTCACTGCCGAGCGGGCCTTCCGCAACTCAACCGCCCTGGTCGTCGGCGTGGCGGCAACAAGAGATGGTGACGTACTGGCGCCGTTGCTGCGACCACTGGGCCGGACGCCTCAGCCGTTGGGCCATTTCCACGCTGCCCCCTTTTCGCACCGCACGCTGCCCATCGGCGAGATCGACTTGCAGGGGACCGTGGCCGCACTCTTTGAGACGCAACATTTACAGGGAGTGCTGCATCTGCTCGCCGACTACCGAGAATCAACCGGCCTTGGCGAAAGCGAGTTCGTGCGCGGCGCGTGCTGGGCCGCACCTCTGGGACACGTCAGAGCTGAGAGGGCTTTCCCATGACTGCACTTCTGAGCGCCCTCACTATCGGTTTGATCTTGTCGCTGTTGGCGCTGGGGGTGTTCATCAGTTTCCGCGTGTTCGCCTTCCCGGACATTACCGTTGATGGCTCGATCACACTCGGTGCCTGCATCACCAGTATCCTGCTCGTCACGGAGCCAATGCCGATCCCGAAGATCCTACCCTGGGCCATCGCCGCCGGAATCTCGGCTGGTCTGGCCGATCTATTCTTTGCCGAAGGGAAAACACCCAGTACTCTCATCGTTCGCTCTCTTGCGTCTGCGTTGATCGTCGCAGCTTTCGTCGTCCTGTTCCTGCGCTATCGCAATCCGGTCGTGGCGACGCTCGCAGGAGGCGCGGGCGGACTTCTGGCGGGGATGACCACCGGGATTTTGCACTCCAAATTCAAGATCCACGGTCTCTTGTCGGGCATCCTGGTGATGACGGCCCTCTATTCGGTAAACCTGCACGTTCTCGGCAAGAGTAACGTGTCGCTCCAGTCGGCGACTACGCTTTCCACCTACGCCGACGACCTGGGCAGCCGCCTCTTCGGTGGCCGGACGGAGATACACATGTTTGGTTGGGTGGTTTCTGCCTCCGAACTGTCGGTCCTTGGCTCTTCCTTCGTCCTCATTGTTCTTTGCGGAGTCGCCTTGTATGCCTTTTTCCGCACCGACCTGGGGACGGCCATGCGAGCCACCGGCGACAGTCCGCAGATGATTTGCGCGCTGGGTGTCAACGTCGGCAATATGATGGTTCTCGGCCTGGCGATCTCCAACGGCCTAGTTGCCCTGTCCGGTTCGCTGTTTGCCCAGTATCAGGGATTTGCCGACGTGCAAATGAGCATCGGCATGGTGGTTCTGGGACTGGCCAGCATCATCATCGGCGAAGCGCTCGTCGGTCCCGGCCATCTGGGTCTGATGTTGACGGGTGCCGTGATGGGTTCAATCCTGTTCCGGCTCCTCGTCGCCATCGCGCTGCGGCTCGGCCTGGACCCGGTGGATTTGAAGCTTATCACGGCCGCATCCGTGTTTCTGGCTCTGGTTTTCCCGCAAGCGCTGGCGCTCATCAAAAGCTGGGGTCCCCGGGCCGCGTCGAAGGAGGGCCGTCATGCTTGAGCTTACCGATGTCTCAAAGACCTTTCATCCCAATACACCCAACGAAGTGCGTGCCCTGCGGAACGTGAGCCTATCGATTTCCCCCGGCTCGTTCGTGATCGTCGTCGGGACCAACGGCTCCGGCAAATCCACGCTCTTGAACACAGTGGCCGGCACGTTTCTGGTGGATGAGGGCCGCATTTGCCTGGCAAATCACGACGTGACCCGTTGGCCTGAACATCGCCGCGCCACGCTCATTGGCCGCGTCTTCCAGAATCCCTTCAGCGGCACGGCAGCGAACATGACGATTGCCGAGAACCTGGCCCTGGCAGCACGGCGGGGCAAATCGCGCGGCCTATCCTGGGCGCTGCGCCCCCGTCTCAAGACCGAGATCCGCAATCGTGTTCGTCAGCTCAACCTCGGTCTGGAAGACCGACTCGATAACGCCATCGGCAGCCTATCGGGCGGACAACGGCAAGCCCTGACGCTCCTCATGGCGACCTGGCTCCGTCCGGAGCTGTTGCTGCTCGACGAACACACCGCCGCTCTCGATCCCAAGAGCGCGGACCAGGTGATCGCCGTGAGCGAACAGATCATTGCTCGCGACAAATTGACAACGCTGATGGTGACGCACTCGATGCAGCAGGCCGCCTACCTCGGCGACCGCCTGGTGATGATGCACCGCGGCCGAGTCATTTACGACGCCGAAGGCGCTCACAAGCGCCGCCTTCGCCCGGACGATTTGCTGGCTCGGTTCGAGGAAGTCCGTCGCGGCGAATTGGTGGATGAAAGCGCTGCGGCGATGATCGGGGCGTTGTATGTCTAAGTGTCCAACGTCTTGTTGTTGCGTTCCAAATCGGTTGCGATCTGTCTATCCAATTCCTGGATCATCCGATAGATGAACCGCCTTTTCTCCTCATTAAACGCAATGCGCTTACCTATCGTTTTGTCTGCCCATCCGCGAGCGCTACCCCCATCCTGGCCAAATTCCTGAGCCATCGCAGTCCAGTCGCACACCATTTCGATCAGGTCAACGTCAGACATATCATTGGGGTCAGCATGGAAATCTGGATGGTGTCGATTCGATGTAACATGGTGATGAATCGCCTTTTTCACTTGATCCGCGACGCCCTCGGGGTAGTCGAACGGCTCGCCATTCCTTCTGCAACGATGATACTCCGTAAGCCACACATACGGTATTCGCTCTTCGGGGCCAAATTTCGACGCATCGTGAACTTTCGCCCGTTCGATAAGCGCCTCGCTGTAGTCTGTGACCTCGGCCAATAGCATCAAGCATCTGCGGACCCGCTCGATGTGTTCATTCGTGCGGCGTTCGTAAAACGCAATCATTTCCGGTGTTGGTTCGTTTCGATCGATTTGCATGATACGCCAAGGGAGATCAGGAACATTATGCGATAGCATATCAGAAAAGAAACATCGATGGAGAGAAAAAAACCATCCCGCAGCGCGAGCGCTGCGGGATGGCGGGGTCGGACGGTTACACGCACGCCGTCTCACGCGGCCGGCGCGTCCTGTAGTTGGCGCCGCGTTCCAGCGCCTTCCGCAGACGAATACGCGCCACGTGCAGACGACGCTTGATGGTGCCGATGGGCGTCTCGAACTCGCGACTCATTTGCTTCAGCGAACGGCCACGGATGTAGAACGCCATCAGCGTGGCGCGGTCGATCGGCTTCAAGCGCTCCAAGCCGCGGTACAGCTCGGCCGCTTGCTCCGCCTTGACCAGCGCCTCCAATGGGCCGGCGCCGGAAGCCTGGGCGTTCTCCAGCGCTGCCGGCTCCGTCTTCTGCATCGGGCCGTGCCGCGTCAGACGGTTGCTGGCCATGCGCACGGTGATCTGACGCAGCCAGCCGGCGAAGCACTGGGCGTCGCGCAGTTGCGGCAGCTTCTTCATGCCGTGCAAGAACACTTCCTGCGTCAGTTCCTGCGCCTCCGTCGGATTGCGCAGACGCGACAAGGCGATGGCGTAGACGGTCGGCTGGAAACGCTCGATCAACTCGCCGTAGGCCGACCGGTCGCCGGCCTGTGCCATCTCAACCAAGGTCTTGATTTCAATCCAGCTCATAACAGAGATACCCTTCTCGATCCATGCGCAAATGCCATGCTCCATGATCACAAAAGAGAGCCTTGCGGGGATCATCCGCGAAGGTCACGCAATTGCGGCGCAAATGAAAAGCGCACGCTCGTGCGATCGGGAGAACAGTCGGTTGTTGGTAGGGCCAGGCTGTGAGACCCGAATCCTCAGGCTAACGGTGTGGCTATGCCACTAGTCCGTCGCATCCGACCCCGACTGAGGACGCCCGCACAACGGAGGGACCGACCGGCCCCTGACACGGCCCGGGAATCTACGCGGCGATAATCCGCATGTCCGAGCCGCCAAGCAGGTGGAAATTCCTGCTTGCCGTGTTGCGACGGGAGTCGCATGGAAATGCAGATCTCCGGGGTCTCGGTGTAGGCCGTGACAACCGAACCCAGGCGCGGATTGCCGGCTTTGCCGACCGATAGGACGGCGGAGCCACGCAACACCAGGCTTTGCAGGTTCATTACGGCCATGGGAGACCTCCGGCGATCAAAGAGAAGAGTGTGTGCCGCCTTTAGAAAGGCGACTCTTGCAAAGTTTGCATTGTATCGAGGCCAGGCTCCCGGAACAAGCCGCGCTCCAGGAGCGTGCCGCGACAACAATTGCCCCCATTATATAGGAAGAGACGCGGGAAAAGGAAAAAGGTTCGCAGAAAAAATAAAAAAAATTCGGAAGTGGGTAGGACCGGATAGGGTGGGCCGAGTCTTCGAGGCCCACCATCCGACGCGTGGTGGGCCTCGAAGACTCGGCCCACCCTACGGAAATGTTTGCGGATACTACGCTTACAGCCGATTGCTGTAGCGCTTGACACGCCGGCCGAAGACGGGAGCTGCCGACTTGGGTGCCCCGTTTTTCGTCATGCGGACTCGTGGAGCGTACGCCTGGAAATCGGGAATTTGGTCCTCGGGGATCATCTTGTTGATGAAGCGCTCGATTTCGGTCAACTGCTCGCCCTGTTCGGGTGTAACGAACGCAATGGCCACGCCGTCGGCGCCGATTCGGCCGGTTCGACCGATGCGGTGGACGTAGTTTTCCGGATCGATCGGGATGTCGTAATTGATGACGTGGGAAATGTTTTTCACGTCGATGCCGCGGCCAACCACGTCGGTTGCGACGAGATAAACGATTTTGCCGTCGCGGAAGCCCTGCATGATACGGTTACGCAACGACTGCGGCAAATCGCCGTGCATCGCCGCCACGCGCGGCAGGTGCTTGCGGAGCATGCGGTACACATCCTCCACCCAGCGTTTCCGCTCGCAGAAGATGATGCACTGCCGCGGCTGCTCGCGCTGGAAGACCTTCAGCAAGAGATCGAACTTGCGGTCCTCATCGACGGTGAAATAGGTCTGGCGGATGTTCTCGACGGTGATCTTTTCCGGCGACAGGTTGATATTGAGCGGTTCAACCATGTAGCGCTGGGCCAGACGCAGCACCGGCGGCGGGAGTGTCGCCGACAAGAGCAGCGTTTGCCGCTCCTGTGGGCAACGGCGCAGGATTTTCTCGATATCCGGGCGGAAACCGATGTCGAGCATACGATCCGCTTCGTCAAGGACGACGTAACGGACGCGCTCGAAGGTCAGTGTGCCGCGGGACAGGTGATCGAGAACCCGGCCCGGCGTGCCAACGACGATGTTGCAGCCGCGCCTGAGCTGGGCTAACTGCGAGCCGAAGCGCTGGCCGCCATAAATGGGCACGGTTCGGCAGTGACGATGCGGTGACAACTTGGCCGCCTCTTCGCTGACCTGCACAACCAGCTCGCGCGTCGGCGCCAACACGATAGCTTGCGGGCCGGGCCGATTGTCGTCGCGCCAATGGTGAAGAAAAGGCAAGAGGAAGGCGGCAGTTTTGCCGGTGCCGGTTTGGGCTTGGCCAATGACATCGCGTCCGGTGAGAGCTTCGGGGATGAAAGCGGCCTGAATCGGGGTGGGTTCACGATAACCGGCGCGATCGAGTGCTTGCAACAAAAGCGGTGAGAGTGAAAGTTCGTGGAAGCCGCCGCGCGGCTCCAACATCAATGCGGTCGTCAAACAGAACCTCCTAGGACAAGGCAGTCTTTTAATCTCGTTTTTTTTCCTTCTTCTGTTCCAATAATACTCTAAACTGTTGGCGAAATCCTGTCCAGGCATGTTCGCCGATCCAACGAAGCGAGGACGCGCACTCTTCGTTTTCTCCGTCGAAATCGTACAATAGGGCCGACTTACGAGCTTCCGCCGTCATCGATGCGGGGAGAGACGCTGATGAGCTATGACCCTTACGCCGCCGGTTCGGACCTGCCGCCCGAATATGAGCCTGTCGAGCAGCCGGGGGCCTACAGCCAGGCGCGCAAGCGTGTTCAGGCGCCGGCCATCGCGCTGATTGTCGTCGGCATTCTGAATGTTCTCTGGGTCGGCTGGACCTTCTTTAATGTCGGCATGATGACCCTAACGCCCGCGAACGAATTCCATCAACGGATGCTCGACTTATATCAATCGTTCCCGCAGATGCAGGCGGAGGTCAGTAAGAGACCACCCGACGAGCTCAAGGCTCAGTCGTTGTTCATCGGATGGGCTTGGGTGGCTTTGGGATTGCTTAGCACGATGCTGACCCTGGCTGGGGGCATCCGCATGTTGTCGCTGAAAAACTATGCGCTGGGAATTGCCGGAGCAATCTGCGCCTCGCTCCCCTGTCTTACTTGCGGAGGGTGCTGCTTGTTCGGAGAAATCATCGGAATCTGGACGTTGATCGTCCTGATGAATCCCGAAGTGCGCGCGGCCTTCCAAGGATAGTTATCCTCCCGCCCCGCCTGCGGTCATCTTGGTAGGAACCTCGCCCTGGAAACATCAAACAGCCTTATGAACAAACGTCTAATCACCGTCGGTCACAGTCCTGATCCCGACGACGCCTTCATGTTTTACGCCCTGGCCCACGACAAGCTGGATACCGGCGAGCTACAATTTCGCCACGTCTTGCAAGACATTGAAACGCTCAACCGCCGCGCACTGAAGGGCGAATTGGAAGTGACGGCAATCAGCATTCACGCGTATGCGTCGCTGTTGGATAAATATGCCCTCTTGCCCAGCGGATGCAGCATGGGCGACCGCTATGGTCCAATGGTTGTGGCGCACAAGCCGTTGACGATTGAGCAGCTCAAGAGCGCACGCATCGCCGTTCCCGGCACGCTGACGACGGCGTTTTTGACGCTACGCCTGCTTCTACCGGACGGCTTCACCTATGAAGTGCTGCCGTTCGACCACATCTTGGGTGCGGTGGCCGAAGGCCGGTTCGATGCCGGACTCATCATCCACGAGGGACAGCTGACATTCCAAAATCAAGGGCTGCATCTGGTCGTCGATCTGGGCGTATGGTGGCAAGAGAAGACGGGTTTGCCGTTACCGTTAGGCGGCAACGTGGTACGCCGCGATCTTGGTCTTCCGACAATGCGCACCATCAGCCGCTTGCTCAAGGAGAGCATCCGTTATTCTCTGGATCACCGCGACGCCGCCCTGGAATATGCGCTCCAATATGCGCGGGACATGGATAAATCGCTGGCGGATCGCTTTGTGGGCATGTACGTCAATGAGTGGACGCTCGATTACGGTGAACGCGGCCGCGAAGCAGTGCGACGCCTCTTGCAAGAAGGCTATCGCGCCGGCGTCATTCCCAATCCAGTAAATGTGGAATTCGTGGAATGACAGGACAAAAACCTAACGAGCCGGAAGCGTAAGCGACGGAAGCAATGTCCATCGCTTACGCTTCCGGCTCGTATCATTCACTGAGATTTACGACAAGGGTTTGCACGATTGCTCCCGCTGGAGTCTGGCTCAGAGCATCCTCGCGGTAAGACTGGAGCAATAGCTCGACAGCATCTCTGATGTTTGCCCGCGCTTCTTCCAGCGTCGCTCCCTGCGTCACCGCGCCGGGCAATTCCGGTACGGTAGCCATGATCCATCCGTCTTCGATGGGTTGATAAACGACGGTATAATCGTGTCGCATGGCGACTTCTCCGTGCAATTGCCATTAGAAATCATAATACACCCTTCGTCGAGGGCACGCCACTCATACGTGGATCAATCTGGATCGCCTGACGCAGTGCCCGGGCCGTCGCTTTGAAAATCCCTTCAACGATGTGATGTGTATTGCGGCCATAATGACAGACGACATGCAGCGTCAAGGCTCCGCTCGACGCCACGGCGCGCCAGAATTCCTCGGCCAACGGGGCGTTGAACGTGCCAAGCATTTCCATTGGCACCTCGGCGCGCCAAACGCAAAAAGGCCGGCCGCTCAGATCGATTGCTGCCGTCACCAGCGTTTCGTCCATCGGCACGGTGGCATCGCCATAGCGGCGGATGCCGGCTTTGTCGCCCAGCGCCTGCGCCAGCGCTTTGCCGTAACAAATGCCTACGTCTTCAACCGTGTGATGTGCGTCCACGTGCAGATCGCCCTCCGCTTGTACAGTCAGATCGATGAGACTGTGACGTGTTAGCAGCGTGAGCATGTGATCGAAGAAGCCGACGCCCGTGTTGATGGCCGCTTGGCCGGAACCATCGAGATTCACAGCTAAATCGATCTTCGTTTCGCCGGTTTCGCGGTGGATATGTGCGGTTCGCGCCATGAGATACTCCCGGCGAGCGGGGGGCGTAAGCCCCCTGTTGGGCAATCAACAGGGGGCTTACGCCCCCCGCTCGCCATTACAAAATCGCCGTCAGTTCCGCCAGCAAGCGATCTATCTCGTCATTGGTACCAACCGAAATGCGCAGGCCATCGCCGTAGCCTTCGTAATTCATGTAGCGCACCAGGATGTTGCGCTCTTTCAGCTCCTCATAGATTGGTTTGACGGGTCGGTCGGTCCGCCGGCACCACACAAAATTCGCCTGACTCGGACAGACAATAAATCCTAGCTCCGTCAGTGCCTTCTCCATACGACTGCGCGTCGCTATAATACTTTCCCGGATCGTGCGGAAATACTCTTTATCCTCGATCGCTGCGGCAGCGGCAACCAGACTCAGCGCATCACAATTATAAGAGTCTTTCACCTTATACAATTGGCGGATCAGCACCGGATCACCGACAGCGAATCCAAAGCGAATACCTGCCAGACTATACGATTTGCTGAGCGAGCGCGTAATAATAAGATCTGTCGCACCGCGTTTCAGCAGTTCCACGGCATTTTCTTCGGCAAAATCGGCATACGCCTCATCGACGATCAATGGCCCGTCGATCTCGGCACGAATCTGGTCGATCTCCGGCAGCGAAATCATCGTCCCGGAAGGCGAGTTGGGATTGGCGAGAAAGGTCAAATCGGCAAATCGAACCGGCCACGGAGAAGGCAACTTCCAATCTGGAAGAAATGGCACGGTCAGAAACCGCGCTCCCTGTAGATTCGCCAGCGTGTGATAGAGCAAATAGCTCGGCGTCGGCGATACGATAAGCCCGCACTCCGGCACAAAAGCGCGCGTGAGGATCGTCAAAATATCGTCGGAGCCGTTGCCAATAAGAATGCCGTCGGGATCGACACCCAGTACGCGTCCAGCGGTATTGCGAAAGTGCAGTCCCACCGGATCAGGATACTTACGCAGTCGATCACCCGTCAGCGCCGCGTGCAGCGCCTCAAAGACCCGCGGCGAAGGCGGATAGGGATTTTCATTGGTGTTCAACTTGATGAACGTCCCGTCGCGCGGCTGCTCGCCGGGAGTATAAGCCGCCATAGCGCGGATACAGGGACGAAGCGAATCGATCAATGCTGGCCTCCAAAGAATCTTCCACCACGGAATACACGGAAAACACGGAAAAAGAAAAAGAAGTAAAAGATATCTGTCTTATATCATTCTTAATCAATATTTTTTCCTCTCTTTTCTTCTTTTTCCGTGTTTTCCGTATATTCCGTGGTGATTCATTTGGTGATTTCTGAAAGACGTACTTCGATGCTGGCGGCGTGGGCGGTCAAGCCTTCACGTTGCGCCAGGCGGATCACATCCTCCGCCATGTGTTCAAGTCCCTCGCGCGTGAAGGACAACACGCTACTGCGGCGCAGGAAATCGTTGGCCGACAGGCCGCTGGCAAATCGCGCGGTACCGCCGGTCGGTAGAACGTGCGATGGTCCCGCGGCGTAATCGCCCAACGCCACCGACGTGTAATGGCCCAGAAAGATCGCCCCGGCGTTGTCGATGCGTTCACTTAGCTCGTCGGCGTTCTCCGTGGCGATGTGCAGATGCTCCGGAGCGAGTTCGTTCACGCAGGCGATCGCTTCGTCCTTGTCGCGCGCCAGCACAAGAGCGCCGAACTGTTCGAGACTCTCGCGGGCCAGTTCGCCGCGCGATAGCTGGGCGATCTGCGATTCCAGCGCAGTTTCCACTGCATCGAGCAAAGGCGCGTGCCAGGTGACGAGGATGCTGGCGCCGGGAGCATGTTCGGCTTGGGCGAGAAGATCGGCGGCGACAAACGCGGGCGGGGCAGAGGCATCGGCCAAAACGATAATCTCGCTTGGACCTGCAATGCAATCGATGGCCACCTGCCCGAAGA
>Ga0070739_10002907_pt1 | contig 22034 bp, 18 predicted proteins | sample Coa_R1_7_FD_66445 | JGI IMG/M metagenome (GOLD analysis project Ga0070739, IMG submission 66445) | Surface soil microbial communities from Centralia Pennsylvania, which are recovering from an underground coalmine fire - Coalmine... | ecosystem: Environmental > Terrestrial > Soil > Unclassified ... | reverse complement strand
CCGCTTGATTCCGTCCGCGTCCATGAATAATTTAGACTATATCTAATATGAAATTTTGTCAAGACTTTCGCGTACGCTCCCGCGCCTCTTCCGGCGCCGCGCTCCGGCCGGCGGACAGAGGGCGAGTGAAAGATTCGCCCGAGCCCGCGCATCATTCTTAAGTTTGGAGGTGAGGTCATGGCCGAGCAGAAGGCGAACGAGAAAGACCCGCGGCGCGAGAGCGGCAGGCCCGGCGGGGGAGCCGGACGCCGCGATGAGGGATTGGGACGGTCCGGCGTGTATCCCATGTCCGGCCCGCATCCTCCGGGCAACGTGCCTATCGTGACGCCGGGCTCCTGGGGCCAAGGCCCTCGGGGAGCGGCCGGTTACGAGGACCACGGGGAGTCCGAGTTGTACATCCCGAACGTGAAGCCTGAAAAGTACCGCGACCTGATGACGAAGGATCCGGTGTGCTGCCTGCCCGCGGATAATGTCTGTCAGGCTGCCCGGATCATGAAGGAGTACGATACTGGCGTGGTCCCGGTCGTCGAATCGGAAACCAGTAAACGCCTGATCGGCATGGTCACGGATCGCGATCTTGCCGTAAAGGTTCTCGCCGAACAGCGCGATCCCAAGCAGGTGAGCATTGCGGAAATCATGTCCACCGGTCTCGTAAGCTGCTCGCCGGACGACGATTGTGAGGTCGCGCTCCATCTCATGGAAGCGCATCGCGTCCGGCGGATCCCGGCGGTAGACCGCTCCGGGGGCGTGGTCGGCATCATCTCCCTGGGCGATGTCGCGCTGCGTATGCGCGAGCCCGAAAAAACTGCGGAGCTGGTAACCGAGGTTTCCCGGCCCGGACATGTTTGAGATCCTCGAGCACCCGGCCGACGTAGGCTTCCGCGCAATGGCCCCGTCCTTGCCGGAATTGTTCGAGGCTGCGGCCGAGGCTCTGGTCGCGGTGGTTCTCGATCCGGTGAACATCCGCCCCGCGCGAGCCGTGACGCTCAGTGCGGAAGGAGACTCGAGGGAGTCGCTACTGGTCAACTGGCTGAGCGAAGTTCTTTACTGGCTCGACGGAGAGCGCTTCGCCTTCTGCGGCTTCAAGGTTCGCGAGTTCGATTCCGGACGAATCACCGCCGACGCGCAGGGCGAGCGCCGCGATCCGGCCCGCCACGAGATCCGGCTGGTTGTGAAAGGCATCACTTATCATCAGCTCAAGATTGAAAACTCCGGCCGGAATTGGATCTGCGAGGTGTATCTGGATGTCTGAGGAGTTCGAGCTACAGCCTATCGACGAATTCCGGTTCCGTATCCCTCGGAATGAAGCGCGCGGCATGCGCACGGACGTGGTGGTGTACGCCAGCCGCCGGTTGATCGAGCAGATTCGCAGGGATCAATCGCTTGAACAGGCGGTGAACGTCGCCGCGCTGCCTGGAATCGTCGGGCCCAGCCTGGCGATGCCCGATATTCACCAGGGCTACGGATTCCCGATCGGCGGGGTGGCCGCGTTGGATTGGAATCATGGCGTGGTCTCGCCCGGAGGGGTCGGGTTCGATATCAACTGCGGCGTTCGTCTTGTGCGAACGGCGGTCTCGGTGGACGAAGCGCGCCCGAAAATTCGCGATCTGGTGAATCAGGTTTTCCGCGATATCCCTTGCGGCGCCGGCGGCGAGGGGCCGATCACGCTGGACCATCCGGAGCTGGATCGAGTTCTCGCGGGTGGCGCCGCCCGCATGGTCGAGCAGGGGTTCGGCGAACCGCGTGACACGGAATTCGCCGAAGAGCGCGGCTGCCTCGCGGAAGCCGATCCTGGCAAGGTTTCCGTCCGGGCCAAGACCCGCGGGCGATGCCAGCTCGGAACCATCGGAAGCGGCAATCATTTTTTGGAAATCCAGTACGTCGAAAAGATTCATCATCCGGCCGCCGCGCGTGCGATGAACCTTGAAAAGGATCAGATCGTTGTGTTAATCCACTGCGGCTCGCGGGGTTTGGGCCACCAGGTCTGCACGGATTACCTCGCGCAGATGGGCGAAGCGATGAAGAAATATGGCATCGCCGTTCCCGACCGGCAACTCGCCTGCGTGCCGATTCATTCGCCGGAAGGCCAGTCGTACCTCGCCGCCATGCGCGCCGCCGCGAATTTTGCTTGGGCCAACCGGCAGGCGATTCTGCATTTTCTGCGGCTCTCCTTCCGCAAAATTTTCGGATCCGGCACGCAGATCGACCTGATCTACGATGTTTGCCACAACATCGCGAAACGCGAGAGCAATCCCTTGGCGGGCGGCGCCCGCGATGTCCTGGTCCACCGCAAAGGCGCGACGCGCGGGTTCCCGGCTCACCATCCCGATCTGCCGGCGGCCTACCGCGAAGTCGGCCAACCGGTGCTGGTCCCCGGCAGCATGGGAACGGCTTCCTGGATTCTCGCCGGGTCGGAAGGAGCCCTGCGAAACACATTCGGGAGCGTCTGCCATGGCGCGGGCCGCCTGCTCAGCCGCACCGCCGCGAAGAAAGGGCGCAACGCCCAGGAGATCCGGAAACAACTTGAATCCGCCGGAATCATTGTACGAAGCGAGACCCGCGATGGAATTCTGGAAGAAATTCCAGAGGCGTATAAAGACGTGGATGAAGTCATCGAAGTCGTGCACCGCGCCGGATTAGCGTACAAGGTGGCCCGCCTGCGGCCGCTCGGCGTCATCAAAGGTTAGCTCGGCGGCTCTTCCCCGGCTCGATCGCCTGAAATCCTTCGCTGGGCAAACGCTCGCCTGGAAGGCCATCAAGCCTTACCGGAGAGGAGTCGCCATGAGCGTGGGAAGAATCGCATTCGCTGGCTTTGCGGCAGGCGCCGCCTTCATGTACTTCGCCGATCCCGACCGGGGCAAGCGGCGCAGAGCCCTGATCCGGGATCAATCGGTACGGATGTCACACCGCTTTTCCGGCTTGATGGACAAGGCTGCCCGCGATGCGGCCAATCGGGCGCGCGGGGCGGCATGCGCCTTTCGTTCCGCCTTTCGCGGCGGCGCCACGTTGGATGACGTAGTCGTTCAGCGCGTGCGCTCGAAGTTGGGCCGCCTGGTCGGTCATCCCCACGCGGTCGAGGTGTCGAGCTCCGGGGGAGTCGTGACGCTCTCCGGCCTGGTGCTGAGAAGCGAAGAGGCCCATCTCCTGCGCTGCGTCAAAGCCATTGCCGGCGTGCGCGGCGTGCACAACCGCCTGGAGGCGCACGATTCCTCCGAGCACATTTCCAGCTTGCAGGGCGGCCGCCGGCGGGAGAGCCGCTCCGAGCTGTTTCAACAGCGCTGGACTCCTGCGCTCCGGGTGGCCGCGGGGGCACTGGGAGGCACTCTGATCGCTTATGGCATCCGCGGAAAACGCCCCGGCGCGATCGCGGGAGGACTCGCAGGAGCCGCTCTGCTGGGTCGCGCGGTGTTAAACCGCGAGCTGGCTGATCTGGCGGGCATCGGCGATGGCGCGCGCGTCGCGGCCTTCGACAAAACCATTCACATCCAGGCCCCGCCGGAGGAGGTTTTCAAATTTCTCTCGGATTACCAAAAGCTTCCCTTATTCATGAGCCACCTGAAAGAGGTCCGTGATTTGGGCGGCGAAAAATCCCACTGGGTGGCCGAAGGCCCTGCGAAAATTCCGGTCTCCTGGGATGCCGAAATCACGCAATCTGTTCCCAATAAGCTGCTGGCATGGCGCAGCGTCCCCGGCTCCATTGTGGAGACCCAGGGCGTGGTGCGCTTCGATGCCAACTCGCATGGCGGCACCCGCGTCAATATCCGGATGGCTTATAAGCCGCCCGCAGGTCTGCTCGGCCACTATATTTCAGCGTTGTTCGGAGCGGATCCAAAGTCCGAAATCGACGATGACATGGTTCGCTTGAAGTCTCTGTTGGAAATCGGCAAGACGCGGGTGCACGGCGTGAGGGTGGAAAAGCAATCTCTCGAAGTCCGGCCGGCGGGGTCCGCCTAGCGCGGCGCAGCGGCCGGCTGACGGAATCGTCCGATTCCTCAAGCCGTGCTAGCCTGCTGATTTAATGCCATCCCCCCGCATTGCGGTTGTCGGAGCCGGCGCTTTCGGCCGCAACCATCTCCGCGTCATCCATCAATCCGAACGGGCCACGCTGGCCGGCGTCCTGGATACCAATTCCACCCGGGCCGGGGAAGCCGCGGCCGCCTATTCCTGCGCAGCCTTCCGCTCGCTGGAAGACCTCGCCGCGCATGCCGACGCTGCGGTGGTCGCGACCCCTACGGTGACCCACTCCGAAATCGGATGCCGCCTCATGGAACTCGGCCTCGACGTCCTGGTGGAGAAACCCATCGCCCACGATCCTGCCGCCGCCCGGGCTCTCCTTGAGACCGCCGCGCGGCGCGGAAAAATTCTCGAGGTGGGGCACCTGGAGCGCTTCAATCCCGCCGTGATCGCCCTCAGCGCCGCCATTACGAATCCGCTGTTCTTCGAAATTCACCGTCTGAGCGAGTTCAGCCCGCGCAGCCTGGACGTGGACGTCGTGCTCGACCTCATGATTCACGACATCGATATCGTTCTTTCGCTCACCCGCGAGCCGCCCGAAGAGATTCGCGCGGCCGGCATCTCCATCCTCACGCCCAAGGTCGACATCGCCAACGTGCGGCTTCAGTTCCCGGGAGGCTGCGTCGCCAATCTCACGGCCAGCCGGGTCTCCACGGAGCGCGTCCGCAAGCTGCGCCTGTTCCAGCCGCATGAATACATTTCGCTCGATTACTCGCGCAAGGAAGTCATCCGCTTCCGCGTGAAGCCGCCCGAAGCCGCCGGCCTGGGGCCCATCGATTTCGCCCAACTTCCGGTGACCGCCGATGAGCCCTTGCGCCTCGAACTTGAGGACTTCTTTCGCAGCGTTGCCACGCGTGAACCTCCGCAGGTTACCGGCGCCGAGGCTCTCGCCGCGCTCGAAGCGGCTATGGCCATTCTTGATAAAATTGAAGAGCACTCCCATCGGGTCGCCGCCGTGCTCCAAAAAGGCGCCCTGCATCAGGGAGCGAACTGACTCCGGCGTCGATTCTCATGCAGCAGGCGCCAGCGCTTGACACCGCCGATCTGAATCTCCTTCGCCCGTGGCAGAGCCCGCTCACGCTTCGCCAGATCATCCGGAACGGCCTCGGTTCTCTCGCGGTGCACGCGATCCTGGCCGCCGTGGTTCTGCTCGGTCCTGAGAGCAAGTCGCCGTTCCAAAACATCCCTGCCATCCAGCCGGACTTGAAGGCCGCCGTCCCTCTGTACGCACCCCGCGTTTACGAGCCCACGCAAAAAGATCCGAATCTTGGAAAAACCATACGCGGCCTCGATCTCCGCAGCGCCGTCGAGGGCCAACCCGAGCGCCGGCGCCGCTTCCGCCCGCCCTCGCTCGCGCCGGGCCCGCCCGCTCCGGCGCAGCCCGGTCTTCCCACTTTGGAGCCTCCGAAAATCGAACAGGCTTCCAGCGCGCCGCTACCGCCGATGAACGGCGTGGGCGCGCCTTCCATCGGCCCTCCGCCTCCGCCCGAACGCCCCAAACTCGCGCTGGAAAACGTCCCGGGCGGCACTTCTCCCAAGCCGAATCCCAATCCGAGCGTAAGAATCGACCTGCCCAAGACCTCGCTTCAGGATATTACGAGAGCGGCGGCCCGTCCGGGAGGCGGGGGCGGCACGGTCGTCGGCGATATCGGCGAAATGGCCCCCACCATCACCGGAGCCGTACCGAATCCCTGCCAGCAGTGCAGCACGCTGCAACTGCTGAGCGACGCTCAAAACGTCGACTTTAAGCCCTATCTCCAGCAGGTGCTCGCGATGGTGAAGCGCAACTGGCTTACGGTCATCCCCGAGAGCGCCCGGCTTGGCCGCCGGGGCATCGTGCTGCTTCAGTTCAGCATCAACCGCCGCGGCCTGATCCCCAAGGTGGTGATCGCCACGCCCTCCGGCATCGAGGCCTTTGACCGGGCCGCTGTCGCCGGCCTCAGCATGTCCAACCCCCTGCCGCCCCTGCCGAGCGAATATAAAGGAGATCAGATCCGGCTCCAGATGGCGTTCTCCTACAACATGCCGCCGCGCTGACGACCAGGTTCATCCGTGACTTACCATTCCTTATGAGCGACATCCGTTTCAAGCTCGCCATGGCCGCCTTCGTTGCGCTGGCTCTGCTGGCCGGTTTCACGCTTGACGGTAAGATCCGCCTCGCGACGCTTCTCGCCCTAGGGTTGTTTGCATTCAAGACGGTTCTGGCGGTCCTAAAGCGCCGGATGGACTAGGCAATCGGCATAATCCTAGTCGGATCATTATTAGGCCCTACCTAAGGTGAATCTTCGAGATACTTAGACGCCCTCCGACCTTAACCTGTTATTTGTTCGTGGAGTTTCGTTGAGGTCAGACTTTCAGCGCACGACAGCCTGGAGCGGAAGGCCGGCGACTTTTATGCCGGGCGTACTGGGCGGGCGTTGGACTAACTGTACAGATTCGGCTTCAGATGTTTCAAATTGAGAGGGATTCGTGTCTTTGACGTTTCATTTTGGTACTGCTCCCCTCAATCTGCGGCGCTGCGCTGACGCGGGTTATCACTCTATCCCCCGGGGACCTAGGGTTTGTCACTGATTTCATTCGCTCTGGCGCAATCGGGCCGCCTTCGCACGACCTTCGGAAATGAATGGTCTCGGGCGTGCACTGATCCCAGTCGTCAGAGCAGAGCAGAGGCGGGAGCGATACAGGAGATTAAACAATGATGACGACGATCAAAGCGAAAGAAAGCGTGGGAACGCCGGTGCAAGCGCTGGGCGCGACCGCGGTGCAGTTGGCGCCGGTTCGCAGGGCCACTGCCGTTCGCGCCGTCCCGTCCAAGCCCCCGGCCAGCGCCGCGGCGATGCATTCCGGCCATGCCGCGAGCGGCCGGGCCGCCGCGCAGGGCGCGGCCAAACTGGCCCGCCGCGACCGCGTCGTCCTGGAGCATCTTCCGCTGGTGAAGGCCATTGCCGTCCGGGTTCACGAGAACCTTCCCGTCCACGTCGATCTGGACGACCTGGTTCACGCCGGGATCCTGGGCCTGTTCGACGCCGCCAGCAAATACAATCCCGAGAAGCAGGTCGTTTTTTCGAGCTACGCCAAGCACCGGATCAAGGGCGCGATCCTCGATAGCCTGCGCCAGCTCGATTGGGCCTCCCGCGACATGCGCCGCCGCCACAAGCAGGTTGAGGCGGCCACGCGCGATCTCGCCGCCACGCTTCAGCGTGCTCCCACTGAGGCCGAAATCGCGGACAAGCTCGGAATGGATGTCGACCGGTGGCGCAATATGATGCTGGACCTGCGCAATGTGGGCCTCATCTCCGCCTCCACGCGGTCCAACGAGAACGAAGATCTTCCCGCCCCGGATTTTCCGTCGAACCCCGAAACCCAGCCGGATTCGATTTGCGCGCGGGAGCAGTTGCGCGCCGTGCTCGGCGATGCCATGAAAACTCTGCCGGAGCGTTACCAGAAGGTCGTCTCGCTGTACTACACCGGCGAAATGACCATGAAGGAGATCGGCGGCATTCTGGGCATCAACGAAAGCCGGGTATCGCAGATTCACAAGTCCGCGCTCGAAAAAATGCAGGTCGCGCTCCAGTCCAACGGCATCACCTCGAGTCACGCGTTCTAGGCTTCCGCCGGTTCCAGCTCGCTTTGCAACGCGAGCCTTGGCCCGCGGCCACGCCCGGCCGCCGGTCACTTCAAGTCTGCATTTAACACCGCCGCGAGCCGGGCCCCCGCGAGCGCCACTCTCCGCGCCGCGACCTTCTTCGCGTTGTTCGTATACCCCTTGGTTGCGTTGAACGGACCGTTGCCCGCGCCTACCGGTTTCTTATAAACCTCGGCCTTTGCCAGCATAAGGCTCTCATCCAGCCATTTCTGCGAATCCGCGATATCGGCGGCGCTCACCTCGGGCGCCGCTATGCCCTTGGCGAAACTCTTCGCCGTCTCCAGGCTTTCGCTGGTTCCGAGGATGTCATCCCAGAACGCGTGCAGCTCCGCCTTGGTGCAGTTCTTCGCACCCACTGGGCAGAACGCGACGCCATTTCCGCCGGCATCCCCTTCCGGGCTGGCCTTCGACACCCGCGTCGCGCCGTGCAGCGGTTGATGCACGTCGCCGATCAGGTGCAGCAGCCACACCAGGTCGTACGATTTCTTCGGATCCGGGTCATCGGAGCGCAGCACCGCCCGAAAGGCGTCGATCTGCGTCTTTGCATTGGGCGCAGGAGCTGGCGGCAGGGGGCTGGCGCCATCCTGGGTGAACGGCTGGTCGAGAAAATGCCAATACTTGTGCCGGTTGAAGTCGTCGTAGCCGGTGTTGCGGTTGGCTTCGGGTCCCGTGGGCCGGTCACCGTTGCTGGCTCCGTCGTTGTGGTAATCGTTATCGCGCTTGATCGCATCCGGCCAGGTCGCCGCGAGCATGAACAAGAACGCCGGCCGGTCCGCCGCCGCGGTTTTCATCGGAATCTTCGCCGGCCATTTGCTCATGAAGTAGGGATTCGCCATCAGCAACTGATCCACGCGCATCCGGGTTTTCGTTCCGAGCTTCTGATACGCCACGTACGCGACGGTCATGTGGCCGAAATCGTTCCAGGCCTGGAGTGGAGACAACCACAGCAGCGCGATCATTGCTGCGCACTGTGGAGCCGCCAGTTTGGCTCGCCCGGGTGAAAAATTTCTGATCATCGAATCCTCCGGCATCGGGTCGCTAAAAATGAAAGCGGCCCCGATTGCTCGGGGCCGCCTTATGGAACTCGCTCTCTTACAGAGCCTGCTTGCTTACTTCTTTTTCTTCGCAGGAGCCTTCTTCTTCGCAGGCGCCTTTTTCTTCGTTGCGTTCTTCATCGAGTGATTCTCCCTTTACATCAGATTACGCGCCACTCTTTAGAGAGCGCGGTTGTGTCCCCTTTATAAGGTTGTTTGAGCGGAATGTCAAGAAAAAAATGCATTGTTACGAGCCGCGAAGAGCCGCCTCGCTCCTCGCCGGGCGCGCGTGTCTCGACAAAAAAACGAACTTCAGTAGAATTGTTTCAGTGCTCCGAGTACTCCGAGGCCCGTTTTTCGCGGCTGCGGCGATGTTCGTCTCGCTCGCGTTCCTGGCGGCGTGCGGCAAGCGCGTCACGGCCCGCGTCCCGCCGCCGGCGGCGAAACCTGTGCCTCCCGGTTGGACCGAAACCGGCATTGCGAGCTGGTATGGAGTTCCTTACGACGGCCGCCGCGCCGCGTCCGGAGAGATCTTCGACACGAAGAAGCTCACGGCGGCGCACCGCACCCTGCCGTTTGACACCTGGGTTGAAGTCACCAATCTCGAAAATCATAAGCGCGTCGAGGTACGCATCAACGATCGCGGTCCTTTCGTGGACGGCCGCATCATCGACCTCTCCTTTGCCGCGGCCGACCGCATCGACGTCGTCCGCCCAGGTACAGCGAAGGTTCGGCTGAAGGTCATCCGCGCTCCGAAGATAGAGGACGCAGCCAGCGCGGCGGCGCCGGCGGTTGCCCCCGCTGTCTTCTGTGTTCAGGCCGGAGCGTTCTCGGATTTGGATCGCGCCGAAGAGCTGCGCGCGCGGCTCGCGCGTGACGCCAGACTTTCCGGTTTCCCCGCGCGCATCCTTCAGACCGCCTCGCTCGCACGGGTCCTCGTCGGCACGGGGCTCACCCGCGAAGCCGCCGATTCTCTGGCCGCGGAAATCCGCAAAACCGGAATTGAGGCCATCGTCGTCCGCGATCCCGCAGCGGCGCTGCCCGGCGGCAATTAGAGGCCTGCCCATCGCCCTGGCCACCGGAGCCAGCCGTGGCGCCGGACCCAGCGCCGCGAGGCCTTTTCCTGTTTGTGGCTCTTACCGGACCGCTGGTCAGAACGACGTCTCGGGGACGCCGCCCCTGCACCTAAAATCCTCGTGAAAGGATCCGCGCTGCGCTAGGCTGGAGAAAGGCCGAATGTCTGAGCTTCAGAAACCGCAGCATTCCGTCAATCCGCCGCGCCACGTGAATCCGTGGATTATCGCCATCTCGGTGATGTGCTGCACCTTCATGGAAGTGCTGGACACCACGGTGGTGAACGTATCGCTTCCCCACATCGCCGGCAGTCTCTCGGCCACGATCGACGAGGTAACCTGGGTCCTCACCTCTTATCTGGTGGCGAATGCCGTCATCCTCCCCATCACCGGGTGGCTTTCGAATCACTTCGGGCGCAAACGGCTCCTGATGGTGTCGGTAGTCGGCTTCACCGTGTCCTCTTTTCTTTGCGGCGCCGCGCCGAGCCTTCCCTTGCTCATCGTCTTTCGCCTGGCTCAGGGAGCTTGCGGGGGATCGCTTGCGCCGCTCTCGCAGGCGGTCCTGCTGGAGGCTTTCCCGCCCGAAGCTCGCGGCAAGGCCATGGGCTTCTGGGGACTCGGAATCGTCGTGGCGCCGGTGCTCGGCCCCGTGTTCGGCGGCTGGCTCACCGATAGCTATAGCTGGCGGTGGGTGTTTTATATCAATCTGCCCGTCGGCATCCTGTCGATCATCATGGTCCAGATGTTCGTCTTCGATCCTCCCTACATCCGCCGCAGCGAAGCCGGCGTCGATTGGTGGGGCATCGGCATTCTCACCGTCTGGATTGGCGCACTGCAAATCGCTTTCGACAAAGGCCAGGAACTCGACTGGTTCAGCTCGCGATTCATCAACGTCTTGCTCGCGATCGCCGTTGTAGGCGTCATCGCGTTTTTGGTCCGCGAACTCCTGGCGGAAAACCCCGTCGTCAGGCTCAGTGTCTTCAAACTGCGCAGCTATTCGACCGGCGTTTTTCTCATGACGGTGCTCGGATTCGTTTTGTACGGCAGCATCGTGCTGCTGCCGATCTGGCTGCAAACCCTTCTCGGCTATCCCGCGACCACGGCCGGATTCACCATGGCGCCCCGCGGCATCGGTTCCATGATCGGTATGCCGCTGGTGGGAATGTTTGTGTCGCGATTCGACCCGCGCAAAGTCCTGGCCGGAGGGTTATTCCTCGGCGCGATTTCCACCTGGCGCCTCGCCCAGCTCAATCTCGACGTGGGCTATTGGGATCTGTTCTGGCCGCAGGCGATTCAGGGCTTCGGCCTCGGTATGGTGTTCGTGCCCCTGACGACCATCGCGATGAACCCGGTCCCCCGCGAGCAGATGGGCAACGCCACCAGCCTGTACAATTTGATGCGCAATCTCGGCGGCAGTATCGGCATTGCCATCATCACCATGCTCAATACGCGGTACCAGCAGCGCTATATCGAGATTCTCGGCTCCAACGTCACCGCCACGAACCCGCAAGCCACGCAGATGCTCGGCGCGATGCGGTCCATATATATGGCGGGCGGCTCGGGACCCGGTCTGTCGGATCAGAAAGCCTACGCCACAATCTTCGGACTGGTCCAGCGGCAGGCCGCGATGCGCGCCTTTGTCGACCTGTTCCAACTGATCACCATTGTCTTCCTGCTGATGATCCCGCTGACGCTGCTCATGCGCAAACCCAAACAGGCCGGCGGCTTGCCTTCCGCTGCCGCGCACTGATTCGCTCCCTTTCGTGCCTGGAAAATATTCCGAGGGGTCTTTTTTACCAGAAGAATTTCCTAAGTACTGTGGAGATCTGTCTAAGCCGTTCGCCTTAGACGATTTTCTCCGAAGCTGAGCAGATGCTCCGGCGCGAACCACTGACGCGACCATCGGGAATCCGCATCCAGCCGAATCTCCACGAGAAATCCCAGCCACTGGTCTGCCCGGCAGGAGTCCGCGATTCCTCTTAATTCCCAGTTCTTGCAACGAATCCGTACTCGCGAACCCACGGTAATGGGCGTCTCGGCGAGCAGCAGCGCGCTCGACTCATCGATTTCCTCCAGGTTCGCTGTCAAGGCCGGCAGCGGCTCCGTGCCATTGGACCGATATACGGAAACTAACTCCGAGCAAAGGCTACGTTGAGGCATATACAGGATGGAGCAAGTACTATTCCAGTACTTTCGGACTGAGGAGTTCTGCTTAGTCGATCCACTCCAGAAAATAGTGGTGTCACGGAACCGTCTCGTACAGCCGCCCGCCCGCCTCGCCTGTCACGGGATCGAGCAAGCAGGGTCTTCCCGGCCATCTTCGCCTCCCGTTCCACCTCGCGCATGAGCATCGGGCGCCCGCCGCTTTGACTCCGCCACCGATAGCTTCCGCGCCTAGATCATTAAATCTGCCCATCATAAAAATAAGAAGTGCCCCCAGGAGCCCGCATGCCGGGCTGCCTGCGGGCAGCCGTGACGGGTGGGCCCTTGACACGAACGGCTTAGACGCCCGGATCGCGTCGCCTACCTCACCGAAACCCCATCCGCGTTGCCCGCGTCCCGCTATCGGAGTAGAATCAGGTGAGGTGGTGTATGATGCGGACCAGGCATATCCTTGCTTTGTGTTCCCTTAGTTCCCTGTTCCTGATCCAGCCAGGGGCCTCGGCCGACGACGACAAGAAGAAATCGGCCCGCGAGACCATTTCCAAACCCCTGTCGGAACGGCAAAAGAAGAAGAACGAAGAGAAGCTGCGCAAGGAGCTTGAGACTCCATATAAGAAGTGGCTGAACGAAGAGGTGGTTTACATCATCTCCGATGAAGAGCGCAAAGCCTTTAGCCGCCTCCAGACCGACGAAGAACGGCAGCAGTTCATCGAGCAGTTCTGGCTGCGACGTGACCCGACGCCTGACACCGAGGAAAACGAATTCCGCGAGGAGCATTACCGCCGCATCGCCTATGCGAATGAGCGGTTCGCCAGCGGCATTCCCGGCTGGAAAACGGACCGCGGCATGATCTACATCAAGTTCGGCCCGCCCGACGAAATCGAAGAACATCCTACGGGCGGCACCTATGACCGGCCGATCGAGGAAGGCGGCGGGACCACAACAGTCTATCCGTTCGAGAAATGGCGGTACCGCTACATCGAAGGCGTCGGCACGGACGTAAACATCGAGTTCGTCGATACCACGATGACGGGGGAGTACCACATGACCATGGACCCGTCGGAAAAAGATGCCCTGACGAACGTTCCCGGCGCCGGCCTGACGCTCTATGAACAGCTCGGCCTGGCGAACAAGATCGACCGTTTCAACCGCACCGACGGCACGCACCTCGGCACCGGCAGCATGCCTCTGCCGGCCAGTATGGATCAATTCACGCGCCTCGAGCAGTTTACCAATCTGCAAAAGGTGCCGCAAACCAAGTTCAAGGACCTGGAAGCGCTGGTCACTTCCTCGGTCAAGTTCAACCTTCTGCCGATGAAGGTCCGCCAGGACTTCATCCCCGTCACCAGCTCCAGCGTTCTGACCAACATCACGATTCAGTTCGAAAACAAAGATCTTCAGTTTAAGGCGAAGGACGGCGTCTCCGAGGCCACCGTCAACATTTACGGCCGCATCACTTCGCTGACCCGGCGCCCGGTCAACTCGTTCGACCACACGGTCAACGTCAACGTGCCCACCGAGATGCTCGCCAAAGCCGGCGACGGCAGGGACATTTATCAGACGACGGTGCCTCTGGCGCCGGGGCGCTACCGGCTGACGATCGCGGCCAAGGACATTGTGGGCGGCAATACGACCACCTATGAGACCGCTCTCGACGTTCCCCGGCTCGATGACGATCACATCTCGGCCAGTTCGCTGATCCTGGCCGATACGCTGGAGCGGGTACCGAGCAACAGCATCGGCGCCGGCATGTTCACGATCGGAACGTCGAAGGTCCGCCCGAGGATCGATGCGGCCTTCCACCGCAACGAGAAGATGGGCATTTATCTCCAGCTCTATAATTTCGAGCCGGATGAGAAGACCAAGAAGCCGGACGCCACCATCCAATACGAGATCATCAAGAATGGCTCGAATGAAAAGGTACTCGATTTCAGCGAAGATGCCAGCAAGATGACGGGCGGCGCGGCGCAACTGGTGATCGAAAAATTGTTGCCGCTGGCCGACATGGAACCCGGCCAGTACACGATCAAGATTAACGCGACCGATAAGAAACGGAACCAGACCGTGACCCAGTCGGCTCCGTTTACGGTACTATGAGGGTGCGAGGCGCAGGCGTAAGCCTGTGAAAGCGAGGAAGTGGCCGGTTTCGATCCGGCGTGTACCCGGCGATGGTTCGGACCTCTAGAGTTTCGCTAGGCCTCCTTACCGGCTTGGCTTGTATGGCCCCGGTCGTCCAAGCGGGTAGTGTCCCTCCTCTCACGGGGGAACTCCTCGGACAGGTTCAGAACGCTTCCGGCGTTGTACAGATGGGCGCGGCGGTCTATCTTTACAACCGCTACGACCAGTTGGTTCGCCAGACCCTGACCAACGAAACCGGGAAGTTCGCCTTCGACACCCTTCCGCCCGATCTTTATTCGGTTCGCGTGGTTCTCGCGAGTTTCATGCCGGCCATCCGGCGTAACATCAGCATCGCCGCCGGCTCAGAGAATGTTCTGCGGATCAATCTCGCCAGCGTGCTCAGCACCGTGGAACTGCTGCCGGCTTCGGCCGCGCAAGGCACGCTGATGACCGACGACTGGAAATGGGTTTTGCGCTCCTCGCAAGCCACGCGCCCGGTGCTGCGCCTCATTCCGGTAGACAGTTCTTCGCGCCCGCGCTCCACGCTGGCGACGTTTTCGGAAACCACAGGGGTACTGCGGCTCTCCGCCGGCGATGGCGATTCCGCTTCCGGCAGCGCCTCCCAGGACCTGGGAACGGCATTCGCGGTGGCCACGCTGGTCAATGGCAAATCGCGCGTGCGGCTCAGTGGAAATCTGGGATATATGGCGAACTCGGGACTTCCCGCAGCCGGATTTCGCACCACCTATTCCCGCGAAGAGGACGGCGCCGCCGGGCCGCAAGTGGCGCTTACGGTTCATCAGATCGCGTTCCCCGGAATCGGCCCGGCAGGAGCCAGCGCCGAGACCGGGCCCGTACTGCGAAGCGCCGCGTTCAGCGCCAGCGACAGTCTGGACTTCTCCGACCATCTCCGCCTGGAGTACGGCGGCCATGTCGAATCGATTGCGCTGTTGAACCGCATCAATAGCGTGAGCCCCTACGCCCGGGCGACCTACGATTTCGGCGATAAGGGCGCGCTGCGCGTTGCGTTCAGTTCAGGCACGCAGCCCACCGAGCTGATGAGCCGCGACGTGCTGGGTTCTAACGGCGAATGGAATGCGTCGCCGGATCTGAATCAGGATCTGGCCGCGCTTTCCATCCTGCCGCGTATTTCGCTGCGGAACGGCCAGATGCGTCTGCAACGCGATCAAAACTGGGAAGTGGGCTATGCGGTGACGGACGGCTCCCGCAAATATGCGGTCTCGGTGTATACCGAAGACGTCGCCGACGCGGCTTATTCGGCGTTCGGCGCTGTGGGTTCGCTTCCGGCGGGCGATCTGTTGCGCGACGTCGATTCCACCAGCTACATCCTGGATATCGGCGCTTATCGCCGCGCCGGCATCACCGCCGCCGTAACACAATCCGTGGGCGACCACATGGATATCACCGTCGCCGGCGGCCGCGCCGGCGGGTTGGTTGCTTCCGGCGACAGCCGCTGGGTCCGCAAAGCCGAGCGAGCCTGGCTGTCGGCCCGCGCGTCGGCCACCCTGCCCGGCACCGGAACCCGTGTCGTAACCAGCTATGGCTGGACCGATCCGAACACCCTTATGCCGATTCATTTCTCGTTGACGGGCCCCACTTACCAGGATGTGGGCTGGAACATCATGGTTCGCCAGCCGCTGCCGCGTATGGGCGGCATTCCGGGCCGCATGGAAGCCACGGCCGAGATGCAAAACGCCCTGGGACAGGGTTACCTTCCCATCGGACCCTCGGGGAGCCGGACTCTGCTCACCAACTCGCCTCGTGCGCTGCGCGGCGGGCTGAGTTTCCTGTTCTGATCCGCGCGTTCCAAGTGGGGCACCTCCGAATCAAGTAAGCGAGGACCGCCGCCCGTCATGGGATCCGGCGCCGGAGCGTGCCGGGATTCGGGGCCGCGGCCCACACTCCAGCCGTGAGGGAAATCAGCCGCGGGCGGAGCGCCGGCAGGATGGAAGGCGATTCGAGCCCAGGTAAAGAAATCGCGGCGCCCACGAAACGAGGAAATGAGCGATCGCGCAGTCCATCTTACGCAGCGTGGCGTAACCGTCGCGGTCGGGTTAGAGGGTTCCCGCAACCGGCTGCTGCTGCGTCATGCAGTGCAGCGTCCCCAAACCCAGCGCCAGGTCGCGGCAGTACACCGGAATCACACGCCGGTCCGGAAACACATGCTGCAGCGTGCGCAGAGCCCGCGCGTCGTTCGGATCGCCGAAGGCCGGCGCCAGGACGATGCCGTTGGCGATGTAGAAATTCGCGTAGCTCGCCGGCAGGCGCTGCCCCGCGAAGTACACCGGCTCGGGCATCGGCAGCGTCGCGATGCGCAGATCGCCGCGCGCGCGCAGCCTGGCGAGATTTTCCTGAAGCGGCTCGTGATTGGCATCGTTCTTGTCCGGCTCGATCACCGTGACCACGGCGTCCCGCGAAGTGAAGCGCGCCAGGTCGTCGATGTGCCCGTGCGTGTCGTCGCCCGCGATGCCGCGCCCCAGCCAGATCACCTCGCGCACGCCCAGGTGTTTGCGAAACGCGCGCTCCAGCTCGCGCCGCCCCACGCCGGGGTTGCGAGCCTGCACGCCGGAGAGCAGGCACTCCTCGGTGGTCAGCATGCGGCCCGCCCCGTTCACGTCGATGCTGCCGCCTTCCAGCACCAGCCCCGTCTCGAACATCGGCAGCCCGAGCTTTTGCGCGACAAACCCCGGCACGGCGCAGTCGCGTTGCCAGTTGCTGTACTTGGCCCAGCCGTTGAAGCGGAAATGCGCGATGGCCACTTCGCCCGCGCGGTTTTTCACGAAGATGGGCGCGTAATCGCGGGTCCAGCTCCGGTCCGTGGCGGTGTAGAGAAACTCCACCGCTTCCAGGTCGGCGTGGCACTTCTTCAGAATGCGCCGCGCGGCCTGTTCGGCCCCGGCATCCTCGACGAGAATGCGCACGCGCTCCACGCGGGCAAGCTGGCGTACGATCTCGCCGTAGAGCCACGGAATCGCCGCGAATTTGCCGGGCCAGTCGGTTTTTTCGTGCGGCCAGGCGAGCCAGGTGGCCTCATGCGGCTCCCACTCGGCGGGCATGCGCCAGCGCGCGCGCTTCACCGGTCCAGCCATCGCGAGAGGATCGGGCCGTAGGCGTCGATGCGCCGGTCGCGCAGGAAGGGCCAGTTGCGGCGGACCTCTTCGGCGCGGCGCGGGTCGCACTCGGCCACCAGAATTTCTTCGGCGTTGCCGGACGCCTCCGCGATCACCTGCCCGAAGGGATCGGCCACGAAGGAGGAGCCCCAGAACTCCAGCCCGTGATCCGGCGGGCCCTCGTAGCCTACGCGATTCACCGCGGCCACGTAGACCCCGTTGGCGATGGCGTGCGCGCGCTGGATGGTGCGCCACGCGTCGAGCTGCGCCGCGCCGTACTGCGCCTTCTCGCTGGGATGCCAGCCGATGGCGGTCGGGTAGAACAGGATGTTGGCGCCGCCCAGCGCGCAGATGCGCGCGCCCTCGGGATACCACTGGTCCCAGCACACCAGCACGGAGATGCGGCCGAAGGGCGTTTCAAAATCGCGGAAGCCCAGATCGCCGGGTGTGAAGTAGAATTTTTCGAAGTACAGGGGATCATCGGGAATGTGCATCTTGCGATACAGCCCCGCGATTTCGCCGCTGGCGTTGAGCACGGCGGCCGTGTTGTGATAGAGCCCGGCCGCGCGGCGCTCGAACAGCGAGGCGATCACAACGAGCTTCAAATCGCGCGCCAGCTTGCCCAGCGCCTCGGTGGACGGCCCCGGAACCGGCTCGGCGAGATCGAAGAGATGCGCGTTCTCCTCGCGGCAGAAGTACTGCGAGCGGAACAGCTCCGGGAGGCACACCATCTGCGCGCCGCGCGTGGCGGCCTCGCGGATCCTGGCCTCCGCTTTCGCCAGATTCTGGCCCGGATCGGCCGAGCAGCTCATCTGCACCAGCCCAATCCGGAATTTTTCGGTGGTCACAGAACTTCATTGTCCCCGATGAATGTTACAACCGTCTACAGATGGTGACTTCCGCCGCTGTGAAAAATCTGGCCCGCGAATGCGGGTTCGAGCTGTGCGGCATCGCTCCCGCCGGGCCAGCCGCCGACTTCGCGCGCTACCAGGCATGGGTGGCGCGCGGAAGGGCAGGCGAGATGCGCTATCTGACGGACCGGCGCGCGGAGATGCGCCGCGATCCGCGCTCGCTGCTCGCTTCAGCGAAGTCGGTGATCTGCGTGGGCAAACTCTACAACAGCGGCGAACCTTACTGCGACCCCCCGGTCTCGCGCTACGCCTGGGGCCGCGAGGATTACCACGACGTGCTGCGGCGCGGGCTGGAGGCTCTAGCCTCGCGGCTGAGCGCGATCAAGCCATGCGAATGGAAGATCTGCGTGGACACCGCCCCCCTGCTGGAGCGCACCTACGCGCGGCTGGCGGGGCTGGGCTGGATCGGCAAGAACACCTGCCTGATTCACGAGCCACTGGGGTCATGGTTCTTCCTGGGCGAGCTGCTCACCTCGCTGGAGCTGGAGCCGGACGCGCCGCCGCCGGACCGCTGCGGCGCCTGCACTCGCTGCATCGACGCGTGCCCGACGCAGGCCATCGTGCCGGAGGGCGACGGCTGGACGCTCGATTCGCGGCGCTGCATCTCCTACCTGACCATCGAGCTGCGCGGGCCCATGCCGGAGGAACTCACGGCGGGCGTCGGCAGCCGCGTGTTCGGGTGCGACGTCTGCCAGGAGGTGTGCCCGTGGAATGCGCGGGCTCCGGTGACGGCGGAGCCGGGCTTTGCACGGCGTCCCATGCCTCCGCTGGCGGAAATGGCTCGAATGAGCGAAGACCAGTTCCGCGAGTTCGCGCGCGGAACGCCGCTGGCGAGGCCGAAATACGCGGGCTTTTTGCGCAACATTCGCGCGGCCCTGCGCAATGAGAGCGGAGGTGGCGATCCGGTAGGATAGTGAACGGAGGAATGGGTGAGTGGTTGAAACCGGCGGTCTTGAAAACCGTTAGCGGGGTGACTCGCTCGGGGGTTCGAATCCCTCTTCCTCCGCCAGTTCTGTTTCATGGATTCTAATAAAGCCGTGTTGACGAAATAGTGCGATTCGGGCAGGGAACAGCGTGTTTCCTGCCGGGCAGCCGATTTTCAATCCACTGAGGATCGTATCCCAGCCCCACCGCGAGCCATTTCGCATTCCCGCGCCGATACACTGAAATCAGGTGACTATGGCAACCCTCACCGCCTCCGTCGCTCCCTTTACCAACGAGCCTGTGGCCGACTTCCGCCGCGAAGATCACGCCGCCGCCATGCGAGCCGCCCTGGCCCAGGTGCGCTCCCAGCTTGGCCGCGAATACGATCTGGTCATCGGCGGGCGCCGCCTCCGCACTGCTGATAAGATTCGCTCACTCAACCCCGCGCGCCCTTCCGAAACCGTCGGCATCCATCAGAAGGCCGGACCCGAGCACGTCCAGCCCGCGATGGACGCCGCTCTGGCAGCCTTCGAATCCTGGAAGAACGCCCGCGTGGAAGAACGCGTCGATCTCGTCTACCGCCTCGCCGGCATCCTCCGCCGCCGCAAGCCCGAGTTCAACGCCTGGATGGTTCTTGAAGTCGGCAAGAACTGGGACGAAGCGGAAGCCGATACCTGTGAAGCCATCGATTTCTGCGAGCTCTACGCCCGTACGGCGCTCCAGCTCGCCCAGGCCGAGCCCCTGGTGCAGCTTCCCGGCGAGCGCGACTGGCTCCATTACCTCCCCCTCGGCGCGGGCGCGGTCATTGCGCCCTGGAATTTCCCGCTCGCGATCCTGTGCGGCATGACGGCCGCCTCCATCGTCACCGGCAACACCGTCATCCTCAAACCTTCCAGCGATTCGCCTACTATCGCCGCGAAGCTCTTCGAAGCCCTGGAGGAGGCCGGCATGCCGCCCGGCGTGGTCAATTTCTGTCCCGGTTCCGGCGCAACTTTCGGACACGGCATCGTCCAACACCCCAAAACGCGCTTCATCGCCTTTACCGGCTCGCGTGACGCGGGCCTCGATATTCACCTCCGCGCCGCTCACACGCAGCCCGGCCAGATCTGGATCAAGCGAACGATTCTGGAGATGGGCGGCAAGGATGCCATCATCGTGGACGCCAGCGCCGATCTCGATTCCGCCGTCGAGGGCGTCGTGGTCAGCGCGTTCGGGTTTCAGGGGCAGAAGTGCTCCGCCTGTTCGCGCGCCATCGTGGATGAAAACATCTACGGCGCGTTTCTGGAGAAGCTGAAGGACCGCGTCGGGCGCATCCGCATCGGCAGCCCCGAAGAGAATTTCGCCCTGGGGCCGGTGATCAACGAAGGCGCGATGAAATCGCACCTCAGCTACATGGAGATCGGCCGCAGCGAAGGCCGCCTGATCGCCGGAGGCGGCCGTGCGTCCGGCGAAGGCTATTTCCTCCAGCCCACCGTCTTCGCCGATATCGATCCCCAGGCGCGCCTCGCACAGGAGGAGATCTTCGGACCCGTGCTGGCCGTGATCAAAGCCCGCGGCTTCGACGACGCCCTGGCCATCGCCAACAACACGCAATACGGCCTGACCGGCGCGGTCTACACCGCGTCGCCCGAGAAAATCGCGCGCGCCAAGCGCGAATTCCACGTCGGCAATCTGTACATCAACCGAAAATGTACAGGCGCGATCGTCGGCGCACACCCCTTCGGCGGATTCAACATGTCGGGCACCGATTCCAAGGCCGGCGGCCCGGATTACCTGCTTCTGTTCACGCAGGCCAAATCCATCGGCGAGAAGCTTACGTAGCCTTGTCCGGCCCGCAGTCTGCCACCTGTCCAAAACAGGTTTCGGCAGCATTGTGCGGCTGCATTGGATCAAACTGGACTTATGTCCCCTGCTGCCGACATCGGCCTTCAAGAACTGTCGATCAATACCATCCGCATTCTCTCTGCCGACGCCGTTCAGAACGCGAACTCGGGCCACCCCGGCATGCCCATGGGCGCCGCCGCCATGGCCTACACGCTCTGGACCCGGTTCCTGAAGCACAACCCCCGGAACCCGCAGTGGTTCGACCGCGACCGCTTCGTGCTCTCCGCCGGGCACGGCTCCATGCTGCTCTACAGCCTGCTGTATCTCACCGGCTACGATCTCTCCCTGGAGGAGCTCAAGCGCTTCCGCCAGTGGGGCAGCAAGACCCCCGGACATCCCGAGCGAGGCCTCACGCCGGGCGTAGAAGTGTCCACCGGCCCGCTCGGCCAGGGCTTCGGAAACGGCGTCGGCATGGCCATCGCCGAGGCGTGGCTGGCCGAGCGGTTCAACCGCCCCGGCCACAAGATCGTCGATCATTACACCTACGCCATCTGTAGCGACGGTGACATCATGGAAGGCATCAGCCATGAGGCAGCGTCGCTGGCGGGGCATTTGCGGCTCGGCAAGCTGATTTATCTTTACGATGAGAACTTCATCTCCCTGGCCGGCGCTACCGGGCTGACTTTCACCGAGGATGTCGCCAGGCGCTTCGAAGCCTACGGCTGGCACACGCACATCATCTTCGACGGAAACCACACGGGCGAGATCGATAGCGCCATCCGTCAGGCGCAGGCCGACCCGCGCCCGTCCCTGATCCTCTGCCGGACGCACATCGGCTATGGCAGCCCCCACAAGCAAGATAACTTTGCGGCGCACGGCAGCCCGCTCGGCGAAGACGAACTCCAGGCCACGAAAACAGCCCTCGGCTGGCCGACGATGGAGAAGTTTTTCGTCCCGCAGGAGGCGCTCGATTTCTTCCGGCAGGCCGTGGGCAAGGGCCAGAAGGCCGAACAGGAGTGGAATGCGCGCCTGGACGCTTATCGCCAGGCTTACCCCGCCGAGGCCGCTGAATTCGACAGGATCCGCGCCGGAAAGCTCCCCGAGAATTGGGCGGCGGACCTGCCGAAGTGGAAACCCGGCGACAAACCCATCGCCACCCGAGTGGCCGGAGGCGCGGCGCTCAACGCTCTGGCGAA
>Ga0070739_10002906_pt1 | contig 22042 bp, 20 predicted proteins | sample Coa_R1_7_FD_66445 | JGI IMG/M metagenome (GOLD analysis project Ga0070739, IMG submission 66445) | Surface soil microbial communities from Centralia Pennsylvania, which are recovering from an underground coalmine fire - Coalmine... | ecosystem: Environmental > Terrestrial > Soil > Unclassified ... | reverse complement strand
CTCCCTGCCGAGGAAACGCCCGATGCAGATTTCCCCCGACCATGCACAGGGCGAGCCGGCGGGCGCCGGCCCGTCAGCCGAGCCCGCGACCGCCGAAACCGCGCCGCCGCCGGAGGCGGGCGCCGCCAATCCGTCGCCATCTTCCGGCGAGGCCGGCGGCGGCCGTCCGCCTGACGCGGCGCTCCACCGACGCCGCCGACGGCGTCGGCGCCGCGGGCCTCGGCCCGAAGGGACAGCCACGGCAGAAGCGCCGCCGGCGGAAGCAGGCGGCGGCCAGGCCGCCTCCGAGGGCGCCCCGGCCGAGGCGGCTTCAGCGGGCGCCGAGGAAGGCGGATCGGCGATTGCCCCTGCATCGGAAGGCCCGCCGCGGCCTCGCCGCCGTCGTCGTCGGCGCCGGCCGCGCGAAACGATGGCCGGTGCAGCCGCGACCGCGGCGGGCGATGCCGCTCCCGTTGCCGAGGGCGCTGCGCCGGCCGCGGGCGAGGGGGAGGGGGAAGCTGGGGCTGGGGCCGAGCCACGACGCGAAATTCTGCGGCTGCGGTTGCCGCGGCGGCGGCCGCGCCGTCCTCGGCAAATGGGGGCGCCCGCCGAAGCCGGCGGCGAGGCCACCGCCGCACCGGGCGGCGCTGCCCCGGCTCGAGATCCCGCCGGTCCGCGCGGCCCTCGCCGCCCGCGGCCGCCGCGCACGGGCACGAGCACGGCGCAACGCGCGCCGGGTGCCGATGCGGCGCCGCGCGAGGGGCGCCGGCGTGACGGCGACCGCGGCGAACGCCGCCGGCGCGACGACGGCCGCCGCCCGGGGCGCGGGCCAGGCAAGCCGAAGCCGCCGCAGAAGCTCTACACGTTCGACTCGGTCGTGGACCGCGGCTTCGACGATGTCGAGGAGGAGGCGGGGACCCGCCGGGTGCACTGGACGATCGTCAAGCGCACCGTCGCCGACCAGACGACGCGCAAGCCGATGTCCGCGACCTACGTCTTGCAGCGCGAAGGCGTCGACACCGAGTTCCCCAACCTCGGCGCCGCCCGCGGCGCCGTCAACAAGACCATCGTCCATCCCGAGAAGCTGACGATGTCGAAAGAGGAGCACGCGGCCGCGAAGTCGAAGTGATCTTGGGTGTGGTTGGTTCCGCCCGTCTAGAATCGTCATTCCGCGAAAGCGGGCGTCAGAGAATTGTGGGCCGCTCGAATAATGCCGTGCGTCCTTCGAGACGACCGCTTCGCGGTCTCCTCAGGATGAGGAGAATCGTTAGATCGGACAACATTTTACCTCATGGTGAGGAGCACCCGGCAGGATGCGTCTCGAACCACGCACAGCACCAACACAGCCTCTTTACGGAACGAGTGCAACTCGATCGGAAGCCGCTCTACGTTCGCCCGTCAACTTTTAAAGCGACGCCGCGCGGCTCTACCCGCCCTCCAATTTCGGGATGAAGAAGACCTCGCTGCCGGGACGGAGCTTCTGGTAATAGCCCGGCTCGTCGTGGATGTGGCCGTCGATCGCGACGGTAGTCTCCTCCTCCAGATGCTCGCCGAGGCCGGGGTAGCGGCGGTCGAGCTCCTTGATGACGCCGCGCAGGGTCGTCGCTTCGATCTCGAACTCGCGCTCGCCGCCGGTATAGCGGCGGCTGAAGCCGCTCGACAGCGTCACCCGCGTCATTGCCGCCGCTTTTCCCTCGGAGGCCGCGCCGCCGGCCGGCTCATCCCTCGCTTGCGGCGGAGGGATGATGCCGCGCCGGTGCACGGGAGCCGGCACGAGGCCTTCCTAGTCGTCGCCCGCGCCGGCTTCGAGGGCGGCGAGCACCCGGGGCGGCGACATCGGCAACTCGGTCAACCGCCGCCCGACGGCGTTCTCAATCGCGTTGGCGATCGCCGCCATCGGCGGGCAGATGTTGACCTCGCCGACGCCCTTGGCGCCATACGGATGCACCGGGTTCGGCACCTCGACGAGGATCGGCTCGATCATCGGCAGGTCGGAAGCGACCGGGCAGCGATAGTCGAGGAACCCGGCGTTATCGAGCCGGCCCTGCTTGTCGTAGATGTATTCCTCGTTGAGGGCCCAGCCGATGCCCTGCACGACGCCGCCCTGGATCTGCCCCTCGACATAGCTCGGGTGGATGGCGGTGCCGACATCCTGGGCCGCGACGAAGCGCAGGATCGTGACCTTGCCGGTCTCGGGATCGACCTCGACGTCGCAGAACTGGGTCGAGAAGCCGGGCGCCTGGCCGCCGGCGTTGATCGAGGCGGCGGTCGTGATCGGGCCGCCGGTCAGCGACGCCTTGGCCGCGATCTCCTTCAGCGACAGCGGCTTGAAGTCGCCGACGTTGCTGCTCGCCGGGCGGGCGTGGCCGTCTTCCCAAACGACGCCTTCGGGATCGACGTCCCAGATCATCGCGGCTCGGTTGCGCAGCTCGTCGATCGCCTTCTTGGCGGCGTTGACGACGGCGGTGCCGGTCGCGAAGGTGACGCGCGAGCCGCCCGTGACGTGAGTGTAGCCGACCGAGCCGGTGTCGGCGACGATCGCCCTGACCTGGCTGTAGTCGACGCCGAAGGTCTCGGCCGCCATCAGCGCCATCGACGCGCGCGAGCCGCCGATGTCGGGGCTGCCGGTGGCGACGAGGATCGTGCCGTCGGCGTTGACCTGCACCGTCGCGCTCGACTCGCCGCCGCCGTTGAACCAGTAGCCGGAGGCGACGCCCCGGCCCTGATTCGGGCCGAGCTTGGCCTTGTAGCCGGGATGGTTCTTGACCGCTTCGAGCGTCTCGATATAGCCGCCGTGCGCCAGTTTCGGGCCGTAGATCATTGTCGTGCCGGCCTTGGCCGCGTTCTTGAGGCGGAATTCGACCGGGTCCATGCCGATCTTTTTCGCCACCATGTCGAGCACGCTCTCGACCGCGAAGGCCGAAATCGGCGAGCCGGGGGCGCGGTAGGCGGCGGATTTCGGCCGGTTGCAGACCACGTCGTAGCCGACCGTCTTGGCGTTCGGGACGTCGTAGGGCGCGAACGCGCACAGGCACGCATTCATGACCGGCGAACCGGGGAAGGCGCCGGCCTGAAACTTGAAGATACCCTCGGCCGCGGTGATCTTGCCGTCCTTGGTCGCGCCGATCTTGACCCACATCGACGAGCCGGAGGTCGGGCCGGAGGCCTTGAATACCTCGTCGCGGCTCATGACGATCTTGACCGGGCGTCCGGTCTTCTTCGACAGCAAAGTGGCCACCGGCTCAAGATAGACGACGGTCTTGCCGCCGAAGCCGCCGCCGATCTCGGCCGGGATCACGCGCACGTCGCCGACCGGCATGTTGAGCAGTTTCGCGGTCAGCGCGCGGACCGTGAAATGGCCCTGGCTCGAGGCCCAGATCTCGGCCTGTCCGTCGGCCTCGACCTTCGCGATCGTCGCGTGCGGCTCGATGTAGGCCTGGTGCACCGCCGCGGTCTTGAATTCCTTTTCGATGACGACATCGGCTTCGGCAAAACCCTTCTCGATGTCGCCGAGCGAGAATTCGAGCCGCTTCGAGACGTTCGACGGCTTGGTCGGCGGCGGCTCGATGCCGCGGGTGATCATGTCCTCGAACAGCAGCGGCGCGTCGGGCTTCATCGCCTCGTCGACGTCGATCGCGTGCGGCAATACCTCGTAGTCGACTTCGATCAGCGCCACCGCTTGCTCGGCGACTTCCTTATTGATCGCGGCGACGGCGGCGACCGCATGGCCCTCATAGAGCACCTTCTCGCGCGCCATGACATTGCGGGTGACGTGCCAGAAATTGACCGCAACCCGCTCCGGACCGATGTACTCGAATTTATGGTCGGGAAAATCGGCGCTGGTCACGACGGCCCTGACGCCGGGCAACGCCGCGGCCTTCGACGTGTCGATGGAGCGGATGCGGGCATGGGCGTGCGGCGAGCGCAGAATCTTGCCGTAGAGCGCGCCCGGCATCGCCATGTCGGCGCCGTACATCGCGCGGCCCGTGACCTTCGGCACGCCGTCCGGCCGAATCGGCCGAGTGCCAACCCATTTGTATCGCGACGGTGCAATATCGTTCACCGCTTCCCTCCTTGATCGCACGAATGGCGTAAGACTGGCGTCATGCTCGCGCGATGCGCCGCCAAACACAAGACCCTGCGGCAAATGCGTTTCAGGCCTCGCGGCCGGGTTCGGCGACGGCGGCGGACCACGGCGACATCACGTCGGAGATGCCGTGGGTCAGGCCGTCCTCGCCGCGCAGGACGAGATTGGGGCAGGAGAAGCGGCTCGGCCACGCCACATGCTCGACGACCGCCGCGCCCGGCAATTCCGAGAGGCGCCGCAGCACCGCCGTCGGCAAGCGGCGGTCGAGGGCGACGCCTTCGCTGCCGCTCACGTCGATGCGGGGATGACGGCCGGCTTCCTCCGGGTCCATGCCGAAATCGATGACGAAGCTCGCCAGCTGCAGGACCGAACCCATGATGCGGCGGCCGCCCGAGCCGCCGGCGCCGAACCAGGCGCGGCCGTCGCGCGCGGCGACGATCGGGCACATGTTGGTCAGGGCGCGCTTGCCGGGACCGATCGAGTTCGGCTGCCCCGGCCGCGGGTCGAACCACATGACGCCGTTGTTCATGACGATGCCGGTGCGCGGCAGTACATAGCGGCTGCCGAACGTCGAAAGCAATGTCGTCGTCAGGGCCGCGACGCCGCCGTCGCGGTCGATCGCCGTGATGTGCGTCGTGCAGCTGTCGCCGGTCTCGCTGTCGCCGAGCCCCGAGAGGCGGCCGGCATAGGCTTGCTGCAGGGCGGCGATCACCGCTTCGTAATATGCGGCGTCGGGTTCTCGCCCGAATTGCTTGTCGGCGAGGTGCCCGACGACGTCAGCCAGGGTCGGCGCCGCCGTCAGCCCGCGCGCCGCCTGCAGCACGACACCGCGATAGGGGATGTCGAGCGGCGGTACGATCCGGGCGCGGCAGCGGGCCAAATCCTCCGCCGACAGCACCCCGCCGCCGGCTTCGGCGTCGGCGACGATCGCCCGCGCGATGTCGCCGGTATAGAAATCGTCGGCGCCGTATTCGGCGAGGCGCGCCAGGGTCTCCGCCAGCCGCCCGAGATAGAGCCGCGGCGGCTCACCGTTGGCGGGGCACACCGGCGGCAGCCCCTCGGGCAGAAAGATCCGCCGGCTCTCGTCATAGCGGCGCAGATCGGCGGCGGCGTTCGCCACCTTGACCGTTGTCCACCAATCGACCGGCATCCCCGCTTCGGCGAGCCGCACCGCCGGGGCCACGAGGTCGCGCCACGGCAGCCGTCCGAAGCGTTCGTGCGCCAATCCATAGCCGCGCACCGCGGCCGGCACGGTGAAGGACATGGGGCCGTGCATGTTGCGGTCGCCCGCGACGCGCGGCCAGGTGAACAATTCGGTTGCGGTCTCCCCGGTCAGCGGGAAGGCGGCCGGGTCGAGCCGCAGCGGCGCCACCGGGCCGAAATCGACGACCTCCGCCCGCGCCGCGCCGGCCGGATGCACCATCATGAAGCCGATGCCGCCGAGGCCGCTGTTCCACGGCTCGACGGCGGCAAGTGCGAAGGCGGCGGCGATGACCGCATCGACGGCGGTGCCGCCCGCCGCCAGCGCCTCGGCGCCGATGCGCGCGGCGCCGCCATGCTGCGCTGCCACGACGCCGCCGCGCGAGCGCGCCCCCGGTTTGCGCACGATCCAGTTCTGGCTGAGGAACTCCATCGCCGTCCGCTTCAGGCCTAAAGCACGTCGATCGAATCGACGCGGTTCGAATAGAACGCGTAGTGGCCGGCCATGCCGAGCATCTCGTCATAGGGCGCGCAGTAGGCCCAGACCGCGTTCTCGGCGCGCTTGTCGCCGGCCTCGATCGTCCAGTACGAGGCTTCGCCCTTGAACGGGCAGTAGGTGTGGTGGTCGGTCGGCTTCAGCAGGTCCTCGCGCACGTCCTTGGCCGGGAAATAGTGCACCGGCCCATGGCCGGTCTCCTCGACGCGCAACGCATGGGTGCTGTCGGCGACGATGGCGCCATTGAAGGTGACGCGCACGCGCCGGTTCTCCGGCTTCAGATCGACGACATGCTCGGGCTTCTTGACGAAACCGGGGGCGGGATTGGCCATCGGCATCTCCTTTCGCGGGTTCAGCGCTCCGAGGCGGGGGTGCGGCGCGGGTGTACCTTCGGCCGCTCGGCGCAGTTGAACGACGCCAGGCATTGCTCCTTGAGCTGGGGATCGGTGATCGGCCCGCATTCCTTTTCCATGCGGGTCTTGCGGAAGCCGGGATTGCTGCACAGCAGTTTCTCGTACTGCTCGCTCTCCTTGACGTTCTGCCCCGCGCTCTCCTCACCGGGCGAGGGCGGCGTCGGGGTCGGCGTGGGGCCGGCCATCGGCGCCGGTCCAGGGGAGGGGCCGGGTGGCGGCATCTGCGCCGAGGGCGCCTGCGCCGCGGCCGTCGCGGCGAATACCACGAGCGCGCCGAGCGCCGGCCAATGTCCGATTCGCATCACCTGTCTCCTCAATCGTTAGCGGGAGGTCAGTATTCGTTCTTGAAGGCGAAATAGGAACCGCGAATGGTGCCGGCCAGCTTCGACTTCTGGCGCGCGAACTTGAACCGGTCGGCAAGTTCCCCCGGAATTTCCATGCCTTCGGAGAGCTTGAACCCGACCGCCCGCCGGTTGGGATTGTCAACGGTATACATCACGTTGATCGACAGGCCGCTCTCGTAGAAGACATAGGCGATTCGGATGTTCTCGACCTGGAACGCCGTAGCCTCGAGAGGCTCCGACGAAATGACGATGTCGCGTTCCTCCTTGAGGATTCGGTGCACCCAGTCGATGGTCTCGTTGGCGTCGCCCGCGGGTTCGACCGTGAAGACGTGGCCGTATTTGTTCTTGAAGTAGCGCGCCTCGTTGGCCCGCAGACCGGCCAGCGCGGCCGCGACCGGCGACGATTCCAGACCGACGGTCGAAACGGTGTTGAAATCGACGCTATGGCCCATGACGGCCATTATACCGTAAGCCCGGTCTGCGGGGCAGTGGCGCGCTCGCGAGCCGATGGATCCTCGCGGTTTGATTTTTGTCAAAGACCAGGCGGCCGCTCGCGGTGCTAAGCTCGTGAAATGAGAGATCGTGCCCCAAATGTGGGTCAGGGCTTACGCGCGATAGACCGGCATAGCAGACGGGGGTAAGACCCGCGTCGCCCCTTTGGAGGCGAGTGACGCCATGGCAATAAGGACCATCCTCGCCGCCGCGAGCGGCGGCTCGGCAAGCGGCGGCGCGATCGAGCTCGGCTGCCGCCTCGCTCAGCGCCTGAAGGCGCATGTCGAGGGGTTTCATGCGCTGGTGGATCCCGCGAGCGTGTTGGCCGCCGCGGGAGCCGGCGACGGCGTTCCCGCGATGGGGCCGTTCATCGACAGCGTCATGAAGGATGCCGCCGCGACCGCGGCGGCGACCAGGGCGGTCTTCGACGAGGCGGCCGCACGGCACCGCCTGACGCATCGCTCGCAACCGCAGATGGGGGTGAGCGACGGCGAGGGGTCTGCCTGCTGGCGCGAGGAAACAGGATATGCGCCGGGACTGGTGGCGCAACGGGCGCGGTTTTTCGATCTGGTGGTCCTGGGCCGCTCGGAGCGCGTCGTGCGCGAGCCCTCCAGCAATACGATCGAAGAGACGCTGGCGCGATCGGGGCGGCCGATCCTGCTCGCACCGGCGCGGCCGCCCGCCAACATCGGCTACGTCATGGCGGTCGCCTGGAACGGCTCGCCGCAGGCCGTGCGCGCGCTGAGCGTCGCGTTGCCGCTGCTGACGGCGGCAGATGCGGTTTCGCTGATCACGGTCGGCGACGGGAACCTGGACGAGGTGCCGTCGGTCGTCGAATACCTGACTTGGCATGGCGTTGCCGCCAAGCACGTTCATGCCGCCGCGACGCGCGACAAGACGGTCGGCGCGACGCTGCTCGACACCGCCGGCGGCGTGCACGCAGACATCCTGGTCATGGGCGGCTATGGCCATCGCCCGTGGCGTGAAGCGCTGTTCGGCGGCGTGACGCGGGAGGTGCTGGCGACGGGTCTGATGCCGCTATTGCTCGTCCACTGAGGCTCGCATGCAAGGCGGTCCCGCCTCTTGCCGCTGGCGCGCCGAGCCTACCGCGCCGCGAACTGCGTCGCGCCGAACATGTTTTCGCGCTCGTCGTCGGTGATCTGGCCCTTGCGCTGTTTGTCGGCGAGGACCGCGACGCCGCGCTGCACCGCGGGACGCGCCGCGATGGCGTCATGCCAGCGCTTCACGGCGGGATAATCCGTAAGGTCGATGTTGCGCCGCTCGGGGTTGCGGATCCACGGGAAGGTGATGATGTCGGCCATGCTGTATTCGTCGCCGGCCAGCCACGTCGCCTTTTCGAGGCGATGGTTGAGCACCCGGTGCAGCCGCCTGACCTCGTTGGTATAGCGCTCGATCGCATACGGGATTTTTTCGGCGGCGTAGGACGCAAAGTGGTTCCATTGGCCGAACATCGGGCCGATGCCGCCCATCTGGAACATCATCCATTCGAGGCATTTGTAGCGGCCGACCGGATCTTTCGGGATCAGCTTGCCGCCGGTTTTCTCCGACAGGTAGATCATGATCGCCGCCGACTCGAACAGCGTGAACCGTTTCCCGCCTGGTCCGTCGGGATCGACGATGGCCGGAATGCGGTGATTTGGCGTGATTTTGAGGAATTCCGGCTTGAACTGCTCGCCCGCGCCGATATTGACAGGGATCACTTTATATTCGAGACCGAGTTCTTCGAGCGCGATATGCACCTTGTGACCGTTGGGGGTCGGCCAGGTCCACACTTCCAGCATCAAATTCCTCCCTCGGCAGCGCGTTCCGGCGCTTGACGGCGATCTTAGGAACTTCGGCCATGAGGTAAAACCGCTTTTGCGCGGTTGCATTCCCGCTCAGGCTATCGCTGTCCGCGACAAGGCATTATGATGGCGCATCGCAAGGAAACCCACCGGAGATCATGAGCAACCCGGACATTGGCGGGGAGCTTCGGCTCTTTCTCGAAGAATTGTGCTGCGAACTTTGCCGCCTCCATCACACGCAGGACGAGAATGTCGCGCCCGAGGACATCAACATCGCGCGCGAGGTCCAGTTGGCGGCGCCGACCTCCTTCGCCGATATCGTCGTCACCTTGCCGAAGGCGCCGGCGTATTTCGTCGAGATCAAATATGGCTTGTCTCTCGAAGAGACGGTGCGCAGCGTCCGCCGCAAATATGCCGTGAACCATCGGGCGAGCTGCAATCGCCTGATCGTCGTCACGAAGAACCTCGACGCCTCGGCGCTGCAATCGCGGCTGCGCGATTGCGTCTGCACGTCGCTGGATATCGAGGTATGGGACGAGGCGCGGCTCCTTGCCGACGTCAAACAGCGCTACGGCATCGTCGTCGAGAACCTCGACGAAGCGAACATCCGCAAGCTCCACCGCGCGATCCTGGAAGCCAGCTGGAGCCGCATCTTCAAGCAGGAATATTACGAGACGCTGGCGTCGTCGCTGCTATGGCATTTCAACCCCTGGACCTTGCAGCGCCTGCACCAGGACTGCCAGCTCGGCCCCGAAGACATCTGGCAGCCGGGAAACTATCTCGACATCGCGATCGTCATGGCCGACATCAGTTCCTTCTCGGCCTATGTGCGCGATACCCGCGACGACCGGATCACGCAGCAGATCCTGACCGCGTTCTATTCGCAGACGCGGCACGCGGTGCACGAATACGGCGGCATGTTCTATCAGTTCGTCGGCGACGAGGTCGTCGGGCTGTTCGGTTTTCCCGACCGCCGGCCCGGCTACATTTCCGACGCCCTCAACTGCGCCAAGGCGTTGCTCGACATCGGCGCCTCGACCTCCGAGCACTGGGAGCGCCGGATCGACCACGTCCAGGAAAAGCGCGGCGTCCACATCGGCATCAGCATGGGCGAACTCAACCTCCTGCCGCTGCGCCCGTTCGCGCGCTCGCATATCGGCTTCATCGGCGATGCGCTGAACCTGTCGGCGCGACTGATGGCCGAAGCGGGTCCCGGCGAAATCGTCATCAGCAACACCTTTTTTCAGGCGCTCGATGAGGATACCGAAGCGGAATTCGCCGAAAACCCGCCGGTGGACGCCAAGAACATGGGCGTGTTCCGCTGCTGGCGCCGTCTCGCGCAGCGGTAGGGCCTAAGTCTTTCCGCTCGGGTGTTTTCATCGTCATGCCGGCGCAGGCCGGCATCCATGTGTCCGAGCGACGGAAACGTGGGTCCCGGCCTCCGCCGGGACGACGACGGGGGAGTGCAAGCTATAGAAATCGCCTCATAAGCCGCGCGGTTTCTCGTCACTCCGGGCGGTCGAGCGCGGCGAGGCGGCGCAGCGCGGCTTCCGGCGCGCCGTAGCGCAGCCACTCTTCCAGGTGCTCCATGCCGAGCTTGCCGTAAAATTTGCGGGCCGGGTTCCAGTGCAATACCTGGAAGTCGATGCGGCCCCAGCCGCGCGCGACCGCGACCGCGGCGAGCCGGGCCATCAAGGCGCGCCCGACGCCGCGCCCGCGCATGCCCTCGCGTACGTACAGGTCTTCGAGGTAGAGGGTGGGGCGGCCGAGCCAGGTCGAGAAGCGCGGGTGGAACAGCGCCGCGCCGGCCGGCTCGCCGTTCAGCTCGGCGATCAGCGCCTCGAAATGCCGCTCCGGTCCGAACCCGTAGCGGCGCAGATTTTCCTCGGTGGCGACGACGGCGTCGGGCGCCCGCTCGAACGCCGCGAGCTCGCGGACCAGCCGCAGCAGCAGCGGCACGTCGTCTTCGGCCGCGAAGCGGACAACGACCCCTGAGGCGGTCATCGCTCGCGCCATTCGCGCGGGCTGCTGCCCGGCGGGCCGAAGTCGCGCGGCGCCAGGCCGGAATGGAACCAGGTCACGAAGCTATAGATGCTGAACACCGGCAGGCGCAGGTGCTCGCTGAGAGCGCGCGCGTAGGGCACCATGTTGGTGCATTCGAGCACGACGGCGCCGGTCGCGGGATGCGCCGTGACGAGCGCCTCGCCGGCGTCGAGGATGTCGCGCTCGGCGGCGGCGGCGTCGAGGCTCGGCATGTCGTCCACCATGACGCGAGTGAACTCGCGGCCGCCGTCAGTGCCGACCACCGGCGTCGCCGGGTCGGCGCCGGCGGCGATCATGTGCTCCGGCGTGAGGCTGGCGGCGCTGACCGTCAGCACCCCGACCCGCTTTCCCGGCGGCAACAGCCGCTCGATGAACGGGATCTGCATCAGGCTCGACGTCGCGACCGGCACCCCGACATGCGCGGCCAGTTCGCGCTGATAGAGCGAGAGAAAGCCGCAGGTCGTCGTGATGCCATCGGCGCCGCGCTGCACCAGCTCGGCGGCGGCATCGAGGAAGGCGTTGACGAGGCCCGCAGATTTGTGGCGCACGACGCGGTCGGGGGTGGCCCCCGGCACGACCTTGTAGAGCACCGGGAACGGCCAGGTCGTGCCGTTGCCCATGTCGCCGGGGATGCGCGGAAACCGCGTCTCCAGCATCAGAATCCCGACGCGAGCCCCATACAGTGTCTTGCCGCCGTGCGCGATGCGCGGGCTACCAGCGTTCATCGTCGCCCCCGGGATCAGCGAAGGAGAGCCAACAGCTTCGCACGGATCGCGCCCCAGGCCGATGACGCCGGGTCGATCAGCGCGAAGTGGTCGGCGTCGGGAATTTCGAGCAGCTCGACGCGGTCGCCCGCCGCCGTCGCCGCCCGGGCGTAGCCGCGGGCGAAGCCGGTCGGGACGATGCGGTCGCGCTCGCCGGATACGACCAGCTGCGGCACCCCGAGCGGCAGCAGCGCCCGTGGCGAGGTGTCGGCGTAGACGTTCTGCCCTGCGCGCCCGGCAGCGCCGGTCACGCGGTCGATCGTGCCGGGTTCGCCACAGGCGCCGGGGCCGCCGTTGCGGTAGGCTTCGAGATCGGTGATGCCGGAGAGCGACACCACACCGGATAGCCGCAACGGGTCGGGCGCGGCGAGCGGGCTGGCCTTCGGCAGGCGCGGCCTCGCCGCCGCCCATAACGCCAGGTGCCCCCCGGCCGAATGGCCGACGGCGACGACGTGGGCGAGGTCCAGCCCGTAGCGCGGCGCGAGGCCGCGCAGCGTATCGAGCGCGGCCGCGACATCGAGAAACGTGCCGGGGTAGCCGCCGCCGCTCTCGCCGAGCCGGCGGTACTCGATGTTCCAGACGGCGATGCCCTGGCGGGCAAGATCCTCGGCGAGCGGCGTCATCAGGTCGAGGCCATAGCTGCGCTGCCAGCAGCCGCCGTGGATCAGGACGGCGACCGGCCTTCCCTTGCTCGCGGGCGGCAGCCGCAGCTCGCCGAACTGGCTCGGTGCGCGATCGTAGGCAAAGCGTTGCGCCGCCGCGCCGCCGCTGCCGATCGACGTGGCGAGGATGGCGATAAACGCCGTTACCAGAAGCCGCGGCAGCATCGGTGCGGCTTCAGAAGGCGCGCTTGAACGCGGCCCACACCGCCTGCTGCGCTTCGAGTGCGGCATCGACGCCGGGGGTCATGCCGAAGAAGGCGTGGATCATGCCGGGGTACTCCCGGTACTCCACCGGCACTCCGGCCCGCCGCAGCGCCTCGGCATAGTTCTGGCCGTCGTCGTGCAATACGTCGCACTCGGCGGTCACGACGATGGCCGGCGCCACCCCGGCGAGGCTCGCCGCCTTGATCGGCGAGGCGCGCCAATCCTCGGCGTCGGCGGGGCTGCGGAGGTAGTGGTCGCGGAACCAGCGCATCGCGTCGCGGGTCAGGATGCCGTAGTCGGTCGCGAAGGTCTCGTAGCTCGGCGTCGCCATTGCGTAGTCGGAGATCGGATACACCAGCGATTGCAGCCGCAGCCGCGGCCTGCCGGCGTCGCGCGCCATCAGCGCCACGACCGCCGCCAGGTTGGCGCCGGCGCTGTCTCCGTGGACGCCGAGCCGCTCGGGATCGGCGCCAAGGCTTGCTGCACTAGCGTGCAGCCATTGCAGCGCCGCGAACGAATCCTCCACGGCGGCCGGAAATTTGTGCTCCGGGCCCATGCGGTAATCGACCGACGCGACCAGCGTCTCGGCGCCGGCGCAGAGGTTGCGGGCGACGGCGTCGTGGGTGTCGAGGCTGCCGATGACGTGGCCGCCGCCGTGGTAATAGGCAATCGCCGGCACCGGCCCGGGGGCGTTCGGCCAATAGAGGCGCACCGGGAGGTCGCCGGCCGGGCCCGGGATCGTGCGGTCCTCGGCGCGCGCAATCGGCAGCGGCTCGGTCTTGCGGGCGCGCGAGGTGAACTCCATCTGGGCGCGCGCCTCGGCCGGGGTCATGGCCTCGATCGGCCGCAGCTTTGCCTCCTCCATCGCCTTGATGACCTTGACGATCTGGGGGTGCAGCGTCGGCATGGGCGTGTTCCTGTCAGCTGGCGGCGGCAACGAAGCGTTCGATCAGGCGGTTGACCTCGCCCGATTTTTCCATGTGCGGCAGGTGACCGGCGCCGTCGATGACATGCACCGGCACCTTCCCGGCGAGCGCCTCGGCGTGCGCAACCGGGATGATGCGGTCCTCGCGACCCCACACGATCTGGACGGGCAGGCTCAGACCGGCCGCGATTTCCTCCGGAATGACGGTCCGCTGCACGCCCTTAGGGAACCATCCGGCGGCGATGGCCTTGAGCGCGGCGTCAACCCCGTCGAGCCGCTTATAGCGCAGCACGTCCTCGACCATCGTGCGGCCGACCAGGGCGGGGTCGTGGACGAGGAGGGTCAACACCTCCTGCATTTCGCGGCGGCGCTGGGCGCGAATGAAGTCGTCGATGAAAGCGGCGTTGATGTCCGGGCCGAGCTGTGCCGAGGCGATCAGCGTCACGCTCGCCGCGCGCTGGCTCTCCCAATAGGCGAAGGCGAGGGCGATGGCCCCGCCCATGGAATGGCCGACGAGATGGGCACGCTCGATGTCGAGCGCGGTGAGCGCGCGCTCGACATCTGCGGCGAAACCCATCTCATCGACCGCTTTGTCTAGAGTTTTCGTCGAGCCGCCATGCCCCGGCAGGTCGAGCGCGATCGTGCGATGCCGCTCGGCGAGCGCCGGTTGGTTGAACATCCAGGTGTTGAGGTCGGCGCCAAAGCCGTGGATGAAGACGATCGGCGGTCCCTCGCCGGCGCCCAATTCGAGATAACGCAGGCGCTTGCCGCCGGCGTCGAGGTCGCGCGGGCGTGGCCCCTCGTCCTCGCTCGCCGTTGCGCTCGGTTCCGGCGCCGCAAAGCCGGCGACGAAGGCGTCGATCTCCGCGTCCGGCACACTCGCCGGCGCCGCCACCGCGAGCAGGCCGCCGACCGGCAGCGTCGCTCCCGGCGCCGCCACGATCCGGCGCAATACGCCCGGCTCGGAGGCCTCCATGACATTGGTGATCTTGGTGGTCTCGATCTCCAGCAACTCTTCGCCCGCGGCGAACTCCTCGCCCTGCCGCTTGAGCCATTCCACGACCTTCCCGTCGGTCATGGTCAGCCCCCATTTCGGCATCGTGATCGCGGTGATGTCGGCCATCGCCGCGCCTCTACTGCCGTCGTCCCGGCGAAGGCCGGGACCCACGGGTCCGCCTCATGAGCAGCCGAAATGTGGGCCTCGGCTTGCACCGGGGCGACGGTGGTCGCCTCATCGCCCGTAACCGTAGACGTCGCGGATGGCGGCGGCGATGCGGTCGGGGTCGGGGATGTAGAGCTTTTCGAGCGACGGCGCGAACGGCACCGGCGTGTGCGGCGCCGTCACCCGCCGGATCGGTGCCTTCAGCGCGGCGAAGGCCTGGTCGGCGGCGAGGGCGGCGATGTCGGCGGCCATGTTGCAGCGCGGGGTCGCCTCGTCCACGACGACGAGCCGGCCGGTACGCTCGACGCTCTCCAAAATCGTGTCCTCGTCGAGCGGCGAGGTCGTACGCGGGTCGATCAGCTCGACCTCGATCCCCTCCCGGGCCAGACCCTCGGCCGCCTCGGCCGAGTAATGCACCATGCGCGACAGCGCGACGACCGTCACGTCGTCGCCGTCGCGCACGATGTTGGCCTCGCCGAACGGGATCGTATAGGGCTCGTCCGGCACCTCGGCGCGCAGGTCGTACATCAGCTTGTGTTCGCAGAAGATCACCGGGTCGTCGTCGCGGATCGCCTGGATCAGCAACCCTTTGGCGTCATAGGCGTTGGACGGCACCACGACCTTGAGGCCCGGGACGGACGTGAACACGTGGTAGGGGCTCTGCGAATGCTGCGCTGCGGCGCTGCGGCCGGCCCCGATCATCGTGCGGATCACGAGCGGCGTCTTCGCCTTGCCGCCGAACATGTAGCGGAACTTGGCGGCCTGGTTGAAAATCTGGTCGAAGCAGACCCCGAAGAAGTCGGAGAACATCAGCTCGGCGATGGGCCGAAGGCCGGTGACCGCGGCGCCCGCGGCGGCGCCCATGATCGCCGACTCGGTGATCGGCGTGTCGATGACGCGCGCTTCGCCGAACTCGCCGATCAGCCCCTTGGTGACGCCGAGCACGCCCCCATAGGCGTCGCGCTGCCCCTCGCTGCCGGCGCCGCCGGCCACGTCCTCGCCGATGACGACGACGGTCGGGTCGCGGCGCATCTCCTGCGCCAGCGCCTCGTTCAACGCCTGGCGGATCGATTTCTGCGGCATAGCGGCGCCCTTTGATCGGTTTCGCCTATCATAGTCCGCCCGGAAGCGGCGCGCCGCAATCGCATGCGCCGGCGGAAGGGTTGGCGCCCGCGACGCGTCACCCTCCACCGAGCGGTCATGCGGTGTGCCGCGCCGCGCCTCGGTCGTTCAGCCGGCAAAGCCGACGGCTCGCGGCAGGAACAGAGTGAACCACGGCACGAAGGCCACGAGCAGCAGTCCGACGATCAGCACCAGCAGATAAGGGATCATCGCGCGTGACGCCCGCTCGATATCGGTGCGCATGATCGCGCAGGCGACATAGAAGCCGACCCCGACCGGCGGCAGAAAGGCGCCGATTCCCATCGCGACCAGCAACACGATTCCGAAATGCAGCTCGCTCAATCCGATCTGGCCCGCGATCGGCAGCAGCAGGGGCGCCAGGATGATCAACGCGGGGAGGCCCTCCAGCAGCGAGCCGATGACGATCAGCAAAATCATCGAGCCGAGCAGGAACAGGACCGTGCTGTTGTCGATCCCGTTCAGGAGTTCGACCAGGCGTTGCGGCAAGTTGGCGACGGTCAGCGCCCAGGAAAATCCCGACGCGGCGGCAAGGATGAACAGCACCATGCCGGAGAGCACCGCCCCGTCGATGACCGTGCGGACAAAGATCCGCAGGTTGAACTCGCGATAGACGGCAAAGGCCAGCACCAGACCGTAGACGACGGCAAACGACGACACTTCGGTCGGGGTCGCGACTCCGAGCAGGATGCCGGCGAACAGCAGCACCGGCATCGCGAGCGGCAGGATCGCGCCGGCGGTCGCCGGCAGCACGACGCTGAGCGGCGCGCGGGCCTCGCGCAGCGCCATCGAGCGCCGCGCGCGAACCAGAATAAGCACCATCAGGCAGACCGCGATCACCGCCGCGGGCATCAGCCCGCCGATAAACAAGGCCCCGATCGAGATCGTCGTGATCGAGCCTAGCACCAGCATCGCGATGCTGGGCGGCACGGTCTCGCCCATCGCCGCGGAGGCGGCGAGCACGGCGGCGCCTTCGCTGATGCCGTAGCGCTCGCGTTCGAGCATGTCGCGCATCACCGAGCCCACCGCCGCGACGTCCGCGGTCTTCGACCCGGACAGGCCGGAGACGAGATACATGCTGACGACCATGACCTGGAGCAGCCCGCCGCGCAGATGCCCGACCAATGCGCGCACGAACCGTACGAGGCGCAGGCTGATGCCGCCGCGCTCCATGATCAGCCCGGCCAGAACAAAGAACGGCAAGGCCAGCAATACGAAATTGCCGGTGCCGTCGACCATGTTCTGCGGCAGGGCGATCAACGGCACCGTGTCGGACAGCCACAGGTAGCTCGTCGTCGCCAGCAACAGGCCAAACCCGACCGGCAATCCGCCAAAGATGGCGACCAGAAACAGAATCAGCGCGACGGCGATCGCCGCGTCGCCGGCGAGAAACGGCAGCCAGGCGCCGCGCGTTGTCGCCGCCGCCGCAACGAGAACCAGAAGCGGCACGCTGACCGCGCTCGCCGTCGCCATGCCGTGGCGCAGCAGGCGGTGGGCGGCATGCACCGCGAGCAGCGCCATGCTCGCGGTGAGCGGGGTGGCGATCCAGCTCGCGGGCATCTCGAGGATCGGCGTCAGCTCGGTCCACCGCGTCTCCAGCAGCATGACCGAGTTGCCGCCGATGACGAGGGCGAGCAGCAGCACCAGAAACTCGGCCGCCGCATCGCAATGGCGCCGCGCGCCCGCCGGCAGTGCGTTCAGCAAGGTCCGCACCGCTGTGTGATGGCCGCGCCCATAGGCGGCGGCGCCGCCGATGAAAGCGAGCGTCGAAAGCGCCAGCTTGGCGATCTCGTCGGTCCAGAGAAACCCGGTGTTGAACAGGCTGCGGGCGACGACATTAGCGAACACGACGGCGAGCTCGCCCAGCAGCGCCACCAGCAGGACCGTGTCGGCGGCGCCGTTGACGATGCGGATCAGCCCGCCGCCGTCCGCCGCGAGCGCGGGGAGCGCGGCGCGCCCTACGGAGCTCTCCGCCTCCAGGCTCATGCGCCGGTCAACCCTGTCCCGCCTTCAGCACCCGCGCTACCAGATCGGCACCGATCTTGTCGCGGAACTCGGCATAGACCGGGTCCATCGCCGCGCGGAACGCGGGGTAATCGATATCGGTGATCGTCAGCCCCTTGGATTGGAGGAAGGCTTGGTCCTCCTTCGATTTGTCGGCAACGGCCTTGCGCCAGACGGGTTGGATTTCGGCGGCCGCGTCGCGGATCGCCTTCTGGAACGCCGGGTCGAGCGAATCGAACTTGCGCTTGCTCGCCATCAGCGCGCCGGCGTTGTAGACGTGGTTGGTCAGCGCGACGCACTTGACGACCTCGTAGAGCTTTGACGAGACGACCGCGATGATCGGCACTTCGAGCCCGGCGATCGTCTTCTGCGAGATGCCGAGATAGACCTCGGAAATATCCATCACCACCGGGACCGCGCCGAGCGCCTTAAAGCTGGCGGCGAAGGCCGCGCCCGGCTGGATGCGGATCTTGAGACCTTTGAGATCGGCCGGGACGTGCACCGGCTGGCTTGCCGTCTCGGTCACCCGCCACGCGTAGTGGCCCCAGATGAAACCGTAGATGCCCTTGCTCGGCATGTCCGCGAGCAGGTTTTGGCCGATCTCGCCGTCGAGCAATTTCTCGGCGCTTGCCGCGTCTTTAAAGATGAACGGCAGGTCGAGCACCTGGATTTTGGGATAGAACGATTCGAGGAAGCCGGTGGTATGCATCGCCATGTCGACGATGCCGGTCTGCATGCCGGAGATCAGGTTGGTTTCGCTGCCGAGCTGGCCGCCGGCAAAGACCTGGATCTTCACGGCCCCGTGGGTCTTGTCGGCGACGAGTTCGGAGAATTTGAGGGCGATCGCCTGGTTGGGATGGAGCGTCGTGTCCGGATGACCGAGCTTCAGGGCGATCGGCTGGCCCTGGGCCCATGCCCGCTCCGCGCGCCACAGGAACGGGGCCGCCAAGGCCGTCCCGGCGACCCGCACAAATTCCTTCCGCGTCCATGTCCTTTTCATTCCGTCCTCCCTGGAAGATCGACCCGCTCTCGGTGCGCAGGCTGGGGCCGAAGTCCTCGAAACGGTCATAGCATAGCCGCACCGAGAGACCGAGGATTGGTCGCCGACTTCTCACCAAAAGCACTGCGTCTCCAATAGAAGACGTATGTTTTAGGTTGAGATCATTCGACGCGGATGCCATGATGCGGCTAACTCGGCACGGGATCGGATGACGCAGCATGCCTGCGCGGGTTGCACATGATGAGGCGCGGCTGACGCCGGTCACGTCGGGACGCGCGTCTTCGATTGCGCGGATCGGTTTGCTGGGAAAGCCCGTCGGCGCGGTTTCTGCCGCGGCGGGCGTGCTGCGGGCCGTGCACGCCGCGACGCGGCCGCTCAACGCCAGCGAGGTGGCGCGCGCCGCGGGTCTGCATCGCGGTACGGCATACAATATCCTGCGGACTCTGCAGGCCGAAGGCTTCGTCAGCTATGACGAAGCCAGCCGCACCTATGCGGTCAGCTTGCACATTCTCGAACTGGCCTATGGTGCGCTGCGGCGCAGCGGCTTGATCGATATCGCGCGCCCGCTGATGCATGCCGTGGCGGACGCCCATGGCGTCTCGGTCTATCTGTCGAAGGTGCTGGCGCCGTCGTCGATGCTGCTGCTCGACTGGGTCGGCGGGCTGCGTCCCGATCCGCACGTCGCGGTCGGTCGGCCGCATCCGAGCCCGGCGGGCGCGTCGGGCGTCGTCATCGCCGCCTTCGGCGACAGCAGCGAGCCTGAACTGGAAGCGCTGCTGTCGCAGGTCGAGTGGTACGAGCGGCCGACATTCTCCGACTTCCTGGCGCGCGTGAAAGAGGCGAAGCATGCCGGCTTTTCGGTGGACCGCGGCTCGATGTACCGGGGAGTGACGCTGGTTTCGGCGCCGGTTCTTTCGCCGGCCTGGAAGCTGCTGCTGGTCCTGACCGCCGCCGGACAGTCGCACGATCTCGACGACGAAGGGGTGGAAGCGCTGAGCCGCGCACTGATATCGGCAGCGGCTCGGCTCTCGGACAGCTTGCCGCTGTTGCGGCTCGGATGATTGCGGGGCCAAGCGGGCGGCCGCCCCCAAAGGTGCCGCCAAACGAAGGAGGACAGCATGGTTGCGGTGCAGGCAGTCCGGCACGAGGCCCGAGCGGAAACCGGCCTTGATTTCGACGCCATCGTGATCGGCGCCGGCGTTGCCGGGCTCTACCAGCTCTACAAGCTGCGCGAGCTCGGCCTCCGGGTGCGCGTCTTCGAGGCGGGCAGCGGGGTCGGCGGCACCTGGTACTGGAACCGCTACCCGGGCGCGCGCTTCGACTCCGAAAGCTGGACCTACGGCTACTCGTTCTCGCAGGAATTGCTCGACGAGTGGCACTGGGAGGAGCATTTCGCGGCCCAGCCCCAGACCGAGCGCTATCTCAACCACGTCGCCGACAAATTCGATCTGCGCCGCGACATCCAGTTCAACAGTCGCGTCACAGCGGCGCATTACCGTGAAGCGACGCGCAGCTGGGAGGTCGCGCTGGAGGGCGGCGACCGCTATTCCGCCCGCTTTCTGATCACCGCCATCGGCATTCTCTCCGCGCCGACGATGCCGAACATTCCCGGCATTTCGAGCTTCAAGGGCGTGTCGTGCCACACCCACCGCTGGCCCAAGGAAGGCGTCGATGTCGCCGGCAAGCGGGTTGGCATCATCGGCACCGGTGCGACGGCGGTGCAGACGATCCAGGAGATCGCCAAGAGGGTCGGCCACCTGACCGTGTTCCAACGCACCCCCAACTGGTGCGCGCCGCTGCACAACGGCAAGATCTCGAAGGAGGAGATGCGGGCTATCCGTGAGCGCTATTCCGAAATCCTGGCGCTCTGCCGGACGACGCCGGGCTGCTATATCCATAACCCCGACCCGCGCAAGACGCTCGACGTGAGCCCGGAGGAACGCGAAGCCTTCTGGGAGAAGCTCTATGCCGAGCCGGGTTTCGGCATCTGGCAGGGCAATTTCAGCGACATGCTGACCGACCGCCGAGCCAACGCACTCGCTTCCGAGTTTGTGGCGCGCAAGATTCGCGAGCGCGTCCATGACCCGGTCGTGGCCGAAAAACTGATCCCCAAGAACCACGGCTTCGGCACGCGTCGGGTGCCGCTCGAAACCGGCTATTACGAGGTCTACAACCAGCCCAACGTCGAGCTCGTCGACATCAACGAAACGCCGATCGAGCGCGTCACCCCGGGCGGCATTCTGACGATCGATCGCGCGCACGAATTCGACATCATCATCTATGCGACCGGCTTCGACGCCATCACCGGCGCGTTCGACCGGATCGACATTCGGGGCGTTGACGGCGTGCGCCTCAAGGATTTGTGGAAAGACGGCCCGCAGACCTATCTCGGCGTCTTCGTCGAAGGGTTTCCGAACCTGCTGATGGCGATGGGTCCGCATGCCGGCCTCGGCAATTACACGCGCACCGCCGAATACAGCGTGGAGTGGGTCGCCGGGGTGATCCGGTTCGCGACGGAGCGCGGCCTAACGCTGATCGAGGCCACGCCCGAAGGGGTCGCCGAGTGGACCGACCATGTGCTGGCTCTCGGTGAGGGCCAGCTGATGAACGAGATCGGCTCGTGGATGACCGGGGTCAACGGCAACGTCGAAGGCAAGCAGAAGCCGCGGATCATGCGCTACAGCGGCGGTCACCCGGCCTATCGCGAGCACTGCGACGCCGTCGCGGCGGCCGGTTATCGTACCCTCACGCTGGCTTAGAGGACCGCCGCCGCCTCGCGAGCCGGGTCAAGGAGAGCGTGCATGAGCGAGGACGTCGTGTTGCTGGGCTGCGGCGACGTCGGCCCGATTCATGAGCCGATGGCGCGCTATAGCGAGCTTGTGCGCGATACTCTCGCCGGCGCCGACATCCGTTTCGCGCAAGTGGAACGCGTCTATTCGCAGCGCGGCGAGTTGCAGCCGCACGGTGGCGCGCATGGACGCCTGCCGCCGCATATGGCTTCGGTGATCACCGATTGCGGTTTCAACGTCGTGTCGGTTGCCGGCAACCACGCGATGGATTGGGGAGCGGACGCGCTGCTCGATACCATCGATCTGCTGCGCGCCAAAGGCATCCAGACCATCGGTGCGGGCCGCGATCTCGCCGAGGCGCGGCGGCCGGCGATCGTCGAATGCAAGGGCCACCGGGTCGCGATGCTGGCCTATTGCTCGGTACTGCACGAAGGGTACGCCGCCGGACCCGATACGCCGGGCGTGGCGCCGATGCGCGCCACGGCCCGTTTCGAGCCGGTCGATTATCAGCCCGGCGTGCCGCCCCGCGTTGT
>Ga0070739_10002905_pt1 | contig 22045 bp, 23 predicted proteins | sample Coa_R1_7_FD_66445 | JGI IMG/M metagenome (GOLD analysis project Ga0070739, IMG submission 66445) | Surface soil microbial communities from Centralia Pennsylvania, which are recovering from an underground coalmine fire - Coalmine... | ecosystem: Environmental > Terrestrial > Soil > Unclassified ... | reverse complement strand
GCGCGTCTACGCCGCCGCCACCCACGGCGTGTTCTCCGGCAACGCGTGGGAGAACCTGACCGCGGCCGGATTCGAGCAGATCGTCGTCACCGACACGCTGCCGCTGCCGCCCGGCGCTCCGGAGAACGTGCGGGTCCTGTCCTGCGCGGATCTCCTGACCAGCTCGATCCGCCAGATCTTCACCGACGGGTCGGTGAGCGACGTGTTCGGCGGCGAGAACCAGCTGTTCTGATCTTCACACGGCGACCGCCCGCGGTGGCACAATCACACCGGGAGCGCCGGTGCAGGAAAGACCCGGCGGCGGGCGAAAGGACACCCATGGGGACCACGATCACGATCAAGCTGGACGACGAGCACACGCGCCGCGTGGTCACCTTCGCGCTGTGGCGGATCGCCTCGTCCGACGTCGTCGGCGGCCACGAGCTGAGCGACGGCTTCTACAACCGGGCGTGGTGGGGCATCCATCCCGCCTACATGCCAGAGCAGAATCTCGGCGAGTCAGAGCACCGGATGGTCCGGTTGGCCCAGGTGCGGATGGCCGTGCGGGCGGTGGCCACCGCCGGTGACGGCGAGCGCCGCGAGCTGCCGATCTCCGCGCAGGAGCTCGACGGGGCGCTGAACGACCTGCTGATCGCGATGGATCAGAACAGCGAGCTGCTGTGGACGCTGAGCGACGCCGAGCGCGAGGACGTCGCCCGCTGCCAGGATGCAGCGCTCCGGCTGCTGCGGGTCGTCGCTCCCCGCTCCGAGATCACGGCCGGCGAGCCCGCGGGCGAGCCGGCCGCGGCCACGATCGCTCCCGAGCAGGCCTCCGGCGAGGCCATCCACCCGGACTACGCTTTCGGGCGTGTCTGACCGGAGTCGCCACTGAGCGCTCGCGCAGCCCAGCTGATGGAGCTGCTCGGCCTCAGCGAGGACGAGCTCTGTCAGGTTCTGGACGCCGATCCGCTGACGCTGCTGTCGGGCCAGCTCGAGCAGGCGCCCGAGCTGCGCATCCTCCTCGACCTGATCGCCGACGCCGGCGAGCGCATCGGCCCGCTTGCCCTGAGGCGGTGGGTCCGCACCGCCGGGCCCAGTGGCCGCCCGATCGACGCGCTGCTCGCGCGCGACTTCGCGCTCTTCGAGGACGCCCTCGGCGAGCTCCGGGAGCGAGGCTTCATCGTCAGGCGGTCCCAGTGACCGCGTGCTGCGACCGTCTACTCCTCTTCGGGCGGCTTCTCCGGCCAGGCCCCGATCAGTTGGTGGAACGCGCGCGCCGTCAGCTGGTCGATCGACGCCTCGATCGCGGCGAGCGTCGCCGCCTCGAGCGCGGCGGCTCCCGCCACCCGCGCGAGCGCCACGCGACCCGCCGTCGGCTTGGGTGGTCGATCGCTGTCGCCGACCTTGCCCCAGAGCGTCTCGAAGGCGCTCTTGCCGAGCTTCGAGCCGATCGAACGGGCGATGATCGCGAACGGCTTGTAGACGAACTTCATCTGCCCGCCAGCCTACCCGGAATGGGTTTGTGAAACCCGGGGACGGATAAACAAGGAAGCCCAGAAAGCCGATGCGTTAGAGCAGCGATGCTCGAGGAAGAGAACAGCACCGAGTCGGGCCGGCCCGAGGACGAAGCCGACGAACTGCTGCGGCGGGCGCTCCTCGACGCGGACTCGGCGGTGACCGTGTCGCTTCGGATCGACGGCCTACCGGTCAGCGACGCCGTCACGGTGATCTTCTACGCGCGCCGCGACCTCGGCACGCTCCAGACCTATCTGACCCCCGGCAGCCGCGGCGCCGGCTCGAGGCTCGCGCCCGACGAGCTCCTGCGGGTCCCGTGCGACCTCGACCTCGCCGACGCCGAGGACCGCGAGGAGGCGGAGCGGCTCTACCTCGAGCAGGCGCGCATGCTCCGCGACGCGGTGCTGAGCGCCGACATCGTCCTCGACGTGTGGCGCGAGCCGCTGGTCGAGCTCGCGGGCCACTGCGTCACCGTCGACCATTCGGTGGGGTTCCCCGCGCGCCTGCCGATGCCGAGGCTGCTGCCGACCGCGCTGATCGCGCCGGACGCGCAGCTGTTCGTGACCCCCGTGTGCAGCGCCCGGGCTCTGTCCGAGGGACGCCCGCCAATCGGCATCGCGTGCGCCCAGCAGGACCTCACCCGCGTCTATCAGCTCGCGGATGATCCCGAGCGCTGCGTCGAGGACTTCCTCGAGCATTCGGCCGCCCACGCACGGGACCTGGCCGACCGCATCGCGCACCAGGAGGCCTCGGTCGAGCGCTTCCTCGAGCTCAGCGAGTGAACGCTCGGCGAGTGGCGCGGGCGATACAGCGGCTCGCCCGGCCGCTCAGCGAGTGACGCGGGCGGGCTCGCGCTCGGGTTCGCGGGCCGGGCGGCGCTCGTGAGGCGGAAGCTTCTCGCTGATCCGGCCCGGCTCGCGCAGGCGAATCCGCGACTGCTCGGCGTCTGGGAGCGGCAGGCCGCCGCCGGGTCCGCTGCCCGAGTCGGGACGACCGGCGGGAAGGTTGCCCCAGCCGTCGTCAGAGCCGCCGCTCTCGCCGTCGGCGGGGGGCTCCGGGTCCTCGCGCAGAGCGGGGATCACGAGCAGCCCGACGCACACGAACCCGACTAGATGGATGCCGGTCAGCCAGAGCAGCAGCTGCGCCTCTCCCATCGCTAAAGCGTACCGCGCCAAACGCGCGTGCGGGAGGCAAAAAGCACGCTCTTCGCGGCCCGTCCCGATACGTGCCGCTACCATCGGCGGCCGATGGCCGACCGCACCGCCACAGCACTGAAGGTAGCCCGGCGCGAGCCCGCCGGCTCGCGCAGCGCGCGTCGCCTGCGGCGCGAGGGCGAGGTACCCGGCGTCGTGTACGGCGGCGGCGAGGATCCGGTCGCGTTCTCGGTCGGCGCTCGGGACCTGCGTCACGCCCTCGCCGACGCCGGCGCCGTGCTCGACCTCCAGCTCGACGGCGGCTCCGGAACGCCGGTCGTGCTCAAGGAGCTGGTCCGTCACCCCGTCAGCGGCGAGACGACCCACGTCGACCTGCTGCGCGTTCGCCTCGACCGGCCGATCCAGGCGCAGGTGCTGATCGAGCTGATCGGCACCGAGGATGCGGTCGGAGTGAAGGCGGGCGGCGTGCTCGAGCAGCCGCTCCGCGAGGTCACGGTCGAGGCGCTCCCGAACGACATCCCTCACTCGATCCAGCACGACATCTCCGAGATGGACGTGAACGACACGATCACGCTATCCGCGCTGAGCGCGCCGAGCGGCGTCACGATCGTCTCCGACCCGGAGTCGGTGCTGGCCACGATCACCCCGCCGCGGCTGCAGGTCGAGGCCGAGACCGAGATCGAGACCGAGACCGAGGTGGTCGGCGAAGGCGAGGCCGCGGCCGAAGGCGAGGGCGAGGCCGGCGAGGCCGCGCCCGCCGAGGCCGCCGAGTCCGAGTCCGAGCCCGCCGCCGAGTAGCGTCCGGGACCGTCCGTGCCGTTTCGCCGCGGCGCTCCCGTTGACTGGCTGATCGTCGGCCTGGGCAATCCCGGGCGCGAGTACGCCGGCACCCGCCACAACATCGGCTTCGAGGTGGCGAACCGGCTTGCCGCCCGCTGGGAGCTGCCGAAGCCGAAGAGCAAATACCGGGGACTGATCACCGATGGGCGAATCGGGGTGGGCGGGACGCGGGTGGCGATCCTCCTGCCGCAGACCTACATGAACGAGGCCGGGCGATCGGTGGGGCCGGCCCGTGGCGAGCTGCATGTGCCGCTCGAGCGCCTGCTCGTCATCCACGACGAGATCGACCTGCCGTTCGGGGACGTCCGCGCCCGGCTCGGCGGCGGGCTGGCCGGCCACAACGGCCTGAAGTCCCTGAAGGCGGCGCTCGGGAGCGGAGACTTCCACCGCATCCGGATCGGTGTGGGGCGCCCTCCGACCACCGACCCCGACCGGGTCGCCGCTTACGTGCTCAGCAAGTTCCGCGAGCCGAAGGCGGACGTCGAGCTGATCGTCGAGCAGGCGGCAGACGCCGCCGAGCAGCTGATCCTCGGCGCCTAAGCTCCACAGCAATGCTCGCCACGCTGCTCCGCCACGCCGACGACGACGCCCAGACCGCGGCGCTCGCCCGCGATGGCGGCCGCGCGTTCGTGTCGATGTCGCTGCGCCCCTACCTGCTGGCAGCGCTCATCGACCAGAAGCCGGACTGCCCGGCGATCGTGGTTGCAGGCGACGATCGAGCCGCCCGCGACCTCGCCGCCAGCATCCGCGCCTGGCTCGCGCCCCGCACGGTCCGCTACTACCCGAGCCGCGGCGTCACCTACGAATCCCATCTCTCGCCGCCGCCGCACCTGATCGGCCAGCGGATCGCCGCGCTCGACGCTCTCCTCGAGCCCGCTGCGGACGCGCAGCCCGTCGTCGTCGTCTCGGCGGTCGCGCTCAGCGAGAAGGTCCCCGACCCGTCGCTGCGCCCGCACGGCTTCACGTTGACCAAGGGCGACCTGCTCGACCTCGACGAGACCGCGACCGACCTCGTCGCAGCGGGCTACGAGCGCGTCGACCAGGTCGAGGATCGCGGCCAGTTCGCGATCCGCGGCGGGATCCTCGACCTCTTCCCCGCGACCGAGGACCGTGCGGTCCGCGTCGACCTGTTCGGCGATGAGATCGAGGGCTTGAGGTGGTTCTCCACCTTCACGCAGCGCTCGCTCGGCGAGGCCGAGCGGGTCGAGGTGGCGCCGGCCGCCGAGCTGGCAGCCGAGCACCGGGAGCTGGCCGAGATCGCGGCGCTCGAAGATCAAGAGGACCGCCCCGACATCGCCGAGCTGCTTCCCGTCGAGGACTTCAAGCCGTTCCTCGACCTCGTCCAGGTCGAGGCTCAAGTGCTGATCGCCGCCGAGGAGGAGGTCGCGCCCGCCCTGCGCGACCACTGGCAGGACGTGTGCGCGGCCTTCCACGACACCGAGGCCCACCATCTCTACGTCAAGCCCGAGGAGATCGAGACCGTCCTTGCCGAGCGCGCGCGGATCCGCCTTTCGAGCATCGATCAGGACCAGCCGCTGCAGTTCCGCGCCCAGGCGGCCGAGATCGGCGCGCGGGGGATCAGGGACGCGGAGCCCGAGCTCGAGAAGCTGACCCGGTCGGGCTACCGGACGATCGTCACGTTTGCCGCCAAGGGGGAGGGTGAGCGGGCGGCGTACAACCTCGGGCGGCTGAAGGTCGCGTGGCTGGACGGTGATGGCGCTGCTGGTGGTCCCGCTAGACCACCAGCAGCGAGCAACGGCTCTTCCGGCCTCACATTCGCCCAGGCGCGCCTGCGGGAGGGGTTCATCGCGCCGCAGTTCCACCTCGCGGTGATCCCCGAGCACCGGCTGTTCCGCCGCCGGCGCGCGGCCGAGCGGCCCGCGGACACGCGCCGGCGCGGCGTCCTGCGCTCGTTCGCCGACCTGCGCACGGGGGACATCGTCGTCCACGAGGACCACGGCATCGCGCGGTTCGGGGGCTTCGACACGAAGACCGTCGCCGGCGTCACGCGCGACTACCTGACGCTCGAGTACGCCGGAACCGACCGCGTGTTCATGCCCGTCGACCAGCTCGCGAAGATCAGCCGCTACGTCGGCGCGGGCGGCGCCCATCCGGCCCTGTCCAAGCTCGGCGGCACGCGCTGGGACCAGATCAAGGCGCGGGCGCGGCGCGCGGCCCAGGAGCTGGCCGGCGAGCTGCTCAACCTGTACGCCGAGCGCAAGCGCCGCGAGGGGTTCGCGTTCTCGCCCGACAGCGACTGGCAGCGGGAATTCGAGGACGCCTTCGCATGGACGGAGACACCCGACCAGCGCGACGCGATCGAGTTCGTCAAGGCCGACATGGAGGCGCCCCGGCCGATGGACAGGCTGATCTGCGGGGACGTCGGATACGGGAAGACCGAGGTCGCGCTGCGGGCCGCGTTCAAATCGGTGCAGGACGACAAGCAGGTGATGATGCTCGTGCCGACCACGATCCTGGCCCAGCAGCACTACGGCACGTTCACCGAGCGGCTGAAGGACTACCCGGTGCGGATCGCGCACGTGTCGCGCTTCCGCCCCGCGGCCGAGCAGAAGGCGGCCGTGGCGGCATTCGGCCGCGGCGAAGTCGACATCCTGATCGGCACGCATCGCCTCCTCAGCCGCGATGTGCGCGCCCGTGACCTCGGCCTGCTGATCGTCGACGAGGAGCAGCGCTTCGGCGTCAAGCAGAAGGAGCTGCTTCGCCAGATGAAGCTCCGGGTCGACGTGATGAGCATGAGCGCCACGCCGATCCCGCGCACGCTCCAGATGTCACTGGCCGGGCTGCGCGACATCAGCGTGATCGAGACGCCGCCCGAAGGCCGCCGGCCGGTCAAGACCTACGTCGGCGAGTACGACGAGGAGCTCGTCAAGCAGGCGCTGCTGCGGGAGAAGGCGCGCGACGGCCAGGCCTTCTTCCTGCACAACCGGGTCGAGTCGATCGACGAGACCGCCGAGCGGCTGCGCGGGCTGTGCCCGGAGATGCGCTTCGAGGTCGCGCACGGCCAGATGGAGGAGAAGGAGCTCGAGAGGCGGATGCTCACGTTCCTCCGTGGCGATGCCGACGTGCTCGTCTGCACGAGCATCATCGAGTCCGGGATCGACATCCCGCAGGCCAACACGCTGATCGTCGAGCGCGCCGACACGTTCGGGCTGGCCCAGCTCTACCAGATCCGGGGCCGGGTGGGCCGCTCGCGCGAGCGCGCCTACGCGTACCTCCTGTATCCGAGCGCGGCCGCGCTGACCGGCGAGGCGGCCCAGCGACTCAGCGCCCTGTCCGACTACACCGAGCTCGGCGCCGGCTTCAAGATCGCGATGCGCGACCTCGAGATCCGGGGGGCCGGCAACCTGCTCGGCGACGAGCAGTCCGGGCACGTGGCGGCGCTCGGGTTCGAGCTCTACATGCAGATGCTCGACGAGGCCGTCCAGGCGATGGCCGCCGACGGCGACGGCGCCGCGGCCGACGAGGACTGGGAGCCGGTGCGCCTCGACATCAGCGTCGACGCCTACGTGCCGGCTGACTACATCCCCTACGAGCAGGCGAAGGTCGACGTGCACCGCCGGATCGCCGCGGCGCGGGAGGTGGCGGACCTCGCTGTGCTGCGCGAGGAGCTCGAGGACCGCTTCGGCGAGCTCCCCGAGCCGCTTCAGAACCTGATCTCGCTCCAGACCGCCCGGATCAAGCTCGGCCAGGCCGGGGCGCGCAACGTCACCTTCCGGGGCGGCCGGCTCGCAGTCACCCCGGTCGAGCTCGACAGCGCGCGCGCCAAGAAGATCCGCGCCGAGATCCCCGAGGCGCTGTACGAGTCGGGCAAGTCGCAGTTCTCGGTGCGGGTCCCCGACGACCCGGCCCGGCAGTTCCCCGCCGTCGTGCGCGCGGCCGACGTGCTGCTCGCGGTCACGCGCGAGGCGGCGTGAGGCGGCTCCGCGCGCAGCGGCGCGCCGCCTTCTTCTGCATGTACGAGGCGGGCCACTTCCAGCGCTGCCGACCGGTGCTGAGATCGCTCGTCTCAAACGGAGTCGAGGCGGTGATGTTCACGGACCGGCGCCATGCCGATGCGGTGAGGGCCGACGGAGCCGAGTTCCGAGATCTGTTCGAGTCGGGCCTCCTGGAGGAGATCGAGGACGACTCCTATCCGCCCCCCTCCAACTACGTGACCTGGACCGCCCGCCACGCCGACGCCGTCATCGACGCCGTGCGCCGGGTGGGGGCAGATGTCGTGATCGCCGATTCGTTCGCCGTCATCGCTCGGGTGGTCGCCGAAGCCCTGGGCCTGCCCTATGTCAGCGTCCGGGCTGGGCACAACGTCCTGCCCGAGACGATGCTCTCAGAGCTCGAGGACAACCCGCGCGTGCGGATCTCCGACCAGTGTCGTCTGGCCGCCCGGAGGCTTCGAGACGAGTACGGCCTGAGCGATGCCTCCCCGTTCGCTTTCCTCTCGCCCCCGAGTCGGGACTTGAACATCTATTGCGAACCCCGCCAGTTCCTGACCGAGGCCGAGCGCGCTGCGTTCGAGCCGGTGGCGTTCTTCGGCTGCCTCAGCCCTCCGGCCGCGCAGGTCCCGAGCTTCGAATCGCCATTTCCGGAGACCGCTCGCCTGCGGGTGTACCTGTCCTTCGGCTCCTACCACGGACGGTTCTTCCCGGAGGTCGTCGCGAGTGCGATGCGTTCAGTTGCCGGCGCGATCGCGGTATCCCCGGGATCGGCCGGCCTGTTCAGCTTCGGCGGTATCACCCCCGACCCGTCGCTGATCGCGGACTTGAGCCGTCAGGGGGTCCAGCTCGCGCGCACCGTGAACCAGTGGCAGGTGTTGACAACGGCTGACGCGTTCGTCACCCACCATGGGATGAACTCCACGCACGAAGCCGTCTTCCGCGAGGTTCCGATGCTGTCCTACCCGCTGCTGTGGGACCAGCCCGGGCTGGCTCGCCGGTGCCAGGAACTCGACCTGGCGATTGGGCTGGTCGATGAGCCGCAGGGGAGCCTTGACGTCGAGAGCGTCAGAACCGGCTTGGAGCGCGTGCGGTCCGAGCGCGAGCGGCTGGCAGCGGGCCTGGCAGCGGCGCACGGCTGGGAGGAGGAAGTCATCGCTGGGCGCGCGGGCGTGATCGACAGAGTCGCGGAACTGGCCCGTGCCTAGCCGGGGCGCGCGGGTCGCGTTCTTCAGCATGGCGGCGCTCAGCCACTTCCGGCGCTGCCGCGCCCTGCTCGAAGCGATGACCGCGTCCGGGTTCGAGGTGACCGCCTTCACCGGGCGGCAGTTCGAGGCCGAGGCGGTTGCGGCCGGCGCCGCATTCGTCGACATGTTCGAGAACCGGCCGCTGGCCGCCGCGGACGACGTGTCGGTTCCGCTGCCGTGCCGTTACGTCACGTGGGCCGGGCGGTTTGCGGCTGAAGTGATAGAGCAGGCTCGCCGGTTCGATCCCGATCTGATCGTGCTCGACTCCTTCGCGGTGATCGGCAGGGTCGTGGCCAGGGCGCTCGGTGTGCCACACGTGAACGTCTGCGCGGGGCACAACATCAGCCACGCCAAGTGGATTCCGATCATGCAGGACTGGCCGGCGGTGGCCGTCTCTGCGGAGTGCGAGCGCCAAGCGCGGTGCCTGCGCGACGAGTATGGGCTCGAGGACGCCTCTCCGCTGTGCTGGATCGCGCCGCCGAGCCCGTACCTGAACGTCTACTGCGAGCCACCGGAGTTCCTGACCGAGGAGGAGCGCGGGGATTTCGAGCCGCTCGCCTTCTTCGGCTCGATCTCGCAACGCCCGCTCCCGCCGGGGCCGGACCAGTTCTCGCCGTCGGCCGAGCTGAAGGTCTACGTGTCGCTCGGGACCTTTTCGTGGGTCGAGTGGCCGAGGGAGTCGCACGCGGCGGCCCGCGCGATCGTGGCTCAGCTGAGCGAGCTGCCGGGGGTCGAGACGCTGTTCGGAACGGGGGTGGCGCCCAGGGAGATGCTCGACGAGCTCGCGGCGGACACGGTGCGGGTGACTCGCTTCGCCGACCAGCGGAGCGCGCTGTCGCAGGCCGACGTGTTCATCACCCACCACGGGCTGAACTCCACACACGAGGCGATCTTCCACGGCGTGCCGATGCTCTCCTATCCGTTCCTGTGGGATCAGCCGGAGCTGGCCGCGCGCTGTCAGGAGTTCGGCCTGGCGGTGGCGCTCGTCGACGCGCCGCTGGCGCCGCTCGGAGCGGGCGCGGTCGCGGCTGCGCTCGACGAGGTGCGCCGCCGGCGGGCGGAGATCGGCGCCGCGCTCCGAGTGGCGCGGGGCTGGGAGGAAGCGGTGATCGCCGGCCGGCCGGGCGTGATCGCACGAATCGGCCAGCTCACCGAGAATTGACGATCGTTCGATGATCCGGTCCGGCAACTGTCCGAGAGTGGTGTTCTACGCGCCACCGACCTCCACCCACTTTCGTCGCTGCCGCGAGGTGGTCGTGTCGATGGTGCGCGGCGGCCTCGACGTGGTCGTGCTGGGCGACCCGTCGGCCCGCGAACGGGTCGAGTCAGCCGGCGCCCGGTTCCTCGACATGTTCGAAGGACGCCCGCTCGCACCGATCGACCGAACGAGCTTCCCCAACCCGGTGCGGTGGGTCACCTACACGGCGCGATACGCCGACGAGCTGATCGAGCAGCTGCGCTCGCTGGATGCGCAGGTCGTGGCGCTCGACGGGCACGCGATGATGGGACGGCTGGCAGCCCAGGCGCTCGGGCTGCCGCACGTGATCGTCTGCGCGGGGCACAACATCCACCCAGACGATGTGGTTCCGATGCTCGCCGCCGAGCCGCGCGTGCGAGCCTCCGACGAGTGCTGGCAGGCGGCCGAGCGCCTGCGCGAGGAGTACGGCCTCGCCGATGCGTCGCCGTTCTGCTGGGTGCCTCCGCCGAGCCCCTACCTGAACATCGTCTCCGAGCCACGGCAGTTCTTCTCGGCCGCCGAACGCGAGCGGTTCGAACCCGTCTCGTTCTTCGGATCGCTCTCCGAGGAGGACATCGCGCCGCCGGCCACGCAATCAGGTGAGGCCACGTACTTCCCGCCCGATGCGCGCCTGCGTGTCTATGTCTCGCTGGGGATGTCCGGATGGAACGCGGCCCGCGCGCTGATGGGGGAGGGGCCGATTCGCGCGCTGCACGCGATCGCCGAGGGGATTGCCGCGCTACCGGGGGCTCACGGTCTCCTCGCCCTGGGCGGCGGGACGATCGACGACGAGCTGCGCCGGGAGCTCGAGGGACCAAGGTTCCGAGTCGAGACCCGGGTCGAGCAGCTTCAGGTGCTCGCCGAGACCGATGCCTTCGTCACCCACCACGGCATCCACTCGACGCACGAGGCGGTCGCGCGGCGTGTGCCGATGCTGTCCTACCCGCTGTGGTGGGACCAGCCCGGCCTGGCCCAGCGCTGCCAGGAGCTCGGTCTGGCGCTCCCGCTCGTCGAGGAGCCGCTCGGGTTGGTCGACCCGGACCGGGTGCAGCAGGCGCTGCTGCAGGTGGAGGCGGAGCGCGAAAGGCTCGCCGGCGGGCTGTCCGTCGCGCGGGAGTGGGAGGAGCGGGTGATCGCCGAACGGCCGCAGACGGTCGAGCTGATCGCAGAGCTCGCGGGCGTGGAGTCAGCCCGCTGAATCGAGCGCATCGCGAAGCCGGGCGAGCGAGGCCTCCGGCCGCCCCCCGTACCTGACGCGCACTGCGACGCTCACCAGCGCGCCGACCGCCCGCCAGGCCCGCAGCGCCTCGCGGCCCACCGTCCGTCCGGCCGAGCTCTCATACCGCTCGAGGAAGCGGCGCTCGGCGGGCGCGGGCAGACGCCAACGCGCCCAGGTGCGGCCGAGGTCGGCATCGAGGAACCCCCAGCGCAGGTGCTCGTTGTCGATGCTGACCAAGCGACCCTCAGCGTCGAGGACCATGTTGGACGCCGCGAAGTCGGCGTGAACCAGGCCCCAGGCAGCGCGCTCGGGAAGCCCGGAGCGGAGCGCGGCGTCCAACTCCTCGCTGGTCGCCCGGTCGATTGCGCGGGCTGAGCGCAACCGCGCGGCCAGGCCGCTGATCTCGACACGAACCGGGCCGACTGAACGGTTCTGGGGTAGGCGCCATCGAGGCGACCCCGGGTAGGAGTGCACCTTCGCGAGCAGATCGGCAGCCTCCTCGATCAGCACCTCGCTGAGTGGCAGCGAGTCGAGCGTCACGCCCTCGATCCAGCGCTCGAACGTCACGCTCCCGTGGCGCGCGAGCGGCTCGGGGATGCCCGGCTCGGCAAGTCGCGCGGCGAGCCGCTGCGCCCGCGCGGCGCTGGCCGGGCTGACCGCCCGGCGCGCCTTGAGCAGTTGCCCGTCAGCCGTGCGCAGCCGGAACGTGCGGATCGCGCCGGAGAACGGATCCGTGCCTTCGACGGGCTCGACCGCCACGAGCTCGTAGCCGAGCGAGCCGGTGGCGCGCGCCAGCCACGCGGGCAGCTCGCTCACCGGTCGCGCACGAGCGGGCGGCTCGCTCACCGGTCGGGCACGAGCGGGCTGCTCGCTCACCGGTCGCGCACGAGCGGGCTGCTCGCTCACCGGTCGGGCACGAGCGAGCGGATCAGCCTTCTCGGTGCTGCGGGAGAACGCGTGAAGTCCGGCCCCACCCTGAGCCGTACGACGCGCACTCCGTCGAGCTCGACCGGGGCGACCCGGTTCGGTGCATCTGGCTCTGGACCAGGCGAGCCCGGGATCGGCCCGCCGTTCAGGACCCAGTCGAACACGGTGCGATCGGACGGCCGGCTCGGCCAGCCGAAGCTGAAGGCGTCGGCGGCCCGGGCCGCCTCCTCGCGCCCGCGCGGCTCGACGTCGAACTCGCCTGCGGCCGGGTCGAGCTCGATCAGCGCCAGGCACTCGAGCGGGGCCCGTCGGCTGGCCGAGGCCCCGAGCTCGTGGAGGAGCTGCGGAGGGGACAGCGGTACCTGACGTGGCTCGCGAATGAACCCGTGGACGGCCCCGGCTGCCAGGTACTCGTCCAGCGTCAGTCGCACGGGACGCTCGACATCCGGGATCGTCCTGAACTGGGCGGGCAGTCGCTCGATCGTCCCCGCGCGGAGCACGACGAGGGTCGGCACCCCCGTGATCAGCAGCCGCCCCTCGTCCCTGCTCGCGAGGACGCGATCGTTGGCGATCAGCGACGCGATGCCGCAGGCGACGATCCAGGCCGCCGTGGTCGTCTTCCCGGCTTCCTTTGGACCAGCAAACGCGACTCCGTGTCCCCGCACGTCCACGGCCGACGCGTGGAGCTGCATCGCTCCGCGCGCGAGCGCCTGGGTCAGCGCCAGCTCTCGGACGACGCGCAGGACAACGCTTCTGAGGATGCCGTGCCCCTCCAGCTCCCAGATCCTCACCCGGCCCGGTTCGAGCGCGAGCCTGATCCCCCAGTCGGGATCCTCCAGGACGATGCGCCCGCGCTCTACCTGGGCGGCCATCTGGACCAGCTGGCTCTCGAGCGCAAAGCACGGCAGCAGGCGGTCAGCCCTCACCCCGGCCTTCACGGGCTCGGAGCCGACTTCGACCACCACCCCGTCCTCGCCGCCAGCAGTCACGGAGAAGCTCGGCGCGAGCGCCTCGGCGAGCCATTCGAGCAGCCGCTCGTCGTCGCTGCGCACCGCCACGCGAGCATCGCCGAGTTCGAGCGACAGGGCTCGGCCGCGCCCCACCGCGGTCCTCGCCGGTGCGAGTTCTGTCCTCTCGAAGATACGTCCGATTATGGCGGCCTCTAGGATCGCTGCGGTGGTCGGCTCGGTGGCGAACCTGGGGCCGAAGGACATCGCCGGATACGTTGCCGTTGCGCGGTGCGCCGCCGTTCGCGACGGCAAGGGCCTGCGCGCCGCGCTCGACTCCCTGGCCGATCCGCTCGAGGTGATCGCTCGCGAGCTGGTGCGCCACCAGCTTCTCCCGACCGCACTGGCGACGCTGCGCGACGCCGAAGATCAGCTGTGGGTCCCGCGCTTGGAGGGGGTGGTGCAAGGGCTCGAACCCCGCCACCGCAACTGGTCGCAGGCCGTGCTGGCCGGCTTCGCGGAGGTGTCGGGCGCGCTCCGTTCAGCGGGTGTGGAAGCGCTCGTCCTCAAGGGCCCGATCCTCGCCGTGCGGCTCTACGGTGGCCTCGAGCGCCGACCACAGGCTGATCTCGACATCCTCGTGATGCGAGCGCGGCGCCGGGACGCCGAGCGTGCGCTGCGCGCGATCGGCTACGAGCGCGCGCGCCGCGACCAGCATGCCTTCGTGCTGCGCCGGGGCGACGCGCGGGTCGATCTGCACTGGGCGATCCGCTCGGCGCCCGCCTACCGGTTCGACGAGCCCTCCATCTGGCGGGACTGTCCGGCCGCCGAAGTGATGGGGGTGCCGGTCCGGACGCTCTCCGACGAGTACCTGCTCGCCCTGCTGAGCGTCGGGCTGGCTGAGGACGCCGGGATCGGAATGGTCAAGCTCAAACAGCTCATCGATCTCTGGCTCCTTGCGCGCGAGCTCGACGACAGGTTGGCCTGGGACGCCTGGTTCGAGCGGCGCCAGCCCGAACGGATCGACGAAGTCGCGGCCGCCGGGCTGTGGCTGATGCTGGCCGCGACGCGGGGCGCGACCGAGATGCCGCACCTCGCGGCGGCACTGGGGGCCCGCACGAGGCGCGATGGGCGCGACGCGGCGCCCCAGCGCGCCCTCGATCTGCTCGCCGCCCCGCGCCACGATCCGGCCAGCCGTCGCTGGTTCGCGGACGCCTATCCGGGGTCGCTGGCCGTGCTGCGCCTGCACTCGCTGGCCGCCGGGCTGCCGCACAGCCTGCTCGAGGCTCGTCTGCTCCGGGGGCTCAGAAGATCGGCCGTGCCGGCCCGAGCCGGGCGCTGACACGCACCAAACGGCTTGCCGCTACCATCGGCCGCCGATGCGGATCTCCAGGACCCTCGCGGCGCTTGGCGCCTTTTTTGTGCTCGCGGTCGCCCTCGCCGGCTGTGGCAGCGGCATCCCCGGCGACTCGGTGGCCTCCGTGGCGGGCAACCCGATCACCACCCAGGCCTTCAACCACTGGATGTACATCGCGGCCAAGGGCAACGCCTCCCAGAGCCCCGGTGCTCCCGTGATCGTCCCGACCGATCCCCCGGGCTTCAGCGGCTGCATCAAGCAGGTGCGCGCCCAGATCCCGTCGCTCGCGAAGACCCCCAACAAGGTGATCAAGAGCGACTGCGCCCAGCTCTTCCAGTCGCTTTCGGGCCAGGTGCTCGACTTCCTGATCAAGTCCTACTGGTATCAGGCCGAGGCCTACCGGCTCCACATCAACCTCACCAAGGCGCAGGTGCAGGCCGCGTTCGACAAGGACCGCAAGGCCCAGTTCCCGACCCAGGCCTCCTTCCAGACGTTCCTGACGAGCACCGGGCAGACGCTGCAGGACATCTACTTCCGCGTTCGCGTCAACGAGCTGTTCAAGAAGCTGCTCGCGCGCAACTCCAAGAAGGTCACGCCGGCGGCGATCAGCGCCTACTTCAACTCGCACCAGAGCCAGTTCGGCACCCCGCCGACCCGCAACCTGCGGATCGTCCGCACCAACTCCCAGGCCCAGGCTCAGGCCGCCAAGTCGGCGCTCGACTCCGGGCAGAGCTGGCAGACGGTGGCCAAGCGCTACTCGGTGGACACCGCCACCAAGAACAGCGGCGGCCTCCTCACCGGCGTCACCCAGGGCGAGGAGGAGAAGGCGCTCAACGACGCCGCCTTCGCCGCGCCGCTGAACAAGATCGAGGGGCCGGTGCACGGGACGTTCGGCTGGTACGTGCTCGAGGTGACGAAGATCACCAAGGGAACGACGCCCTCGCTGGCCAAGGAGACGCCGCTGATTCGTCAGCTTCTGACGAGCCAGTATCAGTCGCAGGCGCAGACCGCCACCGACAAGAAGGCCAAGAAGCTCTACGGCAGCCAGACGCTGTGCCGTTCGGCGTACCAGATGGCCGACTGCGCCGGTTACAAGCCGCCCAAGACGACGAGCACGCCGACGCCGACGCCGACCACCTCGACCGGCACCGCCAGCTCGACCGGGACGGCGTCCACCCCGACGACCACCACGTCGGGCGGCGGGTCCAAGAAGAAGAAGTGACCCGCCGGGGGTCAGCCGTGACGCCCACGGCGTGAGCTTAGGCCGTCCTGCGATCGGCGAGGCGCTCGAGCGCCTGGATCAGATCACCCGGCGCCTGCGCCGCGAATGTCCGTGGGACCGCGAGCAGGACGAGCGCACGATCGTCCCCCACACGCTGGAGGAGGCCTACGAGCTGGCCGACGCCGCCCATCGGCGCGACGACGCCAAGCTGCTCGACGAGCTCGGCGACGTCCTCTTCCAGGTCCACTTCCTCTCGCTGCTCCTCGAGGAGCGCGCCGCCGGCGACCTCGCGCAGGTCGCCGAGCACTGCACGCAGAAGCTGATCCGCCGCCACCCGCACCTGTTCGGCGACACCCAGGCCGAGACCGCGGCCGAGGTCCTCGCCAACTGGGACCGGATCAAGGACACCGAGACGGGCCGCGAGCCGGGCGTGTTCGGCGAGGTCCCCGAGAACCTCCCGGCGCTCCTCTACGCGCGCAAGGTGCAGCGCCGCGCCGCCTCGACCGGCTTCGACTTCCCGGGCGTCGAGCAGCCACTTCGGTCGGTCGCCGACGAGCTCGACGAGCTGCGGGCCGCCGGCTCCACCGAGGAGCGCTTCGCCGAGCTCGGCGACGTGCTGTTCGCTGCCGTCAACGTGGCGCGCAAGCTGAAGCTCGATCCCGAGCTGGCGCTGCGTGCCGCCGCCGATCGCTTCCGCGCCCGCGTGCAGGCCGGGGTCGATCTCGCCGCATCGGAGGCGCGGAACTGGAACGATCTGGCCGCCGACGACCAGCTCGCCTTCTACATGCGAGCGCGCCTGAACGAAGCCGACTCCCAGGAGAGCCAGCCACCGCCATGAGCCAGATCGAGCACGTCCACGCCCGCCAGATCCTCGACAGCCGCGGCAATCCGACGATCGAGGTCGAGCTGAGCGTCCGCTCCGGCGCCTGGGGCCGGGCCGCCGTCCCCTCCGGCGCCTCGACCGGGGAGTTCGAAGCGGCCGAGCTGCGCGACGGCGGCAAGGACTGGATGGGCAAGGGGGTCGCGAAGGCGGTCGAGAACGTCAACGGGGAGATCGCCACCGCCGTCCACGGCATGGACGCGGCCGGGCAGGCGGCGCTCGACCGCACGCTGATCACGCTCGACGGCACCCCCAGCAAGGCACGCCTTGGCGCCAACGCGATCCTCGCCGTGTCGCTCGCCGCCGCGCATGCCGCGGCCGCCGAGGAGCGCCTGCCCCTGTGGCGCTACCTGGGTGGCGAGACCGCCCACGTCCTGCCCGTCCCGATGATGAACGTGCTGAACGGTGGCGCCCATGCCGACAATCGCGTCGACTTCCAGGAGTTCATGGTCGTCCCGGTGGGGGCGGCCTCGTTTGGCGAGGGCCTGAGGATGGGCGTCGAGGTCTTCCACAACCTGAAGGCGACGCTCAAGGAGCGCGGGCTGAGCACGACGGTCGGTGACGAAGGCGGCTTCGCCCCGGACCTCCAGTCCAACGAGGCCGCGCTCGAGCTGCTGATCGCCGGGATCCGCGCCGCCGGCTACGAGCCGGGCGAGCAGGTGGCGATCGCGATGGACCCCGCCACCTCCGAGCTCTACGAGAACGGCGCCTACGCGCTCGCCTCCGAGAACCGCCGCCTGAGCGCCACCGAGCTGGCGGCCTACTGGGAGGAGCTGGCCGGCCGCTACCCGATCGTCTCCCTCGAGGACGGGATGGCCGAGGAGGACTGGACCGGCTGGAGCGCGCTGACCGACCGCCTCGGCGATCGCGTGCAGCTCGTCGGCGACGACCTGTTCGTCACGAACACCGACCGGCTGAAGCGCGGGATCGAGTCCGGGGTGGCCAACTCGATCCTCATCAAGGTCAACCAGATCGGCACCCTCACGGAGACGCTTGCGGCGATCCGGATGGCTCGCGAGGCCGGCTACACCGCGGTCATGTCCCATCGCTCGGGCGAGACCGAGGACGTCACGATCGCCGATCTCGCCGTGGCGACGAGCTGCGGGCAGATCAAGACCGGGGCGCCCTCGCGCACCGACCGCGTGGCCAAGTACAACCAGCTGCTGCGGATCGAGGAGGTGCTCGGCCCGGAGGCCGAGTACCCCGGGCGCCGCGCGTTCCGTCAGTAGCTGCTGCCAGCCTTTGCGGCGGGAAACGCACCGTCGCTTGCAGCAGGAAGGAGCCCCGGCGCGTCGAACGAAGGCCGCAAGGCGATGCCGCCCGCCCGCTCCGCCACCTCTGCCGCCCGCGCGACCCGCAGCGCGCGACCGCGATCCCGCGCGCGCCCGCGCACCGTCACCTCCCGGCTCCCGATCTCCGCCGTCAAGTGGGATCGCCTGTTCCGAACCGTGATGCTCGTCGTGCTCGTGCTCGTCGGCTACATCGGCGTCAAGGGGATGCTGACCCTGCTCTCCACCCGCGCCGAGGCCGAGCAGCAGCAACAGCAGGTGCGCGTGCTGGCACGCCAGAACCACCGCCTCGAGCAGGAGCAGCGCTCGCTCAGCCAGCCCGAGACGATCATCCGCGACGCTCGCGCCCTCGGGATGGTCAGGGCGGGCGAGCGCTCCTACGCGGTCACCGGCCTGCCCAGCCAGTAGCGGGTCGCCTCACTCCGAGTCGTTTCGTGCTCTCCAGCAGCACGAATCGACTCTGAGTCGCCCGCGTCCCGCTCCCACCCCGCCCTGGGTAGCCTCGGCTCAACGCGTGGTCGGCTTCGAGGAACTCAACGGGCTCTGGCAGGAGGGCCAGCGGCGCCTGCGCGATGCCGATCCCGCTGACCGGGCTGCGCTCGATCGAGTGATCGACGCGCTCGTATTCGAGCTGCGTCGCCGGCTCGGCGGCTCGTTCACGACCGACGAGCTGGCCCGGCTGTACGTCGAGCAGGGCACCGACTGGTGCTTCGACATCGCCGTGCGGGTGGCGCCGGGCCACCCCGCCGCCTGGGACCTGGCGACGGTCTCGGGCGCCGCGTTCGCGCGGTACGTGCGCGCCGCCACCGACTATGGAGGGGGCCGCCGGCGACTCGAGGAGGAGTGAGCCCGCTCAGAAATCGGCGTCCTGACGCCGATTTCCGATCATTCCTCGCCGTCCTCCTCCCCGGCGCGGCGGATCACGATCTGGTCCTCCTCGATCGTCACCTCGACCGGACGGTGCCCGGCCCAGTACTCGGCGTACACCGGGTCGTCCTCCACGGCCGGGTCGAGCCACAGCCCGTATCCCTCCTCGCCATGGTCGAAGGTCGCCTCGAGCGGCCCGGCGGCCTTGCCTCGCCCGCGACCGCGGCGACGGGCGCCGCTCGTGCCGGCCGTGCTGCGCGTCGTCCGGCGCGTGGCGCGCCTGCGCTTCGGCTTCTCCTCCTCGTCAGCCGACTGCGCGGCCTTCGCCTCGGCTTCCTCGGCCGCCTTCGCCGCCGCCTCCGCTTCCGCGGCCGCCGCGGCGTCCAGCTCGGCCGCGATCAGCGCGTCATCCTCGGCGCGCAGGTCGATCTCGTCGTCGTAGTCGGCCGCTGTGACCGGCGACTGCGCGTCGGCGCCCGGCTCCAGCCCCTGCTCGCGCTTGAAGGCCTGAATCTGCTGCACGGTCACCTCGAGCTGGTGGGCGATCCACGCATCGGTCCGTCCCTGGCGAACCCAACCGCGAATCCGGTTCAGCTCGGGTCGTAGCGATCTCCTTGGCATGGAGCCGCAGACTAGTTGATCTCCGCGCGACCGCGTCGGGCCGGCATCGACGGCTGATCGCTCGCGTGGGTTGTCAGAACGACTACCGGGCCGGTATGCTGGCCGCTTGGGCGGGTGGGCACCCGCGGAACCCCCAATTTTGTCGAGCAGGGAGGCAGTACGCAATGTTGGTCCTAACCCGGAAGTCGAATCAGAGCATCATGATCGGCGACGACATCGAGGTGTCCGTGCTGGCGATCATGGGCGAGAAGGTCCGCATCGGGATTCAGGCTCCGCGTGACATCCCCGTGTTCCGCAAGGAGGTCTACCTCGAGATCCAGGACGAGCGCCTCACCGATGCCGGCGGCGCTCGCGAAGAGGTGGACGAGGCTTTGCGGGGGCTCGGCGAGCCGCGCTAGGCGCTAGGTCAGCAGCAGGTAGAGGGTCTCGAACATCACCGCGGTGACGATCAGCGCGGTGGCGATCAGGGACAGCGCGAGGAGATAGAAGCGGATCGAGCTCCGCTTCTTCTCTCGTTCGACGGTCCGCTTCCGGGAGCGCACGTGCACGTGGCGCAGCAGCCGCTCGCTCTGGCGCTCCTCGAGCTGGGTCTCGTAGATGAACGCCTGCTCGATCTGCGCGAGGCTCTGACGCATCTTCAGGGCCATGCGCGCAGGCTACCAGCGGGTGTTATGACTCGCCGGGCGGGGGGCGGGCAATGCCCCCCGCCCGGGCCTCCGGCGGCCGGCCTCAGCCGACCCGCTGGCCCTCGTAGACGCTGACGAAGTGCAGGTAGTTCTCGGCGATCTGGGAGACCGCCGCGCTGCGCTCGAGCGATGAGTCGAGGTAGCCCTTGAGCGCGTCCCACCAGATCGAGCGGCCGATCGCAAAGCCGATGAAGCCCTCGACGGGGGAGGCGGCCTCGAGCCACTGCTCGACCTTCTCGGTCGAGGCCCCGCGCCCGAGCAGCACGCACCTGACGCCGCCGCGGCCCTCGCCCGAGCGGGCCTGCTCGGCGAGCATCTGCGCGTCGGAGCGCTCGTCGACGCCCTCGATCTTCCACACGTCGACCTCGATCCCGTGGTTCTGGATGTCCTCGATCGTGCGGCGCATCAGCTCGGGCCGAAGCTCGGCGTCGTAGCGGTCGGAATCGCCGCCGACCGACTCGAGCTGCGCGTCGGTGCCCGGCACGAGCAGCTCGAAGAGGAACTTGCGCCCGTTGTCGTGCAGCCAGTCCGACAGCCGCTTGAGGCGGTCGAGCTGGCGGCGGTTCATCTCGGCGTCCGGATCGTCGGGGTTGTAGCGCACGAGCACCTTCGAGAAGTCCGGGTCGAAGCGCTCGATGTGGGCGGCGAAATCCTCCCCGTACTCGAAGTCGAACTCGTTCTGGCCCGACTTCTCGACCGGCATCGCCAGCTTCAGGCCACGCTCCCTGGCTCGCTGCGGGATGTCCGAGCCGAACTGCTCGTCGACGAGCACGCCGGTGGCGCCGGCCTCGGCGCCGCGCTGCACCGCCTCGAGCATGCCCTCGAAGATCACCCGCTTGGCGTCGGAGATCGTCTCGGTCTGCTCCGCGTTCACGTCGCCCTCGATCCCGAACATCTTCTTCTGGAACGACCCGCGGTGATCGAACGCGAGTATGTACAGCTTGCCGTCGTAACCCAGAGCCATCGAGCCCATCCTTTTGCCTTTTGAAATTGGTGTGAATCGAATTTAAGCGCCTCCGGAGCCTTTAGGCTGCCCCGTCATGGAGCACCGCTTCACGGGGCCCCCGTTCACGATCGGCATCGAGGAGGAGCTGATGATCCTCGACGCCGACAGCCTCGAGCTCGTCAACGCGATCGAGTCGATGCTCGAGTCCGCTTCGGTGGGGGAGATCAAGCCCGAGCTGATGGAGTCGGTGCTCGAGGTCTCTACCGATCCGTGCGCGAACACCGCCGAAGCGGGATCCCAGCTGCGGGCGCTCCGCCACCAGGTCACCCAGACCGCGCAGGACAAGGGCCTCGCGATCGGCTCGGCGGGGACGCACCCGTTCGCGATGTGGGAGGACCAGCGGATCGTCGCGAGGCCGCGCTACCGCGATCTGATCTCCGCCCTGCGCTTCGTCGCCCGCCAGGAGCTGATCTTCGGGATGCACGTGCACGTCGGCGTCGATGACCCCGACAAGGCGATCCACATCACCAACGGGATGCGCGTGCACATGCCGGCGCTGCTCGCCCTGTCTGCGAACTCGCCCTTCTGGCGGGCCGACGCGACCGGCCTGGCGTCGACCCGGACCCCGATCTTCCGTGCCTTCCCGCGCGTCGGGATCCCGCCCACCTACAAGGACTGGGAGGACTACGAGCGGCGGATCGAGTTCATGGTCAGGGCGGGGGTGATCGAGAACTACACCTACCTGTGGCACGACGTCCGCCCCCACCCGGACCTCGGGACGGTCGAGATCCGGGTGATGGACTCCCAGACCCACGTCGAGCACACGCTCGGGCTCGCGGCGCTCGTCCAGGGTCTCGTACACGAGCTCTCAGACCACTTCGAGGCCGGCAGATCGCTGTCCAAGTACCCGTTCGAGATGCTCGACGAGAACAAGTGGCTCGCCGCGCGCCACGGCCTCGAAGGCGAGATCGTCGACCTGCCCTCCTCGGACCGCTGCACGACCCGGTCGCTGGCGCGCCGCCTGCTCGACCGGACCCGCGAGCGCTGCGAGCAGCTCGGCTCGGCCGGCGACCTCGATGCCGTCGAGGACCTGCTCGCCCGCGGCAACGGCGCCTCCCGGCAGGTGGTGGTCTACGAGGCCAACCACGACCTGCGCGAGGTG
>Ga0070739_10002904_pt1 | contig 22046 bp, 18 predicted proteins | sample Coa_R1_7_FD_66445 | JGI IMG/M metagenome (GOLD analysis project Ga0070739, IMG submission 66445) | Surface soil microbial communities from Centralia Pennsylvania, which are recovering from an underground coalmine fire - Coalmine... | ecosystem: Environmental > Terrestrial > Soil > Unclassified ... | reverse complement strand
CAGGTCGCCGGGCCACCAGCAGCCGAGCACGACGGCCAGCTTGCCGTCGAGGTGGCGCTCGGCGGCGATCGGGCGGCAGGAGTGGCGCAGCGGGCGGCCGAGCGCCGGCTCGGCCTCGGCGAGCCGTAGCACGAGCGTATCCCAGGCCCAGATGATCCGCCGCAGCTCCACCGGATCCCTCCCCGCTGGCGATCCACTGATGAGGATACCATGGTTACTGGTCGGCGGTGGCGGCGAGGGCCTGGCGCAGGTGGGCGAGGGCGATGTTGCCGCCGCTGCAGACCAGTCCGACCTTCTGGCCGGCGAGGCTGGTGCGCAGCCGGTAGGCGGCGGCGAGCGGCGCCGCGCCCGCGGGCTCGGCCAGGGTGTGGGCGTGCTCGATCATCCAGATCATCGCCTGCTGGATCTCGGCATCGGAGACGAGCACGAAGTCGTCGAGCGCCTGCCAGAGGATGGCCTGGGGCAGGGCGAAGGCCGTGGCCGTGGCCAGGCCGTCGGCGAACGTGGCGTTGTGCCGCTCGACCAGTCGCCGCTGCCGCCACGAGTCGTGCGCCGCGGGCGACGCCTCGGACTGCACGCCGATCACGCGGCAGTCCGGCGCGATGGTCTTCGCCACGAGGCAGGTCCCCGCTGCGCCGCTCCCCCCGCCCACCGGGACGACGATGGCCTGGAGGTCCGGCGCGTCCTCGAGCATCTCCAGGGCCAGGGTGCCGACGCCGGCAATCAGCAGCGGCTCGTCGCCGGCATGGACGTAGCGGTAGCCGTGCTCCCGTGCCAGCGCCTCGCAGTGGAGCCGCGCCTCGTCGAAGTGGCGGCCGTGGACGATCACCTCGGCGCCCATGCCGCGGATGGCGGCCACCTTGCCTGGGTTGGCGCCTTCCGGGACGACGATCCGCGCCGGCACGCCGAACTGCCGCGCGGCGTAGGCGAGCGACTGGCCGTGGTTGCCGGTCGAGGCGGTGATGATACCGCGGGTGCGCTCGTCGGGATCGAGCTGGGAGACGAGGTTGAGGCCGCCGCGGATCTTGAAGGCGCCGATCGGCTGGTAGTTCTCGTGCTTGACGTGCGCGGCCAGGCCGAGCAGCGCGTCGAGGGCCGGATAGCGGTGCAGCGGCGTGCGTGGCAGGAAGGGCGCAATCCGGCGTCGCGCGGCAAGCACGTCGCGGAAGGTTGGGTGCAGCATGGAGCTATTCTCCTTCCAGGGCGAGGCGCATGCCGGCGACCTCGCGAGCGACCTGGCCGAGCGCCGTGTTGAGGCGGCTGAAGTCGCGCACTGCCTCTACCGTCGGCGTGTCGCCCCCGCGGGCGGCCAGCTCGACCGTGCGCGTGGCCTCCAGCGCCGCCACGTGCTGGCGCATCTGAGCGAGCGCGCCGTCGAAGCAGGGTAGCGGCCCGGGCGCTGCGCCGCTGGCCACGGCGGCGGCCAGCGCTTCCAGCTCGTCCTCGACGCTCAGGGCGAAGGTGTCGAGGCCCGGCAGCGTATGGTGGCCGCTGTACTGCGTGGCATGCACGTCGAGGCTGGTTACCGAGTCGAGCAGCCCCTCGTTGTAGGTGACCAGCTCGTGCCAGGGACGAGTGCCGCCGCGGCGCGACTTCGGCTCGCCGAGCAGGCGCTGGAAGGCCGCGTCGGCGTTGCCGACCTCGCGCGCGGCGCGGCGCCGCGCCGCGGCGACCGCGGCCACGTCGCGCGCCGCGCCGAGGTAGGTGGCGACGACGCGCTGGAAGTAGGCGCGGTTGGCGCGGATGGTGGTGGCGAGCTGCTGGGGCAGGCGACTGCGCTCCCAGGCCGGCCAGAGCAGGTAGCTGGCCAGCACGGCCAGCACGCCACCGAGAACCGTGTTGCCGACGCGCAGCGCGGCCACGGCCCAATCGGCCGGCCCGGTCAGGTCGACGAGCATGACCACGAGCGGCGTGAGCAGCGTGACGAACAGCACGTAGCTGATCGGCTTGAGGGCGAAGCAGACGACGGTGATGGGGATGACGATCAACTCCAGCCAGAGGAAGCTGGGCGCGCCGGCGAGGAGCAGGGCGGCGATCATCGCGCCGAGCGTCGTGCCGCCGACGCGCTGGAGGGTCATGTCGAGCGTGGTGCCGAAGCTCGGCTTGAGGATGACGACCGTCGTCAGCGTAACCCACAGGCCGTGCGGCAGGCCGAGCAGGGTGTAGACGAGCACGCCAGCGGCCGCGGCGACCGCCAGGCGCAAGGCGTGGCGGAACGCCAGTGACTGCATCGAGAGCTGCGCCAGCAGCGTGTCGCGCCAGGACGGCCGGGCCGGCGCCGGCGCGCCGGTGGCGAGCGCGGTGGGGGGCAGTGGCAGCCCCTGGCGCATCCGCCACGCCACGTCGGCGGCGTGGCGCAGGTGGTCAGCCGCGACGGCGAGCGCCTCCCGCAGGTCGCCGACGACGGCGACGGCGTGGTAGGCGCCGGGATCGGTCTGCTGCACGGCGACCTGGTGGACCCGGTCGGATAGCGCGGCTAGGGCGCGATCGGCGGCCGCGAGGTCCGGCTGCCCCTGGCCGCTGGCGACACAGGTGGCCACGGCGCGCGCCGCGTCGGCGAGGGCGCCGACGGCCGCGCCGACCAGTGGCTGGAAGGTCGGAAAGGCAGGGGAGCGCGCCGCGGGCTCGAACGCTTTCCCGAGGGCGACGGCGGCCAGCGACAGCCGCGTCGCCGCGCGGAGCAGGACGACCAGGCCGGCGTCGGTCGGGCTCGCGCCGCTGGCGCCCGCGCGCACCGCGTCGAGCGCCTGCGCCGCGGCGGCGAGGGCGACGGCGACCGCGTCCTTCTCGGCCGCCGCCGTCTCCGGCGGGGCGGTGGCGGCCGCGCGGTCGGGGCCGGTGGCCGGGCTGGGCGGCGCGCCGGTGGTGGCGGGCGGGGTAGTCGCGGAGCTCTCGGCCGCGAGCAGGGTGGCCAGGGCACGATAGACGGCGGCGACCGCGTCGTAGACCGGCTGATACGGATGGAACGGCCAGAGGACCAGGGAGTAGAGCATCACGAAGGCGCCGCCGGCCAGGAAGGCGACGGCCCGCTCGACGGCATCGGATGGGCTGCCGCCCAGGCCGGTGGCGAGGACGAAGACGACGTTCACGATCAGGCCGGCGATCGCCGCCGCGTTGCCGTAGATGCTCGCCATCCCGGCGGCGAGGCTCCAGACGAACATCGCCGGCACGGCCAGCCAGGGCACGCTGCCGACCAGTGTGCCGACGAGCATGGCCAGGCCGCCGCCGGCCGCGGCGGCGGCCATGCCGGTGGCGCGGGGGCGATAGGGGCCGCCCACGTCGGCCATGAGGGTATTGAGCGCGCCGATGGCGACGATGAGGCCGAATGGCAGGTTGCCCGCGAGCTGGGCAACGAACAGCGGCACGAAGATGCCGACGGTAGCGCGCAGGCCGAGGACGATCGCCGGCCGACCGGGCGTGACGCGGAGGAAGCGGGCCAGCCAGTCGGGCACGGTTTGCCCTCACCCCAGCCCTCTCCCACGGGGAGAGGGGGAAGTCACGCTCCTGCAGGTGGAAGAGCGCGAAGCTGCACTATTAGAGGTGGCAGCGCGGGATATTGATCGACGCCCCACCGGGTCAGTGATACACTAACCCGCGGTCCCGCCGCGCCCTGGCGGCGGGCCGCAGCCCCGGCGCGGCGGAGCCTGGAGTGGACACAGCCCGGAGCGCGCGACGGCGGCCGCTGCTGCTCGGGCTGGTGGGCGGGCTCCTCGTCCTGGCCGCGCTCGCGGCCGCCATCGCGCTGCGCGACGGCGAGGGGCGCGACACGCTGATCGCCGTCGTGTCGCGGCTCGGCGCGCGGCCCGTCGCCACCGCCGACGACGCCGTGCCGCCGGCGCCGGGGCTCGCGCCGGTCGGCGTCAACACCTTCCTGGAGCAGGAGGTGGAGACAGCCAGCCGGCGGCGCACGCTGGCGATGGCGCGCGAGGCGGGCTTCGGCGCGATCCGCCAGCAGTTCCCCTGGGCCGAGCTCGAGCCGGACGCCAAGGGCGTCTACTGGGACGCGCGCTGGGGCCGCAGCACCTGGGACAAGTACGATGAGATCGTCGACCTGGCGAACGAGTACGGTCTGGAGGTGCTGGCGCGGCTGGACACGAGCCCGGCCTGGGCGCGGCCCGGCAACCCCTGGCTGGCCACACCCCCGGCCGACCTGGCCGACTACGGCGACTACGTGGCCGCGGTGGTAAGCCGCTACGCCGGCCGCGTGCGCTACTTTCAGCTCTGGAACGAGCCGAACCTGGCCAGCGAGTGGGGCCAGCAGCCGGTCGATCCCGCCGCTGTCGCCGCGCTGCTGGCCGAGGGCTATCGCCGCGCCAAGGCGGCCAACCCCGACGCGGTGATCGTGGCGCCGGCCCTCGCCCCGACGGTCGAGGAGAGCCCCTGGGCGCAGAGCGAGCTCGGCTTCCTGGAGGCGCTCTACGCCGCCGGCTGGCAGGACTCCTTCGACATCCTCTCGGTGCAAGCCTACGGCCTGCGCGATGGCCCCGACGACCGCCGCCTGGGGCCCGAGCGGGTGAACTTCTCGCGGCCGCTGCTCGTGCGCGAGCTGATGGTGCGGCACGGCGACGCCCGCAAGCCGGTCTGGGCCGCCGAGCTCGGCTGGGACGCGCTGCCGGCCGACTTCGCCGGGCCGGCGGTGTACGGGCGCGTGAGCGAGGACCAGCAGGCGCGCTACACGGTGCGCGCGCTGGAGCGCATCCGCACCGAGTGGCCATGGCTGCAGCGCAGCTTCGTCTGGTACTTCAAGCGGGCGGATTGGAGCCGCCGCGACGAGGCCTGGTACTATTTCCGCCTCGTCGAGCCCGACTTCACGCCGCTGCCGGTCTACGACGCGCTGCGCGACTACCTGCGCGGTCGCCGAGACTGAGCAAATCCTGGCCGGGAGACCCGAGAGCGGGCTCGCCGAGCGCGTGTCGCAGCGCCTGGGCTACCACTGGATCGATCTGCGTTAGCGCTTCCGTCAGCGTTCAGCCCGCCAATTTCAGGGGCGGCCCGCGGTCTTGCCCAGCCGCCCCAGATGGGGTAGAACGGCGGCATGATCGCGACCTTCGTGCCGCGGGGGCCTGAGCGGCAGGCGGCGGCGGCTGACCGCGCGCCCCTGCTGGAGCAGCTAGCGACGCTCCAGCGGGAGAACGCCGCTCTATGGGCCGAGAACGCGGCCCTGCGGGTCGAGCATGGCGCTCGGCACGAGCGGATCCGCGAGCTGGAAGCCCAGCGGGAGCAGACCTGGGCCAATTCCTCGCGGCCGCCGTCGGCAGACCCACCCCCGGCGCCGGCGCGCCCGAAAGTCCCGCCAGCCGGGCGCAACCGGGGCGGCCAACCGGGCGATGGCGGCCTGTACTGCGCCCTGCTACCGGCCGAGCAGTTGGCGGATGCACGCCTCGGACTCCTGGGGCCCAAGTACTGCGCCGGCCTGTTCGGCGACGCGCGCCGCGGGAGGTTCGGATGATCGAGACGCGCCGGTGCGCCGCGAGCGCGAAGGGACACGCGCCCTGGCGGCTCGCCCTGCTCGCGGCGCTCGCCCTGAGCCTGTTCGGTTGCGCCGCGCCCGCGGCGGCGCCCGCGCCGCCAGCCGGCGGGGCGCCCGCGCCCGCGGACGGCGCTCCAGCGACGCTCGCCGCGGCGCCGGCCGCGGCGAGCCCCAGCCCCGCCGCCGCGCCCCAGTCGATCACGCTCGCCATCACCTCGCCGACCGCCCTGTACTGGCCGGTGTACATCGCCCAGGCCGAGGGCTTCTTCGCGCGGGAGGGCGTCGAGGTCGAGCCGACCTACACCAACAGCGGCGTGCGCTCGGTGCAGGCGCTGGCCGGCGGGTCGGCCGACATGGCCATCCCGGGCCCGGATGCCGTCCTGACCGCGAACGCGAAGGGCGCGGAGCTGTACTTGATCTCGGGCGGCGTCCACTCCGTGCTCTACAGCATGATCGCCCAGCCCGACATTCGCTCGGTCGCCGACCTGCGCGACAAGACCGTTGGCGTGTCGGGCGTCAAGGGCGGCAACGCGCTCGTCATGCGGCGGCTGCTCGAGCGCGCCGGCCTCCAACCGGAGCGCGACTACCAGCTCCTCGTGGTCGGCGCGACTCCCGACGCGATCACGGCCCTGCGCGCGAAGGGCGTCCAGGCGATCCTGGCGCTGCAGCCACAGGACCTGCAGCTCCAGGACGATGGGTTCCCGCGGATCGCCGGCTCGGCCGAGGTCCTGCCCCGCTACGCCTTCGTCACCGTCGCCTCGCGCGGCGACTGGCTGCGCGCGAACCGGCCCGCCGCGGTGAGTTTCATCCGCGCGCTGATCGCCGCCGAGCGCTGGTTCTACGACCGCCCGAACCGCGCGAAGGCCGTGGAGATCCTGGCCGACGCCTCGAAGATCGAGCCGCGCTACGTCGAGCGGACCTACGATCTCTACGTCGAGGACGGCGGGGTGATCCCGCACAACGGCGAGATCGACGACGCGTCGATCCAGGCGGTCATCGACGTGCTGCTCGGCGACGGCGACCTCGACGCCGCGCCGCGCCGCGAGAGCTACCGCGACGACTCGTTCCTCCAGGAGGCGCTGGCCCGCTGATGGCAACTGGGAACACCACGACCGAGGTCCGCTTCGTCGACACGACCATTCGCGATGGCCCGTTGAGCCTCTGGGCGAACAACATGCGCACGGGCCAGATGCTGGCCGTTGCCGAGGATCTGGATCGCGCTGGCTTCGAGGCGATCGAGACCATCTACGAGCAGCCGAAGAAGATCGTCCGCGAGCTGCGCGAGGACCCCTGGGAGCGCCTCCGCCTGCTCGGCCAGCACTACACCCAGACCCCGCTGCGGACGATCCTGGGGCGGTTCACCCGTTTCGAGCTGTCGCCCGCCGTGCTGTTCGAGATGATGGTGGAGTGCCTGGCCCGGGCCGGCGTGCGGCAGGCTCGCGTCTCCGACGACTGGAACCAGCCGGCCGGCTGGGCGATGCGCCTGCGCCTCTGCCGAGCGGTGGGGATGGAGCCGATCCTCAACCTGATCTACTCGCTGTCGCCGAAGCACACCGACGCGTACTATGCCGAGCGGGCCCGCCAAGCCGCGGCCCTGGACCCCTACCGCCTCTGCCTGAAGGACCCCGGCGGGCTGCTGACGCCGGACCGGCTGCGCACGCTGGTCCCGACGATCCTGGCGAACGCCGGCGGCAAGTACGTCGAGCTGCACTCGCACTGCACCACCGGCCTCGGCCCGCTGAACGCCCTGGAGGTGGTGAAGCTCGGCATCCGGACGATCAACACGGGGATTCCCCCGCTGGCCAACGGCGCCGCCCTGCCCAATGTCTTCAACGTCGCGGCCAACCTCCGCGCACTGGGCTACCAGCCCGTCTACGACGAGGCGGCGGCGCGAGCGGTGAGCGCCAAGCTCGAGGCGATCGCCGAGCGCGAGGGGTTTCCGCGGGGCGCACCGGTCGAGTACGACCAGAGCTGGTACGCGCACCAGGTGCCCGGCGGCATGATCTCGAACATTCGCCACCAGCTCCAGCGCGTCGGGCTGTCGCACCGCTTCCAGGCGACCCTCGAGGAGTGCGCGCGGGTGCGCCAGGAGTGGGGCTATCCGATCATGGTCACGCCGCTGGCCCAGTTCGTCGGCACTCAGGCGGCGATCAACGTCATCGTCGGGGAGCGCTACAAGCAGGTCTCCGACCAGACGATCCTCTACGCGCTCGGCCACTTCGGCGGCCAGGAGGCGATCGAGGGGCTGGACCCGAACGTGCGCGACCTGATCCTGGACCGGCCCCGCGCGCGCGAGCTAGCGGCCTGGGAGCCGCCGCAGCCCACACGGGCCGAGGTGCGGGCGCGCTGGGGCGGCCCCGGCGTGAGCGACGAGGAGCTGCTGCTCCGCTACGAGGTTGGCGAGGCGGCGCTGGCCGAGCTGCGCGCCGCGGGGCCGCCGCGCTCGGCGGACGCGCTCGACGCCGGCCAGCCCCTCGTCACGCTGGTGGCGGCGCTGACCCGCCGCGCCGACCGCCGCTACGTGCACGTCCAGAAGGGCGACTTCTCGCTGACCCTGCAGCGCACGCGCCCCTGACCAACCGACCGTCGCCCGCGCGGACAGCCGAGCAGCGAACCCGCCTCGAAGCCTGTACCAGTCGGCGTACGCTCTGGCCGGCTCCTCCCTAGCGGCTGACGCTGGCCCAAGCGGCGGCCATGTCGTCGGGCAGGATGAACTGGTCGGCGGTGTACTGAGCGGCTTCAGGCTGCTTGAGGGCGAGCTGCTTGAGGCCCATCGCGATCGGCTCGGCGCGCGGCACCGGCGACTCGGGGAAGCGGTTCACGCCGGCCTGGTAGGTCTGGAGCAGCAGGTCCTCGTCGGTCTCGCCCGAGTAGTGGCGCAGCGCCGCCAGCGCGGTCTGCTCGTCCTTCATCAGCTTCCAGCCCTGGGCAAAGGCGCGCACGACGCGCCGGACCACGTCCGGCCGGTCGGCCAGGAAGCGGCGCGTGGTGGTGATCGCGTCCTGGTAGAAGGGATAGTCGAGGTCGCCCATGTCGGCGAGGACCACCGCGCCGTTGCGCTGCGCCTGGAACACGCTCGGCGGGGAGAGGATCGCCCCGTCGATCGCCCCCGACTGCAGGCCGCCGACCATCTCTGGGTTGCCGCCCATCTGGAGGATGGTCACGTCGCGGTCCGGCTGCAAGCCGACCGTCCCCAGGTAGAAGCGCAGCACGGTGTCGGAGCTGGCGCCGAAGCGGGTCACGCCGATGCGCTTGCCGCGCAGGTCGTCCGGGGAGTGAATGCTGGGCATCGTGGTGAGCCAGAACAGCGGCTTGTCGATGCCGCCGCCGACGATCACCATGTCGCCGCCCTGCACGCCAGAGGCGATGGCCACCTCCTGGCCGGCGTACGCCAGGCCGATCTCGCCCGACAGCAGGGCCGGGGCGAGCACGGTGCTGCTGGCGACGTAGTCCATCGTCACGTCGAGGCCCTCGCGCTCGTACAGGCCGGCGTCGTAGGTGATCCAGTGGGGGAGCTGGGCCATGCTCAGCGCGGAGTAGGGGAAACGGACGGCCTCGCGGCGCGGTGGGGCTGTCGGCGCCGCGGCGTTCGCGGCGGGCGCCGCGGTCGCCTGGCCGCCGGCGCTGGCCGCGGGACTGGCGGCTGGGGCAGTCGTGGGGGCCGGGCTGGCGCCGCGGGAACAGGCCAGGGCTAGTGCCAGGGCGAGTAGTGCCGGCGCGGCCGGCGCGCGCCGATAGAGCGACGAATGCATGTAGCTGCCTCCGGGTGGGGTGACGACCGCGGCTAGCGGGGTTGCCGCCGCGGGGGAATATCCCATTGTAACTCGGATCGCGGACATCGGCGCCCGGCGGGGAAGTGCGGTGGTGGCGCGTGTAGTGTGCCGGGCATTGGCACCTGCCAGCACGCGGCCGATCCCGTCGGTCAGCGCGCTACTCGTGGGCCGCGCGGGCGTGGGTGAGCAGGGTGTAGGCGGTAGCCAGGCTGACGCCGTAGACGGCATTGCGGATGACCTCGCCGAGCAGGGGCAGGTAACCGGCGCCCAGGCGCATCCCGAGCAGCCCGGCCCCTAGCGACGGCAGCAGCACGAGCAGCACGAAGGCGAGCGGCAGCAGGGCGAACAGCAGCCCCCCGAGCCAGTCGGGCTGCGGCAGCCAGCGCACGACGTGGGCGTAGAGCAGCGCCCAGCCAAGCTGCAGGGCGACGTAGACGGCGATGCCGAGCGCCCACAGCTCCAGGTTGGGGCGCTGGCCGAAGCGCGGGCGCGTGCCCTGGATCAGGGTGAACAGCGCCTCAGCCGGACGCGTCTCGCCGGCGACGATCAGTCCCGAGAGCAGCAGGTCGAGGACGAGCGTAGCGGTGGCGGCGGCGAGCAGGCCGGCCATTAGCGCCGTTTCCAGCCGCGCCGCCTCGGAGACCGCCGGCAAGGCGCGGTCCTGGTGGGTCCCGCAGCGGATGGCGACGTAGGCGGCCGCGACCGCGGCGAGGCCCAGCAGCACCCAGAGGAAGCGCAGCGGGATGTGGGGCCCCTCGAGGGCACGGAGCACGGTGGGCCCGAAGAAGTAGCCGAGCAGGAAGTAGAGCAGGATGTAGGCGAACGCCCCGACGGCCAGGGCGGGGAGGAAGATCGCGTAGGGCAGGCCGAACACGCCGGCGGCGAGGCTGGTCGGGATGCGCAGGCCAGGGATGACGCGGCCCAGGACGATCGCCAGCGGGCCATGGCGGCGCAGGAAGGACTCGGCCCGCTCCAGCTTGTCCAGCTCGAGGTGGACGAACTTGCCGTAGCGGTAGAGCATCGGTCGCCCGCCGCGCCGCGCGAGGGTGTACAGGATCGTCGAGCCGAGGAGGGTGGCGGCCTCCATGATCGCGAGCGCTACCACCGCGACGACCTTGCCCTGGGCGGCGCGGGCGCCGGCCAGGAGGATGACCAGGTCGCCCGGCAGCGGCAGGGGGATGCCGCTCTCCTCCAGCAGGAGCAGGAGGAACAGCGCCAGGTCGGAGTGCTCGTCCAGCAGGCGCAGGAGCCCGGCGCCGACGCCTTCCACTCACCTGCTCCCCGTGCATCGTGGTGACTGCACTGCCGCCAGCCGCACCATTCCGCTCGCCGCGTCGACGACGAGGTAGCCGTGCTCGGCGAGGAGGCCGAGCGTCGCGCGGACGTCGGCGCGGCTGGGCGGGTCCGGCCGCTCCTCGCCCGCGGCCAGACCGGCCAGCGCTGGCTCGACCAGCGCCCAGGCCAGCTCGAACAGCGTGCGCTCACCGCCGGCGAGCAGGCCGAGGATCGCCGCGGCGAGAGGCAGCGCGGCGATGGCGGCCGCGACGCGCGCCGGGTCGCCGGCGGCAGCCTGGCCTTCGGCGGTGAGGCGAAACTTGCGGCCGGCGCGCCCCTCGCGCCCCTCCTCGAAGACGGCCTGCTGGGCGCAGGCGCCAAGGTAGCGGCAGCCGTGCTCGGAGCAGCGCGGGATGCGCTGGCGGATCGGGCGCGCGAAGCCGAGCGCCTCGAGCAGGGCGACCGGCAGGTCGTGGTCGGGCAGCGTCCAGTGCTCGCAGCCCACGCCGTCGCCGACGGCGGCTAGCGCCGCGGCGAGTGAAGAGTGACTAGTGGCGAGTGAAGAGTGCAACGCTCGTTCATCTCCGGCGCCCCGCTCTTCGCTCATCACTGGTCACTCAACATTTCGGAGGACAGGATGAGCGCGTCGCCGCGGGCGGCCTGGCCGTCGAGGGTGGCGAACAGGGCGGCGTAGCGCTCCTTGGCCGCGGCCTCGGCGGGGTCGGCCGGCGGCGGGCCGGGCAGGGTGAGCGTGGCGCGGTCGCCGACGAGCAGGAGCTTGGCGCGGGCGCGCGAGATGGCGACGTTCATGCGGCGCCAGTCGGCGTGCAGCGGCCCGATGCTGCGCTGGGCGTTGCTGGCAACCAGGCTGATCGCGACGAGCGTCCGCTCGCCGCCCTGGAAGCGGTCCACCGTGTCGACCCGCAGCAAATCGGCCAGCGGGCCGAGCCGCGCCCGCAGCTCCTGGCGCAGGCGGTTGTTCTGCCGGCGGTAGGGGGAGATGATCCCGGTCGCGGCGGCGAGATCGGCGGCGGCCGCCTCCGGCAGCGCGCGGAACAACGCGGCCAGGAGAGCGGCGAGCAGCGCCGCCTCGCGCGGGTTGTCGCGCGCCTCGTCGCCGGCGAAGCGGACCTGGGTGTCGCGGGCGGCCGGATCGTCGCGCGTGTCGACGAAGACGATCGGCCGGGCCGGGTCCCACACCGCCGCCCAGGGATCGGCCAGCGCCCGCGCTGCGGTGACTAGGCGCTGCTCGGCCACGGCCGCGCTGGCCGGCCGCACGGCACCGCCGTAGAAGGTCTCGCTGACGAGGTGGCAGACTGGCCCGCACATGCGGTACTGCTCCGCGAGCGTGATCAGCCGCGCCGGGTAGCGTCGCGCCAGGCGCTCGAACAGGGAGGTGCGCAGGCTGTCGCCCGGCCGAAAGCCGGCCGGCTCCAGCTCCGGCGGCGGGCTCATGGCCGGCTCCCCGTCGGCGGCCGTCGGCGGCACGACCGGCGGGAGCTGGCGATGGTCGCCGACCAGGACCAGGCGGCCGGCGTAGCCGCGCGGCAGGTGGCGCAGCGCCTGCAGGGCGGCGGGCTCGGTGGCCTGGCCGCACTCGTCGACGACGACGTAGGAGAAGGTCAGGCCGCGCAGCTCCGGCCGCGCCGCGCTGGCGAGCGTGCCCACGAAGACGGCGGCCTGCTCGCGCAGCAGCGCCCCCTGGCGGACCAGGCGGAGGAAGGTGTCTACGCCGCCAGCCCGCAGGGCGACGCTGTCGAGCTGTTCGCGCACGCGCAGCCGCTCGGCCAGCACGTACTGGCGGACCTCGGGCTCCATCGCGGCGTTGGCCGGCCCGAGGCGGACGAGGAACGGGCGCAGGTCGGGCCACTGGTCGTGCAGCTTGCGCACCAGCTCGTTGCAGGCGCGGTGGGTGTTGGCGAGGAGGAGGATCGGCCGCGTCTCCTCGCCGGAGCGCGCGCTGGCGGCGGCCGGCGCGGTCGCGCGGGGCAGGAAGTCGCGGAGCACGACCTCGCGCACCAGGCGGGCGATGAGCGCGGTCTTGCCGGTGCCGGGCGGTCCCTGAATGAGCAGCAAGTCGCCCGGCCCGAGCGCCAGAGCCGCTTCCAGCGCCTGCTGCTGGGCGGAGTTCAGCGCGGGCGCCGCTGCTCCGTCACCACGGACCTGAGCAAGCCGAGGGGATGCGCTCTCACCCGAGCCCTCTCCCAGAGGGAGAGGGGAATCGGGGCTCTGCCCGGTGGAGAGGGAGCGGGGGGGCTCGTCGCCAAGGAGCAGGCGGGCGAGGGGCGGCAGCTCGTCGAGGCGGAGGGCGCGGCCCCGTGCGGCGGCGGCCTGCATCGCGCCGACCAGGAAGTCGGTCAGGCCCTCGGCCTGCCAGCCCGAGCCCTCCCAGTAGCCGAGCTGGTCGACGCGGTAGCGCGGCGGCGCGGCGGCTAAGTCGCTGGCGGCCGGCAACGCCCCGGCCGAGCCATTCGCGGCCGGCGACGGGACAGTCGAGCCGTTCGCGGCCGGGGGCGTTTCGACCGCCGCCAGCTCGTCGCGGACCTCGATCTCGATCCAGGTCTCGCCGAGCGCACGCACGACGCCCTCCACCGACTGCACCTCGCCGGGCGGGACGTCCTGCGGGGTGACCAGCACCCGGTCGTCCTCGCGCAGGCGCGTCTCGAGACGCGCGGCGCGGCTGAGGCGGGCGACGAGGCCCACCTGGCTGTCCAGGGCGAGGTCGCCGAGGCTGATCCCCTCTTCGCTCTCCAGGCGCGCCAGGGGCGTGGTGGTCAGGTGGTAGAGGTGCTCGCGCACGGCGCGCTCTTCGGCCTGGAGCTGGTGATGGAGCCAGGACCAGTAGCGGTAGAGGCGGGCCGGGACGTGGCGGAAGAAGTCGCGCCAGGGCGGCTCGGCGTAGTAGCGGGCCTCCTCGCACAGGCCGCGCGCCTGCACGGCGCAGGCGCGGCAGGGCGGCGCGGCGCCGTAGAGGGCGAAGTCGCCGCCGACGCCGCGCAGGCGCGGGCCGTACTTGGCCAGCTCGTCGATACGGTAGCGATCGTAGCCGGTGAGCAGGCCGGACTCGACGACGTAGGCGACGTTGCGCGCCTGGGCCACCAGGTCGAGGTAGCGATCGCGGCCCGTGGCGCGGGCCTGGCTGGCCGGCGCGGTGGCGCCGGCCAGGGGCAGGCCGACATCGGCCTCGGCGCGCGTGACGACGGGGTGCGCCGGCAGCGGCACCGCCTCCACCCCCTCCGGGGCGACGATCTCGACGTAAGTGCGCGGCGGCTCGCCATCGAGGCTGCGCAGGATCTCGTGGTAGGCCACCGCCTGCACGCCCCCAGGCGCCTGCCGGCCAGTGAGCGGGTCGCGGTCCGCGGCATAGCCGGTCGTCTTCAGCTCGTACAGCTCTCGCGAGTACTGAGCACTGAGTGCTGAGTACTGAGTGGTGTCGGCTGGCGGCTGATCGCTAATGGCTGACGGCTCAGGGTCCGACTCAGTACTCAGCACTGGGTACTCCGTACTGGCTTCGACGATGCGGTCGGCGCGGCCGACCAGGCCGCGGCTGGGCGAGTAGAACAGCCGCTCCTGGTAGAGGCGTGCGGCGCCGTGGGGCCAGCGCGCGGCGAGGCGCGCGACGAGCGTCGGGCCGGCCTGGATCGGCAGGGTGTACAGGCGCGTCGGCCGGCGCGGCGGGTCGAGCAGGTAGTAGGCGAAGTCGTCGCTCCAGGCGCGGAGCACGGCGCGATCATACTCGGCCTGCGCGGCGGCGGCGTCGCGCAGGCGGGCCCAGCTCTGGGCCGCGCGCTGGTAGCCGCGGTGGATGGCGCGGCCGGCGGCGAAGCTCGGCGCCGTCGCGTCGCGGCGCACGTCGCGCGCCACGCCGAGGAAGTGCTGGTAGTAGGCCGCCAGCGGGCACTGGTAGAGACGCTCGAGCCGACCGCCCGCGACGGCGAACTCCGGCGCGATGACGAACTTGAGCAGCACGACGAAGGGCTCCGTCCGGCCCGCGTTCACGGCCTTGAGCACCTGCAGGCGCAGGCGCGGCGGGCGGCCCTCGGCTTCCAGGCCGGCGTAGGCGCGCTGGAGGACGAGGAAGTAGTGGCTGAAGCGACTGGTGGAGGCGCCGGGATACCACTCGCCGGGGTAGACGCGAGCGCGGCCGAGGCGGGCGCCGTCCTCGGCGTACAGGTCGAGCGCCAGCCGGGAGGGACCGCTGCGCTCGGGCACCTTGCGGGCGAGCACGGGGACGTCGAGGTAGATGGGGGTACGTGCGGCGCGCAGGCGGGCCCAGGCTGCCCGCGCCGTCTCGCCGCCGGGCGGGGGCGCCGACGTGGCGGGCCCGGCCGGTGGGCTGGGCGAGATGGGCCGCGCGCGGCCGCGCTGGCCGATCATCGGCCGTGGTAGGCGGCGATCGTGAAGCGCGCCGCATCGCCCTGGACGTCGCCGCCGAGGACCAGGTCGAGGTGGCCGGCCAGCGCGGCCAGCAGCTCGCTCGCCCGGACGTCGTCGCCACCGTCCTCGCTCGCCTCGGTCGGCGCCTCGGGCGCTGCCGCCGGCGCCCCGGACGCGGCCAGCGCGCTGGCCTGGCCGTCGGCGTCCGTCCCCGAGGCCGGCGGCGGTGGGGCGAGGTCCAGGAAGCGGCTGAGGCGGGCGCGTGCGCGGGCCAGGAGGTCGGCCAGGTAGGGGCTTGGCGCGAGGCGATCGGCCTGGAGGCGGGCGGCGCGCAGGAGCCATCCCAGGCCGAGCGTGTCGTCGCCGTTGCTGAGGGCCAGGCGGGCGCGCAGCAGGCAGTGAACGGTCTGCAGGTAGGGGTCGTCGACGCTGGCGGCGCGCAGCGCGATCAGACGGCGCAGCTCGGCGGCGTAGTGGCGCCGCTCCTCGGGCGCGAGGGCGTCGAGGGTGGCGACCAGATCGAGGGCGCGCTCCTCGGCCAATGGCTTCGGCGGCTGGCCCGGCTCGGCGAGGACGATCCGCGCGAGCAAGGCCGCCGCGGCGCGGTAGAGGGCGAGGCGCTGCTGGAGGACCGGCGAGGCGGTACGCGCGCTGGCCTGCTCGAAGACGTCCTGGGCCTGAGCGAACCGCCAGTAGCGCAGGGCCGACAGGCCGCGGTGGAAGAGCGCCTCGGCTACGTCCTCCTGGAGGGGGAGCAGCGTGTCGCCGAGGCGCAGCGGCGTGTTCAGCCGCTCGGCGGCGAGCGTCTTGGCGACGATCGTCGCGGGCGCGTCGTCGGGGCCGATGGCGAGCTCGGGGTCGGCGCCGGCGAAGCGCGCCTGCTCCACCTCGCGCCGCAAGCGCTCGACCAGGGTGGGAACGGCGGTCGCGTCTGCCTCGGGCATGCTCCATCCGGCGCCGGACCGCGCCGGCGCCCTGGCATTATAGTCTGGCCGCCTGAGCCCACCGCCGGTCCGTCTCGCCATTGTGATGAGCAGTGCGGTTAGCATCGCCGGACGGCGCGCCCCGACGTCGGCGCGGGGGGGCTGAGTTCTGGCCGAATCTCGCGGTGGTTGGCGCGAATTGCCGGTTCCGGGACGGTGGTGCCGCTGCACCATCACAGTTCTGTAATCCTGGCTCGACGGAAATCGGCTGACTGCTGTGATAGCATAGGGAGGCGACTCCTGGGGGCTGCGGCCGGCGGCTCCCACCAAACTACGGCGCTCGCGCCCGTGACCGGCCCCGGCCGCGCGAGCCCCGGTTACAAGGTGAGCCCATCCTCCTCGTTCCAACTACATAGGCGCTTCGGTCCCTGACGTCCTCCGCGACTTCCTCGCCACGAAATCTCTCGGCTCCATGCGACCGTGGCCCTTGCTGTCTTGCGCCGTGCGCGCGGGCGGCCGGTCGCTGGCGCCGTCGTGGCTCGCGGGTGCGCGGGCGCCGCGCTCTGCCGCGGTGCGCCCCGCCGCCCCCGATCGTTCATCCATCAGGTGGGAGTGGATTCAACATGCCCTGTGCGCTTCGTGTGATCCTCGCGGCGCTGTGCGCCGCGCTCTGGCTCGCGGCCGACGCGCCGGCCCTGCTGGCGCTGGAGACAACGGCGACGTACTACCATCCTTCGCTGCAAGGCAGCGTGATGGCCAACGGCGAGCGCTACAACCGCTGGGACCCCGAGATCGCGGCCTGCAACTGGTATCCGCTCGGCACGCTGCTCCGGGTAACGCGCCTGGGCACCAACACCTCGGTCTACGTCCGCGTCAAGGACCGCGGCAGTCGCGCGCTGACCCTCGATCTCAGTGAGGCGGCCTATCAGGGACTCGGCCGGCTCCCCGAGGGCCGCATCCCCGTCGCGATCGAAGTGGTCTCGCCCGACGCCCCGAGCGTGCCTGCCGCGGCGCCTGAGCCGGAGGCCCCTGAACTCGAGGACGAGCTCGATCCCTCGCAGACGGCGCCGGTGCCCGTGCCGCTGCTCGGCATGATACCAGTGAGAGCGTAGCCGGCTTCCCCCTCACCCCCCGCCCCTCCCCCACCAGGGGGGAGGGGAGTAGGCGGTCCCGCGCGGCTCCCCCTCTCCGACCAGGAGGGAGGGGAGCAGGACGGGGGAGCAGACTACGCGCCTGCAGCCCTCGTCCTGCTCCCCCTCGCCCCTGGTGGGAGAGGGGGGTGGGGGGTGAGGGGACCCGTCGATCAGGGACGCGGCTGATAGGGGCCGAGCCCCTGCAGCGCGGCGTCGAGATAGCTCAGGTCGACCACGCGCGCGAGGTCGATCTTCTCGCGGATGAAGCCGCGCGATAGGTACCAGTCCTGGTCGTAATTCATCGACTCCTGGTTCAGCGCCCCGTTCGGATCGATCCCCGAGGGCACCATCACCTCGTAGAGCGACGGATCCTTGATCGGCGTGTTCTCGACGAGCACGCGGATCACGCCGGCCTTGTCCCGGCCGTGCCGGAAGGCGTCGGCGAAGTCGCGCGCGCCGCGCAGGTAGGCGACCAGCCAGCGTCGCGCGGCGTCGGGGTGGTCGCGCACGAAGTCGGGGTTGTACATCACCACCGTGAGCTGGTGGTTGGGGAAGAAGTCGTCCATGCCCTTCCAGCGGACGCCGATGCCGCTCTGGACGGCGCGGGCGACGAACGGCTCGGTGATGAACCCGACGTCGATGGCGCCGTTGGACAGCGCCGCGACCTGATCGGGGAAGGAGAGGATCGTCCAGTTCACGTCGTCGTCGGTCATCCCGGCGGCGCGCAGGGCACGGCCGGCGTCGATGGCGAAGCTGGTGCTGGGGGCGATCAGCCCGGCGGTGCGGCCGCGCAGGTCCGGGACCTCGCGGATCGTGTCGGCGAGGTCCTTGCGGACGACGGCGGCGCTGGAGCTGTAGCCGGGCTCGTTGCGCGACATGCCGGCCACGACCTTCAGCTCGGCGCCGCGCGAGATCGCCCCGTACAGGCCGGCGCTGAGCCCGCTGGCGGAGATCTCGATCTGCCCCGTGGCCAGCGCCGGGATCGTCCGCTCGCCGGCGTCGAACGGCGCGGTCTCGACCTCCAGCCCTTCCTCGGCGAAGTAGCCGTGGGCCATCGCCAGGTAGATGCCCGACGAGGGGGTGCCCGGCACCTCGCCCACGGTGAGCTTGAGCGGCGCGCGCGCCTCGGTGGGCGCCGCCGGCGCGGTCGTGGCCGGCGCGGCGGCAGCCTGGGGTGGCGTCGTGGCCGGCGGCCGGTGGGCGGTCGCCCCGCTGCCCGCCGGCGCGCCGGCGGTGCAGGCGATGGTCAGGCTCAGCGCGAGTGCTCCGATCCAGCCCCAGCGATTGCCGATGCTCCCCATCTGCGTCTCCTGCGTAGTCGTCCGTCGGGCGTTCGGCTCATGGTAGCACTCGGGTCGCGCGGCGGCTATCCTTTCTCGCGGAGGGCGCACGATGGCAGAGCCGCTGCAGGTCGCGCGCGGGGTCGTCGACGTATGGGCGGCGCCGGGGGGCGGGAGCGACGACGACCGGCTGACGCAGGCGCTGCTCGGCTGCCCGGCAGTGGTGCTCGAGGAGCGCGAGGGATGGGCGCGCGTGCGGCTGCCGGACTACGAGGGCTGGCTGGAGCGCGCGGCGCTTGGGCCAGCGGCCCACACCACCAGCGCCGAGGTGCTGGTCGTCACAGCCCGCGGCGCGCCGCTCTACGCGGACCCGGCCGCTGCCACGCCCAGCGACGAGGTTTACCTGGGGAGCGTGCTGCCGCTCGCCGGAGGGCCTCCGAGCGCGGCCGCCGGCGAGGCGCGCCTGGCGGTGGCCCTGCCGGGCGGCCGCGTCGGCTGGGTGCCGGCCGCGACCGGCGAGCGTCGGTCGCGTGGGGCGGCCCGGCCACCGCGACCGGCGAGCGTCGCGGTGGCCGTCGCGCGCCAGTTCCTTGGCTGCCCCTACCTGTGGGGGGGCGCGACCTACCACGGCATCGACTGCTCGGCGCTGGTCCAGCGCGCCTACGCCCTCAGCGGATACTCCCTGCCCCGCGACGCCGACCAGCAGTGGGCGGCGGTGCCGACGGTGGTCGAGCGCGACGCGCTGGCGGCCGGCGACCTGCTGTTCTTCGCCCGCGGCGACGCGATCGTCCACGTCGCGATGGCGCTGGACGGCGCGCGCTTCATCCACGCCCTGGGCGACCCGCCGCGGGGCGTGTGCATCCAGAGCCTCGTGCCGGCGGCGCCCGACTTCAACGAGCGGCTGGCCGCGCTCTACCTGGGCGCCCGCCGCGTGGTCGCCTAGCGCCGAGTGGCTATCCGTTTCGTGAGTCGGTGCGTATAATGGCGGCCAGCGGAGGTGCTGTATGCGGTATCGCTGGCTGCTCGTCGTGCTTGCTACCCAGGTCGTCGCGCTCCCGCTGCTCCTGGCTGCTGGCCCATCCCTGCAGACGAAGGGGCTCCGCACGCTGCGGCTGAACATCTTCCCGCCGGGCGACGCGGCCACCGTAGCGGCGCGGGCGCGCGGGTTCTTTGCCGCCGAGGGGCTGGACGTGGAAATCATCCCTACAGTTAGCTCGACGGCCCAGATGCGTGGCCTGAGCGAGGGCGCCTGGGAGCTCGCTGGCACCGCGTTCGACAACGTGCTGGCCTGGTCGGGCCGCGAGGGCGCGGAGATCGTCTCCGTGGCGCAGTACGAGTCGGGCAACTATCTGCCCGTCTACGCGCGACCGGAGATCCGTGACTGGGAGGACCTGCGCGGCAAGCCGCTGGCTGTGGACGCGATCGACACGGCGTTCGCGCTGGTGCTGCGCCGGATCCTGCTGGCGCACGACCTGGACCTGGAGCGGGGCGACTATGAGCTGGTGGCGGTAGGCGGGACCGGCCAGCGGCTCCAGTCGCTGCTGCGGGGGGAGACGTTTGCCGGCGTGCTTAGCGAGCCGTTCGACATCCAGGCAGAGGAGGCTGGGCTTCGAAAGCTCGGCGATCAGCGCGAGGTACTGCCAGACTACCCGGGCAGTACGATCTCCGTCACCCGCGCCTGGGCGCAGGCTAACCGCGACGTGCTGGTGCGCTTCCTGCGCGCCCGGCTCGCGGGGGCACGCTGGGTGGAGGCGAACCGCGAGGCGATGCTCGACCTCTGGGCGGCCGATCAGGGGGCCAGCCCCGAATCGCTGGTTGGTCGCCTTGAGCTTATGTCCCCGGATGGGGCGCTGAACCTGGCCGGCCTGGCGAGCGTGCTCGACCTACGTACCCGCTTCGGCTACACCCTGCCGATAGGTACGGACCTCAGCCGCTACTACGACCTGAGCTACCTCCAGGCCGCCCGCGGGCAGTAGACCCCGCGGCAAGGCCGCGGAGCCGCGGCCCGGCGCCGTGGGCGCTAGCGGGCGGCGCCCTGGTAGCCGTGGCGCCCGCCCGGGCCGTGGTAGGGGTTGGGCGGCGCGCAGGGCAGGCAGTACTTCTCGCCCGGTGGCACGACGCGGAAGCAGCGCTCCCCGTGGGCGTGGCACTGGCAGACGGGCATCTTCAGCGACTCGAGCAGCCGCTCGACCCGCTCGCTCGGCGTGAACGTTCGCTTCGGCATTGCCCCTCTCCTGTTAACGGCCGCCGCGACGCGGCGGCCAGACTGATCCGAGAGGGATCACGAGGTCCGGGAACAGGTTGAGCTGAAACTCGGCATTGCCACGCAGCGTGGCGGCTCCCCTGCACTATATAAGCGCAGCGTCCGGCGGGAGCGCTCGCACACGAGAGTTCTGGCCTAGACCGGTTTGCCTACCTCTAAGCCGCGGTGTGGGATCACGCTGCGGCAGCGCCCGCGAACAGAAGCAGATCGGCTGCGTTCTCGACTACCGGGGCCGGTACGAACTCCCCCGGGGCCTGCATGGCGATCGCGAGCAAGCGTTCGGCGCTGGGACGCCCCTCAGGGTGCGCGGCCAAGAAGTCCTGCAGCCCCGTGATCTCGACGCCCAGCAACTTAAACGTCTGAGGATGGACGTAGGTCCAGATGAGGTCGTCGCGCGTCTCGGCCATAGCCGGCTCCGCGATGTTCAGCCGGAGGCTCAGCGTGTCCTCGTCCGGCTCGTAGCACAGGAGCATGCCGTGCGAGAGCACGCGCTCTCGGAGATCCTCATTCGCGGCCGCAATGCGTGCCCATGTAGCCTGGTACTCTTCATCGAGGTGCCTCATGACCTCGGCGGCAGCCTCATCCATCGAATGATCCCCAACGGAGCTACGCTCGAGGACAGCCAGGCCGTCATGACTTTGCCCCGCGTGCCCTGATCGAAGTATTGCACGACCACCCGGATGGCGCAATGTTCGTGCGGCGGGGCGGTCAAGCGCCAGCGGAAGAAGTGGTAGTGGCCGTCGCGGGCGGATTCATTCACCAGGTCGGGGTCCCGGAGCACGATCGGGACGAGATGGTGATACGGCGCCAGGTCCGGACGCTTGAGCAGGTGCCGCTCCCGGTTGCTGTGGTCCAGGGTCACCGGCCGCCCGAACTTGTCCACGACGGTAAAGCCGTAGTTCATAGCCCGTCTCGTGGTCTCCTCCCGAAGCTCCGGCAGCGTCCCCATGGGTCGACGTAGAATAGCAGCGCCCGACCGGTCTGCACGCCGGCCGCGCGCTTTAGGGGTGGCCTAGCCGGGCTCAATCGCCTCCCAGGTCAGAGCCGGTGTTGCTGGACCCTCTAGAGGCCGGGGCATCGGGCGGGCCGCGGCGGCGGAAGCGGTCGCGGAGGCGCTGCCAGAGCAGCCCGACCTCGCGCACGCGCAGCAGGACGAGCAGCGCCCCGTAGACCAGGACGCCGACGCTGCCGCCGGCCAGCACCACCTGCCAGGCGGCGCGCAGGTGCGCTTCCAGGGACGGCAGCAGGGCGACGAGCGCGACGCCCATGCCCAGGGCGGCGACGCCGACGCGCAGCAGGTAGCCGCCCAGGTCGCGGCTGGCCAGGCGCGGGAAAGCCTGGCGCAGGAGCAGGAACAGTACCACGGCGTGAGTGCTGTTCTGAACCGTGTTGGCGAGGGCCAGGCCGTCGCGGCCGAGGACGAGGGCCGGGCGCCCGAGGAGCGGCAGGTCGACGCAGCCGCACAGCGCCGGCGCCGTCGCCAGGTAGAGCAGGACGGTGCCGACGCCGACGAGCACCGGCGTGCGCGTGTCCTTGCGGGCGTAGAAGGCGA
>Ga0070739_10002903_pt1 | contig 22049 bp, 15 predicted proteins | sample Coa_R1_7_FD_66445 | JGI IMG/M metagenome (GOLD analysis project Ga0070739, IMG submission 66445) | Surface soil microbial communities from Centralia Pennsylvania, which are recovering from an underground coalmine fire - Coalmine... | ecosystem: Environmental > Terrestrial > Soil > Unclassified ... | reverse complement strand
TGCTCAATGCCGCGCCGATGCCGGTGGCTGTGGCAATGGCGCCCTGCGCGAGATTGAACCGGCCGGTGCCGCGGGTGAGATCCGCGATGACGATCACGGACACGACCCCAAAAATTCCCGCGCCGATTCCATCGAGCGCCTGTACCGCGAGCAGCCAGCGCGGATCGCGATTGACCGTGTAAAGCACGCCGCGAATCGGCAAAGCCAGAAAACCGATGAGAAATACAGGCTTGCGCCCCCATGTGTGAGCGAGTTTTCCCGCCAGCAACGCCACAGGCGTCATCACCAGTTGCGCGATGATGATACACGCTGCCATGTCCAGTCCCGCAGTCGCGGGACGCATTTTTCCGGCAGCAAGATACTGGCCGAGCAAAGGCAGCATGGCGGCATTGGCAAAATGAAACAGCACCACCGCCACAACGAACACGGCGAGATTTCTGTCGCGCAAAAGCGCGCCCACGCTGGCGATGCGCGGTGAATCGCCATTGACCGCGCCACGCGCCAACTCGTGGTCGATGTCGTTTTCACGAATCGCCAGCGCCGCGCAACAATTCACGACTGACATCGCCACGGCGAAGTAAAAAATTGCGCCCGCGCCAAGCACGGTGCTGAGCCAGCCGGCAAGCAGCGCACCGGCGACGTTGCCGGCGTGATCGAACGTGCCGTTGCGTCCGGTCCGGCGATCCATTTCGCGATAACCGACCAGGCCGAGCGTAATCGCGGCCACTGCCGGCGGAAAAATTGCCGCTGCGATTTGCATCGCAATTTGGGAACCGAAAATTACGGGCTTCGTTCCGATCAACACTGTTGCCAGCGAGCCAAGCCCGATCACTGCCGAGGCACTGACGATGAGTAAACGTTTTTGCCGAATCTGATCGACCAGCGCCCCCATCGGCGTTTGCGCGAGCACGCCTGCAAAGCCGCCGAGCGCAAGGGTCAGTCCGATTTGGGCAGGATTCCAGTGCAGGGTCGCAGCAAGATAAACCGCAAGGAACGGCCCGATCCCTTCGCGCACATCGGCGAGGAAAAAATTTAGCGCGTCGAGCGCGCGCAAACTGCGCGGATGCGGCCGTGTAGCAACGGCGTCGCATCGCCCCGCTCCGGGAGAGATCTTTACCGGAGCGCCCCGTCACAGCGAGGCGGCGACAACGTTTCTGACCCCTGGATCATCGCGCATGCCCCGTTCATTTGCCGAAGTTGAAGGTGAAATAGACCGCCGCGATGATGAGCAGGAACGACACCACGTTGTTCCAGCGCGGCATTTGCCGGAACAACGCCCAGGCGATGGCGGTGAACACCACGATGGTAATGCACTCCTGCATCACCTTCAATTGCACCAGCGAGAAACGCGACGAGCCGATGCGATTTGCCGGCACTTGAAAAAGATATTCGAAGAACGCCAAACCCCAGCTCGCCACGACAGCGAGCCAGAGCGGCGCCTGCTTTACCTTCAAGTGACCGTACCAGGCGAGGGTCATGAAAATGTTCGAGATGATCAGCAAAATCGCAGTGATCATTTTTGCCCTCATCACGGTCGCGGCGCTGCCGTTGCGCCGGAAATGGGCACGCGACCCGCAGCGCCAATTTCGGTCGCCTGCAGCGCCCGGCCGAATTCATTTTCCGTTCCGTAACCTCTTGCGGAAATCGCCGCGCCGGGTTGCAACAGGGCGATGAACTGCGCGCCAGCATCGGGGGCGATGCGCAGGATCGCGCCGTTATCGAGCACGGCACCGTTCACTTCGCCGCGCCGCGCGTGCAGTAGCGCCTTGATCCTGCCGCTGACGCTCATTGGCTGAAGGTTTGGGCCGCGCGCGCCGGGCAGAGGCGGCGCGTGGCTCGGCCGAGCTTCGTTGAGGGTCTGGCCATTGGCATCGACGATCGTGAAGGCGTGAAACGTCTGCGCGCCTTCGCGTTCGCCAATGGCTGTAACCCGATCGTTGGGTCGAACGGCGCGAGCGAGATCGGCGCTCATGTGCGGCGGGAACTTTACCTCGGTGTTGTCGCTCAGGAGCAGACCGTCAAGCTGGCCGTTGGGGTTCATCAGATACTGGGCGACGACACCCGTGATTTGGGCCGCGGGAGCGGGCGCTTCGGGTTGCCCCGGAGAACTCGCCGCCCCAAGAACACTGGCAGCCAAGACGCAAAGCAGTTTTGTTTTCATGCTGCATCCCTGAATCAATTTGCATGCCGAGCCCTGCCCAGGCGCAAACCGCTGGAAATCAGCGTCGTCAAAATCCGAAGATCCCAAAAATGTCCGCCCGCCGGACGATTCGTGTCCCTATCGCGGACAACCTTGCACATACCGCGGGAAACCTTTTCCTCAAATCGCCCCGGACACTGGCGAGATTCCCGGCGCGTCAATCCATGCCGTATTCTTTCAGTTTCGAATAAAGCAACTGCCGGCGGATGCCCAGACGCCGCGCGGCCTCGGCGCGGTTGCCGCCGCTCTGGCGCAGGGCTTTTCGCAACAGCAGCTTTTCCAGGCGCGCGGTTGCGGCTGGCAAATCCAGTTGAAGCAAATCGTGGATCGAATCACCGGCTGTTGTCTCAGATTCAAAATGCAGATCGTCACGCTCGATCACGGGGCCCCGCACCGTGAGGCTGAGGCTGCGCATCAGGTTTTCCAACTCGCGCACGTTACCCGGCCACGCATATTCCAACATGGCCTGTGCGGCGGCCGCGCTCAACTTCTTCGGCGCCTGCGGAGCGGCTTTTCGCAAAAAATGCTCCGCCAAAAGCAAAATGTCCGGACCGCGTTCTCGCAGCGGCGGCAGCTCGATGCGCAAGACGTTAAGCCGGTAAAAAAGGTCTTCTCGGAACTTTTCCTCGCGCACCAGCTCGGTCAGATCACGATTCGTAGCGGCGATGATACGCACATTGACGCTGTGCGCCGCGCTGCCACCCACGGGCGTGATCTTCCCATCCTGCAATGCGCGCAGCATTTTGGCCTGCATCGCCGCAGTCATATCGCCAATTTCATCGAGAAACAGTGTGCCGCCGTCGGCCTGCCGAAAGTGTCCCGCACGCGCCTGAACTGCCCCCGTAAACGCGCCTCGCACGTGGCCGAAGAGCTCACTCTCCATGAGTTCGGCCGGAATGGCCGCGCAATTCACTGCCACGAAAGGGCCTCGTGCGCGGTTGCTGTGTCGATGGATCGCGCGCGCGACAAGCTCCTTGCCTGTGCCGGTCTCGCCAAGAATCAACACCGTCGCGTCGCCGGACGCGGCCAGCCCGATGCGTTTTTGCACTTCACGCATCGCGTCGCTTGACCCGAGAAATTCTCCGGCGTCATCACCACCGGCTTCCTGCGTAACGACGCGCGGACGCGCCAGAGCTCGCGCCAGCACGGCGCGCACGTCATCGCGGCCAATGGGCTTGGTGAGATGATCGAACGCGCCGAGCTTCATGGCCTCGATGGTGTTGGCGGCATCGGCGAACGCCGTCAGGATCACAACGGGTTTGGCCGCGCGATCGGGCCGGGCTTTCAATTCACGCAACACATCCAAGCCTTGCATCCCGCCCAGGCGCAGATCGAGAAACACCAGCGCCGGATCAATCTCATCGAAACGCGCCAGCGCTTCTTCGCCGGAGGAGGCGATCAACGCCTCATGAGAAAAATCGCGCACCGCCTCGGCAAGGCCCGAAGCGAACCCGGCGTCATCGTCCACGATCAAGATTTTGGGCATAACATCCTCTTTCAGCGGCGGCCACTCTCAGGAGACCGCGATCAAAACAGTGACAAGGCGCGGTTACATGGGAATTTCCAGCTCAAAACGCGCGCCTCCGCAGCTCTCCACGCAGCGAAGCGCGCCGCCATGGGCTTCGGCGATTTCCCGGGCGACGCTCAGCCCGAGCCCCGCGCCATCGCTGCGCATGCTCACAAAGGGATCGAAAATTTTTTCGCGCTCACCGGCCGGCACCGGCGCCCCCGAGTTTTCCACCGCAATGCAGCAGCGCCCCTCGGCGCATTCCGCGCGCACTTCAACCCACCCATCGCGCGGCGCGTGTTGCAGAGCGTTAAGCAGGAGATTGTCCAGCGCCCGCGACATGCTCTTTTCATCGAAAGCGCAGGTTCGATCGGGTGCGTCGCCGCGAAGCACCAGATGTTTGCGCGCGGCTTGATCGCGGAACTGGTCCAAACGCGATTGCACCCAGCGTTTCACATTAACCGGGGCTTTGCGCAACTGACTCAAGCGGGCGACGGCCAGCAGCCGCTCCAGCAAATCATCGAGGCGCGCAATCTCGCCGAGCATGTCGCGCAAGGCGGCGCCTTGCTGCTCGGGCGACTTGGCCAGCGCATTCTCGGCCCTGAGTCGCATCGCCGCGATGGGATTGCGAATCTCGTGCGCGAATTGCGCAGCCATGCGGCCAAGCGCCGCTGCGCGATCGGCTCGCGCGAGTTTTTCGCTTAGCAAGAGCGCCTCGTCACGCGCAGTTTTTAATTTCGCGCTGAGTTGATTGAGCGCGCTTACGAGCCGGTCCAGTTCGCGTTCGCCGGTGGGTTGCAACGGCGGCAATTCTTCCACCGGCGCCGCTGCGATCGCCGATTCCAAAGCGCGCACACGGGCTGTCCAGTTTTGCAAACACCAAAGCACGCCCGCGCCGGATGCCAGAGCGAAAAGGAAAAGGACGCCGAAACCAAGCGTGAGTTTCTGGTAGGCCTCCGCGGCGCTGACATGCGCGCGCGACATGGTCCAAACCGCGAGGGGAGCGTCGCCGGAGCCAACGGGCAAGGCGTGCAGGATCAGCGTTTCCGTTTCGCCCGGGAACGAGCGCGTCACCGCACGGCCATCGCGCACCGCCTGCCGCGCCACACTGGCAATGCGGCCGGCCTCGGCCGCCGGCACATCGGTCTTTGGCGCGCCGCCCGAATACGTAGGATAAGCGTAAGCCAGGAAACCGTCACGGAGACTCCAAAAGCCGCCTTCGACTTCCCTGAAATCCGCGAGCACAAGTTGCAAAATGAGGGTGAGCTCGCGGCGGTGTTCCTCGGTTCCAAACGAGCCTGGCGGCTGCGAGAAACTCGCTTTGTATGCTGTGAAACGCTGCGCCGTGCGCGCCGCAGCCTCCTGCGCGAGCGTGCGCACCCGATCAACCTGCGCGCCTACCCCCAGTTTGAACATCGAGAACAAGAGGAACGCCAGCGCCACGCAATTGACGACGATCAGAAGCCACAGAAAAACCAGCGCCGCGCGCAAGGACACTTTCATGAAGTGTTAGCGTTTACGTGTTAACGTTGCATATCGCATGCAACCGCGCACTCCCATTACGCTGATCACGGGTCCGCTGGGCAGCGGCAAGACCACGCTGCTGCGGCATATTCTGGCGACCAAACCGGCGAAGATTGCCATTGTGATGAACGAATTCGGCGAGATCGCCATCGACACCAAGGTGATCGAAGGCAAAAACGTGCGGATCGCCGAGCTGGGCGGGGGTTGCGTCTGCTGCTCGTTGCTGGGCGAATTCGAAGCCGCGGTGAACGAGATCTTGGAGAAAGTGGGGCCGGAAATCCTCATCGTCGAGACCACTGGCCTGGCCGAACCCGAAGCGCTCGTGTTCAACATTCAGGAGGCCCTGCCGCGCTGCCGCCTCGACGGCGTCGTCTCGGTCATCGACGCTGACATGCTCGTGCGGTTCCCCGAGATTGGGCACACCACCCGGCTGCAAATTGAGTGCGCAGACATTTTGCTGCTGAACAAGATCGATCTTGTCGGGCCGGAGCAAATTGAGCCACTGGAGACCAAGCTGCGCGAGCTCAATCCCGCCGCGGTGATTGTGTGCACAGAGCGCTGCCGGGTCGATCCGGAATTGCTGTTCGGCATTGGCGTCGAGAAAAGAGTCGCGCTTCCGGAGCACCGGCATCAGCCCGAGTTCGAATCGTTCGTTTTCAGTTCGCATCAGGTGTTTTCTCGCGATTGCTTCGAACGTTTCGTTGAACGCCTCCCCGCCGCTGTCATCCGAGCAAAAGGTTTCGTTCATTTCCCCGATGGCGCACAACTATTCAATTTCGTCGCGGGCCGCTGGGAGCTGGAGCCGTTCGAAGCCGACGAAACGCAGCTGGTCTTCATTGGAAAACAACTCGCCGCCCAAAAACCGGCAATCATTCGCGCGCTGAATGAATGCGCCTCCAAGGAGGGAGAGAAGCTCCCAAAGTGACAAAGCGCGAAACGCCTACGAAGCGGCGCACGGTATTGTTCATGAGCCGTTAATTCGTTATTCGTTGCCAGTCCACTGATCGTTTCCGCCATGCCCTATCGTTATCTCGAAGACGTCGGCACGGCCGACATCGCGTTCGAAGCCACCGGCGGCGATTTGCCGGAACTGTTCACCGCCGCAGCTGACGCGACGATGAACGTGATGATCGACAATCTGCAAGCCATCGAGCCGCGCGAGATCCGTGAAATCGAACTGTGCAGCGACGCGATCGACATGTTGCTCTTCGATTTCCTGCAGGAACTGATTTATTTCAAAGATGCCCGGCGCCTGTTGCTGCGCGCCCGCAACGTGGGCATTAAGGAAAGAGAGGGACAATATTTCTTAAAGGCCAGTCTCGCCGGTGAGGAATTGGACGAAACGCGTCATCAACAGCGCGCCGACGTAAAAGCAGTCACGCTCCACGGTTTTTCAGTTGAGAAACAGGACGGCCAATGGAAAGCGAAAGTGCTTTTGGATATTTGAGGGGGCGAAGGGCGCTTTCCCCCGACGCGCCCGCCGGTGAGGAACCGCCGTTGCCTGTTCATTTCGGCTCCAGCGCGACAAAGCCACTGCGGCTCTGGCTGTAAACGCGCAGCAGGATTTTTCCGTTGGGCTTCAAATTCTTGCTGATCTCAACGAGGTCTTTGGCGTTTTTAACCGGCTGCCTGTTCAGTTCCTGAATCACGTCGCCTTCGCGCAACCCGGCCTTTGCCGCAGGCGAATCGGTGTCGATATCGGTGATCACCGCCCCCTGAACGTTTTTCGGGAGATTGAGGGCCGTGCGAATGTCCTCCGTGATATCGGAAACTACCACGCCGCCGAACACCGTGCTTTTTTCCGGCTGCGCAGCCTCCTCCTCGGGAGCGGCCTCTTCACCCTGTTGCGACGCGCTGGCGGGCATTTCCCCTAACTCAACATTGAAGGTCTTGCGTTGCCCTTCGCGATTAACTTCGATCTGCGCCTTTGTTCCCGGCGCCATCGAACCAATCATCAGACGCAACTCACGCGCATCCGTCACTTTCTTTCCGTTGACCGCCGTGATCACATCGCCGCTCTTGATTCCGGATCTTTCCGCAGGACTGTTCCGCTCCACTTCGCTGACCAGCGCGCCAGTTAATTGGCCCTGGAGTTTCATTGCCTCGGCCAGCTCGGGTGTCAGCGTTTGCACAGTGGCGCCAATGTAACCGCGAATGACTCGACCTTTTTCTCGCAAACTTTGCATCACTTCACGCGCCAGATTCGACGGAACCGCAAAGCCGATTCCCTGATTTCCCCCGCCGCGAGTGAAGATCGCCGTGTTAATGCCCACGAGCCGGCCCTGCGTGTCAACCAGCGCGCCGCCCGAGTTTCCCATGTTAATCGCCGCGTCGGTCTGGATAAAATTTTCGTAATCGACAATGCCCATGCCACCGCGGCCGACCGCGCTGATAATCCCCATGGTCACGGTTTGTCGAAGGCCAAAAGGATTGCCGATGGCCAGCACGATGTCGCCCGCGCGCGCCTTGTCGCTGTCGGCAAAGGTGATGGCTGGCAGATTTTTCTCGTCGATTTTCAACAAGGCCACGTCCGTGCCCGGATCGGCGCCCACCTTTTGCGCCTTGTACTTCCGCAGCTCCCTGCCAAGACCAACCATGATTTGCTCCGCTCCGGAAACCACATGGTTCGCTGTGAGAATGTAGCCGTCCGGGCTGACAATTACGCCCGAGCCCAGCCCTTGAAGCGTGCGTTTGCCCTGGTGCGGAGGCGCTTCGCCGAAAAATTGCCGCAGCACATCGTCGGGAAATGGGAAAGTCATCAGCGGTCGCGACACCGTTTGGGTCGTGAACACGGTCACAACGCTTGGCGCGACTTTTTCCACTACCGGCGCAAACGTGGTGACGAGCGCCGGCTGCACAGCAGTGGACACAGGCGACGGCGCAGGCGTTGGCGCGACCAGCGGAGATGGTTCCCCAAGCGCGCAGAGCAGTGCCAGAAGCGAAAAGGCGAAGCCTTTCACGAGTTCTGTTCGCATACCGATCTCTCTCTCCAAAAAAGAATCGCGCGTTGACGCGCATCCGGTCTTTTCGACGCATTCAATCGCTTGATCAGCTTTCCCAAAGGGCATGGCCAGCCGCGGCAAGGCATCGGTTTCGCCTCCCATGCGCGACCTTTGAACGCGCAACAGAAACTGCTCCGATTCAGCACCGCCTTTTTTTCGGGAAGCCGGTATGAAGACAAAACGTTTTTGAACTTCCGAAGATGCTCGGAACTTCGTTCGCTCGTCCGGCGATGCGACTAATGGCCTAAAGGAATGGGACGGGGCCGCGGGGTTGGGCGCGGGCGTGGCGTTGGTCGAGGCCGCCCACCAGGTGTGGGTGTAGCGGTCGGCGTTCCGCTGGGAGTAGGTGATGGAGTAATCGGTGGCGTAGCCGTTGGCGTTGCGGTAGGCGTGGCGGTGGGAGTGGCAGTGGGAGTTACAGTCGGGGTCGCAGTGGGAGTCGGTCCTGCTGCGACGTTGACGACCCCTGTCATTCCAAAACCGCAGTGGGCAATGCAAAAATAGTTGTAGGTGCCAGCCTGATCGAAAGTGTGCTCGTAAACAAACCCCTGATTGGAGAGCTGGTTGCAGTTTACATCGTCAGGCGAACAGAATTGCCCGTCCGGCGTGCATGGGTCGCCGCTGGTGACGCTGTGCCCGCTCCCGGCCCACGTCCAGCGCACGGTGTCGCCCACCGAAATGTTGACCGTGTCCGGCGAAAAACTGAAACCGGGTCCGACCTGCACATCGACGATTTGCCCGGCGGGCGAGCGCACGCCGCTTGGAACGGGCCGTCCGTTCTGGTCCACGATGCGGATATCGTGGCCGGAAGAAACGCCTTTCGACCTGGTGGCAAGCTTCTGTTCCGGATTGGCCTGCGCGAGGAAGGTGACGGCAAACAGCGTTCCCACCCAGAAAGTCAGTCGAACTAGTCTATGAAGTCGTTGCATGAAATTACTCCTTTTTCGTTTAGAACAATTCAATCTGCGGTTTTCCCTTGGTTGCGTCCCTGCCAATGGCAGTTTTCGCGTTTCGATCCATTTGTAACACCACTAGGCCGCAGTTTCCACGCAGGCAACCAGAGTGACCACGCAACTGTTCGCGTAGGGAACCGGTTTTGCGCTCTCAAAACGGTAACAGTTTTGTTACCAGCCTCAGGAAAGCAGAATCACCCCCAGAAGCGCGAACCGACTGTGGTCATGCCAGCTGGATGGCTCGATCTGTGTTTGGCTCATCACCGCATCTAGTGATGGTTTGGGTCGCGTATTCTCCCTGGGCCAAATGCGGTGCTGCCAGCACACTTCTTCAATCGCTCGTTGATACGCCACGCGCTCCTCAAATGTCAGCGCTTTATGGGAAGTCCTCATCAGCCCTTGGCGATGTAAAGGTGTCAAGGGCGCCGCCGTTAAACCGAACAGGCGATCAACCAGTAAAAAAAGTTCCGTAGAACGCGGTAGCTAAAAAACCAATAACAGTCGCTGCGCCTGACAACTGCGGGGACGGACTTGCCTTTCATCCCAAACAAAGGAACCAAATGCACCCGGTGTAACCGGACCGACGGCTGTAGTTAAGCCCGTTTATCATCTCCCCAATGCGTCTTAAGGCCAAAATTTGCCCTTTGTCGAAAGCACGACATCCCCCGAAGCTCGCCGCTTTTTTCAAAGAGGTCGGCTGCCCCGATCCGACCTGACGCTAAGGCGTTGGACGAGCATGCGGCGACGGCCGCGTCCGGGGCGTCGGGCGCGCCCGCGGTGTGGCAGTTGGCGAAGGCGTCACAGTGGGAGAAGGAGTCGGCGTCGGGCCGGCCTGAAAATCCAGTTCAACATTGTCGATCCCCAGGACCCACGTGCCAAGATTTGGATAAACAAATCCCGGTTTGTAAAAGCCAACGCTGGTCAAATCGACTCGATGGAGAAACTGCGACCATTCTGGATCGGTGCAGGGCGTGCCGTCTCCATGTGTGCACACCCAACCATCCGGAATGGTTGGCGAATTGGCATTAACCGGGAACGAATAGGTGTGCCAGCCGACTGGCGGGTCAGGCAAGTCTGGCAGAGTGTACGTTGCATCGTACGTGACGTTGAAGCCTGTTTCATCCATCTGCAGCAACTCCAGCGTTGTAGCGCGATCGGTAGCCCAGGTAGCCACTTGGATGACATTGAGATCGACAGTCAGCGTTGTGACGCCCAGAGTTGTCCAATCGCCGGTATAAATGCTATCGACTTTGTACGGGTCGTTAACTCCCGGCTGATAACGCGTCGAAACGCTAGCCCACGTAGGTACAGCCGTGCTGAAACCACCCTGCTGGAGATAAGCTCCGGGGTTTCCGCCGCTTGGCTCGATGGCACGCATCGCATTGACGCTGCAATGCCACAAACCGACATCGGTGCCGTCGTCGTACGTTTCAATAAACGATCCCGTCGCGCCCAAAACCGCTCCTGCGGAGACAAGTCGGCTGCTGCTGGATCGGACAATCGGCAACAGCGAAACGCCCATAGCGTTGCGAGCAGCCATGTCCTGAGCGCGTTCGACGCCTCCGGCGCGGTTGTCGGTGCCAGCGGCCACGACGCGCACGCTTACCGCCAATAAAACGAAAGGGGCCGCCAGTCTCGTCACCCAAATACGCCGGCGCACACCGGCGCCGGCACCGCACATTTTAAAAAAGCCCCCTTGTTTCACAAACCAGTGAGGAAAGAGAAAACCGGTCGTGAGTCAACTGCCGTTGTTCGCCGGCCGGAAGTAACGCTGGGATCAGGGCGATGGGCGGGGACGCGGACTGGGCCGTGGCCGAGGCGTGGGGACAAGTCTTGGGGTAGAACTGGGTGTCGCCGTCGGTGTTACAGTCGGAGTGGGAGTAGGCGTAGCGCCTTCCCGGGTGCTGAGAATCGCGCCAAACGCGCCGACCGCGGTGCCCGTGTTAGCATCAGTAAAGAAAACATTGTAAAGATCCTGGTTCGTTCCGCTTTGTTGGCGCATCCAGGTCTTTCCTCCGTCTGTTGTTTGAAGGATTGTGCCGAACTGCCCGACCGCCGTACCATGGGAAGCATCAGAGAAGGAGACGCCTAACAATGTCTCAGACACGCCGCTGACCTGACTGAGCCAGTTCTGCCCGCCGTCCGTTGTTCGCAAAATCGTGCCTTGTTCGCCAACCACCGTCCCTGTGTCAGCGTCACTGAATGAGACGGCCCGCAGCTGAACGGTAGTGCCACTGGCTTGCAATGCCCAGTTCGCGCCGCCATCTGTTGTTTTCAAAATGACGCCGTCGTTGCCGACCACGGTGCCCACATTGGCATCGGTAAAATAAACTCCAAGGAGACCTGTTGCCTGCGTTTCGCGAGACGTCCAGGTTTCTCCCCCGTCGCTGGTCATGTAAACTTTTCCATTGAAAAACCCAACTGCCGCGCCGTGATTTGCGTCGCTGAAATGGACCGCATAAAGCAGGTCCGTCGTGCCGCTGTTTTGTTGCACCCAGGTGCTGCCCCCGTCCGTTGTCCTGAGGATAATGCCGCCGTCGCCAACGATCGTGCCCACGTTGGCATTAACGAAATGCACACCGAAAAGATTGATCCCATCAAACGGATCGCTGACGCCGCTGTTCTGGCGAACCCACGTGCTACCGCCGTCCGTGGTCCTGAGGATCATGCCATCCGGATTTTGATAACCCACGACGGTTCCCGTGTTGGAATCGCTAAAGGAAATGCCATAGAGGTAATTGAACGTAGAGACAGGCTGACTGCTCCATAGCGTACCGCCATTGGTCGTTTGAAGGATTATCCCGGCCTGACCAACAAGCAACCCGGTGGTCTCATCCGTGAAGGACACTGCGTAGAAAGCGTTGGCGCCCTGGGGTAGCGAGTAATTCGTCTGTTCAACCCATGTGTTCCCCCCATTGGTGGTTCGAAGGATGATGGGTGGTCCCCCGCCCATGTCAAAGCCGCAAATCGTCCCATTCTTCGCATCGGTGAAGGAGACTCCGTAAAGAGTTTTGGTTGTTCCACTGGCTTGAGGTGACCAGGTGTTACCTCCGTCGGTCGTTCTGAGAATTGTGCCTCCATCACCGACAGCGGTTCCGTTGTTGGTGTCGGTGAATGAAACATCGAAAAGGAACACAGTCCCGGGGTTCGCCTGAGGCACCCACGTGTTCCCGCCGTCGGTGGTTCTAACAATCGTGCTTTCGCCAAAGGTTCCGCCAACCGCCGTTCCAGTGTTTGCATCAGTAAACGAAACTCCGAAAAGGTTGTTCGAGGTTCCGCTTGATTGAGTGAGCCAGCTGCTTCCGCCGTCGGTCGTTCTTAGGATGATGCCACCTTCGCCAACAGCCGTTCCGTTGTTAGTGTCCGTGAACGACACTCCGCGAAGGTTACGCGTTGTTCCACTTGTTTGAGCGGCCCAGTGGTCGCCATCTGTAGTCCGGATAATCGTGCCTTCGTCTCCCACAGCCGTTCCACTATGTGCGTCAGTGAAGGAAACGGCCCATAAAGTTTGGGTTGTGCCGCTGGTCTGAATGGTCCAGCTACTTCCGCCGTCCGTCGTCCGCACGATCGTCCCGTAATCGCCCACGAGGGTAGCGGTATTCGCATCCACAAGGGAAGCGCCGTGAAGATTATTCCCCTGTGGAAGCGGATTTTGCCAGTGCCACCGGGAACCTGATGCGCCTTGTGAAACCCTCCTGGAGATGGTGGCTGCCGGGCTGCTTCCAGCATCTCCATCGTGGGTAGTCAGCAGCAGCCCACAGATCCCCGCAAAACCCAGCAGCAATACCAGGGCCCTGCGGTTTCCCAGGCTGCCTTGGTAAGCGGTGATGTTTTGCTTTTGATTCGGTGCGCAGTTTTTACAATTCGAATTCGCGGAAATGTTCAGCTTTAACATGTGCTTCTGGTTGCTGCTGCGGCGTGGGGCGCGGCCGCGGCGTAGGTCGTGGCCTGGGGGTAGGCGTAATCCTGGGCGTAGCGCTCGGCGTAGGCGTCGGTGTAGGTGTAGGTGTAGGTCCCTGACGTTCGAACAAATAGGCGGCCCCCTGACGCTCGTGCCCATTGGCCGTCGCGATGTAAGCGCCAATCAAGGCCGTGTTGCCGGATAATCCGACCGACCAGCCGAACTGCGCCAGTTCCTCAGGATCACTGGCTGTGAGTTTTTGCTCCTCGGTAAACATGCCGCCAGAGTTACGAAACACGTAGGCGGCGCCTGCCGTATCGTTGCCATTGACCGTGGCCCCGGCTGCGGTGATCAGCGCCTTGCTTCCATCAAATGCAATGGCGTGACCAAAGCCATCGCTCCCCTGGCCATCGCTGGCAGTGATCTGTTGGCCTTCAGTCCATGTTCCGCCCGAGTTGGTAAAGACATAGGTGATCCCCTGATTGGAGAAGGGATCACTGCCCGCCCCTTCGGCTCCTATAAGCGCCGTATTTCCAACAAGCGCCACCGCCCCCCCGAAGAAGTCAAACTCAGCGCCATTGCTGGCAGTCAGCTTTTGAGCTTGCGTCCAGACGACGCCGCTTGGCCGCTGCCCGCGTTTGGAAACCGCGGCGCGCTGCCTTGCGGCAGTTTGCCGGTTAAACACATAAGCCGCGCCCGCAAAGTCGAGGCCGTTTGGGCTGGCAGTGTTTGCGCCTACTACGACAGTATCTCCCTCCAATGCGAGCGACCAGCCGAAACCATCGCCGCTGGCGCCGTCACTCGAAGAAAACTTCTGCGCCTGGCTCCAAAGCCCACCCGACTGAGTGAACACGTAAACTGCGCCCACGCTGTTACTCGGCGGCACGGCGGCGCCGATCGAACCCACCATGGCTGTGTTACCCTCAATCGCCACCGACCACCCAAACTGAGCGAACGTAGCTGCATCGTCAGCTTGAATCTTTTGCGCCTGAGTCCAAGAGCCGCCCGATTCAGTAAAGATGTAGGCGGCGCCTTGAAAATCATCCTTATTGGGCGCACCGACAATAAGGCTGTTGGTATCCTGGTCGAAGGCGAGCGATTGGCCAAAGGAATCGCCTTCAGCGCCGTCGCCGGCGGTTAATGTCTGCGTCTCGCTCCAGGTGTTGCCCGAGCGGGTAAAAACATAAACGGCGCCCTGAGCGACGTTACCGTTGACCGCGTGGTTGGGCGCTCCCACAAACGCAGTGTCCGCTGAACCCAACACAACCGACCAGCCAAACTGGTCGTCCGTTGCGCCATCACTGGAGCTGACCTTTTGCAGTTCCGACCAACCCGATGGCTGACCGCCGTTTGTTGTCCGAAGAATCACTCCACCATCGCCAACCGCGATGCCTCGCAACGCATCACTGGCAAAAGCAACATCATGGAGATTTGCAGTGGTCCCGCTGATTTGATCGCTCCACGTAGTTCCCATGTCTGTGCTATGCAGGATTCTGCCGGCCCCGCCTACGGCAAAGCCACTCGCAGCTGTCGGGAAACTGAGACCCTCTATCGCTTGATCGTAAAGCGTGGTTGACCAATTCAGCCCGCCATCGGTTGTCCTTGCGATGGCGCCCCTTCCGTCAAAAATCGTGCCTGAGATAAGGCCACTGGTTCCGTCGAAGAAGAACAGGGCATTACACCCGCCTTCGTTTCCGTTGAAATAGAAAGGCTGGAAGTTCCAGGTAACTCCTCCATCAGTCGTACTACCCAGCAAGGCTTGAAAAATGGAATTTTGCCCTGCAACAAAACCTGCCGTGGCGCTCAACATCTGCGCGCCTGGAAACCCGCCGCCAAAGAACCCGCTTTGAGCGATCTGCCACGATGCGCCGCCGTCCGTCGAGTAAAGGATGTCCTGGGAATCTCCCGCGCAAATTCCGGCGCTCCCATTGAATGAGACCGATCTGAGAGTGTCGCCGACGCCGCTGGTAACGCTTTGCCAGTCTGCGCCGCCGTCGGTGGTTCGAAGAATAAGTCCTTGCTCGCCCACAGCGACGCCTCTTGTGGAATCGAAAAAGTAAACATCGTACAAGGCCGAGCCCGTTCCCGAGGCCAGCGGCGCCCATGTCGCTCCCACGTCTGTGGTTTTCAGGATGGTTCCGCCATCGCCGACCACGAAACCCGTCCCCGAATCGAGCAGCACCGCTCCGTTCAGTGTGCTCGTCGTTCCGGATGTAACCGGAGACCATTGCCCAAAGAGATTTCCACAGAGGCAACACGTTGTCAGGACAGTAAGGCCAATTCGATTAAGGTTAAACATTGTCGATTTCCAGTTTGTTTCCATGGCAGCCCGCGGCTAACCAGTAGCCACCGCCAGGTGCAAATCAAATTTGTATCCTTTTTCGGCTGAACCAACGCTGCAGCCACGCATTGAGTCAAGCGAATCGTCGAGGCGCATATGCATAACAATGCCCGCGTTTTCTGGGTTCTTCATTCTCGTTTCCATTTCCTCTATTGGAGGCGCGCGGCCGTCGGTCGCGACCGCGGCGTGGGTCGCACTCTGGGAGTGGGCCTAGCCCGGGGTGAAGGCGTAGGCGTTGTAGTGGGTGTGGGCGACACCGTAGGAGTGGGGGTAGCAGTAGGAGTCGGTGTTGGCGTGGATGTCGGTGTCACCGTAGCTGTCGGCGTCGGCGTCGGCGTGGCAGTTGCGGTAGGAGTGGGCGTGGGACTTGGTGTAGGTGAACCACTCGGGGCAAGGTAGAGATAGACGTGACCCGGGTCGTACGTGACTTGCGGAGTGAACGATGGGTCGGGCGAGTAATTGATCTGAACGCTGGCAAAGGTTGTGCCATTGCGACCATTTCCCGCGTGCAAAAGTGTGTATTGCGTACCCGGCTTGAATGGACCTCCCGAAAGAGTCACCACCAACTGTCCGTTAAGTGTGGCTGTTCCCTCAATGTCGATGCTGCCGTTTCCAGCTGGCGTCACCGTGATGGTTGTGTTGGCGCTGAAACCAAACGTTATGTCACCGGCGATCGAAATGGTTTGCTCGGGAGCAATGGTCCCCTGCATGGATGTCGTCACGGTATTGATGATAACGCCGCTCCCTGTCACGCTCCCTGAATCCCAGACATTGAGGCTGGCAGCGCTCACCGTGCCGCCGTTATCCAAATGTAAAAGCCCTGTGCCTCCGGGCCCGCTGACGTTCCCTCCGATGGACAATGCGCCTCCCGTGCTGAAAACGGAGCCAGTGCCGGAAACGGAGATTGTCCCGGCTGACCCTGCATTGAAGCCCACGTTGGTGAACGTTCCGTTTGTCATCTGGCCCCCGTTGCCAATAGCCAATGTACCCTCGCCGCTGAAACCGACATACAGGCCGCCATGATTGTTCCAGAGCGAGCCGGCGTCAGCAAGCGTAACGGAGCTCTGTGCAGACGCACTATAACCGATGTACGCAAAACTTCCGTTCGAACTAACATGACCGCCATTGGTAACGTTCAACACCCCGTCGTCGCCTTCGCCTACGTAAAATAGGCCGTTGACCGTCCACATCGAACCGGCGCCGTCCACGGTCACTGTCCCATCCGCGCCGAACTCGTAAGCAACATGACCCGCGCCATTCGTAACTGTGCCTCCGTTTGAGATAATGAGCGCTCCGCTGCCGGCGTTCCCCACCCAAAGATCCTGGAGATTTGTCCAAATCGATCCACTTCCATCGACCGTGACCGTGCCGCTGGAACGTCCCGGCGATTCAGGCCAGTAAGCAACGTAACCCCATGTATCCGAAACTGTAGCTCCATCCGAAATCGTCAGGCTTCCCGTTCCGTATCCGACATAAAGATAGGACTCATTCGTCCACGCGGTCCCGGCGCCAGCTACCGTGGCAACGCCCATGATACCAGGCTGAGAGCTTATTGTGTAGCCGATCTCACCGCTGTCGTCCGAAACCTGTGCCGCTCCCGTCACATTCAGGACGCCGTTTCCCGAGCCGCCCACCGCCAGATCCGTGCTGACAGCCAGGTTGCCGGATCCCGATACCGTAACAGTGCCCGCATCCTTCGTCGTATCATAACCCAAAAGCAGGCTATCGGCAGTCGCTCCGGCGACTGAAATCTGCGCTGTCCCGCCATTATTAATCTTTGCCTGTGTGCTGGCATTCGGAACGCCCGCGGACCAGTTTGCGCCAAGAAACCAATCGCCCGTGCCATCGGTCCAAATCGTTTGGGCGGTACCGAACGCCGGGATGATCAGATAAAAAATCGCGAGGAGCAGAGGGGCTCTTGCGCGGAGGCGCCTGCGCGCGCCTGCGCTGCCCGTAGAGGTCAAGTTAGGGAGTCGTTGTGTATAAGGATTCATTGGCTTTGATAGTCATTGACTGGTTTTGCGGGTGAACACTTGGCGCTGGTGTAACCCAACGAGTGACGGCTGTCCAAGCCGTCGTTCTTTGTCGCCGGTGCTTTGATTGTCACTGCCACTGCCAGGTCGAGCGAACGCGCGCGGCGCTGGGGGAATAGCCAGTGAAATTGAAAGAGCTAAGATGGCGGCGACGCAAACTGCCGCACCGAGCCTTGGCGGCGATTGCAGCCGAAAACGGCCGATGATTGTTCCAATGGTTCGTTTAATCATTTTCGCTAAGGCCGCGGTCGTGGAGTTGGGCGCGGCCTGGGTGATGGTGTAGGTCTGGGTGTCGAAGTTGCAGTAGGCGTCGATGTCGGTGTAACTGTCGGAGTAACTGTCGGCGTGGGCGTGGCTGTAGGCGTTACCGAGGGTGTTACTGTGGGAGTAGGTGTGGGCTTTGCAGATTCAGAGTATTTAATTGTTGTGTAGTCATAATCCGTCCCATTGCCGGTGCTGTAGCCCGCAATTGCGACGTTGTGGTTATTATCAACAGCGAGGACGTAGGCGCCGTCAGAGCTGTGACCAGGCCCATCGTAGAGCTGCGCCCACTGTTCGATCCCATTCGTATCGTATTTTACCGTGGCAGTGTCACCAGCACCGCCGCTGAAGACGAAGCCGGTAACGTATGCGCTTGCAGCGTCGTCTAATGCAATGGATATGAACACGCCGCCGCTCGCGTCGGGACCGTTAAATGGAGTGGCCCATAAAAGATCGCCTGCCGCTGAATACTTAAGGGTAACGCACTCGAGACCTGTTGCCGTAGTGTGATTGCCTGTGATGTAGGCGTTGCCATCGGCATCGACAGCGATGGCTTGGCCTGCGTCATAACCATGGGCGGGGCCATCGTAATGCCGAACCCAAATCTCATCTCCATTCGATGCGTATTTGATCGTGGTGATATCGTTGTCAGAACCGGTTTCCACGCTTTGACCGGCAACATAAACGTTGCCTGAAGCATCCAGCGCCAGCCGGTAAGCGTAATCATTGTCGTCCGCGGTGCCGTTGTATCGTTTGACCCACAGCTCGTTTCCATCCGGGTCGTATTTGATCGTAGTCATATCGTGCAGATTATTTGCGCCACCACTCCAGCCGGTGATGTAAGAATTCCCGTCACCGTCCACTACAATGTGGTTGGCATAATCGATTTGAGTCGGCGAACCGTTGTAGGGCGTCGCCCATTGCAAGACGCCGGACGAATTGAATTTCAGAGTGATGAATTCGCCGTCGGTAAACCCGTCGCTCTCAAAGCCTGTGGTAAAGACGTTGCCCTGATTGTCCACAGCGATGGAATAGGCATAAGCGCTATAGTTGGTGATCGGGCTGGTCCAGCGTTGCGTCCACACAGAGTTTCCGTCCGCATCATATTTCAAAACGAAGATGTCATAGGTCGCGGGATTATCGCCGTTGCCGAAGCCCGCGACATAGACGTTGCCACTCGAGTCAAGAGTGAGCGCGTAACCGTAATCTGTGCCGTTGGCGGACCCGGCGTAGGTATCTTCCCAAAGAACATCGCCCTGTGGAGAATATTTTATGGTGTGGCAATCCTCATTACCGGTCGCGGTTTCGATCCATCCGGTCACAATTACATTGCCGGCAGAATCAATCCTGACATCGTGTCCGTGATCGCTCCCGTGAGCAGGGCCATCAATCCGTTTAACCCATGCTTCCGTGACGCTTCCGTGTGGAGGAGGAACTGCAGGTACCCGTTGTCTTGAGGCGTCATTAGTGCGGGTTCGTTCACCGGCATAGCCGGCGAACACTACCAGAACGGTGCCGATGACGACCAAACCGGTTAAAATGTAAAGATTAGAAAAGGCAGATCGCGTCTGTTTTGTTTTCATAGTGCTATTTATAGCTCTGCTGCTTCATTGTTTTCAAATGTCTTTATTTAAGGTAATGGCGGGGTCGGCCGCGGCCGTGGAGTGGGCCGAGATCTGGGTGTTGGGCTGGGCCTTGGCGTAGGAACGGGTGTCGCACTAGGAGTCGGTGTCGGTGTAACTGTCGGAGTTGGAGTAGGCGTAGCTGTTGCTGTGGGTGTAGGGGTAGCAGTTGGCGTCGCCGTAGGAGTCAAGGTGGGAGTTGGAGTGGCTGTCGCGGTAGGTGTTACCGACGGCGTTGCAGTTGGCGTTATCGTAGGCGTGCCTGTAGCAGTCGGCGTGGGTGTGGGCGTTGCTGTTCCTTCAGACGTGACGAAAACATATGCGGCGCCCTGGTCGGCAGTTCCGTTTACATCAGCGAGCCACGCGCCTGCCATTGCTCTTCGACCATCAGTTGCCACCGAGATACCGAGGTCGTCATTCGCCGCGCCATCCCTGGCCGCAAGCTTTGCTTGCTCGGTCCATTGCTCGCCGGGCCTGGCGAAACAGTAAGCCGCACCTTGGAGGCTGTTTCCGCCAACTGTGGCAAGTCAGTCCCGACGAACCCCAAATCGCCAGCTAGTGGGACGCTTTGGCCGAAATCATCAAAAGGAACGCCGTCCCAGGCGCCGAGCTTTGCTTGCGCCCAAGTCCCACTTGCATGGCGACGCAGGTGCTTTCGGTTGTTAAGACGGATGACCAGCACGAACGAACTCCCCGTACTTACAACAAGCACCGGCGCCAACAGCGTTACTCTGGAAGCACGGATGATAACTCCGGAAAAAAGCTCCCTCATTTTACAGGCTGACTACAGGCTGACTTGCGTGGGACTGTCGTTTCCAACCGCAAAGCCGGTCGCAGCACCGGCAACCCGACTCGGTGCCCGCTGAAGGGAATGCCCCCGCAGAAACTGCTCTAACCTGCAGGGCGCCGGTTCGCGAAATGAAAATCAACCTGTTCCCGATGGTCATGTAAGTGACAAAACACGTTGCCCTCGTTGCGCTTAATCCCGCTTAACGCGGGCTGGGGCGCGGATGTACAGTGGGCCGGGGTCGCGGTGTTGGAGTATGTCTTGGCGTAGGACGGGGCGTTGTGGTTGGTGTGGGAGTAGGGGTGGGACTGGCCGTAGGCGTAGGCGTAACGCTAGGAGTGGGTGTAAGGGTGGGAGTAGGCGTAGGGGTAAGTGTAGGCGTGGCACTGGGTGTAGGTGTCGGAGTCGGCGTCGGGGTAGGAACCATTTCCGACAACGGCCGTTGCCATAATCCGCCGCCATAAGTTCCCGCGAACAAATTCCCGTCGCGGATAACGAAGCTGCGAATATTCCTGTTGGCGAGGCCGGGACTAACAGGGCTCCAAGTGGAGCCAAAATCGCTGGTAAGATATACGCCACCAGGGTCCATATCGTTGCTGGCCGCGCCGGCAAACACATTGGTGGCGCTGTCGATGAAGGAATAAAAGCCGCTGCTCGTCAGTCCGTTATTGATCGGCGTCCACGAGTTGCCGTCATCCGTGGAGAGAAAGATCCCGCCTCCGGTTCCGGCAAAGAGATGGTTTCCGTTTACCCAAAGGCTGTTCACGAAGGGGTTGGTTATCCCTGTGTTAGCCGGGATAAAGTTTTGCCCATGGTCGGACGAACGAAACACGCCGCTGCTCCATGAAGCGACAAAGACATAGTTGTTATGGCTGACGATGGATGCAATCAACGGCGCGCCCTGAATCACACCGCCTGCAGTCCAGCTCAGGCCATCATCGGTAGAGATAAAGACGCCCCCGCCCCAACTGCCTGCGAAAAGGTCCTGCTGGTTTCCATTGGGGATTAGAGCCATGGACCAGATAAGGGGGACGGTGATTCCGGAGTTGGACTGCGCCCAAGTAACGCCGTCGTCTGTTGAACGGAAAACGCCGTCGCCCATTGTGCCGGCAAGAATGGTGACGCCCGTGCCATTTGGGTGAGCAGTCATCGAATAGACCCATTCGTTGTTGACGCCCACGTTTTGCCAATTGGCGCCATTATCAGTCGAGCGGAAAACTCCGCCACCACCGGTGCCTACAAAAACGCTGTTATCATGACTGGCAAAGGAGCGAATGTCCCCGGCTGTCATTCCCGTGCTCGACCAGGTCCAGCTTCCGCCATTGTTTTGCGATCGAAAAACGCCGGCGCCAAATGTCCCGGCAAAAACGTTTTTGCCATCCACTTCGAGGGAGTAGATATACCTGTTGGTCAGGCCTGAATCGACCTGAGTCCAGGAATTGCCATTATCAGTGGTACGAAAGACGCCGTCGGAGGTGCCTGCGTAGAGGTTGGGACTGGAACCGGCCAGAGAGTAAATAACCTGGTTGGTTAGACCAGAATTAACAGCGGTCCAGCTGTTTCCGTTATCGGTGGAAAGAAAGACGCCGCCGCCGCCGGTTCCGGCGAAAATGTTTGGAGCGCTGGCAAGCAGCGCATTGATCGTCAGGTTAGCCAACCCGTTATTGACGGCGTTCCAGGAGGCGCCGTTATCCGTGGAAAGGTACACGCCGTTGCCAGTTGTGCCGGCGAAAAGATTGGAACCGCTTGTGGCAAGAGCGACGACGTGGTCAACGGGCAGGCCAGCACTTACCTGAGTCCAGTTATCGCCGTTGTTTGTAGATAAAAACACGCCGCCGCTCCCGCCGTCGTAGTCGGTGCCTGCGAAGAGGTTTGAGCCGCTGGCTGCGAGGCAATTGACGTGAACGCTTGTCAGGCC
>Ga0070739_10002902_pt1 | contig 22050 bp, 23 predicted proteins | sample Coa_R1_7_FD_66445 | JGI IMG/M metagenome (GOLD analysis project Ga0070739, IMG submission 66445) | Surface soil microbial communities from Centralia Pennsylvania, which are recovering from an underground coalmine fire - Coalmine... | ecosystem: Environmental > Terrestrial > Soil > Unclassified ... | reverse complement strand
TTTCACTTTGACGAAGGTCGGCTAGAACGATCAATCTGGCATGGACCTGGTTCGGTGATCGCGAGAGTTGGTATGTCACAACCTAGCCAGAATTTCAGATAACTCGGGTCGTTCGAGAGCGTCCGCGGATTACGCTGTGACGGATGCGAAGAGCAGGGGTGGAGGCAAACATGCGGCTTGTCATTGCGGCCCTACTGGTCCTCGCGAGCCTCGCAAGCGCAGCTATGTCCGGGATCGCCGTGGCCCACGCTGCCGGAGACAGCGACTATCTGATGCTGCTAAATCGATACGGGTTCGATGTGTCCACCGTTGAGAGCCAACAGTTGACGCTCAAACTCGGTCACGCCATCTGCAACGACCTGCGCAGCGACGCCACCCCTCAACAAAAGCAAGCGATGGCCTTTCAACTCGGTGCGGCGAGCAGCGTCATCGTGAGCGCCGCCCAGCTCGAGTTGTGCCCCGACACCATTTCTGAAGCGCAGGCCGGTGGGCGGTGAATTAGAAGGGACGCATAGAACAGCGCACGCCCTTGGGGCCGTCCTGCTTGTCGACAATGGCCCCGTCGACCAAGAGTTGGCAGTGAAACATCGGCGTGCCGGGTTCGTGCCCGGTACTGGCGGTGAAAAACGCCCACTGGAAAGGGTTCGCCAGGTCCAAGTCGTAGGTCCACGGGGACCCGGGACCGACATCAGCTTGGACATTAGGGACGAAATCGTAAGGGTTGTGACTGTAATCCGAAAAGACCGACGGCTCTTGGTCTAGGTAGTAGATATCCGCGTAGATCGGGTTGGAAGCGGTCAGCACGTATTTGACGTGATGCATCACCGGCTGGTCGTCCGCTTGCGCCGCCGCGGTAGTCGGTATCGCAGCCACGATTGCCAAAAGCATTGCCGAACCGATGCCCAGGGCCGACCTTCTGGTCGTCACTCGCTCCTCCGCTCCTCAATGCAGACCAGCGCTGTCACGCATCCCGATACTTCCGGTGATTGTCTCACCGGCTCTCATGGTCCTACCGCCTTTTTGCGAACCAAACCGCTCTGGAGAGGCCCTCAGCCGGGCGTATCGTCGCGGTGCACCCAGCGCAGGGTTCTGTTGACCTGTGCACACTTGAGCGGGGTTCCGTCAGGTTCCTGCGCCGACTGATCCATCGCATCACACGCCAGCGCGACCTCCCGTATACCGACTAGGGGCCCGGTCGGTGTCCAAACGCTCGCCAGGTTGCACACGTACGTCCTGGAGTTGGAATCCAAGCCAAAGACGTAGAAGTGGCGGGACTCGCAGGGCAAGCCCGGGACGACGTCACGAGCCACGTTCGGCACACAGTCCGCCGCGTCGCAAAACGCCGACGCCTTCCCGGCGGGAAACATCGGTGCTGCAACCAATAGCCCTGTTATAGCCGCAAGCGCCATGAATCCGCGCAACTCTACCTTTCTTGGGACTTGAGTCGGTTTTCGACGGGCGAAAGAGTCGAGGGCCATAGAAAAACAGTAGTTCCAGCGTCGCTTCTTGAGAACCACAATAAGTAAAGTGTTCGCGGAGACGGCGACATCGCTTTTGAACCAAGTAAGCGCTGACTCACCTGACGTGACCGTCGCCGTACGCGACTTCGGCCTAGAGCGAATGAAGCGGCTCAATAGCCTCGGCATGCAACATAGTCAGGCTGTTGCCCTGACGCGCCACGGGTTTCGCAACTCGATCTATTAGGCATGAGACTAGTATTTCTGCACGCCAGCATCTCTAACGCCTCGCTCGACGACTCCCCGATTCGTAGCGGCAGGAGATGATAACGTGGCTCTCCTAGACCGGCCGAACGGTGAGGAGGTCGCATGCTGACTCGGCGTCGAGGCGATCAGTCGCAGTCTGCGCGCCGAATCCGGCTCAGCCAGCATCGCCCTTCCACGTCAGCGGTGAGCGGTGGAGCGGTTCACTATTTTGCGCCTCATCGTTCACAAGAGCGGCGCCCCTTGTGGGTTGGTGAGTTTTGAGCGCCGGCATCCGTGAAAACGCTGCTGATAAGAAGTCGAATCCGGTGACCGAGGACGAAACGCCGAGCACCCCTGCCGAGATGCGGGCGCTGGCCGAGCAGGCGGAGGCAGAGGCCGCTGAGGCCGAGGCTCTCGCAGCTGCCGCCCGCGCCCGAGCTCGCGCCATTCAATTGCGCCGCCAGGCGGAACTCGCGGAGGCCACGGAAAAAGGCCAGTCACAAGTTGCCGAAACTGCCGAGAAAGAAACCGAAGTCATTGCGCGCGAGCGCGAGATGGAAGACACTCCGCAAAAGAGCCAGGTGGAACGTACTCCGCAAAAGAGTGAGCCGGAGGGTGCCGGCGCTGCAAGTGTCGAGACCGACGAGAGTGCGACCGATGCCGTGGTCGAACGCGAAGCCGATACGGAGCCCGGCGCTGGTTCCGACGTAGCGGTGGACAAGCCGGCATGGTATCGACGTTGGCGTCGTCCCCGACTGTCCACCACTGCCGCAATTCTGGCTATCATCGTTATTCTCGCCGCGTCCGCGGGCAGTGTCTATATGGTGCTGGAGCATCGTGACGCGGCGCACCGTCGCCAACTTGCGGCGGAGTTCGCTGCAGCGGCGCGGCAGGGCGTCGTCACGCTGACATCGCTAGACTTCAACAACGCCAAAGATGGAGTGCAGCGCATCCTTGATGACTCCACCGGCTCGTTCAAAGACGACTTCGCGAAAATGGCAGGCGATTTCACGAAGGTGGTAGAGCAGTCGAAGGTGGTCGAGCGGGGGACCGTTCAGGCGGCGGCGGTCGACTTGGACTCGATGACAGACGACTCGGCGGTAGTGCTGGTCGCATCCACCTCAGAAGTTACCAATGCGGCGGGCGCCAAGCAGGATCCGCGTAACTTCAGGTTGATAGTGACGCTGGCCCGCGACGGCGATCAGCTCAAGATGTCGAAAGTCGAGTTTGTGCCGTGACAGCAGAAGAAACGTCGCTGGCCGAGAAAACAGCCGGCGCCGAGGCGACCGAACACGTCGAGACCGCAAAGCCGGGGCGGCGGGCGCGCATCACCGGCCGCGTGAAGCAGCTGTCACGCGATAAGGTGCTTGCTGCACTGCTGGCATTGCTGGTCGTGGCTTCGGCGACCTTGGCGGCCTGTTTGCTCTACTTCCAATATCTACCGGATAGGGACACCGATGCTGCGGCGGCCAAGTCCGCAGTCACCGCGGCCAGTGACGGGACCGTCGCGGTATTGTCGTATTCGCCAGACACTCTCGACCGCGACTTTTCTTCGGCCAAGTCTCATTTGACCGGTGACTTCTTGTCGTACTACAACAAGTTCACCGAGCAGATCGTCGCTCCCGCTGCCAAGCAGAAGTCCGTGAAGACGAATGCGGTCGTGGTTCGCGCCGCCGTGTCAGAGTTACATCCGGACTCTGCCGTCGTGTTGGTATTCGTCAACCAGAGCACGGTAAGCAAGGATCGGCCAGAACCAAGCTTGACCTCAAGCAGCGTTTTGGTCACATTGACGAAAGCTAATGGAAAATGGCTCATTTCGTCGTTTAACCCCGTCTAGGGCGGCGACTGAAAGGGGACGGGCGCCACACCTAGTCATATTCGATGTGCGCCTGGAGGTCTTCAGCCGGCATTTTCGGGCCGGCTGCCACTACGCTACGTTCTTCACGTGGGCATGCTGGACCGATTTCGGGATCTGGTCACCGAACGGCGACGTAGTCCGGTGGCGCCCAGAGAAGCGCACCGAAGGAGCGCAGCCAGAGTATCGATCCGATATGCGGGCGCACTGGTATTCGCTCATCTCGTTGCCACCACCGAGATCCTCGTGATCGCGGTAGCGCTCACCGGTCATACAGCCGGCGCAGCACCCGTTCATTTGAGCGCCAAGAACGCGATAACAGCGATAGTGCTGGTTGTGGCGGGAACCGTCGCCGTCGCGGTGGGCGCAGTCATGACGATTGCTCCGTCACTTCGCTGGTTTATCCCCGGGCGTGAACCTGATTCGAATCAACGTCGTATGGCGATGAAGATCATGCGTAATCAATCGGTGATCCTCGCGGCGATATGGGTTGCCGGCGGCGTGATCTTTACCCTGCTGGACCTCAACGGCGGGTTCATAGTTGCAGTCTCGACCGGCTTAGCCGTGTTATTCGGTTGGTCTGCTGCGACGGGCACCGCCGTTCTGCTCACGCAGCGTACTCTGCGTCCGATCATCGCTGCTGCCACCACAGAGGGTTTCGAGGGCTTGGTGGCAGCACCGGGCGTGTTGGCGCGACTGATCGGCATGTGGCTGCTGAGCAGCGCCCTTCCCAGCGCGGCCATTGCGGCCCTGATCTTTCTGCGATCACTTGGCTGGATCATCCACAAAAACGCGTCGGTCGAGATTCCGGTGTTGGTGCTGTCGCTTGTCGCTGTGTTCCTGGGCCTGCGGGGGGTCATCCTTGTCGCCAAGTCGATTTCAGACCCTGTTCGCGACGTCGTGAGCGCGATGGCGGAGGTCGAACATGGCCGAATGAGCACCTTCGTCGACGTCTATGAGCGCTCCGAAATCGGCCGGCTACAAAGAGGATTCAACCGGATGGTCGCGGGGCTGAGCGAACGTGACCGGCTGCGCGACCTTTTCGGTCGACACGTCGGTGTGGACGTAGCTCGTCGCGCCGTGGAAGAAGATGGATCGCTTACCGGCCAGGTCGTGGAAGCGGCGATCCTCTTTATCGACTTGGTGGGCTCGACACGGTTGGCCGCGAGCCGTCCACCTGACGAGGTCGCTGAGCTGCTCAACAACTTCTTCCGGATCGTGGTCGCGGAGGTGGACGAAAGGCACGGGTCGATCAACAAGTTTGAAGGCGACGCGGCGCTGGCAGTGTTCGGGGCGCCGCTGCGGCTTGATGGCGCAGCATCGGCTGCGCTGGAAACAGCACGCGCGCTGGGCACACGGCTGCGCGAATTACCCTTGGTGGACTTCGGCATCGGTGTCTCGGCCGGTCCGGTCTTTGCCGGCAACATCGGTGCCGAGAACCGCTACGAATACACGGTGATCGGTGACGCCGTCAACGAAGCGGCGCGACTAGCCGATCTCGCGAAAAGTACGGATAGGCGAATACTGTGTTCAGATGCCGCTATCGCTCGCGCTGACTCGACGGAGTGCGAGCATTGGGTACCGCAGGGTTCCACTGTGCTACGCGGCCGCTCGGATACCACCCACGTCTCGGCGCCAGCGGACGAAGGTCCTGATTAGGTGGCGACGACAGCCAGACTGCGGTCCCAGAGTTCGCGGGCTAGCGCCGAATTGTTCGCTGCCCGATTTGGTTTCGCGGCCTTGTGCCGGGAGTAGTACTCGCCCGATAGCCAGTCGACGCCGGGTGTGCTTGACGCCAGCCAGACCAGCTGGTCGGCTCCTTGATCCGCGGTCGCGGTAAACCAGCGTGTCGGGGTATGCCGCATGATGGCAATTGTCCGCGATCCTGACGCGGGGCCGAAGTTGGAGTCGACATAGCCGGGGTGAAACGCCGCAGCGGATAGCCCAGCATCGTGGTATCGCCGGTGTAACTCTTTGGTGAACAGAATGATTGCCAGCTTGGTGAGGGCATAGACCTTGCTGGGCCGGTAGCGCTTAGTGTTCTCCAGGTTGTCGATGCTGACTTTGCTGAGCAGCTTCTGTGACGCGCTGGAAGTATTGATGACCGAGGCGCGGGAATCGACCAACAGATCCAGTAGCTGCGTGGTGAGCAGAAACGGTGCCAAATAGTTGACCTGATAGGTCTTTTCGTACCCGTCGTCTGTCAGTTGAATTTTGGCTGTCATTGCGCCGGCATTGTTGGCCAGCACGTCGATGCGCGGATATTGCGAGCGCAACTGTTGTGCCAATGTTCGCACTTGGGCCAGATCGGCGAAGTCGGCCACGAAACAGTCGGCATCCAGTTCGGTTGCCACCGCCTTGGTCTTGGTCTCGGACCGGCCGATCACGACAACGTTTTCACCGGCGTGACGCAAGCGACGCGCCGCTGCGGCGCCGATGCCGTCGCTGGCGCCCGTGATAACGATCGTCTTGCCCGGCATTGTCGTCCGGTTTCGTCAGTCGGTGAGCACCGGTAAGCGCGCCCATCCACGCACGCTGGCGGTATGGGCTCTGACCGCGTTGTCATAGTCGACCTGCCAGTCAGGCCAGCGCTTGAGCACCTCCTCGAGCGCGACGCGCGCTTCCATGCGTGCCAGCGCCGAACCGAGGCAGAAATGCAACCCGTGCCCGAAGCTCAGATGAGAGCCGCTGTGGTGGATGTCGAATCGCTCGGCGTCGGCGAAACGCCGCTCGTCTCGGTTAGCTGACCCGTTCAGTAACAACATGATTGAGCCCGCGGACACGGTTTGACCGTAGTACTCGACGTCGTCGGCGACGTATCGAGCCTGTACGGGCGATGGCGCTTCGAATCGCAAGACTTCCTCGATGGCCTGCGGAATCAGGGAGCGGTCGGCCGCGATTTCGCGACGCTGATCGGGATGATCAGAGAGCAGTTGGCCGATGAAACCGATCAGCCGTGTTGTGGTCTCGTTTCCGGCCCCGGCGATCGTGCTGGTGTAAGTGAGCACCTCGGTGCGGGTCAGTCGTCGGCGGGTGCCATCTGGTTCTTCCACTTCGGCGTTGAGCAATTCGGTCATCAAGTCGTCGGATGGGTGTTCGGCACGCCAATCGATGTACTCGGCGAATATTTCATAGGATTGCTCGAAGTTGCTGGAGTCGAAGGCCGGCTTGCCCTCCTTCAAAGTCAGCAGACTGTCGGTGCGCTTGCGGATCATCTCCTGGTCCTGCTCAGGAATGCCCACCAAGTAACCGATCACGCGCATCGGCATCTGGGCGCCGAGGTCTTTGATGAAGTCGAACCGGCCGGAGCCAACGTGGGGATCGAGCGCGCGGACACAATATTGGCGCGCCAACCCCTCGACGGCTTCCATGCGCCGGGGAGTGAAAACCCTTGACAGCAGTCGCCGGTGAAGATCATGCACAGGGGGGTCCTCCCACAGAATGATCCCTGGCGGAATTTCCGCCCCACTGAGCAGCAGGTCGGCAGTCGTTCCCCGGCCGGACGGGAATCGCTCCCAGTCGTTGAGCGCAGGCGCCACGTCGGCATAACGGCTCAGCGCGAAGAAGTTGAACCTCTCGTTGTAATACAGCGGTGCCTCGTCGCGGAGCCGTTTCCACACCGGGTAGGGATCGTCGTCGATCTCGAAATCGAACGGGTCGTAGTAAATACCGGTAGTTTCGGCGCGTGTCATGCCTGCACCCTTTCTGTCTGCGGGGGCTTGCCGGGTTGAACCGCCACGTTTTGGGCCAGCGCCGGCACCACAGCGTTGGCAACGCGATTCAGGTATGGCCATGCCAGATGGGGTGGCAGCCCACCGCACAGCGGCGCCAAAGTCAGCATGCCGCCGTTGCGCCCGTGGCTGATGGCTTCGGCGACAGTGAAGATCCGGTGCGAGCGGGAATTGGCGCGGAGCTCCTCAACGGTGTGTACGTCGGCGATTCCGGCTGAGGTCTCGTTGCCCGGATTCCAGTCGGCGTACGTGCGCGCGTCGTGCAGTAAGTAAGGGCCAAGCTCGCGCCACGCTTCGTCGATATCGTCGGCCACAAAGCACACTGCAGGCGTGTCGCGGTCGGGCAACAACGTCATCCCGGGCGGGTGACCGTGCGCGCGGCAGGCGGCTTCGTATGTTTCTTGTGAACCAGGAACATTGGCCTGAGCGAGGAAGGGCAGCCCGTACTTTCCGGCGCGCCGGGCGGCGGCCAGACTGCCACCTCCCCACATCAGCATCGGACCTCCAGCGGTGTACGGTGCCGGTGTCACTTTGATGCGGCGTCCGTCGCGGTCGACCACCTCACCGGCAAGCAACCGGCGAAGCAAGTCCAGCTTCTCGTCGGCGATGCGTCCGCGCCCACGCATGTCCACCCCGAAGTGCTCGTATTCTTCCCGCCGGTATCCCAAGCCGAGAATGTAGGAGACGCGGCCGCGGCTGATGATGTCGAGCACCGCCATTTCCTCAGCCAGTCGAACCGGGTCGTAGAGCGGGAGAATCACCACCGACGTGATCGCCAGACGCTCGGTGCGGGCGGCAACTGCGGAGGCCAGTATCAGCGGCGTCGGCAAGTAGCCGTCTTCGGAGCCGTGATGTTCGCACAGCACCGCGCCGAGGCAGCCGCGAGTCTCGGCCCACGCGCACATGTCGATCGCGGTCGCGTATAGCTCGGTCGTCGGCGCGCCCATGGCAGAGGCGCGCATATCGAAACGCATCGAGAACATTTGCGACCTCCGCCAGCTGGAATGCCGGCACCAAGTAGGATTTAAGCACTCGCTTAAAAGTGCTGAGCATATGCCTAACATGCTGCGTGTGAGCGGTCAAGACTCGGTAAGGTCGACATTCCGATGTCGTTCAATTACCGCCCAGTAGGAAAGGATTACGCGTCACGATGGCATCGCCGCGCCGAATTGGCCCCTCGGACGCGAAGACCCGCACGATCCTGTTGGACGCGGCTGAGCAGTTGATGCTCGACGAGGGTTGGGCGGCGGTGACCGGCCGCCGGGTGGCTGAGAAAGCCGGTCTGCGGTCTCAGCTGGTGCATTATTACTTCCACAGCATGGATGACCTGCTGTTGGCGGTGTTTCGCCGTCGCGCCGAGCAAGGCTTCAAGGCGAACACGAAGGCGTTGAGCTCGCCGCAACCGCTGTGGGCGTTGTGGCGGATGTTCAACAATCCGCCGTTCAGTGTGTTCACCATGGAGCTCTTCGCGTTGGCTAACCACCGCGCTGAGCTGAGAACGGAGCTCGCCTACTATGCCGAGCGGTTCCGCGACGAACAGACAACGACTTTCGCCAATGTTCTCAAGGGTTACGGGGTTGACACGCAGCAATTGCCGCCGGTGGCCGTGGCGTTCCTGTTGACCGGTGTGCAAGGTGTGCTGTTCATGGAAGAGACGCTTGGCATCTCAACCGGCCACGCTGAGATTGTCGCGCTGGTCGAGCGTTACCTGCGTCAGCTCGAGGGCGATCCGGTCGTCCCGTGATGAGCCAGATCCGACTAGGTTCGGTTTCACGCCATGGGCCTTTTCCGGGACGGCTGGATGCGAATTGCATTGCGGCATATGCAACAACGACCGGCGACACGACCGCCGCGGTAGTTGCGGGAAAAGCCGTGCCCGTCGTCTTTCCGGTCATTTTGGCTTTCGGCGCCCAGCAGGCAGCCAACGCGGACGTTCCGGCAACTGCGTGGGAGCAGGCGCGTGGCGGTCTGCACGGCGAGCATGACATCGTGCTGCATCGTCCGCTGCTTCCCGATGAGCTGCTGGACACCTGGTCGCAGATTTCAGCGGTGCGGACGATCCGCGCAGGCACCCAAGTGGTGCTTCGCATCGAACAGTTCGATGCTCAGGGTGAGCTGACGGTCGAACAATGGTGGACCACCGTCCTGCTCGGTTTGCAGTCGATGGCCGATGCGGGATCGGTGCCGCGCGATCACCGTTTCCCCGATTCGGCGCGACGCAATCCGATCGGCTCGGCGACTCAGCACATTGATGAGCGGGTGGCCCACCGGTACGCCGAGGTGTCCGGCGATTGGTCGGCGCATCACTTCGATATCGACGCGGCGCGTGGGAGCGGCTTCGATTTCTTGTTCACGCATGGCCTGTGCACCATGGCGATATGCACGCATCGTGTCCTCGGCCTTGTCGGGGTCGATGATCCCGGGCAGGTCCGACGGGTGGCAGTGCGGTTTTCTTCGCCGACACCTCTTGGTACCGACTTGACCGTGAATGCATATGGCATTGACCGGCATTCATTCGCTTTCGAGGCGAACAGCGCAGGTGTAAAGACCATCACTCACGGACGATTGGAGCTGCGACGATGACGGGTTTGGACATCGGTGTCTATGTGCCCCAGATGGGTTTCTCCTATGACGATGTCCTGCATCGCGCTCGGCGCTGCGAGGAACTCGGTATCGGATCGGTGTGGCTGTACGACCACCTGTACGGGCCGGGGGTTCCCGAGATTTCTTCCCTGGAAGCCTGGACCCTGGCCACCGCACTACTGAGCCGTACCCAGCGCATCCGCGTCGGACACTTGGTGCTGTGCAACCAGTTTCGCCATCCAGTGGTGCTGGCCAAGATGGCCACCACACTCGACCACATATCGGCTGGCCGATTGCAGCTCGGCATCGGCAGCGGCTCCATTGAAGATGAGCACACCAGGACGGGCCTGCCCTGGGAGACGTTCGTCGAACGGTCCGAGCGCTTGGCCGAGGCGCTGGAGATCTTGACCCAGGCGTTCGGCAATGGCGTCGTCGATTTCGCCGGCAAGCACTACACGGTGCGCAACATGCCGATCGTGCCGCGACCCGTTCAACAGCCTCGTCCACCGGTGATCGTCGGGGGAGTCGGCGAGAAGTACACGCTGCCCTTGGTTGCGCGCTACGCCGACGTGTGGAATGTGCCGACCTACGCGCTCGGCCAGCTTGAGCACAAACTGTCGGTGCTGCAGTCGATCTGCGATGATATCGGCCGTGACCCCGCCACGATTATGTTGTCGGTGGAGGCGGTGATGGCGCTCGCCCCCGAAGAGGAGACACTACCGAAGATCCGTCAGATCGCCGAAAAGCGCTTCGGTGCACCGGGTTTCGGTCTACACGAAGGCGGGCTGATCGGCACGCCGCAGGCGATCGTCGAGCGCCTAAACCAACTGCAAGAGCTTGGCTTTCAGCAAGTGGTGCTATTCACCCATGACCGGGCATCCGACGAGACGCTGGAATTGCTCGCCTCGAGGGTGATCGCCAGCCTCTGAGGCGCCGTGAGGGCAGTCGCTCAGTAGTGCCTCCGCGACACTTAAACGTCGGCGGCGACACGAGGGACGTCGCAGCGGTTTAAGTCTCGCGGAACCGGTGATTGAGAAGCGGTCCCTTACCCAGCCGGCGTGAACGTCAGGTGTAATTCGCTGAGCCCGCGCAAGATGTACGTCGGCTCGTAGTTGTAGCGGCGCTCGCCGGCCGGACCGTGCTTTTCTTCGTTGACCTTGATGTCGTGCATCCGGTCCAGAATCCGCTCGATCGAGACGCGACCCTCCACCCGGGCCAGCGGACCGCCAGGGCAGGAATGCACGCCGCGCGCGAACGCCATGTGCTCGCGGACATTTCTGCGGTCGAGCCGGAATTCGTGCGGGTTGTCAAACCGGCGCGGATCCCGGTTGGCTGCCCCGGGCAGCACCATCACGATCGAGCCGGCGGGAATGTCGACACCGGCCACCGTCGTGGGCCTGCGCGCCAGCCGCGAGTCACTTTTGACAGGGCTCTCGAAGCGCAGTGACTCCTCGATGAACGCGGGAATCAAACTGCGGTCCTGGCGCAGCCGTCGCTGAATATCCGGGCGGTCGCCGAGCACCTGCAGCGCGGCGGACAGCAGCTTGGCGGTGGTTTCCTGTCCCGCGGCGAACAGGAAGGTGGCCGAGCGCACCACTTCGATGACTTCGGGGGTCGATCCGTCTGGGTATTTCGCCGTCGCCAGCGCGGTCAGCACGTCGTCGCGCGGTTCACTGCGCCGGTCCTCGATGTACGCGCAAAACTTCTCGTCGAGCCACTCCAGCGGGTTGATGCCGACCGACTGGTGGTCGAGCGCACCCACTCGCGCACCGGGACGGTCGGCGCCCAGCACGGTGCGGAACTGCTTGTGGTCTTCCTCCGGAACACCGAGCAGGTCAGCGATGACCAAGGTGGCGAAGGGCTTGGAGTATTCAGCGATGAACTCACATTCGCCCTCGGCGAGGAACTCTTCGAGCTGGCGGTCGGCCAGACGCCACATGAAGTCCTCGTTTTCCTTCAGCCGGCTCGGCGTCAATAGCCGGCTCAATAACGACCGTGCCCGGGTGTGATCCGGCGGGTCCATGGTGACCATGTGCTCGAACATCGGGAACTGGTCGCGGTGTGCCTCGATCTGGGCGCTGAGATCGTTGCAGTCGGGTTCGAAGGGCAGCGGCGGGAACGGGCCACCCAAAGCCACACAGTTGGAAAATGTGTCGGTGTCCTTGTATACGGCGGTGGCCTCGTCGTAGCCGGTGACGGCGAAGACGTTGTAGTTCGGCAGCTTCAGAACCGGGTTTATGCTGCGCAGATAGTCGAAGTAGGGGTGCGGATCGGGGACCAGAGACGGGTCGGTGAAGAAATCGACCGATTCGAAGGTGGTCATGCTCTGTCTGCCTCCCGATGCTGCGGTTGGTTTGTCGACGGCGATACACAACGACGCCAGAGTAGGTAAGGTGCTGAGCACCTGCTTAGCATGGCGCTATTGTCATGGTCAAGGTCACACGGTGGGGCGCCGCTACGATCGGCGTGTCCCTCGAGCGAACGGAGTCGACCTATGACATCGGCGCGGCGAATTGGGGCCCCGGACGCCAAGAACCGCTCCGTCCTGCTTGACGCCGCCGAGCAGTTGATGCTTGAGGAAGGTTATGCCGCAGTTACTTCTCGCCGAGTCGCGCAGAAGGCGGCGCTCAAGCCGCAGCTCGTTCACTACTACTTCCGCACAATGGACGAGTTGTTCTTGGCCGCGTTCCGCCGCCGCGGCGAAGACGGGCTCCGGCTACAAGCCCAGGCGCTCCGGTCGCCTCAGCCGCTGTGGGCGCTGTGGCGGTTCAGCACCGATCCAGCGGCGACCGCGCTGACGATGGAGTACGTCGCGCTGGCCAACCATCGCAAGGCGCTCAAGGCCGAAATCGGCTACTACGCTGAGCGTTTTCGCGAAGAGCAAACCAAGGCAGTGGCTACGGTTCTGGAGCGTTACGGCATGGATGCCGCCGAGGTGCCGCCTTTGGTGTGGTCAGTGCTGATTACGAGCGTTTCGCGGGTGCTGGTGATGGAGCAAGCGCTTGGCATGTCGCTCGGCCATGCCGAGACTGTGGCGTTCGTCGAGCGCTATCTACACCAGTTGGAGGGTGACCCACAGCCGGGCGATGCCGTAGCGGCGCGCTGATTCACTGGACTCGCAAGGCTTACTGTTTTGAGTAGCCCCACATCTCCGCTGACGTTCGTTCGCCGTTCGGGTAGGCCACGAACTCGATTGGAGTGCCGTCGGGATCACGGACGAAGAACATGCGCACGCCGCCGATGTCGACCGGTTGCTGTTCCGGCTGGACGCCGGCGGCGATAATCGCAGCGTGCGCGGCATCGACGTCGCGGACGCTCAAGGAGATGTTTGTATAACCGAGCTTGGCGTCCTGCTGCTGTGGTTCCAAACCACGGTGTGCGAACTCGAGAAGCTCCACGACGGTGCCGCCGAGCATCCCGCCGATCATCCTTCCGTGGGCTCCGGCTTCGCCGGTGACGGCTTCCATCGACGGACCTTCGAGCTGGAGATCGAAGAACACCTCAAGGCCGAGCAAGTCGCGGTAGAACCGCAGGGAGGCCTCCATGTCCGACACCGCGATGCAGATATGCGAAAACCCCAGGACATCAATCGGTTTCTGCGTCATCGTACAGACGTCCTTCCGGATGAAGTGGCAAGCTGCGGGTCGTTGCGCCGAACCCCGCGGTAATAGCCCCAACCTACGACTAACGGCAGCAGCACCTTGTGGAACGTCCACGCCGGGAAGCGGAAAGCACTTCCGTGGGCGGTGTACACCTCGAGTCCGTCGGGTAGGGGACCCAGCACCGAACCCCATCGCCGGCCGGGAGGCTGGTAACGGCGCAGCGGTCGCCCAGCGAACGCGGCGCGCACATTGTGTGCAAGTAACGCGTCGGCCCTGTTTCTGGCCGAGCTGCGAAGCGGGTCGGTGGCCGCGATGTCACCAACTGCGAAGAGATCGGGATGGCCGGGAACGCGCAAATCCGGTGTCACGCCGACGAAGCCGTGCTCGTCAAGCAGCTCTTCGGGCAGCCACCCCGTGTTGGGCCGCACCCGTCCTACCGCCCACAACACCGCGTCGGCCGATGCCGGCGGTTGCCCGGTGCTCCATCGCACCGGTTCGCTGGTGATGCGATCACAGGCGAAGCCGGCGGCTATCACTGCCCGGTGCCCCGGATGCAGGCGCACACCCAGTTCGGCAAGGCGGCCGGCAACGCGGTCCCATGTTCGCGGGTGATGGTGGACAAGCCCCCGTTCCCCCGGGAAGTACAGGTCGACCCGTTTGGCGGGCCAGGTGGTGGCGAGTTGGGCGGCGCTGTTCACCGCCGCGGCGCCGCCGCCGATCACGATGACCGATTCGGCGCCGGCCAGGCGGTCATGCATCGTCCGCAGATCGGCATCGATTTCGGCCGCTGCCTGCACACTCGGCTGTCGCCAGAACCCATTTGTCACACCGGTCGAGATCACCAACGCGTCGTAATTCTCGGTGACGGTTGCGCCTTCTGCGCTGCGCGCGAACACCGTTCGAGTTGCGAGGTCTACACCTGTCAGCGAGGCGTGGACGATTCGTACCCGGTCCAGGCCACGAAACCGGTCGAACGGGATCCAATTCACCTGGGCCCACTGTTCGGGACGGCTGAGCCGCCATCCCAGCTCTTGGCCGCTGACCAATCCCGGTTTGGCGGATATTCCGACGACGTCGGTGTGGCGAGCCAGTCGGATCGCCGCCAGGACACCGCTGTCGCCGAGCCCGGCGACAACAACGCGCTTGCGGCTCGCCACGTCAGTCCAGTTGCCAGTTCATGTTCTTGGCGAAGGCGACCGCGTCATCGGAGATGGTGCCCAAGGCCTGGCAACGCTTGGTGTATTCGTGGACCATCGCCAGGAAGTTGAGCGGGTTGTAGGCGTCTTCTTCGTAGCTCCACAGCCCGCTGCCGGCGTAGTGCAGCACGGTCAGGGTCGGAGCCTGATGGATGCTGCCGTCGCCGGGATCCTTCATGCGGTTGAGGATTTTTCCGATGACCCAGCCTCGGCCTTCATCGATGGTGTACCACTCCGCTGGGTAGAACGGCATCTCGGAGCCAGGGAACACGTTCATCGTCGAGCCGATCCACTCCCGGATTCGTTCTCTGCCATGCATTTCCCCGTACACATGCTCCAGGTAGACGGCGTCCTCGGTGAACAGGTCTGCGTAACGCGACCAGTCTGAGCTTTTTCCAATCTCGACGACGGCCGCACTGTAGTCGCGAAACGCACGCTCGATTTCATCGCGTGACCACTGCCCCATCTGATCTCCAATCAGCTAGCGACGCGTGCCTTTTGTAGGTCGGGCGGTTCGGCTGCGCCGCGGTTGCCAGCGGGGATGCATCACGGCTTGCAGCGCCTCAGACACCAGGACCTGAAGCGGCTGATGATCGTCGGCGTTGGTGCGCACCCATTGCTGGAACGCGAAATCCGCTGCGGCGAACGCCAAGTGGACCAGCAAGGCGGGTCGGATGTCATGCTCCGGGTCGGCGCGCATGCGGGCGGCGGTGAGTTTGACCAACCGGCTCTTGTCCTCCGGAGCCATGCTGACCTTATCGAGCAGGCTGGGAGCGGCCAGGATGGCGGCGCGCCATTGTTCGGTCTCGCTGTCTTCAAATGCGCCGGTGCGGGCTTCGATCGCGCGCGCCAGCGCCACGTCGGGTGACTCGTCGCCAGGACGCTGTTCGAGCAGCGATGCGATGACCTCCCAACCGCGCCGTACCTGATCCAGAAGCAGTTCTTCTTTGCCGCTGATGTGCCGAAAGAACGTGCTCGGCGATACACCTGCGGCAGCAGCGATCTGCTCGGTGGTGACGTTGTCGAAACCGTGCGCGGCGAACAGTTGGTAGGCCGCCAACCGGATGTCGGCGCGGATCTGTGCGCGCTGGCGGTCTCGCAGCGACGCGGCCTTGGCGGGCGGGTTTTTCGCGGCGGTGTGGTCGCTCATTGTGCTACCCGCTGGAGCGGGGGCACCGGGATCGTGAAGGCCGGCGCGGTGGTGCCGCCGTCGACTCGAAGGAACACGCCGGTCACCCACGACGACGCCGGCGAAGCCAGATACACCACGGCCGCGGCGATGTCGCGCGGTGTGCCGATGCGGCGCATGGGGGTGTTCTGCTCGAACTGAGTACGCAGCGCATCGTTGCCCATGACAAAGTCCATCGCTTGAGTGGCCACGCCTCCGACACCGATCGCGTTGACCCGCACCCGCGGCGCCCACTCGGCGGCGAGGTTGAAGGTCATCATGTTCAGCGCGGCTTTGCCGGCGGCATAGGCGACCATCGAGGTCATCACCATGTCGCCGGAGCGCGACGATATGTTGACGATAGACCCGGCACCGGCGGTGTCGACCATGGCTCGTGCGGCCAGCCTCGACAGCACAAACGGCGCGGTGGCATTGAACTGTAGTGCGGTGGAGAAATATTCGGACGAGGTGTCCATCGCCGGACGGGGAGCGGTGCCTCCGGCGTTGTTGACTAGGATGTCGAGCCGCCCGAACTGCGCCACGGTCGTGTCGACGAGCTTGGTCAAGTCCTCGTCGATCATCACGTCGGTGACCACCGCCAGCCCGTTGCGACCGGTCAGTTCGATTTGGCGGACGGTGTCATCCAGATTGGACTTCGTGCGGGCCGCTACCACAACATGGGCTCCCGCCTCGGCCAGCGCAATTGCGGTGCCGCGACCGATGCCGGCACCGCCGCCGGTGACGATGGCGACCTGATCGGTGATCCGGAAATCGTCGAGGATCACCGCACCGCCCCGGCGAGTTTGGGCGCCGGCCGGCCGGCGATCATCGGCAGATCGAGATAGGTCTTGATGCCCGGCTCGGCGGCACACGCATGCGGGATCGCGTGCACGCAGTGATTGGCGGTGGCTACGACGCCGGGGTTTCTCTGCAGGCCCTCGGCGATCGATTCCGGTTGCAAGCCTTTGACAATCAGTTCGACGTCGGGGTCGCCGGTGACCTGGATTTCGAAGCGCTCGCCGCGGTCCCCGAAGCTCCATTTCGGTTCCAGGTTCTCCTCACCCATCAGCCAGTTCACCGCGGCGGTGATCACCGGCTGGCCGTCGACGAGCGCTTGCCAGCGGAAGCGACGCGCGGCCACTCTACCGGGCTCGATGGTGAGGAAGCCCGCGTCGATGGGTGCGGTGGCCACCGCGACTTCCTGGATCGAGGAGAACGTCGGATCGCGGAACCCCAGGTAGTCAGCCACCATCCACACCGAGGATTTGAATCCGCCTTCCAGCAGACTGGCCATCGGGCTGCGCGCAGCCTCCTCCGGTGTGGCGCCGAAGCCCATGATGTGGCGCACCACGTCGGGTGCGTTATAGGTGCGGATGTCGGAGAACTCCTCGGCCCGCACATGCCTGATCGCGGTGGACAACGCCGAAATCATCAGCGGGAACTTCTCGGTGATCCCGCCGGGATGAATGCCTGAGCCATGCAGCGTCACCCCGCCGTCGTGGCAGGCCTGCTCGATGGCTTGCACCCGCGGATCGATTCGGTCGGGGTACACCCAGCCGACCGGTGTGACGATGTTCTTGCCCGACCGCAGAATGGCTTTTACTTCATCGTCGTTCGGAATCAGCGGTGAGTACACCACGCAGTCCGCGTCGACCGCCAGGACGTCATCCTTGTTCGAGTTGGCCTTCACGCCCAATGGCTCGCGACCCAGGATCTCACCGACGTCGCGGCCGTCCTTGTCCGCGCTGTGTACCCAGCAGCCGACCAATTCGAGTTCGGGATGATTGAGCACGGCTTCGATCGCTGCCTTGCCGACACCACCGGTCGCCCATTGAACGACCTTGAAGGTCTTGGTGTTTCGTGGTTCCATCGACCACCGTCCTACTCGAACCTGGACACTACCGCGAGCGACTCCTTAACCAGGAGCGTATGGCGAGTTGAGAGTGACTGTCAATACCGCCGCAATTGTTCCGCTATGCGGTTTGGGGACAGCCGGGACGTCGGGCGCCTATGTTGCTCCTGCCTGGTGCCGTGCGGGAGCGGAAACCCCTGCGTTTCAACTGAATACGGGTCTTCAGCGGGGGTTGGCGCTGCGGTTCATCACCCGTTCTGCGGCCTGCCAGTGTGCGTCTGCAACCCACAAGCGCGCAAAGGACGCTATAGCTTCATCAGGCGAAACGCCGCTGATTACGCGCTTTATCTCGGCGGCCGGGAGGTTCGCCAGCGACCTGGCGAGTGATCGCCACCCGTCGTCGAACGACGACCGGGGCAGCACAACATCTACCAACCCGATCCGCTCGGCCTCCGCGGCGTCCATCACAGTGCCGGTTCCCGCAAGCAGCAGCGCCTTGCTCTTTCCGACCAATGCCGCCAGGCGCTCGACGCCGCCCCAGGCCGGCATGATTTCCAGCGCCACCTGATTGAAGCCGATTTTGATGTCGTCGGCAGCGATCCGGATGTCAGCAGCCACGGCGACTTCAGCCCCGCCGCCGAGCGCATGACCATTCAGCGCGGCGATCACCGGGGCGGGAAAGCTGGCGAGTCGATCGCAGATCGTACGCATGCGCCGCGCCATGGCAGCCGCGTCGGCCTCAGTCCTTATGCTGCTGAGTTCTTTGAGATCACCGCCGGAGACGAAGGCTCGATCGCCGGCCCCGGTGATGACCAAGGCGCTCGCTCCTTCAGCCGCATCGAGCGCCTTTTCCAACTGCTCCATGGTTTCGAGCGCGATGGCATTGCGGGCATGCGGGCGATCAATCGTCAGTACGGCAAGCCCTTGGCCGAATTCCACGTCCACCATGTGCCGCACTCCGTTAGGTGATATTGGCATTCTCCTCTGCGGAGAATAGCATGTCCCACTGCCGTACTATTCGTCGGTTGGAGTCCGATCTATGCGAACCATTCCTGCCGAATTGGTCGAGCGGTACCAGCGTGAGGGCTGGTGGACGCACGACACCCTCGGTCAGATGCTGGCGCGCGGGCTGCACGCCGCTCCGGATACCGGCTTTCGGGTGTACTCGGCGGTGCGGCCATGGTCAGGAAGTTTCCGCGACGTCGAGCGGGTGGCCCGGCGGCTGGCGGCCGGATTGCGCGCTCGCGGCGTCGGCCCGGGCGACGTGGTGGCGTTTCAGCTGCCCAACTGGATGGAAGCCGCCGCGACGTTCTGGGCAACAGCGTTTCTGGGCGCAGCGGTGGTGCCGATCGTGCACTTCTACGGCCGCAAAGAGCTGGCGCACATCCTCGCGACCGCGAAGCCCCGGGTATTCATCACGACCGACCAGTTCGGCCGGATGACCCATCAGCCGGATCTGTGCTCAGACATTCCAATCGTGGCCCTGGTCGGCCGCGACTTCGACGAGCTGCTTGTCGACGAACCGCTGGCCGACACCGCCGCCACCGACCCGGCCGGGCCGGCACTGATCGCCTTCACCTCTGGCACCACCAGCGACCCGAAGGGCGTCATCCACAGCCATCAGACGCTGGTCTGCGAGTCGCGTCAACTGGCCGGCCAGATCCGGTCGATCGGCGACAACCAGCTGATCGCGACACCGGTCGGGCACTTCATCGGCATGTTGGGCGCACTGCTCATCCCGGTTCTCAACGGCAGGTCGGTGAACCTGCTCGACAACTGGGATCCGGGCGAAGTGCTGGCCCTGCTCGAGCGCGACCAGCTCACGCTCGGCGGCGGACCGCCCTACTTCGTCACCAGCCTGCTCGACCATCCCGACTGCACACCGGCGCACCGCGCGCATATCAAGTGCCTCGGCTTGGGCGGGTCGACGGTCCCGGCGGCGGTGACGCGGCGGCTGTCGGACCTGGGCATCATCGTGTTCCGGTCCTACGGCAGCACCGAACACCCGTCGATCACCGGGTCAAGGCTGGACGCGCCCGAAGCCAAACGCCTGCTCACCGACGGTCGGCCGATGCCCGGGGTAGAAATGCGGCTGGCGCCCGACGGCGAAATCCTGAGCCGAGGCCCCGACCTGTGCCTGGGCTACACAAATGACGCGCTGACCGCGGCCGCGTTTGATGACGACGGCTGGTATCACACCGGGGATATCGGCCTGCTCGACGACGACGGCTATCTGACCATCACCGACCGCAAGGCCGACGTCATTATCCGCGGCGGCGAGAACATCAGCGCGCTGGAAGTGGAAGAAGTGCTGCTCGGCATGCCCGGAATCGCCGAGGCAGTTGTGGTGGCCGCACCCGACGCCGGCCTGGGCGAGCGCGTCGCCGCGGTGTTGCGTCTTAAGCCCGGGCACACGTTGCCCACACTCGAACGGGTGCGGGAGCATTTCGCTGCCCTGGGTGTGGCCCGGCAAAAGTGGCCGGAAGTTTTGCTCGAGGTCGCTGACTATCCGCGCACCCCGAGCGGCAAGGTGCAGAAGCGTCTGGTCCGTGAGGGCGTTGCGGTCGCGCCTGGGTGAGAATAGTATTCTCACAAATTGCGAAGGAGGATTTCATGGGCCAGTTGTCGCATCGGGAGGACGTCCCGTTTCCGATCTTTGACGCGGATAACCATCTCTACGAGCCGCCGGAAGCGCTGACAAAGTTCTTGCCCAAGGAGTACAAGGACTACGTCCAGTACGTGCAGGTCAACGGGCGCACCAAGATCGCGCTGCGCGGCGTGATCAGCAATTACATCCCCAACCCGACCTTCGAGGTCGTCGCCCGGCCGGGGGCCTGGGAGGAGTACTTCAAATACGGCAATCCGGAGGGCAAGAGCAAGCGCGAATTGTTCGGTGAGCCGATGCGCGCGATCCCGGCCTTCTTCGAGCCCGCCCCGCGCCTGGAGAAGATGAATGAGCTTGGCCTGGATCGCACACTGATGTTCCCGACCTTGGCCAGCCTGATCGAGGAGCGGCTGCGCGACGACCCGGTTGCCACCCACGTCCTGATCCATGCGCTGAACCAGTGGCTCGACGAGGTGTGGGGCTTCAACTACCAGAACCGGATCTTCACCACCCCGGTCATCACGCTGCCGATCGTCGAGAAGGCGATCGAGGAACTGGAGTGGGTGGTCAAGCGTGGTGCCCGCGCCATCCTGGTCCGCCCGGCGCCGGTTCCCGGCTTCCGTGGCCCCCGGTCGTTCGCACTGCCCGAGTTCGACCCGTTCTGGGAGCGGGTGGTCGAGCACGACGTGCTGGTCGGGATGCACTCTTCCGACAGCGGCTATTCCCGATACACCTCCGAGTGGGACGGTGCCGACCAGGAGATGCTGCCGTTCCAGACCAATGCGATGAGCATCCTCAACGAGTGGCGGCCGATCCAAGACTCGGTCGCGTCCTGGGTGATTCACGGCGCGCTTTACCGCCATCCCAAGCTGAAGGTGGCGATCGTCGAGGCCGGGTCGAAGTGGATGACGCCTTTGCTGGACGGCCTGGCCGAGGTATTCCGGAAGTCCCCGGAATCTTTCCCGAGCGACCCGGTCGAGATGGTCAAGAGCCGGATCCACGTGAGCCCGTTCTTCGAGGACGGCATCGACGATCTGGTCAACCTCGTCGGCGTCGATCAGGTCTTGTACGGCTCGGACTGGCCGCACCCGGAAGGGCTGGCGGAGCCGACCTACTATGTCAACGCGCTGTCTCATCTGCCCGTCGAGGATCAGGCAAAGATCATGGGCGGCAACCTCGGTCGACTTGTCACGGTGTGACGTATACGCCGGCCAATCAGAAGTGGCAGACCATCCCCGAGATGGTCTTGAGCGCGGCGGACCGCTTCGGCGACGCGGAAGCGGTCGTTGAAGGCCAGCTGCGTCTCAGCTTTGCTGATCTGGTCCAGCGAATCCGTTGCGCCGCAGGCGCATTCGCTGACCACGGTATCGGGAAAGGCGATCGGGCCGCGATCTGGGCACCCAATTCGGCGGAATGGATCATCGCGGCGTTCGGGCTGCTGACTGCGGGCGGCGTGCTGGTGCCGGTCAACACGCGGTTCAAGACCGAGGAAGCCGGCGACATTATCGCGCGCAGCAAAGCGAAAGCCGTTCTGGTACAGAAGGGATTTCTCGACCAGGACTACACCGCGCCGGCTGGGATACCGGTCGTCGACCTCAAATCCGACTTCCTCGGCGGCGGTAGGCCGTTCGAGCGTGCGGTGAGCGGCACCGATATCGCCGACGTGATCTTCACTTCGGGCACGACTGGCCGCCCCAAGGGCGCGATGATGAATCACCGCCAGACGCTGCGGATGTACGAGGAGTGGGCCACACT
>Ga0070739_10002897_pt1 | contig 22070 bp, 17 predicted proteins | sample Coa_R1_7_FD_66445 | JGI IMG/M metagenome (GOLD analysis project Ga0070739, IMG submission 66445) | Surface soil microbial communities from Centralia Pennsylvania, which are recovering from an underground coalmine fire - Coalmine... | ecosystem: Environmental > Terrestrial > Soil > Unclassified ... | reverse complement strand
TGCCGGGCGTCGGCAACGTGCACGTCGGCCGCTGGGGCGAGGGCGGAGAGCACTGTCACGTCTGGTTCATGGCGCGGCCGGCACGCATGGGGCAGTTCAGGAGCTCGTTCGCCGCGATCTGGGACGACGTCCTACCGCCGGTCCCCGAGGAGATCTGGCGCGCGAACCTCGAGCTCGTCAGGCGCGAGCTCGCAGCTTCCTGAGCGCGGGGCCGAGCGCCTGGCGGCCGTGCAGCACCGGCTCGAACAGGTCGCCGTGGCGTTCGACCCGCTCGAGTGCGACCGCCATGGTGAAGTCGCGCGGGCGGACGTCCTCCGTCAGCTCGTCCCAGCGGAGCGGCGTCGACACGGGTGCGGCGGGCTTCGGCCGCACCGAGTAGACGGAGGCGATCGTCTTGCCCCAGCCGTTCTGGCGGTGGTCGACGAGCACGCCCGACCTTTTCTTCTTCAGCCATTCGGTGGTGACCGCGCCCGGATGCTCGGCTTCGAGCTGCCGCGACAGCGCCTCCGCGAACGCGTACGTCTCCTCGTACGACGAGCGGCGCGCGATCGGCACCAGCACGTGGATGCCGTCCGCGCCGCTCGTCTTCACGTACGACTCGAGCTCGAGCGCCTCGAGCGCCTCGCGCACGAGGTGCGCGACGCGCACGCACAGCGCGAACGCGTCTGGCTCCTCGGGCGGGTCGAGGTCGAAGAGCACGAAGTCGGGCCGGTCGGGTCGGTCGACGCGCGAGTACCAGGCATTCATGTCGATGCAGTGCATCTGGACCATCCACAGCAGCACGTCGCGCGAGTTCACGAGCGGGAAGTCGACGAGCCGGGAGCCTCCTTCCCTCGGCCATGTGCGGAACTGTCTCGTCGGGATCCAGTCCGGCATGCCCTTCGGCGCCTGCTTCTGGAAGAACGAGCCGCCGGCGAGACCTTCGCGCCAGCGCTTCATGGTGAACGGCCGGTTGCGCAGGTGCGGCACGAGCGCGTCGGCGACCGCGTCGTAGTACGCGAACACCTCGCCCTTCGTGATCCCGTCGTCCGGGAAGAGGACGCGGTCGGGGCTCGACAGCTCGACGGTCGGGATGCGGTTACTCCTCGAGCTTGCGCACGCGCTCGGCCAGCGTCCGCAGCAGCGCCAGCGCGATCGGCGGCTCCTGCTTCAGCAGCCGCCCGAACGCGGTGCGTCCGATCTCCAGCGCAACGACGTCGCCGGCCGCGCGCACGTCCGCGGAGCGCGGCGCGCCGTCGAGCAGCGCCATCTCGCCGAAGTAGTCGCCCGCGTGCAGGCGGACACCGCGGCCGCGCGGCGTCGCCACAACGGCCTCGCCCTCGAGCAGGACGTAGAAGGTCGTTCCAGTCTGGCCGGCGCGCACGATCGCCGCTCCGTCCTCGAACCGCCGTGTGCGGGCGCACCCGGCGACGCGGCGGAGCTGGCGCCGCGACAGCGACGCGAACAGCGGTACCTGCTGCAGCACGGCGGCCCATTCGCGGTCCATCCGCGCCGTTCCCTCCCGCGCGCGCAGAGCCGCATCGGCGACCGCGCCTGCTCGTATCCCGGTGGCCATCGCGAGTACGCTAACTCAGAGCCGCTCCGCCCACCGCATCGTCGCCTTCATCCGGAACACGTACTCGCCCTCGGGCAGCAGCGCCCCGAGCTCCGCCATCAGCTCGTCGCGCTCGTCGGGCGGGCGCCTCGCGAGCGGGCTGGTGGAGCGCACGAACGCGAGCGTCGAGGCCCTCGTCTGCACCTGCTCGTGCTCCACGGTCGTCTCGTGCAGCTCGCCGAACCGTCCGCGGCCGATGACTTCGAACTGCTCGTCGCTGGAACCTCCGGGCGGAGGCATCTCGGCGAAGATCTCCTCGAGCCGCTCCCGGTAGGCATCGGGAAGCGGCGACGGTTCGACGACGTCGTTCCACACGACGGCGAACGTGCCGCCGGGACGCAGGACGCGCGCGATCTCCGCGATCGCCGCCTCGTGTGCGAACCAGTGGAACGCCGTCGCCGCGAAGACACCGTCGACGGATTCGTCCGGCAGTGGGATCTGCTCGGCGGTGCCCCCGAGGCTCTCGGCTTCCGGCACGACCCGCTCGAGGATCGCGCGCATGCCGTCGAGCGGCTCGACCGCGATCACACGGCGGTAGCGGCGGACGAGGACGCGGGTCAGCTTGCCGGTGCCGGCGCCGAGGTCGAGCACGGTCGCATCGCGCTCGAGCGGAAGCACATCAAGCACCTCCTCCGGATACGACGGGCGCGCCGCCTCGTAGTCGGCGGCGACGTGCTCGAAGCTGCGCGCGGGGTCGATCACCGGAGCCGCGTCCAGTGCAACAGGGTCGAGAAGCGAAGCGTGTACTCCGGCGCCATCAGCGGATATGCGCGCTCGGCGACGGCGTTCCGCTCCTCGTCCGGAATCGACGCCGGCGTGCTTCCCGTCAGCCAGAGGTCGACGAGGTCGCGACCGGAGACGCGGAGCTTCTGCGGGAGCTCGGCGTCGCCGAGCGGGCCGAAGGGGGTGCCGACGAAGCCGTCGCGCCAGTCCGGGAACGCACCGTCAGGCGCGTGAAAGCGCGCCCAGATCTCGTCCAGGTCGGCCCTGAACGCCGCCGGCAGCATCTCCCGGTCGCCGCCCCACGTGTTCCAGATCAGTGCCAGGCCGCCACCCGGCCGCAGGATGCGGACGATCTCCGCGAGCGCCGGCGCAGGGTCGAACCAGTGGAAGGCATCGCCGGCGAACACGGCGTCGACCGACCGGTCGGCTGCGGGAATCGACTCGGCGCTCCCCGCGCGGGCGTCACCGCCGATATGGGCGCGCATCGCGCCGTCGGGCTCCACGGCGACGACGCGCGCGAAGCGCTCGCGCAGTCGGCGCGTCAGCTTGCCGGTGCCGGCGCCCAGGTCGAGCACGGTCGCGTCGGTGTCCAGCCCAAGCTCCGCGGCCGCGCGCTCGACGGCAGCGGCCGGGTACTCCGGACGCGTGCGCTCGTACGCCGCCGCCACGCGACCGAACGTGCGCCCGACGTCAGGTGACGCCAGCAAGGAGAAAGGCGCGGTTCTCCTTCAGCATCTCGCGCGCGATCACGAGCCGCTGGATCTGGTTCGTGCCTTCGTAGATCTGCGTGATCTTGGCGTCGCGCATCATCCGCTCGACCGGGTACTCGGAGATGTAGCCGTAGCCGCCGAGGACCTGAACGGCGTCGGTCGTGACGTCCATCGCGACGTCGGTGCAGTACAGCTTCGCCATCGCCGACAGCTTCGTCAGCTCGCCGCCCTCGCGTCCCTCGTCGATCAGCTGCCCGACCTTGTACAGCAGCCCGCGCGCCGCCTCGCACTTCGTCTCCATGTCGGCCAGCATCCCCGCGATCAGCTGGTGCTGCGCGATCGGCCGGCCCATCGTCTCGCGCGTACGGGCGTACTCCAGCGCGTAGTCGGTGGCGCCCTGCGCGAGCCCGAGCCCCTGCGCGCCGATGCCGGGCCGCGAGCGGTCGAGGATGCGCATCGCGAGACGGAAGCCGCTCCCCTCCTCGCCGAGCAGGTTCTCCGCCGGCACGCGGCAACCGTCGAAGAACACCTCGCCGGTCGTCGAGCCGTTGATTCCCATCTTCGGCTCGATGCGCCCCACCTCGAAGCCGTCGAAGCCCGGCTCGACGACGAACGCGGAGATGCCGGCGTGACCGGCGCCGGGGTCCGTCTTCGCGAAGACGACGTAGACGGAGGCGACCCCTGCGTTGGTGATGAACCGCTTCCCGCCGTCGAGCACGTACGTGTCGCCGTCGCGGCGCGCGGTCGTGCGCATCGCGGCGCTGTCGGAGCCGGAGCCGGGCTCGGTGAGCGCGTACGCGGCGAGCCACTCGCCGCTCGCGAGCTTCGGCAGGTAGCGCCGCTTCTGCTCCTCGCTTCCGGCGAGCTTGATGCCGAGCGAGCCGAGCTCCTGCACCGCGACGATCAGCCCGCTCGTCGCGCACACCTTCGACAGCTCCTCGATCGTCACCAGCGTCAGCAGCGAGCTGGCCCCGACGCCGCCGTACTCCTCGTCGTACATGATCCCGAACAGGTCGTTCTCGCGGAACAGCTCGACGACGTCCCAGGGGAACTCGGCCGTCTTGTCGATCTCCGCCGCGCGCGGCGCGATCCGCTCGCGCGCCAGCGTGCGGACGAGCTCGCGGATCTCGCGCTGCTCGTCGGTCAGCGGGTCGAGGGCAGTCACGGCGAGCAGTCTAGAGAGGCCGGCCGATCAGTTTTAACCGGGCCTCGGAGCTGGACCGAGCTCTTCCAGTCGGAAAACTCGATCCGGCTCGTCCGCGAACCATACGAGCGTGTCCCAGGCCAGCTCTCCCACGGTCCGGCGAAAGACTTGAGCGGCGCGTGATCGATAGACGCTCACGAATCGACAGCGATCGGCGGGAATCTCGTGGCCGCCGGCCCATTGCAAGAGTTCAGACCGACGTCGCTCGTGAATTGCACCACCGGTCGCGACGACCTCGACGAACCAGACCATGCCGTCGGCTACGTCCATCAGCAGAACGTCCGGCAGCACGACCTCCGGCTCGAGCGCGAGGCCGACCCGCCGCAACTCGCGCTCGTCCTCGCTCGCGAGAGGATCTCGCGAGTGGCAGACGGCAAGGACGAACGGCTCCGCGAGAAGCCGTGGTGCGAAGTTCGTGATCGCCGCCACGGTCAACGCACTCGACTCCCCGGGCGGCAACCTTCGGCGTCCGCGGCCCGGCAGGTCGACGACCGGGTTATCTGCTTCGTTCTGCAACCGTCGTCTCGCAGCGAGACGAGCCTGCTCGGCGGGCCCGAGATGGGCCGCTTGCCATTCCGAGACACGGGCGTCTACCGCAGGGCCGCGAACAGCCGGATCGAAGAGAGCGGCGAAGTCTTCCGCAAGGGTCAGGGCCGGCGACGCATCCGACGGCGCGATGCCGCTCCGACGGAGAACGGCGCCGTATCGTTCGGCGAGCGGCCGGATGACCTCGTCCCGTATCGGCTCGCGGCTGTTCTCGGCATACCAGCGGTCGGCGACGACGTCGCTCTCTGCGAGAAATGCGCGAAGAGCGGAGTGCCCACGGGAGGCCGCGCGGTGCCAACCGAGCACGAAGTCGAGGTCGTCGACACGTGAAATGCTGTCGTCGTCCATCCAGACAACCATGGAGGGACGTAGATGCCGCATCGGTTCGCGATCGGGGTCGCCGACAGCACCGATGAACAAGAACGTCGCGATGGTCTTCGCTGCGAGTTCCCGCGTGAGACTGGCGCGATCCGGCGCGCTTTCGGGAAAGATCAGGCCAAGGCGCTCTCGGATCTCATTCAGCCGCAGGAGAGGCACGCCGGAGATCCTCCACGCGCGATCGGACGATCAGGCCGCTTGTTCGACCAGGGTCGGCGGAGAGGAGTCGAAGCCCGGCAACGGCAGTTCACTGAGCTCGAAGGCCGAGACCGCGACTGAGCCCGTCATGCACCGGTACAGGCGATCCGCTTCGTCGCCCATCAGGTAGGCGAGAAGCCGCGGGGGCGTCATCGGTCCCGAACCGTCCCACGTGCAGACATTCAGATGATTCTCGACGACGACCTCTCCCCCCAACGCGCGAAGCGTCTCGAGATCGAGCAGTCCCGCAACGATCCGCCGCGGTTGCTCCGGTGCCGTTGTCCGCTGGACGAGGATCGCAGGAGCATCGAGGACAAGCCACTCCTGTCCAGGGCGCGTCTCGACGTACCGCAACGTCCGCTCAGGCGCGAGCCTGACGCGGCCACGACAAACGTCAGCAGACCAGACGACGGGTAGCCGACCGTGTCCGCCAACGGCGAAGAGCTGATCCCGGTGGCGGTTCCAGACCAGTGGCCCCGTCGAGACGCTCCATCCGTAGTCTCGAAGCCGGTACCGAGAGTTCCCGGCTCGCGCGACCAGAGAGACGTCGCGCTCCTCACGAGGGACAAGCCACGGTCCTCTACCTGTCGAGATCGTCGCGGAAAAAACGCCCGATGTGCGCCCATCGCTCCCTCCGATTGGCTCGATCGCGACGCGTGCCGATGACGCCCCTCGCACGAATGCACCAAGGACGGACTCCTGCAAGACGTCCCCCGTGAAGACGCCGGTGCGGCCCTCGACGAACCCGAGCCAGACAGGCCGTGCATTGTCGACGAGATATTCGCGTAAGCGCTGGTAGTACGCGCCTCCGACGAGGGATGCTGGAAGAACGAACGCAGCAGTTCCCCCCGGTACAAGCCGTCGAACAGCCGAGTGCAGGAAGAGCGTCGGCCAATGGGCGTGTCCGTAGAGAACCGAGGAGTGAGCTGCCCGCAGCTCACTCGAAGGCCGGCAGCGTCCGAAGGGCGGATTCGCGATCACCATGGCGGCGGGTCTGTCGTCGGCGAGACCATCCGCGATGGTTGCGAAGCGGGGCAGCTGCGGCCGTCGAGCGTCGGGCAATCGAGCCCACGAGGGCAACAACGCTGTTCGAACCGCGAGCTCACAGAGGGCGACCGCTGTGGGATCAAGCTCGGTTCCTCGCAGGCGACGGACGACAAACCACACCGCCTCGTCCGGCGGAAGACGCGCAGCGATCTCCTCAGTGGCCGCGCCCAGCAACGAGCCTGCGCCGCAAGCAGGGTCGACAATCAGCCCGTCCGTCGGTAGCGGTCTCTCGAACGCCCGAGCTACGAGCACACGCGCCAGACCGCCCGGGGTGTAGAAGCGACCGGTCGCTCCCCGGACAGATCGTGGCAGTGACGCGAGATAACGGTCGCCGAGCCAGCGAATGCCGTCGACCCCCTCCGGAGCGCCGCCGATCCCAAGCCGATCCACTTCGTCGATCGGGACGTCGAGGCCTGTTACGAGCCGCGGATCCGCAGGGTCGACAGACAAGCGATCGCATGCGCGCTCCCAGAGCGCCGCAGCGAGCGCCCAGAGCTCACCTCCCGAAGCTGCGATCAGCACCCTGCGACGTTACCGGCGGGAACGGACGTTCCCCTCCGGGCGGTCTGCCGATCCACTCGAGGCAACGTGGGCGCTAAAGAATGTCCGCTGGCGAAGCTGCCGCGAAACGAGCGAAAGCTGCTCTCGCGCCTCCTCCAAAGCCTGGACGAGGTGTGCTTCCGCACCGTCGCCGGACAGTGTGATTGCAGCTCGCTCTGCGCGCTCCCGGGCCTCCTCGATGTAGAGCATCGCACTGTCGATCTCGGCGAAGGCACGCTCGTCGGACGATCCGAGATTCACCGCTGAAGAGCGTACGGAGAGGCTCGGATGGGTTCAGTCGTAGTGCCTGAGCCGCGGCCAGAGCGCCGACCAGGAGGCCGTCGGCCGGCAGAGGAGGAGCGGCAGGCCCTGCTCGTCGTTCTGGAGGCCGACGCCGTTGTCGACCCGGCCGAGGCGACGGCAGCCGGCGAAGGACGGCGCGGCGTCGGCGGGGCCGTCGAAGCCGACGATCAGCGCGTGCGTGTCGCGCGCCGGCGGCCCACCCCACTCGCTGAACCCGTTGTGCCCGCTGTAGGCCCGCGGCAGCGTCCCGCGGGGCGCGAGCAGGTCGACGGCGCCCGCCTCGCCGTAGTTCTGCGTGAAGAGCGCGGTGCGTGCTCTCTCGGCCGGCGGGATGCGCCGCCAGGCCGCAGTGACAGCGTCGACGAACCGCGGCCAGCCGACTGTCTCACCCTGGTCGGGGTTCACCGCCATCGTGAAGCTGCCCTGCAGTGACCGCTCCGGCAGCAGTGGCAGCGCGATGAACGCGCTGACGACGGCGGAGACGCCGACCGCGGCCCACAGCAGCCGGCTCCGGCGCGCGCGCACGATCCACGCGGCGACCGGCAGCGCGCCGAGCCCGAGCAGTGCCGGGTAGAGGCTGGCGAGGTAGTACGCCTTGCCGTTGCCGACGATGTAGGCGAGCCCGAGCACGACGTACGCGAGCGGCAGCACGCGCAGCACTCGCAGAGCCTCGCGCCGGAACGGTGCGAGGAGCCCGGCGACCCACACCGGCACGAGCACGGGGCTGACGAGCAGCAGCTGGAACGGGAGGAATCCGATCCGCCCGCCCTCGGCCGAGCCGCCGATGTTGCCGGCCACCGTCACCTGCGGCCAGCCGTGGCGCTGCTGCCAGACGAGGTACGGAGCCGCGATCGCGACCGCGGCGACCGCACCACCCGCCGTCCACCACGACCGGAACGGCCAGCGTGGACCGACGGCGGCGAGCACGCACGCGACGACCACCGCCACGATGCCGACCTGCGGCTTCGCCTCGAAGCCGACACCCACCACGAAGCCGGCCGCAAGCAGCGGCGGTCCGCTGTGCCGAACGAGCGCGCGCACGACCAGCCACAGGAACAGGGTCGTCGACAGCAGGTCGAAGGTCGTCGTCGTGACGAAGTGGCCGACGGCGAGCGCGAAGCCGGAGACGGCCGTGCAGGCGGCGGCGATCACCTGGGCGCGCCGACCGCCGCCCAGCTCGCGCGCCACGAGCGCGGCGACGACGTTCGTCGCGGCCGCGACGAGCGCCGAGGGGAGCCGCAGCAGGAACAGCGAACCGGGCGCGAGCGCGTTCATCGCGTGGCAGAGCAGCGGCACGAGCGGCGGCTGGTCCGGGTAGCCGAACGCGGGATGACCGCCCGCCACGATGAAGTACAGCTCGTCGCGGTGGTAGCCGTAACGAGTGCTGGTCGCGAGCAGCGCCGCGAGCTGCGCGGCCGCGATCGCGACGACCCAGCCGGTCAGACGTATCCGCTCGACGCGCAGCGAACGCACTCAGCGCCGATCGTGGAAGACGGCTTCGACGTTGTGGCCGCCGGGATCGAGCACGTAGGCGCCGTAGTAGCCGGGGTGATAGTGCGGCCGCTCCCCCGGCTCGCCGTTCGAGCGGAAGCCCGCGCCGACGGCTACCTCGTGGAACCTCTCGACCGTTGCGCGGTCGGCCGCGCCGAACGCCAGATGGACGTTCTCGGTCGGCTCGTCGCCGCGGACGAAGCTGAACGATCCGCCGCCGGCACCGAACGACACGCGCTCCGGAGTGTCGTGCCTGAGCTCCAGGCCGACGACCGGAGCGATCGTCTCGTAAAAGCGCTTCGCCGCCGCCACGTCGCGTGTGCGGAACCAGAGGTGGTCGATTCCCTCGCGCGAAGCGGCGTGGTTGACCGCCTCGACGCTGTTCCCGTCGGGGTCGCGCACGAACGCGCCGTAGTACGACGGGTGGTACTGCGGGCGCAGGCCCGGCTCGCCGTCGCTCTCGTAGCCGCCGTCGACGAGCCGCCTCCACCAGGCGTCGACGGCCGCGCGCGTCGGGACGCCGAACGCGACGTGCAGCCTGCGCGTGATCGCGAGGTCGGGCACCAGCGAGAAGTCGTCCCACTCGAGGAAGTTGTCGTCCTCCGCCGTCGGGTCGACGAGCGCGAGCGTGTAGAAGGCGCGGCTCGCCGCGAGATCGGCGACGCGGACGGTGACGTGGTCGATCGGCATCGGGCTCGTCGGGGCTTGATTACGCGGCCGACCCGCGATCGGATGCCTCCTCGCCGGCTTCCGCCATGAACCAGCGGGTCGCGAGCGGCGCGAGCACGAGCGGTAGCGCGAGCGGCGCGACCAGCAGGCTCAACCAGTCGTACAGCGTGTTGCCGTGGAAGCCGGTCCACCGCCAGTCGTACGCGTAGCCGCCGATCGCGGTGACGACGAGCGCGGCGACGACGCAGGCGGCCGCCGCGAGATGGCGCCGCTTCACATTGTCGGCCAGCTCGACCCACACCGGCAGCAGCACCACCGCGAGCGGCAGGACGAGCAGCTCCAGCCAGTCCCAGAGCGTGTTCCCGGGGAAGCCGGTCCAGCGCAGGTGCAGCGCATAGCCGAGCACGACGAGCAGCGAGAACGCGCCGGCGAAGAGCGCCAGCAGCACGTGGCGCGAGCGGCCGAGTCGCTGCCTGTGCGGGAACCAGAGCGGAGTCAGCGCGAACGCGACCGGGAGCACGAGCACGTGCAGCCAGTCCCACACGTCTGCTCGGCCGCGCAGGCCGGTCCAGCGCCAGTGCCGGTCGTAGGCGCCCCAGAAGGCAACGGCGAGCGCCGCAACCGCGACCGCGCCGCCGAGCGTGGCCGCGCGTTGTGCCGGCGTCGCCGCAGGACGCGCCGGCGCGCTACGTGCCAGCCCGGCAGTCGGCGGCATCGGGGCCCGTGAACGTATGGAGCTGCCGCAGCCACAGCGGATTGAGCTCGGGCAGGAGCCCGAAGGAGGCGAGCGCGGCGGGCAGCCGGTCGCGCATCTCCGCGGAGTGCCGCCAGGTGCCGACGAACGCGCTCACCGGTGCCCGCGCGTTGAGCTTCCTGAGGCGGCGGTACAGCGCGTCGGACTGCTGCCGCTGGTCGGCGACGATCCGATCCTTGGTGCTCCACCACAGCTGCAGGGGCACGCACGACGCGGCGATCGTGCGCGCGTAGGTAAACGGGCTGCGCTCGAGGTACGCGAGCGGGCGCGTCTTCGGGCTGCCGCCGATCTCCTGTCTCGCGAGCGACTGCAGCGCGACGCCGATCGAGCCGTGCCAGGTCTTCCGGCAACCTCGGTCGCACGGCATGCGCGGGAAGCGACGGTACTGCAGCGCGAACCTCGTCACCGCGTCGAACGCCGCGGCGCCGGCGAGCAGCCGCGGGTGACGCGCGAGCAGGAGCAGCGTCTCCTGCCCGCCCATGCTGCCGCCGATCGCGAAGATGCGGCTGCGGTCGACGTGCACCCACGGCAGCGCGAGGTGCAGGATCACCGGCATCCGCGCCAGGTCGTCGATCTGACCCGCCGAGCCCCACGAGTAGCGCGAGAGCTTCCGTCCTTCGCCGGCCGGGCTGATCACGGCGAAGTCGCCGCGCGCGGGCAGCGTGCCCCAGAGCCGCGCATTCGCGCGCCCGCTCACGCCGCGCCCGTGCGGCGAGATGACGAGCGGAATCGCGGGATCGTGTGCGCGCGTGTACGACGCCGGCAGCAGCACGTACGCCCTCCGTGCGACGCCGTCGTGCGCGCGGTACCGGATCTCGATCGTGCGCACGGGCCGGTGGGACGGCGCAGCGGACGCCGCGGCAGCGACGAGCGTCGCCGTCGCGAGCACCGCGAGGGTGAGGATGAGCCTGGCGGGGAGCAGGGCGATTCAGCTTACGACGTTCAGCGCGCGCGCTCCACCTGCGCCGCGAGTGTCACCTTTCCCGTCATTCCGGAGAGGTCGATCGTCGCCGTCCTCCGGTCGACGCGGGAGTACGGACGACCGCCGACGCTGACGATCCCGATACGCTCGCCCGGCGGCAGGCGCAGGCGCAGGCTCAGCGTGTGCGGCGGTTGCCGGTCCGGAACGTCGACGGTGGCGGCAACCGAGCCGCTGCGGGCGAGCAGCTCGTACGAGAGCGGACCGAAGCTCGTCGGCAGGTTCGTCAGCGCGATCCGCTTCCCCGGCTGCAGCCACGCGCGCGGCGTCGCGTACGCGAGCTGCAGGCCGCGGGGCGTCTCGTTCAGGAGCAGCACACGCAGCGTCTCCAAGAACGCGGCGTTCGAGGCCGCGTTGGGCGGCAGGTACATCGAGCGGTCGACCGTGCCGCCGAGCGGCGCGACGCTCGCCGCCTCGCCCGAGACGAACGTGCTCGGGGTCATCCCCGCGGCGAGATCGCCGTACAGGCTGAGCACGAGCTGGTCGGGCTCGTCCTCGTTCGCGAGGAAGCGAGCGACGTTGATCCCGTAGACCTCGTCCGTGCCTGACACCGGCGGTTTCGCGTCGCGCCCGTAGAGGGCGTAGGCGCCGGCGCGCACGAGCCCGAGCAGCCGCGAGCCGTGCAGGAGCATGTACCGCAGCACGCCGCGCGCCTGCAGGCTGTCCGGCGCGAAGAGACCGGAAGCGAGCGCGTACGGCATGACGAGGTTCCAGTAGCTGCCAAGGCGTGCATCGGTGAGCGAGCGGTAGGGGCGCTCGCCGTCGAGCAGCATCGCCGGGAGGAACAGCGAGCCGTCCGCGAGCCGCACCTGCGAGCGCGCGAGGGCGCGGCGAAGCGCTCCTCCGAGCCTCGCAGCCAGGGTGCGACAGGTCCTTCCGAGCGCCGGCTGCCCGGTCTGCGCCCACACGTCCGCCATTCCGCGCAGCCCCGCCCAGACGACGGCCTGCGAGTGCGTGCCGAGGACCGCATTCGGGATGTCGGAGGAGTACCGCTCGCGGTCGAGCAGCCCGCCGTTCGCGCGGATCTGCCTCCCGAGAACGGCGACGAAGCCACGGAGCGTCGGCGTCACCGCGCGCACGAACGAAGGGTCGCGGTCGAGGCGAAACTCCTCGGCCGTGGCGAGCAGCCGCTCCCCCTTCTTCCAGTTCGGGTACGGCGTGGGTGCCCGCGTGAGTGACGTACGCAGGATCGAGCGGGCGACGTCGCCGAAGCCCAGCTCCGCCATCACCTGCGCGACGTCGACGCTTTCGGGAAACGAGAACTCCTCGTACGGATTGCCGATGCTGTAGCGCCAGGTGAGCACGAGCTCCTGCACGAGCAGCCCGCGCAACGCGTGCTCGACGCGCGGCTCCGGAACCGAGATCGACGCCCCCTCCGAGACGCGGCCGCGCCAGTAGGCGACGACCGACGCGCGGGCCGCGTCATATGTCGTCGCGCCCACGGGGCGCGGACGCCCACCGGACCACGCTGCGTAGACGGTGCGTGTGCCGCCGCCCGGCACGCGATACGAGAGCGAGCCAGAGCGGGAGACGAGGCGGACGCGCACCGTCCTCCGCCCGGCGACGCTCACCCGCACGAAGCTCGTCAGCGTGCCGCCGACTCGCGTTGCGAACGACTCCTGCCGGTAGCGGGCGCCGGCTGCGTCGACGTAGCCCGTCTCGAGGATCGGCAGCCAGCCGCCGGCGAGCGTCGCAGGCCGCAGGCGGGCGAGGCAGGAGCCGTAGCGTTCGCCGCCGCGCGCGCCGACGAAGACCGTCAACGTGCGCCCGCCGGCGCGCCGCCACACGATCTGGCTCCCGTCGGCGACGTGCAGCGCGATCGCGCTCGTCCCCTGCGGGCCGGCCGGCTGCCCGAACGGCAGGTAGTAGACGCCGGACGCGGTGAGCGGCCTGCCGCGGGGCCCGCGCGCATAGAGGAGCGGCGGCAGGAACCGGCGAGCCGCCGCGTAGGTCGGGCCCCCGCGCGCCGCGAGCAAGCGGTCGCCCCAGACGTCGCGGCCGGAGCGCAGGACGGTCAACGTGCGGCGGACCGCGGCGGGATCCGACTTGCGGACGGGGCAGCCCGCGGCCTGCGCATGAGGCGCACCGGCAAGCGCGGCCGCCGAGACCGCCGCAAGCGCCGCGAACCGGCTCAGGAGGCCGCGGCCTGCGGCTCGCGGAGCCCGGCGAGCAGGTGCTGCGACCGCTCGAGCCACGGCGCCGCTCGCAGCTCCTCGAACGTCCGCGCTGCCTCCGCAACGAGCGGTTCGGCCTCGTTGCTCCGGCCCCGCTCGACCAGCCACTCCGCGTGCTCGAGCCGCGCAACCGCCTCGTGGAAGACGAGCGAGAACTCGTCGCAGACGCGCTCGGCCAGCCGGAACCGGTCGTCCACCCGCTCGTGGTCGCCGCGGGCGGCGTCCAGCCGCGCGCGCAGGCGCGCGGCGTTCGCCTGCAAGAACGGCGTGAGCTGGCCGGGATCGAGCGACTCGGGGATCGCCAGCAGCCGCTCGGCGGCGTCGAGGTCGTGGAGCGCCAGCGCCGCCTCCACGCCCTCGACCAGCGCGACCTTCACGAAGAAGTCGGCGAGCGAAAGCTCGCCCACGAGATTCAGCGCGCGCTCGGCGGACGCGAAGGCCTCGCCGAACCGGCCGTGGCCACGCAGAACACGCGCCTCGATTGCCGCACGTCCGACACGGGATTGCGAGCTTACGTTCGGCTCGTCGCTCGGCAGCCACGCATCGGCGCGCTCGAGGTGGCCGCGTTCGCAGTGCACGAAGGCGACGAACTTCAGCAGGCCCTCGCTGTCGAGGGCGGTGACGGCCGACTGCTCCTCCGCCGCGAGCACTGCCTCGTCCCAGCGGCCGAGCAGCCACAGGGTCGTCAGATTGCCCGCGCGGAGGTAGAACTCCCAGCGCCGGTCGCCGCGGCGCCGCGCAAGTGGCAGCAGGCGGTTGGTGAGCTCGTGCGCCTGTTGATGGAGGTCCGAAGCCTCGAGCAACACGCCGAGGTTGTTGGCGGCACGCAGCTCGCTCGCCGAGAGATCCTCCTCCCTCGCTCGCTGCATCGCGGCCTCGAGCAGGATCCGCGCCTCCGCGAGACGTCCCTCGTTGTAGAGGACGAGCCCCTTCGTGGTCAGCGCTTCCACGAACACCTCCGGCAACCGGAGCCGCTCGGCCAACGTGAGGGCGCGCTCGAGCGGTGCAAACGCCGCATCCGCGCTGCCTGTGAGCACCCGGCTCCGGCCGAGCTCGGCAAGCGCCGCCGCCAGCTCCGCGCTCGGGTGGTCCCGCTCGAGCTGCTCGATCGCGGGCTCGAGCCGGCCCGGCGCGTCACCCATCCGGCCCTCCATGACGTCGGCGTCGACGAGGGCCGCGCTCGCGCGCGCCGCACCACGTCTGTTACCCACCTCGTCGAAGAAGGCGATCGCCCGTTCGAGCCGCTCCCGGCCGTCACCCGGCCGGTTCGCGCGGATCGCCAGCCGCCCCGCCTGCTCGAGCAGCGCGGCCTGCGCAGCTTCGTCGTCGGCGAGCTCCGCCGCCCGGTCGTAGGCGCGCTGCCCTTCCTCGGGCGCGCCGAGCGAGGCGGCGCGCTCGCCCGCCCGCGCGAGCATCGCGCCCGCCTTCGCGCGTATCTCCACGGCGTCGGCGGCGTCGGGCGCCGCCTCGACCGCCGCGAGGTAGTGCGAAGCGAGCACCTCGGCCACCTCGTCGGGATCGGCGAACGCAGCTTCGAGATGCGCGGCGGCCGCGAGGTGGCGAGCCTTGCGGTCGCGCTTCGCCAGCGTCTCGTAGGCGACGTGGCGGACGAGGTCCTGCAGGAAGCCGTACTGGCCGCGCTCGGGCGAGCGGGGATCGGACTGGATGCCGAGCACCTCCTTGCGCACCAGCCCCGCAAGCAGCGGCTCCAGCTCGCCTGCAGCGGTACCGGAGAGCGCGGCGAGCGCCTGCGGCGTGAACGTCTTGCCGAGCACCGCGCCGTCCTGCAGCAGCCGCCGCTCCTCGGCGGAGAGGCCGTCGAGGCGGGCGGCGATGAGCGCGTGCAGCGTCTCGGGGACGTCGAGCGTCTCGATCTCGCCGGCGAGCCGGTAGACGGTCCCCTCCTCGCGCAGCAGGCCGCGGTCGAGCAGCATCCGCACCGTCTCCACCGCGTACAGCGGCACTCCCTGCGCCCGTGCGAGGATCCGGTCCCGCACCGCCTCGGGCAGACCCGGGACGAGGCCTTCGAGCAGCTCCTCCATCGCCTCGCGGGAGAGCGGCTCGAGGTACAGCGAGGTGAAGTTGCGCTGCCCGGCCCCCCACACCGGACGCCGCTCGTGCAGCTCCGGCCGGGCGAGCGTGATCACGTACAGCGGGCTGTCCCGCGACCACTCGAGCAGGTACTCGACGAAGTCGAGCAGGCTCGAGTCCGCCCACTGCAGGTCCTCGAAGGCGAGCACGACGGGGTACGTGTCGGCGAGCCGCTCGAAGAAGAGCCGCCAGGCGGCGAAGAGGTCGGGCCGGTCGCCGGAGCCGCCCTCCTCGAGGCCGAGCAGCTGCGCGAGCCGCGGCTCGACGAAGTTCCGCTCCTCGCGATCGAGGAGGTGCTCGTCGAGCGTCGCCGAGAGCTTCTCGCGCGCCGACGCAGGCTCGTCTTCCTCGACGATCCCGCAGCGCATCCGGACCATGTCGGCGAGCGCCCAGTAGGCGACGCCCTCTCCGTAGGCGAGGCAGCGGCCGCGGTGCCAGTAGACGAAGTCGGCGATGCCGTCGAAGTACTTGTAGAACTCCCACGACAGGCGCGACTTGCCGATGCCGGCGATGCCGGTGACGGACACGAGATGCGCCCGCCGTTCCTGCGCGCAGCCGTGGAAGAGGTCCTTGATCAGCTTCAGCTCGCGCTCTCGTCCGACGAAGGGCGGCTCGAGCCCGGCCGACTTGAGCGCGCCGCCGACACCCGAGACCACGCGCAGGGCGCGCCACAGGGCGACCGGCTCCGACTTGCCCTTCAGCTCGCGCGCGCCTGCGCTCTCGTAGACGATCGCCTGCTCGGTCGCGCGACGGGTCGACTCGCCGACGAGCACCGTGCCGGGCTCGGCCGCAGCCTGGACGCGCGAGGCGGTGTTGACGAGGTCGCCCGCGACCATCCCCTCCCCCTCGGCGCCGAGCGTCACCGCCGCCTCGCCCGTGAGCACGCCCGCGCGCGCCCGCAGGCCCGGGTCGAGCTCGGGCACCGACGCGACGAGATCCAGCGCTGCGCGAACCGCGCGCTCCGCGTCGCTCTCCGTCGCGACAGGCGTCCCCCACACCGCCATCACCGCGTCGCCGATGAACTTCTCGACCGTGCCGCCGTAGCGGCCGATCAGGGTGCGCGCCAGCTCGAAGTAGCGCGACAAGAGCTCGCGCGTCTCCTCCGCGTCGCGCCCCTCGGACGCGGCCGTGAAGCCGACGAGGTCGGCGAAGAGCACCGTGACGAGGCGCCGTTCCGCGACCGGCGCTGCCGCGGTCGGAGCAGCGGCGGCAGCCTGCACCTGGAGCGGCGCGCCGCAGTCGCCGCAGAACCGTTGGCCGGGCGGGTTGGAGCCGCCGCACGCGGTGCAGACTGCGTCCAGCGCCGTGCCGCAGTCGCCGCAGAAGCGCTTCCCCTCGGGGTTCTGGGCTCCGCAGTTCCCGCAGATCGCCACGGCAGGAGCCTAATCCGCCCGGGGCCGCCCGGCCACGTAGATTCCGGGGCGGCGTGATCCTCGAGAACGGCCTCATCCGCACGCTCGACCCGCAGGTGCCGACGCAGCGCGCGCTTGCGGTCGCCGGCGAGCGGGTCGCGGGCGGCGTCGGCGTGCACGAGACGGCGCTCGCCTCGCCGGAGGTGGTCGACCTCGGCGGGCGAACGGTGCTGCCGGGGCTCAACGACGCACACGTCCACTTCCCGACGTGGGCGCTCGCGCAGACCGAGGTGAAGCTCGAGGGGTGCGCATCGCTCGCCGAGGCGCTCGACCGTGTGCGGGGCGCGACCGGACAGGAAGGACGTTGGCTCCGAGGCTACGGCTGGCGCAGCGCGGACTGGAGCGAGGCGCGCGAGCCGACGCGGCTCGACCTCGACCCTCTCACGGGCGACCGGCCGACGGCCCTGATCGCGAAGGACTACCACTCGCTGTGGCTCAACTCGGCCGCGCTCGCGCTCGCGGGCGGCGACCTCGAGGTGGAGGGCGGCGTCGTCGAGCGCGGCGGGGACGGTGAGCCGACCGGCGTGCTGCGCGAGGAGGCGGCGTGGCGGTTCAAGGAGCGCTACATGATCGTCCCGGACGAGGAGTACCTGGAGGCGATGCGGGCGGGAGTCGCGCTCGCGAACGCGCGCGGCGTGACCGCGGTGCACGACAAGGACGGCTGGCTGGGCGCCCTGCGCCTCTGGCAGCAGCTCGAGGAGCGCGGCTCGCTGTCGCTGCGCGTGTGGCAGTCGATCCCGGCCGAGCAGCTCGACGCCGTCGCAGGGGCGGGCATCCGCTCCGGGCTCGGCAGCTCGATGCTGCGGCTCGGCTACCTGAAGGTGTTCATCGACGGCACGCTCGGGTCGCAGACGGCGTGGATGCTCGACGGCAGCGGCGTCTGCATCACGAACGGCGAGGAGCTCGCCGACATCGTCCGGCGCGCGTCGGCGGCCGGCTGGCCCGTCGCGGTGCACGCGATCGGCGACCGCGCAAATCGCGCGGCGCTCGACGCGTTCGAGCAGACGCGCGAGCTGTGGGCGCCGCGCGGTCTGCGGCAGCGCATCGAGCACGCGCAGCTGCTCGCACCGGAGGACCTCCCCCGCTTCGCCGCGCTCGGCGTCGCCTGCTCGGTGCAGTTCTCGCACGCGCCGTCCGACCGCGACCTCGCCGACCGCTTCTGGGCCGGCAAGACAGAGGGCGCCTACGCCTACCGGTCGCTGCTCGATTCCGGCGCCGTGCTCGCGAACGGCAGCGACGCGCCGATCGAGGAGCTCGACCCGCTCGCGGGCGTCCGCGCCGGCGTGCGGCGCACGATCGACGAGCGCGAACCGTGGCACCCGGAGCAGACGGTGACGATCGAGGACGCGTTCCGGGCGACGTGCGTCGCGCCGTGCTGGCTCGCCGGCGACGAGCGGCGGCGCGGGACGCTCGTCCCGGGCCGCCACGCCGACCTCGTCGTGCTCGACCGCGATCCGTGGGACGACCTCGACGCCCAGGTGGTCGCGACGATGGTCGGCGGCCGCTGGGTGCACAACCCGCCGCCCTGGGATTAGCGCCTTAACGGTGTCTGACACCGTTAGGTATCAGACACCGTCACAGAAGACCGAAGCGCTTTCGCTTCGACCGTTCGGGTCTCGGCGGCAGCGGCGAGTCGTCGACGATCGCGGCGGGCACGTCGACCGTCAGCCAGCGCGCGAGCGCCTCGTCCCCGATCGCGTCGGCGGCGGAACGCAAGCCGATAGCGCGCACCTCGGGTCCGTGCGCGTCGCTCGCGACCAGGTGCGCGAGGCCGCGCTCGAGCAAGCTCTTCGCGCACCGTTGCACGCGCGAGCCGAGGCGGCCGTCGACGGAGGCGGCCGTCAGCTGCACGAGCGTGCCGCCGGCGACGAGCGGCGCGAGCAGCTCCGGCCGTTGCGCGACGTCGAGGTTCCGCTCGGGATGCGCGAGGACAGCGGTGATACCGGCCGCGCGCAGGTCGGCGAGCAATGCACCGAGGTCGAGCGGCCAGCCCGCGTACGGCGTCTCGACGAGCAGATAGCGCGGGTTCCCGGCGAGCGCGAAGCCGCGCAGCTCGTCCGGCGACCGGCGCCGAACCTCGCCCAGCGCGATCTCCCCACCCGACACGAGCCGGAGCTCGTCGCCGGCGGCCGCGCGCAGCTCCGCCAAGGCCGCCTCCATCCGCTCCGGAGTCGTCGGGTAGTCGTCGCGCACGTGCGGCGTGCCCGCGAGCACGGTCGTCCCGTCGGCGGCCGCAGCCCGGCAGATGGCAAGCGCCTCCTCCACGTCCTCCGCGCCGTCGTCGAGGCCCGGCAGAACGTGCGAATGGAGGTCGATCACCCGCGCCCCTGACCGCCGTCAGCTCCCGGCCGGCGAAGCCGGCCTCCGCCGACGGCTCGCGCCGCTGAGGCCACGCGGCCTTCCGGGGCCGTATTCCCATACTGTCCCCTCCGGCCGCGTTGCCTCATCGACCCGTCAGGAACGCGGGCCCAGGTCTGCGAAGGCGAGAAAGAGCTCGCGCGCAGCTGCTATCCCGAGCGGGACGTACTCCGCGACGAGCCGCTCGTTCGGCGAGTGGATCTGCGAGTCGGGCAATCCGAAGCCGGTGATGATCGTGGGGATCCCACGGCCGGCGAGCGCCGGCACGATCGGCAACGTCCCGCCGGAGCGGATCAGCGCCGGCCGGACACCGAGGGCCCGCTCGAACGCCTCGAGCCCGAGCTGCACCGCGCGCGAGTCCGGTGGAACCAGCCCCGGCTCGGCCGAGGAGAGGAGCTCCACGTCGAGCTGCGCGCCGTCAGGCGCCGCCTCGCGCAGCAGCCGCTCCACCTCGGGCGCGATCTCGGTCGGGCTCTGGCCGGGCGCCAACCGGATCGAGACGTTCGCGATCGCCTCGACCGGCAACACGGTCTTCTGCAGGACGGGCGATCCGGTGGCGATTCCGTTCACGTCGACGGCCGGCTCCGCAAACGTGCGCAGGTAGAAGTCCTCGGCGGCGCGCGGATCCTTCGGGCGGGCACCCTGCGACGCGAGCTCGTCGGCACCGGGCGGCAGCTCGCGCCAGCCGGCGAGCTCCTCCTCGGTCGGCGCGGCGATTCCCTTCCGCAGCGGCTCGACGAGCGTGCCGTCGTGCGCGATCAGCGCGTCGAGCGTGCGCACGAGCGCGTGCGCCGCGTTCAGCGCCGCACCGCCGTACATCCCCGAATGCAGGTCGCGCTCGCCGGTGCGCAGGACGACGTGGAAGTAGCAGAGTCCGCGTGTCGCGACGTCGAACGCAGGGAGCCCGCGGCGGATCATGCCGCTGTCGAAGATCACCGCCGCGTCGGCGCCACGCTCGTCGGCTTCGAGGAACTCGACGATCGAGTGGCCGCCGGTCTCCTCCTCGCCGTCGCAGCAGAAGCGGACGTTCACCGGCAGCTCGCCGGCCTGCGCAAGCGAGCGCGCGGCGGCGAGCAGCATGTACAGCTGGCCCTTGTCGTCGACCGTGCCACGGCCGTACAGGTAGTCGCCGCGAATCTCGGGCTCGAAGGGGTCGCTCTCCCAGAGGTCGAGCGGATCGGGCGGCTGGACGTCGAAGTGGCCGTAGCAGAGAACCGTCGGCGCGTCGCCGCCGGTCGAGGCCGGTACCTCCCCGATCGCGAGCGGCTGTCCGTGCCAGTCGACGACGTCGCACGAGCCGCCGCCGTCGCGGACGCGGCCGCACACCCACTCCGCCGCCCGGCGCACGTCGCCCGCGTGCGCGGGGTCGGCGCTGATCGAGGGGATTCGCAGCAGCTCGGCGAGCTCGTCGAACCAGTCCACGGGCGCCAGCGTAAAGAAACCGTTTCGTCGCGGAGCGACGAGACAGTTTCCGCGGCTTAGTTATCGCGGTACCGGCGCAGGAACGCGAGCTGCCGGTCGGCAGGGACGGCGAGCTCCGGGCGCCGAGGTAGCGCGACGAGCCAGGCGGCGGTGATCCAGGCGGCGTAGACGGGCAGCGCGGCTTCAAGGAGGTCGGCGTCGTACTCGCCGTACGCCGCGAGTGCTGCCGCCGAGCGGGCGTCGTCGCCGTGGATGCGCTGCCGCTGTACGAGCGCGGCGAGGTCGTACTCGCGCGGCCCGCGGCACGCCGTCTCGAAGTCGTGCCAGAGCTGCCCCGACGTCGTGCTCATGCAGTTGAACAGGTGGGCGTCGCCATGCAGCGCCTGCCCCGCGGGCAGCGGCCGGGCGGCCAGCTCGCACAGCAGCTCCCGGTCGTCGGACGGCGGCAGCTCGGCGAGCAGCAGACCTACGTCGTGCAGCGCCGGCAGCGGGCCGTCGAAGGTGGCGAGCGCCTCGTGGATCGCGAAGAGTCCGGCACCGGCAGTCGCGGCGTCGGGCTCGCCGCACTTCTCGACGTAACGCCAGAAGGCGAGCGTGTGACCGGCGTGCTCGTGCGGCCCGGGATCGATCAGGTCGGAGGGCGGAACGACCGGCGCACCCGCCCGCGCTGCGTGGCCGGCAACCGCGAGCTCGCGCACGACGTCGTTCGGGTCGACTCCGGCCGCACCGCTCGTGACCCGGGCGACGATCGGCGCCGGACGAAGGTGGACGAGGACGTGCCACGCCTGGCGGACCACGACGGGCTCGTCGACTCGCACCCCGTGCGCGCGGGCGACCGCCACTGCCGCGTCGACAGCGCTGGAGCCTACTGACGGAAACTGTTTCGTGGACATGTCCACGAAACAGTTTCGGGGTTACGCCACGTCTCGGAGCTTCTGCGACTCGGCGAGGGCGCGCAGCTTCTTCAGGCCCTGGTTCTCGATCTGCCGGATCCGCTCCCGCGTGACGTTGAAGCTCCGCCCCACCTCGTCGAGCGTGTGCGGCTGCTCGCCGTTCAGCCCGTAGCGCAGCTCCAGCACGCGGCGCTCGCGGTAGCCGAGCGCGCCGAGGCAGCGGGCGAGCGCGGCCGTCCGGAACGCGGTGTCGGCGGCCTCGTCCGGCAGCGGCACGTTCTCGTCCTCGATGAAGTGGCCGAACTCCGACTCCTCCTCGTCGCCCACCGGCTTCTCGAGCGACACCGGCGTCTGCGACGTGCGGCGGATCGACTCGACCTCGTCCACGGTCAGCTCGAGCTCGGTCGCGATCTCGTCGTTGGTCGGCTCGCGGCCGCGCTCGGCGCGGAGCTTCCGCTCGGCGCGCGTGATCTTGTTCAGCTTCTCGACCACGTGCACCGGCATGCGGATCGTGCGCGCCTTGTCGGCGAGCGCCCGCGCGACGGCCTGGCGGATCCACCACGTCGCGTAGGTCGAGAACTTGT
>Ga0070739_10002896_pt1 | contig 22088 bp, 19 predicted proteins | sample Coa_R1_7_FD_66445 | JGI IMG/M metagenome (GOLD analysis project Ga0070739, IMG submission 66445) | Surface soil microbial communities from Centralia Pennsylvania, which are recovering from an underground coalmine fire - Coalmine... | ecosystem: Environmental > Terrestrial > Soil > Unclassified ... | reverse complement strand
TTACGCAGCGGCGTCGATTCGGTGGAGCACGGACACATGCTCGACGACGAAGCGATCGCGTTGTTCAAAGAGCGCGATGCGTATCTCGTACCGACGCTCATGGCCCCGACGTGCATTCTCGAGCACGCGCAGAGCGGCGGCCAGCCGGAGTACGTCGTGCGCAAGGCGCGCGACGTCAACGAGCACATGATCGCCAATATTCGGCGCGCGTTTCAAGCCGGCGTGAAGATCGCGGGCGGCTCCGACGCCGGCACCCCGTTCAACTACCATGAAAACTACGCGCGCGAAGTCTGGCTGATGCGCGAACTGCTCGGAATGAGCGCGCAGCAGGCGCTGAACGCGGCAACCGCGGTCGCAGCCGAGCTCGTCGGGTTACATCGCGGCGTCCTCGCCGCCGGCGAACCGGCCGATTTGCTCCTGCTCGATGCCGACATCAACGGCGACCCGAGCGCGTTGGGGCGCCCGATCGCCGTGATGAAGGCCGGCGAGTTCGTTTAGCTCGCGCTCGCTTTGCGGCGATGCAAGCAGAACGAATTGCCCTCGGTATCCTGCAGCCACGCCATTCGGCACGACGGCAGGTCGACGTCTTCGTTTAGGGTCGCGCCGGCGGCGGTCGCGCGCAGGATCGCCGCGTCGACGTCCGGCACGGCGAACTCGATGCTGCCGTTCATATGCCACGGCGAATCCTTCAGCAATGCAATACCGAACGTTGTTCCGTCGGGCAAGTCGTATTCGACGAACGAACCGCCTTCGTCGCCGGCCATTTCAAACGTCGGTTTGAGATCGAACGCACCCTCGTAGAAGCGGCGCGCGCGATTGAAGTCTTTCGCGAGATAGTAAATTGCGTCGATTCCGGTTATCACTGCGGTGGTTTGTGCCATAGCCATTGTTTATCCAACGCTCCCATCTTTACGGTGATGCAAGGAAAAAGTGTTGCCTTCGGTGTCGGTGCACCACGCCATGAAACACACCGGCGTTTCCATCGGCCCCATGACGACCTGGCCGCCGTTTTCCGATACGCGCGCGGCTGCGTCACGCACGTCGTCGACCGAAAGCATCATCCCGCCCGAGGGCGTCCACGGGGCTTGCTCGGTCTTGCCGATTCCGAAGGTCTGCCCGGTGGGCAGTTCATACTCGGCGCCCAGCCAGTCGCCCGTCTCGGCGACAAAGCTCGGCTCAAACCCGAGGCCCTCCTCGTAGAACCTGCGCGCCCGAGCGACGTCTTTGATCATGTAGTACACCGCGTCGATACCGCGCGGAGCGGAAACCCCTTTTGCAGTAGTCATGCCCTACAGGATAAGCGGGCATATATGACACATGCTGTCAGGTATGTCTGAGAAGATCGGCGCGTGAAGTCGGACCGGCTCGTTTCGCTTTTGCTGCTGCTTCAAGCGCGCAGCCCGCGCAGCGCGCGCGAGCTCGGGCAGGCACTGGAGGTCTCGATGCGCACCATTTACCGCGACGTCGAGGCCCTCTCCGTTGCAGGCGTGCCCCTGTACGCGGAACGGGGAAGCGCGGGGGGCATCGCGCTGGCCGAAGGCTATCGCAAAGCTATCACCCAGTTCAGCACGGACGAATTGCACGCGCTGTTTCTCGCGGCGGCCGATCCGCTGGCCGAGCTGGGCGTGACGGGACACCAGCGCGCGCTCGACAAACTTGCCGGCGCGCTACCGGATTTGCAACGCCGCGCGGCGCAGCAAGCGCGTCGCCGCGTGCTGCTCGATCACAACCGCTGGTATCGCCTCGAACAGCCCGCGGTGCTGCTTTCCGCATTGCGGCGCGCGGTTTGGGAAGACCGGCACGTTTCGATCGAGTATCGCGACCGCAACGGCGCGACGACGCGGCGCACGATCGATCCGTACGGGTTGGTTTCCAAAGCGGGCGTCTGGTATCTCATCGCCCGTCAGGAAGACGGGGAGTATCGCACCTTTCGCGTCGAGCGCGTCGCCGCGGCGGAAGAGCTGCCGTCGCGCTTCGTTCGAGACGACGCATTCGATTTGGAAGAGCACTGGCGCGCCTCAGCAGTGCAGCGTCCGGAAACCTATGAGGCTACCGTATTCGTGAATAATGATGCCGCGAACTGGGTCGTGACGTACAACAACGCGACCATCTTGGAGAGCGGCGAGCACGGAAAAACCGTGCGCGTGCGCTTTCCTTCGTACGAGTCCGCCGTCTCTCAAATTGCGGGCTGGGACACCAGCACGCGCGTGCTCGAGCCGGATGACCTCCGGCGCGGCCTTGTGCGGCACGCGCGTGAACTGCTGGCGAACTACGAAACGAGCGAACCCGTAGAGCTCATCTCATAAACCCACGCACCAGCGCGGCGAGCAGTTTTGGCGCAGATCGCGGCGCGAGGACGGACGCAATGCCACGGCGCATTGTGGCCGCCGCAGCAACAATGATATGCGCCAAAACTGCCGGCGCCCGAAGGGGTTTGGGCGGCGGAATGCCATCTGCGGCGTCGTCGGCTCGGTTACAGACCCGTTGGGTATGCGCCCTCCCCGTCTTCTAGCAGCCGTCATTCCGGCGCTCCAAACGCTGGGCGCGTGGGTTTATGAGATGAGCTCTAGCGTTTGAATTTAATGCGAATGGGCTTGCATTTGGTTGCCCGGCAAGTGAAGACGATGTGATCCGGCACGAAATCCTTGGGAGCCCAAAACACGACATAGAGTTTTGCGGCGGAGGCTTGCTGCAAGATGATGCCGTTGGGCTCAATGCTGCGCGTATCGGCGGTGATCCCGTCGGGATCCGACAGCAGGATTGAGGGATCGTCCATGTACGGCGTCGTACGGCCGTCGCTGATGACGGCATCGAACACCAGTACTTGGCGTCCGTCGGAAGGCGTTTCCGTAATCGTGTCTTGCGCGCGCGGCGGCCCGAAATATTTCGGTTTGATGCGCACGAAGCCGTTGAACGCGGGCTGCGGATAGGTCACTTGCACGCCGGCGGCTTGGTTTGCGCCGCCCGGAACTACGGTGGAAGCCGCAAAAACGGCGGCGGGAAAGGCTGCGAAGGTGAATGCCAAAAGCGCGGGAGCGTAAGATCGTTTCATGCATACTCCTAGAGTCGGGGAAAGCGCCGATGTTGGGTAACAGCGGCTCGTGACTCCTTCGACGACGTCCGGTAAACATCTGGCCGGTCTTCGGCTTGCGGTTCTAGCGCCGATCACCTGGCCCACGCCGCCGCCGGGGTACGGCCCGTGGGAGCAGATCGCGTTCAACATCGCGGACGGCATGCGCCGGCGCGGTTTGGACGTAACCCTTTTCGCAACGGGGAATTCGCGTTTCGACGGCGCTCTCGAGTCCGTAGTGCCGGTGGGATGCGCGGAAGATCCGGCTCTGAATGCCGACGTCTTTTCCGCGCTGCACATCGGTCACCTGATGGAAAACGCGCACCGGTTCGATTTGCTTCACAACAACCTCGACTGGAAGCCGATGACGTACGCGCTTGCAACGAAGGCGCCGCCGATGCTGACCACGATTCACGGCTTCTCCACGCCGCAGATTCTGGCGGCGTACTACGCATGTTCGCGACGCGTGTTCTACACGTCCATCAGCAACGCCGATCGCGATCCCGGCCTTTCGTATTTGGCTACGACGTACAACGGCATCGACACCGGCGAGTTCACGTTCAAGGATACGCCGGGAGACTATCTGGTTTTCCTCGGGCGCTTTCACCCCGAAAAAGGAACGCACCTCGCAATCGAGATCGCCAAGCGCTGCGGAAAACAGCTGAAAATCGGAGCGATTCCGCACGACGAGGAGTATTTCCGGACGCAGGTGGAGCCCCACATCGACGGAGAGCAGATCGTGTTCCTTGGCGAAGTGCGGCGCGGCGCGCGCAACGAACTGCTCGCAAACGCGCTTGCGCTCGTGCACATGACCACGCGCCCGGAGCGGTTCGGTTTGACGATGGTGGAAGCGATGGCGTGCGGTACGCCGGTTTTGGGCGCAAACATGGGATCGATTCCGGAGATCGTCGTCGACGGCGTAACCGGGCTTTTGTGCGACGACGTCGATGATGCGGTCGCGAAGGTCCCGCTGCTGGCTTCGCTCGACCGGCGACGCTGCCGCGAACGCGTCGAAAGCGAATTCACGGTGGATCGCATGATCGATCGGTATGTGGTCGCGTACGAGCAGGCAGTGGATCAAAAACTTCCGCCACCGCCGGCGCCGGAGCAGCTCCGATGGCGCGAGCACGATTGGTGGGACAGGCCCATGGCCTTTACGGAGATCCCGCCGAAGGCGCCGAGTTTGCGCTTCGCGTAGGCGTCACAGCGCGCGGCGCTCGGCCGTCGTCCTTATGGCATGAGATGGACACCGTGCTGCACCTGATTTTGGCCGTCACACTGGGCGCAGCACTGCAAGATGCAATTGCGGACTTTCGCGCGGAGCGCCCGCGTCTAGAATCGCGCTTGGGCGCGGGACAAACCGTCGATCTCGGCATACGGCTGCTCACCGATTCGAGCTATCTGAACTCGCCCACGCCTGCGTGGTACACGCCCCAGGCGTGGGCGGAGACAATACAAACCATTTCGACCGTGGACATCGAAGCGGTTCAGCATGCAGCGCGCGATCCGCAGCCGCAGTTGCCGACGAGCAGCGGGCTGCACGAGGGGTTCGTGCGTTCCGGGATCGACGGCATCTGGGAGCCGGTTGCGGTGTACGTTCCGGCTCGTCACACGGAGCATCCGCCGCTCGCGATCGTCCTGCACGGCCGTCCGCAAAGCGAAACGGAATTACTCGGGCAGCCGTATTTTCGGGAGCTGGCCGATCGCACCGGCACCGTTCTCGTCGCTCCGTGGGGACGCGGCAGCTACGATTTCACGGGTGCGGCGGCAAAAGATCTCGACGCGCTCGCATCGTACGCGCAACATTTCTACAAGAGTGATCCGCGCGCGTTGTATCTCGTCGGGTACTCGATGGGCGGCTTCAGCGTGTTCAAAGTGGGAACCGATCGCCCATGGTCGGCGGTAATGTGCATCGCGGGTGCGTTGCTCAACAGCGAAGTTCCCGCAGTGCGCTTTGCCTGGCACGACACGCCGGTGTACGTCGTCAATGGTTCGGCCGACGAAGCGATCCCGCCGGAATACGGCCTTCGCAGCGCAGCGTTCATGCTGTCGCTCGGCATTCCGACGGCGTTTTACCAGGAGCCCGGCGGGCACCACGCCGTTCGTACGCTAATGCCCGTCCTCGAACGCGCTTGGGCCGACATGCACGCCGGCATTGTGCGAAGCGGTACCGTTCCGTCGGCCGCAACGGGGACCGCGTTTTTGCCGTCCGCGCCCTCAATGCACGACGCCGATCTCAAGCCCTAAGCCCGCACGATGCGTCACCGGCTGATGCGCCGTTCAGGTGCGCGTGCCGTGCTTGACGAAGACGCACCCGTCTTACTAGAAGGAGGCTTGCGGTATGCCCATCGTTCCCTTCGTGCCACCTCAACCGGTGCCGTCGACCAGCGGCCGGGGCGGCTTCGACTACATCACCGTGGACGCGCAGCGCCGGCGGGTATACGCCGCGCACGGCGGCAACGATTCGCTCCTGATCGTCAATGCCGATACCGGAAAAGTTCTCGGACAAGTGCGGGTCGGGCCGATGGCCGGCGTTGCCGTCGATGAAGCGACCGGCCACGTGTACACCGGCGACGGCGACGATCACGCACTCTCGGAAGTCGACCCGGTGGCAATGAAAGAAATCCATCGGGTAAACGTCGCCGGACCGGTCGACGCGATCGCGTACGACGCGCAACTGCACCGCATTTACGGCGACGAGGACGACGGGACGCGGATCTTCGTGATCGATTCACGCACGTTCAAACAAATTGCGACGATCAAACTTCCGGGGCACAAACCCGAGTATCTGGTGATCGACCCGAAAACGCACGTGGTGTATCAAAACATCGCGACGAACGGTGAAATCGCGGTCATCGATCCGAAATCGCTCAAGGTGACGCGAACGATCCCCACACCGGGAATCACCAACAACCACCCGCTGCAGTTCAACCAGAACAACGACACGCTGCTGGCAGGAGGCGGGGGCAAACTCGGCGTCTTCACGACTTCGGGACGCGAGGTGGGCAGCGCTGCGCTGCCGCGCGTCGACCAGTGTTCCTTCGACGGGCGGCGTAATATGCTCGCGTGCGCGGGAAGCAGCGTTTACCTCTATCGCATTCCGCTGCACGGCGCCCCCGTACGCGTCGCCTCACGGATGATCTCACGCCGCATGCATAACGTCGGCGTCGACGAGCAAACGGGAAGGTTCTGGGTCACTTGGGGCACGCCCAAGGGCGGCTTTATCCAAGGCTTCGTTTATTCGCGCTAGCACTCACAAACTCGTCATGTGTTTGTGTGTGTAAAAAGGAGGCGCGAGTGACAACTCGCGCCTCACCTTTTTGCGTTTGCCTTGGCGTTACGGCAGGTTCGTAATCAGCGTCAGGCGATACGTTGCCGGACCTAACACGTTGCCTGAAGTCGCGGCGACTTGCCCGTTCGCCAGCGGTATCGGTACGCCGCCGCCGTAGATCGGGAATACGCCCTTGTACGCGTTGAACAGATTGTCGCCCGACAATTGCAGCGCAACGTGCGGCGTGACGGGATACCGCAGCGAGGCGTAAGCAATTGCGAAAGGCGGTTCGTTCAAGGAGTTGTTCTTCCCGTAGTAGGTGTCGCCGAATTCGGCGTATGCGCCGTTCCTCCAGGTATAGTTGATCTCGGCGTTGCCTTGCGCGTACGGAATGCGCATGTTGCCGCTGAACGAGACTTGATAGAACCCGACCGGAATGCCGTTCGTGTTCTGGCCCGAGATGATGTTCAGGTTTTGATTCATCGTGCAGCCCGGCCCAGGGTTCTGACAATAGAAAAACGGCGGCAGGTTGTAGTAGTAGCCGCGCTGCAGCGAACCTTCCAGCGTGTACCCGAACCCTGCCGGAGGCGCGCGCCGTACGGTCAGTTCGATGCCTTCGAAGCGCGCATTGCTGATGTTCGAGGGTGTCGAGTTGAGAATCGGTGTGTTCGGAGGCACCGGCCCGAAGCTCGTGCAGTAGTTGGGATCGTTCGGGTTGCTCGAGCAGAACTGCCCCGTGTTATACGATTGATTGAAGAACCGGTTGAAGAGGTTCGTCAGATACAAATCGCCCGACACGAGCGTCACGCCGTCCGCAAGGCGAATGTCGCCTCCCAGATCCCAGCCGAATGCCGTTTCGGGCTTGAGCGCGCTGTTGGGAACCGTTTCCACCGCGTAATTATTGCCGGTATAGCTCGGCGCCGACGGCGAGAACAAGCCCAGGAAGGGCGGCGCGATCGCGCTGCCCGCAGCGAATCGAACCGACGAATTCACGCTCGGCCGGTAAACGAGAGCGATGCGCGGATCGTAGTGGGAGGTGCGCGTCGTCCCGAAGGTCACGCCCGTGCCGTTCACCGCGGCATCGAACGTATTGCAGCCGCCCGCGCAGCTGAGCGGATAGTTCAGCAGATACGTGTTGAAGTAGTTGCTGAACGTGACGTTGAGGCGCCGCGTCACGTCGAATTGCCCGCGGAGGAGGTAGGTCGTTAGCATTTGATTGGTGCCCGGCGGCAGGTTGAACGAGTAAAACGGTCCGGGAAAGACCGAGTAGTCCGTGCTTTGCGAATACGTGCGATCCACCGAGAATGTAAGCGAACCGCTCGCCAACGGATGCTGGTACTCGAACGTGCCGCCGGAGAGTTTGTCGAGTTCCGGCTCCTGATAGTAGTCGTTGAAGCCGACGTTCGCGCCGGTGCCGTTGAACGTGCCCGCTATGTCGCCGGGATTCACGACGGTCGAGGTGCCGTACAGCGTAACCGCGTTGAAATCGGGCGCGTTTTGGCCGCCTTGGAACTGATAGCGCAGGATGGACGCGTGATAGTAGCGCGCGAGCACCGTGTCGTTGTTCAGCGTGGTCGAAACTTCGGCTTGGAAAATCGGCTCGATGTTGTGCTCGCCGTTGTAGGCTCCGGGAAAGATGTTCGTCGAGGAGCTGCCGATGAGCATCGTTCCAGGCGTGAGCGGACCGGTGTAACCGGGACCCGGCGTAAATTGTCCTTGCACCAGCGACCCGGTGTTGCCGCTCTGGTCGCTATCCGTTTGCCCCGCGAGATAACTCACCGTAAGCGCGGTTGCCGGCGAGACTTTGTAGCGCGCTTTGAGCAGTTCGGCGGTCTGATCGTAGCTGCCGTACACGGTATAGCAGCATGCCACCAGCGGAAATCCGAGCGGACCGCTGCTGGCGGTGTTTCCGATGTTGCCGAACGACGTGTTGCCGTCCAGCGTCCCGCCGGCGTAAATGCCGCCCGAGGGATCGTAGTAGATTTGTTTTCCGTACAGCGCCGACGGGTTGTTGTTGGACGCGACGTCCGCGACGATCCCCAACCTGCCGATGGTATTGGAGTAACTGAAATTCGACAGCGCGCCGCCGCGGTTGTCGAACCCGAAGAGCAGCTGCGCCTGCGGCTGCAGCGTCGGCTCCTTCGTGCGGAAGTTCACGGTACCGCCGATCGCGTTGTTCACGACGGGTGACGTTGCGCCGGGGCCTTTGATCACTTCGACGTTGCCGAACATGAAGCTGTTCAGGAACGTCGTCACGTTGTCGCCGTACTGCCCGACGGAAATAGGATGCCCGTCGATCAGCGACGCGGTTTCATACGACAGGGCGTTGCGGATGTTCGGAACCGTAATGGAACCCGGCGAGGCGCCGTTGGCCGAATTCGACGGGAGCGAAATTTGCACGCCCGGCACCTGGTTCAGAATGCGGGTTACCTGCGGCTGCGCCTGATTGACGAACTCTTGCGGGCTGATGATGTTCACCGCTGCAGGCGTGGTGTTGATCGTGCCGCTGCCGCGCACGCGCACCGCTGCGATCGTACGCAGCGAGGAAAACGTCAGACGCTCCATCTGAACGGTCAGCGTCTGCGTTTGACCGGCGAGCACCGCGATGTCGCTTTGCGACGCGCTGGTATATCCTGCTTTGACGATGGAAATGGAGTACACGCCGGGCGTTACCGCCGTAAACGAGAACGCGCCGCCGGAATCGGTGCGCGTGGCGTAATGCGCCGGACCTTGCAGCGCAACCGACGCGTCGGCCACCGGCGCGCCCGTGAGGTCGTGAACGGTGCCGGTTATCGCACCGGTCGTGTTCGAAGTCTGCGCCGCCGCGGGCGCAGCAATGAACAGGGACAAAACCAGTGCGACGAGCGCGGCCGTCGCACGGTTTCGCGGAAGCCTTGAAGCCACTGAAATCCCTCCAACGAAACTGGTCGTCGCGGTCCTTTTCGCCCACCTGCGCGAAGGCCCCGCTCGTCCCAGTGGCAGCTTTCTGACAGTCTTGGGAGCGCAAGGTACGGACGAGGCGTCCGCTAGTGCGCGGTACCCCAGATGCCGCCGATGGTTTGCGCCTCCGCCGACTTCCCGGCATGCCGCAAGGCGTAAAAATCCTCGATCGTGCGCAGGACGCTGTAATGCGTGATCGGTTGCGGGTAACGGCCCGGCTTGACCATGGGACCGACGAAGATCGTCGGAATGTGGTTGCCGATCGTGTCGTCGCTTTCGTCCCACGTAAGAATCACCAGCGTGTCGTGCGTCTGAGCCCAGCGAATCAGCGAATCGACGTGCGTTTTCAACCACGCATCGCCGCGCGCGATGCTCGCGCTATGCATGTCGTTGAGCAGATTGGGGATGATGAACGAAACGGTGGGGAGATCCCGGTAATCGGCCGGCAGCGCGGAAAATGGAAGATTCTCTTGCGAGAGGACGTTGTCGAAGTCGGCCCAGGGCACGTGCTTTCGCGCATATTCTCCTGACCGGCATATTCGCGAACCAGCCTGCGGCAAGTCCTCGGAATACCCGGCGAACGTTTTGCGCGCGGCGCGAAGCTCCGTCGCGAGATTCTCCGCCGACGTGTCGATGCCGCTGGGTGGGCAGTGGTCGCCGTTGGCGTCGGTAACGCCGGCGAAGAGCGCGAGGTAATTCGGCTGGCTTGGATGCGCCACCCCGTAAGATTGCGTGAACAGCGCTCCGCTTGAAATCAGGTAATTGATGTACGGCGCGGATCGCGTGTTGCCGGCAATCATCCCGAGGTCTTTATTTTCTTCGACGATTACGACGACGTGCGCCGGCGCTGCCGGAAGTTTCACCGGCGCTCCATTCAAGACGATTTGCGGCAAACGCGTGAGGCGGGTGTGTGAAGCACCGAAAAAATGGCTGCCGAACACCGCGGCTGCAATCGCGATGCCGATCGCGACGAGCCCGCCCACGACCTTAATCACCGCCGCCCGACGGTGCCAGAAGCGCAAAACCACCTTGCGCCGCGATACGCTCCCCCGGACGCAAACCCGACGCGATCAAGGCTTGCGAACCGTTTTCGTGCTCGACGACGACGGCGCGCTGCGCGAATTTCGCATCGCCGTTCTTGTCGACCGTTTGCACGAATACGAGCGTCTGCCCGCTTTGCGGATCTTGGACTATCGCGCTTTGCGGAATCACCACGCCGCGATCGCGCGCTACGTCGATCGTCGCTTGTACCGCGGCACCGCCCGGCGCGCCGCTCGGCACGCCGCTTACCACGACGGTCGCGCTTTGCGTCGTCGGATCGAGCGCGGGTGAAACGCCGACGACGCGCCCTTCGCTGCGAAGCGGCGTACCGGGAATGGTAAAACTCACCGGATCGCCCGGATGCAGGCGGGCGGCATCGGATGAGGAGACGTCGAGCGTGACGTCATGGCTTTGGTCGGGACCGATCGCTAGTACCGGCGTCGTCGTATCGACTGCTTCGCCGGGACGCTTGAAAATCGCCGTAACGACGCCGTCGCTCGGCGAGCGCAACGTTCCGTTTGCGAGATCGCGCTGCGCGAGCGCCGCGCGATCGCGCGCGCTCTGCGCCTGCGCCGCGGAGCCGCTGATTTGCGCCCGAGCGGTCGCGGCGTCCGCGCGATCCTGCGCGAGTTGCGCGCGGGCCGCTTGTACGTCTTTGAGCGCGGCGACGCCTGCGGCGTACAGCGATTGCTCGCGCCGCAGCGCTGCTTCGTCCACAGCGATCTTCGTACTGATGCGATCGACCGCGGACTGTTGCGCGGCAGCCTGCGCAGCCTGAGCGTCGGCTTGCGCCTGCGCAGCCGCAAGTGCCAAGCCCGTCGTGTCCAATTGTGCCAAAGATTGTCCTTGCGACACGTGTTCGCCGATGCGCACGTCGATCGAGCTCAAGATGCCCGGTTCCGCGAACGAAAGTTTCGTTTGCGATCCCGCGGGGGCGCCGACGCGCCCGACTGCCGTTACTTGCTCCACATACGTGCCGTATGCAGCGGTCGCGATTGCAACTGCCGGTTTGGCGTCCTGCGAAGAACCGGAACCGCCTTTTCCGCACGCCGCCGGCACGCACGTGAGGCAAAGGATCGCGACGATGCGGCGCGTCACGGTCCGATCTCCTGTTCCAGCGTTGCGGCGGCTTGAGCTTCCGTATAGATCGCAGTCAGTTCGTTGAGCGCGGCTTGCACGTACGTTCTGCGCGCGTCGGCAACGTCTAAACTCGAGCTCGCGCCGCTGCGATAGCCGATTTCGGTCGCGTGCAGTTGCTGCTCCGCGGCGACGCGCGCCGCGCGCGCGGACACCAGCGCGCGCACGCTTTCGGCATAGGTCCGCGCCGCCGCGCCGACGTCCACGGTAATCTGCCGCTCGAGCGATGCAGCTTTATATTGCGCCTGCGCGAGGCGCGCGCGCTCCGCCGCTACGCGGCTGGAGGCTGCGTGTGAAACCGGTACGTTCACCGTGACGTTCGCCGATGGTCCACGAACGAAGATTCCGGAGTCGATGCCTTCGGTATACCCCGCGTTTACGCTGATTCCCGGAAAAATGGCGCGCTGAGCAACGCGCACGGCGGCTTCCTGCGCGCGCACCGCTTGCTGCGCGGACGCCAAATCGCTGCGCTGGGCCAGTGCGCGCGCGATCGCTTGCTGCGGTCCGGGCAATACCATCGGCACTCCGGACGCGGGCAGCACGCGGCCGAACGATGCCGCAGGCACGCCGGTTTCTACCGCGAGCGCGTTTTGCGCGTTTTCATAGTCGACGCGCGCGGCATCTTCTGCGGCTTGTGCGTTCGCAAGCGCGACTTCCGCCCGAACGACGTCGAGGCGCGGCACGTCGCCGGCGCGAAAGCGCACCCGCGCGGCGTGCAGGTCCGAACGCGCGCCCGCGAGATCCCCGTTGCGCAAATCGACGGTTGCCGCCGTTTTCAGCGCATCGTAATAGAGTCCGACGACTTTGACGCGTTCGGTTCGCTGCGCCGCCAGCAAATCGTACTGCGCGGACGCGAGGGTGAACTGCGCCTCGCGCACAGCGGGCAGATACGTAAGATAATCGCCCAGCACGACGCTTCCGCCGAGGGTGGTCAAGCTTTGCTCTACGGTGTTGTTGGCATTGCCGCCCTGCGGCGCAGCAGCGTATCCCAAGGTCAGCGAAGGCGCGGCCGCGCCCCGTGCCGCTGCGAGCAACGCGAGGTTTTCGTTTACGCGTTCGCGCGCCTGCGCGACGTCCGGCGAAATGGCGACCGCCCGTTGCAGCGCCGCGCCGAGCGGCAGCGCGCTGAATTGATGCGGCGCGGAAACGGCCGCCGCCAGCACGAGCGGTGCGATCATGCCGCCAGTTTGCGCGCGCCGCGGCGGCGTCCTGCGATGCCGGCGTAAAGCACGGGAATGAGCACGAGCGTGAAAGCCGTTGCGGTAGAGAGGCCGCCGATTACGGCGATCGCGAGCGGCTGTTCCATTGCAGAACCGGCACCCAGACCGAATGCGAGCGGCAACAATCCGCCGATTGCCGCGAACGTCGTCATGACGATGGGTCGCAAACGCGTGCGTCCGGCCGCGACGAGCGCATCATGAACGCTCGCGCCTTCCTGGCGGCGCCGGTTCGCGACGTCGATCAGCAGGATGCCGTTTTTCACGATCAAGCCTACCAAGAGCAGCAATCCCATGAACGACGACACGTTGAACGCGGTGCCGGTTACGAACAGACCAAGCGCGACGCCGATGAGCGCGAGCGGGATCGCCGTCAGAATTACCAGCGGCAGGCTAAACGACTTGAACGTGGTGAGCATCAGGAAATACACCAGGACCACCGCGACCAAAATGACGACGAGGAATTCGCGGAACGATTGCTGCTGTGCCTGATATGCGCCGCCGATTTTCGCGGAATATCCGGGCGGAAGCGGGGTCGCTTTCAGGACTTTCTGTACGCCCGCGACGACTTCGGAGAGGCTCGCGCCTCCGTAGTTTGCCGTGATGAGCATCACGCGTTGGCCGTTGATTTCGGTGATGTCGGTTGAGAGGCGATTTGGGCGCAGCTGCGCGATGCTGGAAAGCGAGACGACGCCCCCCGGAGTCGGCAGCAGCGTCTGTGAAAGATCCGGCGTCCCGCTTCCCGCCAAAGTGACGCGCACCGGAATGAGATTCAAACTTCCCGCTACGTTCGTCGCCACGTCGCCTTGCGCGGCGGCTTGGAGCGCGTTGCCGAGATCCGCCGCGCTGATGTTTAGCGCTGCAAGACGCGCGCCGTTCGGATTCACGCGCACCGTCGGATCGTCGTAGTTCACGCCGGAAAACGCATCGGTTAGCCCGTGGACGCTCGAAAACTTATCGGCCAGAGTCGTCGCGTAGTTCACCAGCGTTTGCTGCTCGGGCCCGCTCAACGTAACTTCGATCGGCGAGGGCGCACCCGACATGTCGTTGATCATGTCCTCGAGGATTTGATGAAAGTCCAGCTGCGCGGCGGGAACTGCGGCGGTAAATCGATCGCGCAGGCGATCGCTTACGACTTCGTAGGGCGCGCGCTGGTTTTGAGGCTTGAGCCGAATGCGGATCGTACCTTGGCGCACCTGGGTAGGCGAGTACCCGTTCGTGTCCACACCGGTAAAACGCCCAACCGAAACGACCGCGGGATCCCGCAGTGCGATGCGTTCCAACGTGGTAGCCGCTGCATCGCTGGCTTGAATCGTCGTCCCCACCGGCATCGTGTATTTCACTTCGAACTGGCCCTCGTCCAAGTGCGGCAAGAAATCGCTCGGCACGTGCGTGAGCAGCACGACAGTGACGATCAGCACCAGCACGGAACCGGCGTACACGATCCGGCGATGGGCGAGCGTCCAGCGCAGCAACGGTTCGTATCCGGCGAGCAAACGCGCGATAAAGCCCGCATCGGTTCTGTGCTCCTCGTCTTCACGCATGAGCCACGTCGCGATCATCGGCGTCACGAACAGCGCGAGCAGCAACGAGACGATCAACGCGGCGGCCAGCGTGAGCGCAAGGGCGCGGAAGAAAAACCCGCTCACACCGCTGAGGAGCAGCAGCGGGACGAACACGACGACGGTCGTAAGCGTGGACGCGGTCATCGGTGCGCCCAGTTCACCCATCGAAAGCACGACGACGTCGGACTTGCGCATCGTCGGATAGAGGCGCAAATTGCGCGCGATGTTTTCGACGACGACGATCGCATCGTCGATAATCAGGCCCACCGCAACCGCCAGGCCGCCCACGCTCATCAAGTTCAGCGTCTGGCCCAACCGGCTCATCACGAAAATGGCGATCGACATCGCGATGGGAATCACGATCGCCGTAACCAGCGTGATGCGCAGGTTTCGCAAGAATACCAGGATGACGAGCACCGCGAGCAGCGCGCCCACGAGAATCGCATCACGCAGGCTGCGCTGCGATTCGACCACCAAATCCGTTTGGTCCCAATACCGGTTCAGCGTCACACCGGCGGGAAGATGCCGTCGAATTGAGGCGACGCGCCGCTTGACTTCATCGGCCATCTTCACCTGGTCCGCGCCGGGAAGGCCGTAGAAATTCACCACTACCGCCCGATACGCGTCGTAACTGACCGCCGTGGTTTGTGGTGCGACGCCGAGCGTAACCGTGCCGAGATCGCCGACGCGGACCGGCACGTGGTTGGGATCCGGCACCACGATCTGCGCGATGGCGCCTGCGGTCTTCACGTTCGCGTCGAGCACGATGACGTTGCGCTGGTAGTATTGCTGTTGAATGCCGAGCGCGTTTACGGCGTTCACGTCGGCGATTGCCTTCGCAACTTGATCCGCGGTCAGCCCATGCGCGCTGAGCGCCGCAGGATCGAGCGTCACGTGGAACTCGCGCTGCGGGCCGCCCACGAGCAGAATGCGCGCAAGTCCGGTGATTCCGTAAAACTGCGGCACCAAAGACTGCTCGGCGAGCTCGCGCAGCACGGTTTGCGAGAGCGTCGTGGATTGCAACGCATACGAAAGGACCGGCTCGCTGTTCGGATTGATGATCACCGCATCGACGTTCGCGTCCGCCGGGAGGGAAGACCGCGTTTGCGCGATCGCTTGGTTCACGTATTGCAGATCGAAGCGCACGTCGGTTTTCGGATCGAACGAAACGACGAGCTCGGCGCTTCCCTGCGAAGACGTCGTAACCACGCGCGTGACCGACGGCAGACCCAAAAACGCGCGTTGCAGCGGAAGCGCCACCGCGATACGGATTTGATCGGGCGGCAGATTTCCCGCGTCCGCGACCACGTCGATGCGGGCGAACGACATATTGGGGAAAATGCTAGCGGGCGTGGAGGCATACGCCCACACGCCCAGCACCGCCAGCGCCGCCACCAAAAACGCGATCGGTTTTTGGTAGCGCAATCCCCAACTTGCGAAGTTCAATAGCTAGTCCGGATTCGCTCCTTCAACGCTGTTCTCCAAAATTTTGCCGGTTTCGGCGTCGACGCCGACTTCACGCGTCTGCTTGTGTATTTTCACGTCGAAACTGTAGCGCAACCCGCTTCCGCCCGGTTCGCGTTCCAATTCCTGATCGACAATCTTGCCTCCCGGCACCGCTTTGAGCGCGATGGCCCGAGCCTGCGAAATCGAAACTTTTGCCTGCCCTGCGAGCTGCTGTCCCTGGTATGCTGCCGCCGCTCCGGCGGTTAACGCGACGCTTGCGGCTATTGCCGCGAAGCCTAGACTGATACGATTCTTCATGCCGTCACTCTACCGTCGGAAGATGACATTCACCTGAACGCGAGGGAACCCCTGAAGAAGTTCCGTGATTCAGCGCCGCGTTCCTAAGCGGCGGGAAAGCGCAGGCGAACGACCGCGCCCCCGTCCTTGGTGTTTTCCAGCCGTATTTCGCCGTGGTTTGCTTCGACGACGGAGCGCGCGATCGCCAAACCCAAGCCGCTGCCGGAGCCGGCCGGCGTGCCGGGTTCTCGCCAAAATCGTTCCAGCGCGTGCTCGAGCGCTTCCGCGGAGAATCCGGGACCGTTATCCGCCACCAGTATTTCGACGGTGCGATCCGCACGGCGCGCCTGCAGCGCGATGGTTCCGCGGCCGCGCGCATGTTGAATGGCGTTGTGCCCAATTGCGAGCAGCGCGCGTTCGAGGCCGGCGCGATCGGCGAAGATCGCGGCGCCCGGCGAGCCGTCGACGTGAATGTGTGCCTCTTCCGCGGTCGCTGCCGAGCGCAACCGTCCCGCGACGCGCGCAAGCAACTCCGTCGCGTCGATGCGTTCGCGCGCAGCTGCACCGCTTTCCGCGCGCGCCGCGGAAAGCAAATCGCCGATCAGCGACTCCATGCGATCGGCTTCCGATGCGATCGTACGAATCGCGCTTTGGTAAGCCGGTACGCTGCGTTCCTTGCGCAGCGCGAGATCGGCTTCCGCGCGAATGACCGCAAGCGGCGCACGCAGCTCGTGCGAGGCATCCGCGGTAAAGCGACGTTGCCGCGCGAACGCGTCCTCCAGCGCGCGCCGCGTCACGAAGTTTCCGGCCAGCAGCGCGAGCGCCGCGATGATGATTGCGAAGCCGCCGAACGCTACGGCGGCGTTGCGATCCGATTCGGCGATCCAGTCGCTCTCGCGCCAGACGACGACCGTTCCCACCCGGCGGCCGTGCGAAAAGAGCGGCAGCGAGAACACCCGTATAACCGAATCGCCGCTGCCGATATTCGAAAACGCGCGACGGTTGCCGGCATGCGCCGAGATGCCATGCGGAATATTCGTGCTGCTCGAGAGCAGCAGCCGGCCCTGCGGATCGAAAAGGGCGCCGTCCGTATACGTTCCGAGTACGGCGAGAAATTGGCCGCGATCATCGCTGTCGATTTCGATGCGGCCCTCCGAAGTCCCGAGAAATGACTGCGCCGCCGCGGCGATGGTTTCCAAACGCGAATCCAGCGTCGAACGCTGCGTGCGATCGATGGCCAGCACCGCCGCAGCCGCGAAGATCAACAGGCCGAGCAACATGATCGAAACGTACGCGCCCGACAGCTGCAGGCGATTCATCGTTCGCCGAAACGGTATCCCGCGCCGCGCACGGTATGGAGCAGTTGGGTCCCACCGCCCTCCGTCAGTTTCGCACGCAAACGGCTGACGTACACTTCGACCACGTTGGAAGTCACTTCGCTTTCGCGTTCAAACAGCGCATCTTCGATCATCGCTCGCGTCAGCAGGCGGCCCGGATTGCGCATGAAGTACTCGAGCAACGCCGCTTCGCGCGGCGTCACGTCGATCTCGCGATCGCCGCGGCGAATTTCGCGCGAGTCCAAATCGAACACGAGGTCCGCCACGCGCAGCTGCGCCTGAACCTGCGAGGGCGTCTGCCTTCGCACGATCGTGCGCAACCGCGCTTCCAGTTCGCCGAAAACGAACGGCTTGCGTAGATAGTCGTCAGCGCCTGCATCCAAGCCGGCGATCACGTCCTGTGTGGTGTCGCGCGAGGTCAGCATCAGTACCGGCGTGCGTACGCCGCGCTGACGCAGCGAACGAACGACGCTCAAGCCGTCGCGCTTGGGAAGATTCACGTCGAGAATGACCGCGTCGTAAGTTCCGTGCCGCGCCCACTCTTCGCCCTCTTCTCCGTCGTACGCAACGTCCACGACGTGGCCTTGCTCGTTCAACCCGCGGCGAAGCACGTCGCACAGCCGCACGTCGTCTTCAACGGCCAGCAGGCGCATGTTCCGCTTCGGTCCAGTGCAGCAGCGCGCGCGCCGCAAGGGCGCGCTGCACTTGCGCATCCGTTACCGGACCGTCGACGAGGAGGGTGAAGTGCCCCATTTTGCGACGTTTCACCGCGTGCTTTTTCCCGTAGACGTGCAGCACGACGTCCGGGTCGGAAAGCAGCGTCTCGACGCCGGCCAGATGATTGCCGTTGCCTTCGCCGAGAATGTTGACCATGACCGCGTTGCGCAGCAGCTGCGGCTCGGAGAGCGGCAAGCGGCAAATCGCGCGCACGTGCTGTTCGTATTGCGAGCATCGCGTTGCGTCTATCGTGTAATGCCCGCTATTGTGCGGGCGCGGCGCGATCTCGTTCACGAGAACCTCTCGCTCGTGCGTGACGAAAAACTCAACGCAAAACGTGCCGGCGATCTCCAGCGCCGCGGCGATCCGGCGCGCGTACTCCGCAGCCTTTTTCGCAACCTCGTGCTGCACGCGCGCGGGCACGATGGACACCGAGAGAATGCCCTCGTCGTGCATGTTCTCGGCGGGCGGATAGGTAACGACCGCGCCTGTTCTATCTCGCGTGCAGACGACGCTGATTTCGCACGCGAACGGCACGAACGCCTCGCAAATCAATTGCGCGCCGGATGCTTGCGCTAACGCTTCACGTGCGGCTTCCAAACCGTCCACGCGCCACTGCCCCTTGCCGTCGTATCCCCCGCGTACGGTTTTCAGCACGGCCGGAAAGCGCACCGTTTCAGCGGCGAAACGCAAATCTCCAGGATTGTCGATACGCGCGAAATCAGCGACCGGAATGCCGAGGTCGCGCACGAAGCTCTTTTCGAGCAGCCGGTCTTGCGTGACGCGCAAAACGTGACTCGACGGGGTTACCGCAAACCCGTGCGTTTCAAGATATTCCACCGACTCGATGGCGATGTTTTCGAATTCGTAGGTCACGACGTCGGTACGCTTGCCGAGTTCCTCGATCGCCCGCAAATCGTCGTAGGCTGCCACGATTTGCTCGTCCGCGACTTGTCCGCACGGCGAACGCGGCTGCGGATCCAGCGCGATGACGTCGTACCCCATGCGTTTGGCGTCCAGCGCGAGCATGCGGCCGAGTTGGCCGCCGCCGATGACGCCGATCGTTTGGATCATCGCTACAGTCTTATGGAAACGACGTCGTCGTGCATGCGATCTACGTACGCCGCCAGCCGGTGTGCGATTGCCGTCTCCGAAAGCGCCAAAATCCGCGCCGCCAGCAGCGCGGCGTTTGCGGCGTTCCCTATTGCAACGGTGGCCACGGGCACGCCTCGCGGCATCTGCGCGATGGAAAGCAGCGAGTCCAGGCCGTTGAGCGCGTTCGACTGTACCGGTACGCCGATTACCGGCAGCAGCGTACGCGAGGCGGTCATGCCGGGCAGATGCGCGGCGCCGCCGGCGCCCGCGATGATGACTTTGATTCCGCGCGCCTCGGCCGCTTCCGCGTATTCGAACATCTCCACCGGCGTGCGATGCGCGGAGATCACGCGCATTTCGAACGCGATGCCGAGCTCCTTGAGCACGTCGCGCGCGGCGGCCATCGTATCCATGTCCGAGACGCTGCCCATGATGATCCCTACCAGGGGTGTGTCCGATTCTGCCATTGGGTAGAGTGTTCTACGCGTATGAGTGCTTTTCTGCTCGGCATCAACTATTGGCCTCGCCGCAGCGCCATGTACATGTGGGAACGTTTCGATTTGGGCGAAATCCGCGAGGACTTCGCGCGCATCCGCTCGCTCGGGCTTTCCATCGTTCGTTTCTTCATCATGTGGGACGATTTTCAACCGGCGCCGGACCGAATGGATCGCGCGATGCTCGAGCGCTTCGACGACGTCATGAACGCGCTGGCCGACGCGGGGCTGCAAGGCACGCCGACGTTTTTCACCGGCCACATGAGCGGAGTAAATTTTCTTCCGGAGTGGACGCTGGACCGCTCGCGCCCCTCGGGGCGCTTCCGCACGTTTGGCCGCAACATGCGCGAGCTGCCGTGGGGAATCGGCGATTTCTATTCCGGCCCGCTGCTCGAAGCCGCTCGAGTGCACGTGCGCGCGATCGGCGAACGCTGCCGCGATCATCCCGCGCTCTACGTCTGGGACCTGGGCAACGAATTCAGCAACCTGCGAAGCGCGAGTTCTCCGGCCGAAAGCGCGAATTGGTCGCGCCGGCTGACGGAAGATCTCTACGAAGTCTCGGGTGCACCGGTGAGCGCCGGCAATCACGGCGAAGATCTCACGCAGGATCGCGGCATTCGCCCGTCCTCCTTCTGCGAGCCGTTTGCCTTTGCGGTAATGCACGGGTATTCGGTCTACAGTCACTTCGCGCGCCGCCGCACCGACGCCGAAGTCGTCCCATTTCTGTGCCAAGTGATGCAATCGATGGCGCGCAAGCCCGTACTCTTTAACGAATTCGGGAATCCGACGTGTCCGCCCGGTACGGTCTCGCCCTACGATCGCGTGCCGCTTCCGGGCGAGCCGGCTCCGGATGCGCGCAACCTTCCACGGAACGCCGCGCCGTTTGCGTGTTTGACCGAGGAGGAAATGGCCGCGTATTGCTACGCCGTGCTGGATCGCTTGCAGCGGCGCGGCGCGCTGGGCGCGTTTTGGTGGAACTGGGCGGACTACGCGAAGGAACTCTCGAGCACGCCGCCGTTCGACAAGGCGCCGCACGAGCTTACTTTCGGCATCATCCGGTCCGACGCGACGTACAAAACCGTTGCGCAGACGCTGCATCGCTTTGCGCAGGAAGAGCGTCCGGTCGCGGCGCCGCCGGCGCCCATCGTTGACGAGAACGAATGGTACGCCAATGTGAACGAGCAGTATCAAAAAGCGCGCTACCAAGAGTATCTGCGAAGCGCGGCATCGAGCACGCATGCGTAGTGGCCCGCGAGTGCTCGTGGTTACCGGCGCGGGTTCCGGAATCGGGCGCGAAATCGCGCTGCAGGCGGCGCAAGGCGGCTTCGCGGTGCTGGCGATTTCGAAAAGCGGCGCTTCACTCGACGAGGTCGCCGCGCAGATTGCGGCAGACGGCGGAACGTGCGTGACGCTTGCGCTCGACGTCACGGCTGCCGAGGCGCCGCAGCGCATCGCGCAGGCCGCGCGCGAGTGTTTCGGCCGCATCGACGTGCTCGTTCATAACGCGGGTGCCGCCACGGCGGGAAAGCTTCTCGAACAAAACGACCCCGAAATCGACGCGCAGTGGCAATTGCATGTGGCAGCGCCCTTGCGCATCACGCGCGCCGCCATCGATTTGCTGCGCGAAAGCCGCGGTCAGATCATGTTCGTCGGCTCGGGTCTTGCGCGCGTACCCTCGCCGTATTACGGCGCGTATTGCGCCGCGAAGGCGGCCGTCCGCGCGATCAGCACGCAGCTGCGCCGCGAATTGCACGGAAGCGGCATTGCAGTAACGTACATCGATCCGGGCAGCGTGCGGACGAACTTCAGCGAAACCGCAGGCATCCCGGCCTTTGGCCCGGATTGGCTTCTCGCGGACGCGCGACGCGTTGCGAAACGGGTGCTGCATGCGGCGCGCACGCGTCCGCGCGCGCTTAACGCGGTCCCTTTGCATACGCTCGGCGCGATGCTCGGCGAATGGTTTCCCAATTTCGCCGATCGCGCTTTTGCGCATCGCACGCCTCCTCCGCCTGCGCAACACAAAGCGGAGCCGGACGCTGCGCCGCTTCCGCTGCCGCCGCAACCCGTGCCGCAGCCCGCACCGGGCGAACCGGCGTCTTCGGATTTCGACGCTGCGCTCCAGCCGGTTTCGCGGCGCATGGAACGCGTAAAATTGCCTGCGAGCTTTCTCGCCGAGATGCTGCAGACGGGCGGCGACATCGAACTGGGAGATGCGGCGATGCGCTGGGCGGGTATGCCCAATAAGAACGAACGCGCCGCGATGGCTGAAGCGCTCGAGGCGCTTACCACCGCGGGTTTTTTGGAGAAAACAGGCGACGAAAGCTGGCGGGTGCTGCGTTCAGCGGGTTAGCGCGGTAGGGATGCGCGTTACCGCGCACCCCCCGCATAGATCCGAGCGAGCGGAATTCCCGCACTCGGCTCCCACCTCGGGTGTTTGACGGCAAATCGTTGGGTCGGCCAC
>Ga0070739_10002894_pt1 | contig 22100 bp, 20 predicted proteins | sample Coa_R1_7_FD_66445 | JGI IMG/M metagenome (GOLD analysis project Ga0070739, IMG submission 66445) | Surface soil microbial communities from Centralia Pennsylvania, which are recovering from an underground coalmine fire - Coalmine... | ecosystem: Environmental > Terrestrial > Soil > Unclassified ... | reverse complement strand
TGCTCGAACACGGGCCTGCCGGGAGGCCCGTGCTGCTCGACGAGCTCCGGCAGCTCGTCGGCGAGGCGGAGGAGTGGGCGCGAACCGAGGCGGATCCGAGTGGAGCCACGTCCGTCGAGAAACTTCGGGAGGGGGTGGAAGGAATGCGCTGATCCGACCCGAACAGGCCGCCATGGGTCTCGCGCGCCTCCTTCCGCGTCCCGCCGTCCGGGCAGTCGAGGAGCCGGCTTCGGCGTACGCGGAGGTGCTCGCCCTCGCCAACCAGAAGGGCGGAGTCGCCAAGACGACGACGACGCTCAATCTCGGCGTGGCGTTCGCGGAACAGGGGCATCGCGTGCTGCTCGTGGACCTGGACCCGCAGGGCAACCTGACGATGTCGCAGGGGTTCAACCCCGACACGATCGAGCAGTCGATGTTCGACGTGCTCGTCCACCGGCTTCCGATCGAGCAGGTGATCGAGCATCGCGAGGTGGACATCGCCGTCTCGTCGATCGACCTCGCCGGCGCGGAGCTTGCCCTGTCGAGCCAGATCGGACGCGAGCGCGCGCTCGAGAAGGCGCTGGCAGTCGTGCGCGACCGGTACGACTACATCCTGCTCGACACGCCGCCCTCGCTGGGGCTGCTGACGATCAACGCGTTCGTCGCGGCCGCAGGGGTGATCGTGCCGGTGCAGACCGAGTACCTGTCGCTGCGTGGCCTCGTGCAGCTCGAGAACACGCTGACCATGGTGCGGGAGAACCTCAACCCCAAGGTCGAGATCGTGGGCATCGTCCCGACGATGTTCGACCGTCGGCTCACGCACTCGCGCGAGGCCGACGAGATCCTGCGCGAGAACTTCGGCGACCTTGTCTACAACACACGTATCCGCAAGACCGTCCGCTTCGCCGAGGCACCGGTGAAGGGTCAGTCGGTGCTGGCGTACGAGCCCCGGGGCGAGGCCGCCGCGCTGTACCGTGATCTCGCGAAGGAGGTGCTCGATGGCCAGAAATCGCGCCAGCATGCGTGAGGGGCCGCTCGCGGAGCTCTTCCGCGCGACCGAGGCGGCACAGCGGGCGAAGCAGGACGCGGGCGAGAGCAAGCGGGCGCGGACGTCGTCGGGCGGAGGCGCGCCGAAGGAGCCGAAGGAACCCGCGGCGCCGGCGCCCACTCCGATCCGATCGGCGAGGTCCGCACCGCATCCGAATCCCGACCCCGAGCCGGAGCGTCCTGTCGCGCGCTGGCTCGACCCGCTTCCCGAGCAGCCGGCCCGGCTCGAGCGCGCGCGTGACTCGGCGTCCTATCTCGCGGTCATCCGTGTCGTCGGCGTCGGGGGCGCGGGGTTGAACGCGATCGACCGGATGATGGACGCCGGCATCACGCAGGTGGACTTCGTCGCGGTCAACACCGACATCCAGCAGCTGCAGATGAGCGACGCGCCGACGAAGATCCACATCGGCAGCGAGCTCACCGAGGGGCTCGGGTCGGGTGCCGACCCGGAGATCGGACGCCGCGCCGCAGAGGACGGCTACGACTCGATCAAGCGGGCGCTGCGCGGGTCGGACATGGTGTTCGTCACCGCGGGTGAGGGCGGCGGGACCGGCTCGGGGGCCGCGCCGATCGTGGCCCGCGTCGCGCGGGAGGTCGGCGCGCTCACCGTCGGCATCGTCACGACGCCGTTCAAGTTCGAGGGGACACGCCGCCGCAAGCAGGCGGACGAGGGCGTCGTCGCGCTGCGCGAGGCGTGCGACACGCTGATCGTGATCCCGAACGACCGGCTGCTCGAGGTGCTCGACAAGTCGACGTCGATGCTGGACGCGTTCCGGATCGCCGACGACGTCCTCCGGCACGGCGTCCAGGGCATCTGCGACCTGATCACGAACCCGGGGCTGATCAACCTCGACTTCGCCGACGTCCGGACGATCATGCAGGAGTCCGGCACCGCCCTGATGGGCATCGGCTACGCAAGCGGCGAGAACCGCGCGAAGGAAGCAGCGGAGCGGGCGCTGCGCAGCCCGCTGATCGAGACCGAGATCACCGACGCGCGCGGGATCCTGCTCTCGATCGCCGGCGGCGACGACCTGACGCTGTACGAGGTGAACGAGGCGGCGGAGGCGGTGCGCGCCGCGGCGACCGACGACACGAACATCATCTTCGGCGCCACGATCGACGACCGACTGGAGGGGCAGATCTGGGTGACGGTCGTCGCGACCGGCTTCGGCGGCCGCACCGGTGGACGGCGCGGCACGTTCGTCACCGCGGCCTCGGGCGGCAGCGGCGAACTGTTCGAGCCGCCGTCGTTCCTGCGCGGCGCCTGAGCCTCGTCGCTCGGCGCGCCTGTAGCCGGCTTTGGCTCAGACGAGGTCGAGCCAGAGCACGCCGACGAGCGCAGCCGCGGCGAGCGACGAGCCGACGACGGCCGCGCGCAGCGTCCAGCGCCGCACGGACGCGTTGCCGCGGGCGAGGTACAGCGCGCCGAGCCCGCCGGTGCAGAAGCTGACCAGCGTCTCGATCGCCTGGATCGCGACGCCCACGCCGAGCGCCTCCGTCACGCCGATGCCGCGGCTCGCGAGCACGACCGCCACCGCGCCGCTGCCGATCCCGATGCTGCCGGGCGTGAGCGGGAAGACGCCGGCGAGGTCGAGCGCGGGCACGATCACCAGGGCCGCGAGGGCCGGATGCGGGATGCCGAGCGCGTGCGCGGCGGCCGCCGCCGCGAGCAGCCGCGAGACCTGCACGACCGCCGACCAGCCGATCACGGTCGCGGCCGTCCGCGGCGAGCGGGCGAGGGATCCCATCCCCGCGAGCAGGTCGGCGAGCCTCGGATGCGTCCGAACCCGCGACGACAGCCGCGCCGTCAGCGCCACGCAGGCGGCGATGCCGCAGAGCGCGAACACCGGCCAGAGCGGGAGCGCTCCCGTCGCCGAAGCCGCCACGACGACGGCGGCGAGCGGGAGCGAGCGCGCGGCCGCGAGGGCTGCGTAGACGCCGCCGCCGGTCCAGAGCCGTGCCCGCCCCTGGATCGCCTGCGAGCAGAGCGCGACCTTGACCGCGTCGCCGAGCTTGGCCGGCGCCACGGCGTTCACGAGGCAGCCGATGCCGAGCCGGGCCGCCGCCTCGCCCGGGGCAATGGTCGCGCCGGCCGCCGTGAAAGCGGCGCGCCACGCGCAGACCGTCGCTGCGAACGCGAGGACGAAGCCGACGACCGCCAGCAGCAGCCAGCGGGGGCTGCCGTGCGCGAGCGCCGTGAGGACGGGCGCGACCCGCTTCCCGAGCAGTGCCGGCACGGCCACCGCCAGGGCCAGCGCCGCGAAGGCGCCGCCGGAGGCGAGCATGGTTGAGCGGCGAGTCGTCACCGGGCGTTCAACGGCTGTGAGACGGAAAGGATGCGGCCCGGTTGGTTGAGAAACGGTGAAGATTCGTCGTCATGGATCGTTACGACTGTCATCGGCCGAAATGAGCCGCGGGTGAAGGGGGCGGTCGCCGCCGGCCACCCGGCCACCGCGGCGGCGGGCGCCCGGGCCCTGGAGGAGGGTGGGAACGCGGTCGACGCCTGCGTCGCCGCTGCCTTCGCCAGCTGGGTGGCGGAGAGCCCGCTGACCGGGCCGGGGGCCGGCGGGTTCGCGCTGGTGCTGCCCGCGGACGGGCGGCCGGCCCGGGTGGCCGACTTCTTCGTCTCCACCCCCGGCCTCGGCCGCCGGCGCCCCGCCGACGCGCGGATGCACGCCGTCGACGTCGGCTTCGGCGGCGACAGCGACACGACCCAGGTGTTCCGGATCGGCGAGGCGTCGTGCGCCGTTCCCGGCACGGCCCTCGGCCTGCAGGCCGTGCACCGCGCGTACGGCCGGCTGCCGTGGCGCGAGCTCGTGCGGCCGGCGGTCGAGCTGGCCCGCGAGGGCGTCGAGCTGACGCGGCCGCAGGCGCACCTACACGCGATCCTCGACCTCATCCTCCGCCACAGCCCCGAGGGCGGGCGGGTCTACAGCCGTCCCGACGGCGGCAGGCTGCTCCCCGGGGATGTTCTGCGCCTGCCCGACCTCGCGCGCACGCTGGAGGCGATCGCGGAGGCCGGAGCGGAGGTCGTCTACCGCGGCGACCTGACGGCCACCGTCGTCGAGACGGTCGCCGCGGGCGGGGGCGGGTTCACGCGGCGCGACCTGGACGCCTACCGCGTCGTCTGGCGCCGTCCCGTGCGGGTCGGCTTCCGCGGCGGCGAGTTCGTCTCCAACCCACCGCCGTCCTCCGGCGGCATCCTGATCGCCTACGGGCTCGCGCTGCTCGAGCGCCTCCCGGCCGGCTCGCCCGGCAGCGTGGAGACGGTCATGTCCCTCATCGGGGTGATGCGCGAGCAGACCCGCGCCCGCGGGGACGGGTTCTCGGCCGGCCTCTACCGCGGCGGGCTGGCGCGCCGCCTTCTCTCGGAGCGAGCGCTGGTGGCCGCGCTCGCCCGCATCCACTCGTCCTCGCGCGGCGCGCCGGAGCCGGCGCCGGCCGGCGGGACGACGCACGTCTCCGCCGTCGACGGCGAGGGCAACGCCGCCTCCCTGTCGTCGTCCACCGGATCCGGCTCGGGGGTCGTCGTCCCGGGCACGGGCATCCACCTGAACAACATGCTCGGCGAGTACGACCTCGTCGCCCCGGGACCGGCCGCGCCCGGCCGGCGGCTGACGAGCATGATGGCGCCGTCGATCGTCGTGGGGCCGCGCGGGCCACTGTTGGTCGTCGGCAGCGCGGGCTCGGTTCGGCTGCGCGGCGCGATCATGCAGGTGGTCGAGAACGTCGTCGGCCACGGCCTCGACGTCGCCAACGCGATCGACCGCCCGCGCATCCACGTCGACGAGCCGCACGTGCACTGCGAGGGCGGGTTCGACGACGCAGTTCTCGACCGGCTGGAGGAGCTCGGCGTCGACGTCGTCCGCTGGCGGCGGCGCAACCTCTTCTTCGGGGGGACGAACGCCGTCGCGGTCGCCGCCGACGGCAGCCTCGCCGCGGCGGGAGACGCGCGGCGCGGCGGCCACGGCGTCGTCGTCGGCTGAGCGACGGCCGCGGCCGACCGTTACGTGTCCGGGTCGACCGGGGCGACCTTGCCGTTCCCGGCCGCCCGCTCGCTCACCGTCCGCCGCAGGCTGGCCGCCTCGAGCGCGAGCTCGAGCAGCTCGGCGAGACGCGCCATGCGACGTCGCGGCGAGGTGGAGGAGAGCAGCTCCCACTTCGCCTCCACGCCCAGGTCGACGTGGGAGGCGATCCGGAAATCGAGGCGGTCGGCGTCCGCCGCGGGCGGCTCGACCTCGCTGCCGGTCGTCTCGGCGAGCGACAGGAACAGCTCGCGTGCACGCGCGCCGTCGGCGGGGTCCGCGGGCTCGTCCTCGTCGAGCACCGGCTCGACGAGGCAGGTCGTGAACGCCCGGCCCTGCGTCAGCTCGACGAGGCGCACGCGGTCGGCGCCCTCGACGACGACATTCATCGCGCCGTCGTCGAGCACCTCCAGCACCTGCTGCACGGCGGCGGTCGTGCCGATCTCGTGCACCGCGCCGTCGCCCGTCGCGAGCACGAGGCCGAAGCGGCGCTCGCCCTCGATGCACTCGCCGATCAACTCCCGGTAGCGCGGCTCGAAGATGTGGAGCGGCAGCTGCTCGGTCGGCAGCAGCACGATCGGCAGGGGGAAGAGCCCGATCTCGTCCACGCCGCCAGCGTAGACGGTGGCGGCCGACGCTAGACCGCGGCAGCGAGGACCCGGCGCAGCGCGTCGGCGGTATCCGGCCAACGCAGCACGTCGGGAGCCTCCGCAGCCACGCACCAGCGGTAGCCGTCGTGCTCCCAGTCGAGCGCCGGCTCCCAGTCGTCCGGCGCGTCGACGAGGAAGCAGTCGACGTGGACGCTGAACACGCCGGGCTCGTAGAGCGCGCGGCGCTCCGCCGGCTCCTCCGTCAGCGAGTAGACGAACTCGACCGCCTCGCCCACCGGCACCAGCTCGTCGACCGCGAGCCCCGTCTCCTCCTCGAGCTCGCGGCGGGCCGCCTCCGGGGGCGCCTCGCCGAGCTCGACGCCGCCGGCGATCGTGTGCCAGTAGCCGCCCTGCTCGGGGCTGCGGTGGACGACGAGGATCTCGCTGCGGCCGCGCCGCGCGACGAAGATCGCGACCTCGCTGCCCGTGCGCACGCCAAGAGTCTAGGGTGACGGCAATGAGCGCTCGCTTCGAGGACGCCGCGGATGCCTTCTTCCGCCCGAGCGTCGAGGGGCTGACGCCGTACCAGCCCGGCAAGCCGGTCGAAGACGTGCAGCGCGAGCTGGGCCTCGGGCGCGTCGTCAAGCTCGCCTCGAACGAGGGGCCGTTCGGGCCGCTCCCCGCCGCGGCCGAGGCGATCGCACGGACGGCCGGCGAGCTGAACCGCTACCCGGACGGGGGCGCGTACCGCCTCCACGCGCAGCTCGCCGAGCGGCACGACGTCGCGTTCGAGCAGGTGTGCGTCGGCGCCGGCGCCGACGGCTGCATCGACATGCTCAGCCAGGCGATCCTCGACCCCGGCGACGAGGTCGTGTGCGGCTGGCCCTCCTTCCCGAGCTACGTGATCTACGCGCGCAAGCAGGGCGCCGTCGCGCGCACCGTTCCGCTCGTCGAGCACCGCTACGACCTCGACGCGCTGCTCGACGCCGTGACGCCGCGCACGAAGCTCGTCTACGTCTGCCACCCGAACAACCCGACCGGCACGATGAACACCGCCGACGAGCTCGACGCGTACTTCGACGCCGTCCCCGAGCACGTGCTGACCGTCGTCGACCAGGCGTACTTCGAGTACATCGAGCGGGACGACTACCCGGACGCGGTCGAGCGCTACCTGAAGCCGGGACGGCGTGTCGCGGTGCTGCGGACGTTCTCGAAGATCTACGGGCTCGCCGGGCTGCGCGTCGGATATGCCGTCGCGCCGGCTCCGGTGTGCGCGGCGCTCGCCAAGGTGCGCAGGCCGTTCGACGTCTCGATCCCCGCGCAGGCCGCCGCCTCCGCGAGCCTCGACGATCCCGACGAGCTGGCGCGACGTCGCGAGGTGAACGCCGACGGGCTCGCGCGGCTCGGGTCGGTGCTGGTCGAGCACGGCCTCGAGCCGGTGCCGTCGGTCGGGAACTTCCTCTACGCCGAGACGGGCGGCGACGCGGCGGAGCTGTTCGAGCGGCTGCTACGCGAGGGTGTGATCGTCCGGCCGCTGAGGGGCTTCGGTGCTCCGAGTGCGATCCGTGTCTCGGTGGGAACGCCGGACGAGCTCGACCTGCTCGCAGCCGTGCTCGGCCGCGTTCTCACGCGCGCCTGAACGGTCTACTGTAGGGCGGTTGCCGCCCTCGCTCCGACGCTACGCCGCCCTGCTGCGGACAGCCTCCGGGTTCCGACTGCTCTTCGTCGCGACGCTCGGGTCGGCCGTCGGCACGTGGATGGCGACGATCGCGCTCACGGTCGACGTCTACGACCGCACCGGCTCCGGCTGGTGGGTGAGCGCCCTGCTCGTGGTGACGCTGCTGCCGTCGCTCGTCGTCGGCCTCGCCCTCGGGCCGCTCGTCGACCGGCTGTCGCGGAGGCGGCTGCTGATCAACGCCGACCTGGCGCGATTCGCCGTCTTCGCGGCGCTCCCCTTCGTGACGGACGCCGCAGGCATCGTCGCGCTCGCCGGAGTCGCCGGCGTCGCCAACTCCTTCTTCCGCCCGGCGGTGCTCGCGGGCCTGCCGAACCTCGTGCCGGAGGAGGAGCTGCCGCGCGCGACGTCGCTGCTGCAGACGGCGGACTGGGGGGCGACGGCGCTCGGGCCGGTCGTCGCCGGCGCGATCGTCGGCGCCTCCGGGCCTCACCTCGTGTACTGGCTCAACGCCGCCACCTTCCTCTTCTCCGCGGCGTTCCTGATGCGCATCGCGGCGCCGCTGCTGCAGAGCGAGCAGCCGATCACGCGCGGCCACTGGCGCGACCTGCGCGAGGGGATCGGCGAGTTCGGGCGCTCGCGGCCGCTGCTGACGGCGCTCGTCGCGCTGGGCTTCGCGATCGTCGGCACCGGGCTCGTCAACGTCGCCGAGGTGATCCTCGCCACCAAGACGCTGCACGCCGGGGCGTTCGGGTACGGGCTGCTCTGGACGGCCTCCGGGCTGGGCCTCGTCGCCGGCAGCCTGCTCGTCGGCGGCCTGCTCGAGCGGCGTCCGCCGATCGCCTCCTACCCGTGGATGTTCCTGCCGTGGGCCGCGGGGGCCGTCGGGGCCGCGGTGGCGCCGAGCATCTGGGTGGCGGCGTTCGCGATGGTCGTCTCCGGGATCGGCAACGGCGTCACCTTCCCGACGACGGTCGTGCTCGTGCAGCAGGCGTCGGCCGACCGGATCCGCGGCCGCGTGTTCACCGTGATCATCTCGGCGCAGAACGCCCTGCTCGGCGCGGCGTTCGCCGCCGCCGGTGGGCTGACGGCCGCGTTCGGGGCCCGCTGGGTGTACGGCGCGGCGGGTGCGCTCGTGCTCGCGGGCGGCGTGAGCGCGTTCGCGCTCACGCGGCGCGTGCCGGCCCGCGTCGAGCTGAGCGGGCAAGCCGCGTAGCATCCGGTCGATGCCGGGCCGGCGCGAGTGGACGCGCGAGACGCTCGTCGCGGGCGTCCGCGACGGCGATCCGCGTGCGCTCGCGCGCGCGATCACGCTCGTCGAGAACGGCGATCCGCTCGCCTACGACGTCGTGCGGGACGTCTATCCGCACACGGGGCGCGCGCACGCCGTGGGCATCACCGGACCGCCCGGCGTCGGGAAGTCGACGCTGATCGCGGCACTGATCCGGCTCGCGCGCGCGGAGGGCCGCAGCGTCGGCGTCGTCTCGGTCGACCCGTCGAGCCCGTTCTCGCAGGGCGCGCTGCTCGGCGACCGGATCCGGCTCAGCGACCACTTCCTCGACCGCGACGTCTTCATCCGCTCGATGGGGACGCGCGGCCACCTGGGCGGCCTCGCCGAGACGTCGCTGCAGACGATGCTCGTGCTCGACGCGGCGGGGAAGGACGTGATCTTCCTCGAGACGGTAGGGACGGGGCAGAGCGAGGTCGGCGTGCTGACGATCGCCGACACCGTCGTGCTCGCGCTGATGCCGGGGTCGGGCGACTCGATCCAGGCGCTGAAGGCGGGGATCATGGAGATCCCTGACGTGATCGCGATCAACAAGATGGATCATCCGCTCGCGAAGACGATGCTGAGCGAGGTGCGGCAGGTGCTGGCGCTCGGGCCGAAGGACGGACGGCGGCCGCCGATCGTGCTGACGGAGGCGCTGCGAGGCGAGGGTGTCGAGGAGCTGTGGCGGAAGATCGGCGAGCATCGCGGCGAGCTCGAGGCGGACGGCGGGCTCGAGCAGCGCCGTCGCCGCAACCTCGCGCACGAGGTGTTCGCGGTCGCCTCAGTGCGCGCGCGGCGCCACATCGAGGAGGCGGTGCGCGACGACGGGGCGCTGCGGCGGCTGCTCGCCGACGTCCAGGAGCGGCGGCTCGACCCGCTGACCGCGGTTCGTGAGATCCTCGAGCAGGTGTTCCGGGTTGGGAACGACGCGTAGCGCGAGCACGGGGCCGGCGGTCGCCGAGCTCGAGGCGGCGCGGGAGCGACTCGCGGGGCTGGCGCGCGTGACGCCCGTGTACAGCTCCGAGACGCTCGCACGGCGCAGCGGCCGCGAGGTGTGGTTGAAGGCGGAGAACCTGCAGCGCACCGGCTCGTTCAAGGTGCGCGGCGCGGTCAACAAGCTGTCGCTGCTCTCTCCCTCGGAGCGCGAGGCGGGTGTCGTCGCGGCGAGCGCCGGCAACCACGGCCAGGCCGTGGCGTGGGCGGCGCGCGAGCTGCGGGTGAAGGCGACGGTCTTCATGCCGCAGGACGCGCCGATGGCGAAGGTCGACGCCACCCGCAACTACGGGGCTGAGACGGTGCTCGCCGGCGCGGGCTTCGACGAGGCGCTCGCCGAGGCGACCGAGCATGCGCGCGAATCGGCCGCGACGTTCGTGCACGCGTTCGAGGACGAGCAGGTGATCGCCGGCCAGGGCACGGTCGGACTCGAGCTCGCCGAGCAGCTGCCCGACGTGGAGACGGTGGTCGTGCCCGTCGGCGGCGGCGGGCTGTCCGCCGGCGTGGCGATCGCGCTGCGCGCCCGCCGCCCCGAGCTACGCCTCGTCGGCGTGCAGGCGGGGAAGCACGGCCACACGATCGCCGACGGGATCGCCGTCAAGCATCCGGGGACGTTGACGATGTCGATCCTCGACGAGCTGCTCGACGACCTCGTCCACGTCTCCGACGACGAGATCGCCGACGCGCTGACGCTGCTGCTCGAGCGCGCGAAGCTCGTCACGGAGGGCGCGGGCGCGGCGAGCGTCGCGGCGCTTCTCTCGGGGCGTGCCGGAGGCAGTGGGCCGGCGTGCTGCGTGCTGTCCGGCGGGAACATCGACCCGACGACGCTGATCAGCGTCATGCGGCACGGGCTCACCGTCGCGGGCCGCTACCTCGTCGTCCGCACGCGCATCCCCGACCGTCCCGGCGAGCTGATCAAGCTGCTCGAGCTCGTCGCCGGTCAGCGCGGCAACGTCGTGTCGGTCGAGCACCATCGCGAGGGGCTGGCCGTGCACGTCGCCGAGACCGAGGTCGAGCTGACCGTGGTGACGAGGAACGACGCGCACTGCTCGACGCTCTGCGGCGCGCTCGAGACGCACGGCTACTCGCTCGAGCGCCTGCGCTGAAAACCCCGAAACTGTTTGCTGGACATGTCCAGCAAACAGTTTCACCTCAGGTCCCGCACCTCCGGAAGCCGACCACCTCGCCGGTGAAGTCCGGGATGCCGCCGTCGGCGACCGGACGCGCGTCGAAGCCCTCCCGTTGCAGCAGCGACGCCGCGATCGTGGCGCGCGCGCCGGACTCGCAGACGGTGACGACCGGTTTGCCGCGCTCGAGCGCGTCGCAGCCGACGCGCCGCAGCAGCCGGTAGGGGATGTTGCGCGAACCGGGGATGTAGCCGCCGTCGCGCTCGTTCGCCTCGCGGACGTCGACGACCTGCACGCCGTCGCCTGTCGCCAGCCGCTCGAGCTCCGCGACGTCGACGACGGCGGTGGTCGACGCGGCGGCGGGGTGGAGGACGTAGCCGGCGACGCCGAGGATCCCGACCGCCCACAGCTCCCAGGCAGCCTCGAGGGCCTCCGCGGACGAGCGCGCGTGCAGCACGACCGGCTCTTCCGGCAGCAGCACGAAGGCCGCCTTGGTGCCGAACGCCGAGCCGGAGACGGGGACGCTGATCGCACCGGCCACGTGGCCGTCGGCGTGGTCGGCGAACGGCCGCACGTCGAGGACCGTCGCGGCGTCCGCATCGGCGAGCTCCGGCGGATCGGGCGGCCGCGCCACCCACGGCCCTCGGTTCAGCGCCACCACGCGCTCGGTCGTCGGGGGGCGCGGCGTCGACACCGACGCCGAGACGAGGACGAACTCCTGCAGCTCGCGCAGCTGCAGCGCCACGTTCGTCGCACGCTCGCGGCCGATGGTGGACGAGCGGTCGGCGCTCATGTTCGCGCCGCAGAGGGAGCCGGCGACGTGACCGGGAAACACCTCGACGCCGTCGCCGAGCGCGCGCAGCCGCTCCAGCGAGTGGAAGAGGTCCTCGGCACCCTCGCGTGCGGCGACGGCGAGATCGGGCCGCGCGGCGTCGCCGACGAACAGCGAGTCGCCGGTGAGCGCGAGGTGCTCGTCGACGACGAACGCGCAGTGCTCTGGCCGGTGGCCGGGCGTGTGCAGGACGCGCACGCCGACCTTGCCGACGCGCAGCAGGTCGCCGTCCTCGAACGAATCGTGCGGGTACTCCGCCTCGGCGAGCGGATGGATCGCCACCGGCACGCCGTGCTCGAGCGCGAGGCGTCCGTGGCCGGAGAGGTGATCCGCGTGCGTGTGCGTCTCGAGCACGCGCTCGAGGCGCACGCCCGCCTCGTCGGCCGCCGCCGTGTACTGCTCGATGCGGAACGCCGGATCGACGACGACGGCGACGCCCGCTTCGGCGTCGCCGACGAGATAGGAGGCGCAGCCGAGATCCTCGTCGACGAACTGCCGGAAGAGCAGCACGAGTCCGCACCTTACACCCCGCGCCCGCGGGCTTCCCGAAGCTCAGTCGGCGATGCCGAGGTGCTTCGCGATCACCATCCGCTGCACCTCGTTGGTGCCCTCGCCGATCTCGAGGATCTTCTGGTCGCGGAAGAAACGCGAGATCGGATACTCGTCCATGAACCCGTAGCCGCCGTGGATCTGTAGCGCCCAGTTCGCGGCACGGTTCGAGAGCTCGCCCGAGTAGAGCTTCGCCATCGCCGCGATGCGGCCGAACGGCCGCCCGCGATCCTTCTCCCACGCTGCCCGGTAGACCAGGGCCCGCGCCGCCTCGATCCCGGTCGCCAGGTCGACGAGCTTCTCCTGCACCGCCTGGAACTGCGCGATCGGCCGCCCGAACTGCTCGCGCTCGCGCGCGTAGGCGAAGGCGAGGTCGTAGCAACCCTGCGAGAAGCCGACGCCCATCGCCGCGACCGAGATGCGGCCGCCGTCGAGGATCTCCAGGAACTGGCGGAAACCAGCTCCGCGCGGGCCGAGCAGGTTTCCCTCCGGCACGCGCGCGCCCTGGAACGACAGCTCGCGCGTGTCGGACGCGCGCCAGCCGAGCTTGCGCATCGGCGGCGAGATCACGTAGCCGGGCGTCCCGTTCTCGACGACGAGGTTCGAGATCTCGCCGTCGCCCGTGACCGCGGTGATCGTCACGCCCCAGCTGATGTCGGTGCCGGCGTTGGTGATGAAGATCTTCGCGCCGTCGACGATCCACTCGCCGTTCTCGAGCCGCGCGGTCGTCCGCGTCGCGCCCGCGTCCGAGCCCGCGCCCGGCTCGGTCAGCCCGAAGGCGGCGAGCTTGCGGCCCGACGCGAGATCCGGCAGCCACGTGCGCTTCTGCTCCTCGCTGCCGAAGAGGTAGACGGGCAGCGTGCCGAGCGAGTGATGCGCGGCGACGGTGATCGCGACGGACGAGTCGATCCGTGCGAGCTCCTCGACCGCGATCGCGTACGCGAGCGTGTCGGCGCCGGCACCCTCGTACTCCTCGGGGATCGTCATGCCCATCAGTCCGAGCTCCGCCAGCTCGGTGACGAGCTCGTACGGGAAGCGCTTCTCGCGGTCGAGCTCCTCGGCAACGGGTGCGACCTTCTCCTCCGCGAACCGGCGGACGGTGTCGCGGACGAGCTCGTGGTCGCGATCGAGATCGAGATCCACGACGGCTAGTCGCGCACGGCGAGGCGCTGCGCGAGCTCGACGATCAGCCGCACGCCGTAGCCCGTGCCACCCTGGTCGAGCGCGTAGTCGGGACGACGCCGCTGCAGGAACGCCGGGCCGGCGATGTCGAGATGCGCCCACGGGCCGTCGCCCGCGAACTCGCGCAGGAACTCCGCGGCGAGCACCGCGCCCGCCTGCCGGAACTCGGACGCGTTCTTCAGGTCGGCGAAGTCGGAGTCGACGTAGCGGCGGTAGCGGCGGTGGAGGGGGAAGCGCCAGGCGAGGTCGCCGCTTCTCTGCGAGGCGGCGTCGATCTCGGCGGCGAAGGCGTCGTCGTTGCAGAACCAGCCGGCGTAGAGATCGCCGAGCGCGACCGACATCGCGCCGGTCAGCGTCGCCAGGTCGAGGATGTGCGTCGCACCGCTCGAGCGCGCGTAGTGGAGCGCGTCGGCGAGCACGAGCCTGCCCTCGGCGTCGGTGTTGATCACCTCGATGGTCTTGCCGTTCGAGGCGCGCAGGATGTCGCCGGGGCGGTAGCCGCGTCCGTCCTGCAGGTTCTCGGTAGCGGCGACGACGGTGAGGACGCGCACGGGCAGCCCCAGCTCCGCGATCGCGGCGGTCGCCTCGATGACGGCGGCGCCGCCCGACATGTCGCCCTTCATGTCCTGCATCCGCAGCGGCACCTTGAGGGAGACTCCGCCCGAGTCGAACGTGATCGCCTTGCCGACGAGACCGAGCGTCACGTCCGCGGCGCCCGCCGGCTCGTGGCGCATCACGATCAGCTGCGGCTCGGCGCCGCTGCCGGAGGCGACGGCGGCGAACGCGCCCATCTCGTGCGCCTCGATCCAGTCGCGGCCGTAGGACTCGACCGTGAGGCTGCCGCCCGCATACGAGCGTGCGTGGGCGGCGAGCGCGACCGGTGTGAGGTCGTTGGGCGGCCGGTTCGACAGGTCGCGCGACGCGTCGACGTGCCGCATCACGGTGGCCTGCCGCTCCGCGAGCCCGTGCAGCTCGCTCGGCGCGTCGAGCGCGAGGTCGAGCGGCGCGCGCCCGTCGTAGTCGCGCTTGAAGAGACCGGGGTCGTAGGCGCCGTAGGCGGTGCCCTCGATCAGGGCGCGCACCTGCTCGTCCAGGGTCAGCGGCAGGGCATCGTCGATCTGCCAGGCGATCGTCCCTCCGGTACGGCGCACGGCTCTCGCCGCGAGCGCAGCGGCCGTGCGCAGCGCGTCGGCGTCCACGAGCTCGCCCGCGCCGACGCGCAGCTCGGCGCCGTCGCGGACCGTCTCGCCGACCGCGAGCTCCTCGTCGAGGCGGGCGCGGAGATCGGACGGCTCGCTCGGCCTGAGCAGCACCCGCATACCGGGTCGCGATGCTATCTGGCGCACGAGGAACCCGCGTCGCCACGTCGAAACGACCGGCACAATGGTCGCCTCCCGTGACAACGCCGTACGCCACACGGTCGAGACGCTCGCCGGAGAGATCGGCTCGATCGTCGCCGAGCGTCAGCGGCTACGCGCGGCCGGCGCGCCCGCATCCGCGCTCGAGGAGAACCGGCGCCGGCTGGTCGAGGCGCAGGCCCGGCTCTCGCGGCTGCTGATCGAGCGCCACCTCGGCGACTCGAGCAACGCGGCGTAGCCCTCCGCTCGCTCGGTACCGTCGGTGAGACGGTGCGCACGGCGATCGACAGGCGGGCGATGACGCTCCTCTCCGGCGGCCATCTCGCCACCGACTTCGCGAACGGCGCGCTGCCGGCGCTGATCCCGTACTTCAAGGACCGCTTCGGCCTCTCGTACACGCTTGCGGCGGTGCTGATGCTCGCCTCGACGGCGTCGTCGTCCGTGGTGCAGCCGCTGTTCGGGCTTTGGTCGGACCGGCGCGGTGCGCTCTGGCTGCTGCCCGGGGGCGTCGCGCTCGCCGGCGTCGGCATCGCGCTGGCCGCCGACGCGCCGTCGTACGCGCTCGTCGTGGTGCTCGTCGTCGTCTCGGGCCTCGGCGTCGCGGCGTTCCACCCGGAGGGCTCGAAGTTCGCCGCCTACGCCAGCGGCACCCGGCGCGCGAGCGGCATGAGCGCGTTCTCGGTCGGCGGGAACATCGGCTACGCCTTCGGACCGATCGCGGCCGGCGCGGTTGTCGCCGCGTTCGGCCTGCGCGGCGGCCTGCTGCTGGCGGTGCCGGGAGCGGTGCTCGCGCTCGCGCTCCTGCGTCGCTACCGCTTCCTCGGCTCGTTCGCGCCGGCTGCTGACGCGCCGGCGCGGCACGACGCCGGCCCCGACCGTCCCGGCGCCCTCATCCTCCTGCTCGGCGTGATCGCCTTCCGCAGCTGCGCCTGGTTCGGGTTGATCACGTTCGTGCCGTTGTGGGAGGTGTCGCTCGGGCACGGCAAGAGCGCCGGCAGCCACCTGCTCGCGCTGATGCTGCTCGCGGGAGGAATAGGCACGATCGCCGCGGGCCGCGCTGCCGACCGCTTCGGGCGACGCCCGGTGCTGCTGGCCAGCCTCGTCGCCACGCCGCCGCTGATCGGCGCGTTCATCGTCGTCGGCGGCGCGATCGGCGCTGTGTGCCTCGCGCTCGTCGGTGTCTGCGTGATCGGCACCTTCGGCGTCACGATGGTGATGAGCCAGGAGTACCTGCCGTCGAGGATCGGCACCGCGAGCGGCCTGTCGATCGGCATGTCCGTCGGCCTCGGCGGCTTCGCCGCGGTCGCGCTCGGCGCGGTTGCGGACTCGATCGACCTGCGGGCCGCGCTGTGGGTCGCCGCCGCGGCGCCTCTGGTCTCCGTTGCACTCGGCGCGTTGCTGCCGTCGTCGCGCGAGGTGCCTGAGGTACGGTTGCGACCGCTCAGCGAGCCCTGAACCGAGAGAAGGAGACGCCGTGGCCGCCGCCGAGTTCTTCCAGTCGCTCCCGTCGCGTGCCGACGCGTCGAAGCTCGCCGGCATCGACAACTCTTTCCTGTTCGACATCGAGGGGGAAGGCCAGTGGCTCGTGAAGGTCGCCGACGGCGCGGTCACGGTCACGCCGGGTCCGGGCGACGCCGATGCGACGATCACGGCGAGCGGCGAGACGTTCGAGAAGATCGTCGGCGGCGACCAGAACCCGACCGTCGCCTACATGACAGGCAAGCTGAAGGTGAAGGGCGACATCGGCGCCGCCATGAAGTTGCAGAAGCTTTTCTGAAACTGTTTCGCGACGGAGTCGCGAAACAGTTTCCGGCTTTTCACTCGAGGCGGTACTCGGCCGACTCGCCGACCTGCACGTAGCCGATCCGGCGGTAGATCGCGTTCGCGGTCGGGTTGGCGAGGTCGGTGTAGAGGAAGCAGAAGCGCCGCCCCTGATCGAGGAGCAGCTGCGAGAGCTCGGCCACGAGCGCGGTCGCGTAGCCGCGGCCGCGCAGCTCGGGCGGCGTGTAGACGGGGCCGATGCGGATCCCGTTCGGCGTCGGCCCACCCCAGCCGGCGAGGGAGACGACCTCGCCGCCGTGCTCCCAGACGCGGATCCCGGTGTGTTGCGCGCGGAGGCGCACGTCGACCGACTCGGCCTCGCGTCCACCCTCGGGCCCGTGCTCGTGCAGCGCCTCCGCGACGAAGGCGCGCCACCAGGCGACGAGCAGGTCGCGGTCGCGCGGCTCCGCCGGTCGGCCGTGGCCGGAACGCGGCACCTCCTCGACCCGCTCGAGCGCGTACACGCCCTGGGCGCGGAGGAGCGTCGCAGCTCCCGAGTGAGCGCCCGCGAAGCGGTCGACGCCCGGCCGGAGGCCGACGACGCCCGGGAGGCGCTCGGTGACGGCCGCGGCGAGCGCGTCGACCGCCTCGGCAACCATGTCCGTGAGCACGAGGTTGTACGGCGGCGTGCGCAGCGCCGCCCCGACGACGCGGCCGCCGTCGTCCACGACCCAGAAGGAGCGCTCGGGGAAGCGACCGTCGTCGGCGCGAATCGTGCCGGTGATCCCGAGCAGCAGGTTGTTGAGCGGCTCGCGCTCGATCAGGAACGGTCCCGCCCGTTCGAGGAACGCGTCGACGTCGGTGAGCTGCGCGACGTTCACTGCTCGAGCTCCACGAGCACCGTGCCGGCCGCGACCCGGTCGCCCTCCCGCACGTGCACGGCCCGCACGGTCGCGTCGTAGGGCGAGACGAGCGGCGTCTCCATCTTCATCGCCTCCAGCACGACGAGCGGCTCGCGCGCCTGCACGTGCGCCCCCGGCTCGACGAGCACGCGCACGAGCGTCCCGGGCATCGGCGCGGAGACGCTGCTCGCCTCGGCGCCCGGTTCCGCGTGCTCCCGGGCCGACTCGTCGACGCGGGGAGGCGCCGCGACGGCGGCGTCGGGCAGGTTGAGCCGGAACGGCGTGCGCCACACGGGGTCGGGAGGCTTCCGCGGCGGCGATAGCGGCGGATGCTCGACGAGGAACGCCGTCGTGGTCTCGCCCGCGCGCAGCACCGGGTGCGCGACGAGCCAGCGCAGGAACGGCAGGTTCGTCGTCACCCCCGCCACCCCGGTCTCGGCGAGGGCGGCGCCGAGCCGGTCGAGCGCCTGCTCGCGGTCTGCGCCGTGCGCGATCAGCTTCGCGATCAGCGGGTCGTAGGCGACGCCGACCTCGTCACCCTCGGCGACGCCGGCCTCGACGCGAATCGACGCCGGGAGCCGGAGGCGCTCGACGACGCCGGCCTGCGGCAGGAACGTGCGCGGGTCCTCCGCGTATAGGCGAACCTCGACGGCGTGGCCGTCGAGCGGAGCACGCGTCACCGTCTCGTCCAGCGGCTCGCCGCGGGCGATCCGTAGCTGCCACTGCACGAGGTCGACGCCGGTGACGAGCTCCGTCACCGGATGCTCGACCTGGATGCGCGCGTTCAGCTCGAGGAAGAAGAACTCGCGCCCCGTGAGCACGAACTCGGCGGTGCCGGCGCCCACGTAGCCGATCGCGTGCGCGAAGCGGACGGCGGCGTCCTCCATCTCCCGCCGCAGGGCGGCGTCGAGCGCCGGCGACGGCGCCTCCTCGAGCACCTTCTGATGCCGCCGCTGCACCGAGCATTCGCGCTCGCCGAGCGCGACGACCCCGCCGTGCTCGTCCGCGAGCAGCTGGATCTCCACGTGTCGCGGCCGTTCCAGGTACCGCTCGAGGTAGACGCGGTCGTCTCCGAACGCCGCCCGCGCCTCCCGCGCCGCCGCCTCGAGCGCGGCCTCGAGCTCGCCTGGCGCCCGGACGACCCGCATCCCGCGCCCGCCGCCGCCCGCCGCCGCCTTCACGAGCAGCGGGTAGCCGAGCTCCGCCGCGTCTCCGTCCGGGACCACCGGCACGCCCGCCTTGCGGGCGATCCGTTTCGCCGCCAGCTTGTCGCCGCCCGCGCGCAACGCGTCGGGGCTCGGGCCGACCCATGTCAGATCCGCCGTCTCGACGGCCTCGGCGAAGTCGCCGCTCTCGGCGAGGAAGCCGTAGCCGGGATGCACCGCGTCGGCACCTGCTTCGCGCGCCGCGCGCACGTGCTCCGCCGCGTCCAGGTAGGAGGCGATCTCGACCGTCTCGTCGGCCGAGCGTGCGTGCAGCGAGCCCGCGTCGTCGGGCGCGACGACCGCGACGGTGGAGAGCCCGAGCCCACGCGCGGCGCGGAAGACGCGCAGCGCGATCTCGCCCCGATTCGCGACGAGGACCTTTTCCATGCGTGCAGTATCAGCCGTCGACGAGCAGCCCGTTGATGGGGCCGAGCAGCGCGGCTGAACGGCGCGACACGCCCGGCAGCAGCGTCACGCGGTCCTGCTCGCCTTCCGCGATCGGCCGCCACAGCTCGTCGACCACCTGCGCCGGCGGACCGTCCGCCTCGTCGCGGTCCAGATGCTCGCGCCACAGCCGCACCCGCGTCGCGCGCGCCAGCTCCTCGTCGCAGGTGATCAGGCAGACCTCGGTGTCGTTGAACAGCGAGTGGTCGTTCAGGTTCGCCGAGCCGATGCACAGCCAGCGATCGTCGACGACGGCGACCTTCGCGTGCACGTACACCTGCTCGACGCGCCCCGGCTGGAAGAGGCTGCAGGCGAGGAGCCGATCGTGCCGGTCGGCGTCGACCAGCAACCCGAGCTGCCCGCGTGTGTCGTCGTCGCCGTTCTTCGCGCGGGCGGGCAGCAGCACGACCAGCCGGAACTCGTCGCTCGGCGGTCGCTTCAGCTTCTCGGCGAGGATCGCGACGACCTCCGGCGCCCACAGGAACTGGCTCTCCAGGTAGATCAGCCGCTCCGCGGAGCGCAGAGCGCGCACGTACGCCTCGAGGATCCGGAAGTCGCCGTGCGGCAACGCGTCGTAGCAGTGCTCGGGGACGGTGCGGACGAGCTGCGCGCGCACGCTGCCGGGCGCAGTCGCGTCCGCACCGGGGCGCGGTGCCTCGAGCCGCTCGCCCGTCACCTCGCGCCAGCGCATGACGATGTGCGCCGCGACGTCGTCGACGAGCGGCCCCTCGATGCGTGCGGTCGCGTCGTGCCAGCCGAGGTCGCCGCGCGCGGGATGGACGCTCGTGTCGAGCCGGTCGCCTCCGAGCGTCGTCAGGTCGATGCCGCCGACGTAGGCGACGCGTCCGTCGACGACGGCGAGCTTCTCGTGGTGACAGTGCATCGGCCGCTCGCGTGCGTCGAGGGCCATGCGGATCCGCGTTCCCTTGACGAGCGCCTCTCGCATCTCGGCGACCTGCTTGCGCGACGGCTCGAACAGCGGCAGCGGCGCGCCTGCCCACACGAGGACGCGCACGTCGATGCGCTCCGCCAGCTCGGCGAGCAGCTCGCGCAGCGTCAGGCCCGCCGGCGAGAGCCGGAACGACGGCGTGAACGTCCAGCCGGCGAGCAGGATCGACGACGTCGCGGCTGCAAGGTCGGCCTCGAGTCGGGGCAGCGCCTCGGCGCCGTCGATCAGCACCTCGACCGCGTTGCCGTCGCGAGGCGGCGGGTCGCCCGCGCACCAGAGTCCGTCGCGCGGCGGATCGAGGCGGTGCAGCTGGTCGAGTCGCCTCAGTCGCCGGCGGTGGTGCCGGACCACGAGGCGCTCGACCGCGTCGCCGACGACGTCGTCGAGCCGGTCGAGCCGCGCCTGCTCCATACGGCGAACAGCGTAAGTGCACAGGCGCCGGCCAGGACGAGGTAGGGGAGCGCGTCGGCGGTCGCGTGCGCGACGGCGCCGCCGCCGGCCGCCCCCGCGGTCTGACCAGGCGCCCAGGCGAGGTTGACGAGGGCGAACGTGTAGCCGTAGTCGAGGCCGAGCCGCTCGCCTGCGTGCGAGAGCATCGTCATCCCCGGCGTGAAGAAGGACCCGAACGCCGTTCCGGCCGCGACCACGAGCAGCGCGAGCAGCGCGCCGCTCGTCGGCCACGGCAGCAGCGCCGCCACCACGAGGGAGCCGCCCAGGCCGAGCAGCAGCGGCCGCAGTGGGCCGTGGCGGTCCGACGCCCGGCCGACGACGAGGTTGACGACCGTCTCGGCCGCCGCGGTGACGAGGAACGTCGCGCCGATCGCGACAGGGCCGACACCGAGGCGCGAGAGCCGCAGCGGCGCCAGCACGCCGAGCGTCCCGAAGAGCAGGGCGGGGAGGACCACGAACCAGAAGCCGAGCAGGACGCGGCGATCCCGGAAGGCGCGCAGGAGCATCGACAGCGGCTGCACGGTGTCCGGCCGCTGCGCAGGCGTCGCTGCGGCCCAGACGGCGAGGCCGAGCGAGGCGGCGCCGACCGCGGCGAACGTGGGCCGCACGCCGGCCTGGGAGGCGACCGCGCCGAGCACCGGTCCGAACAGGGCGCCGACGGTGGCGGCCGCGAACGCCCTGCCGATGGTGCGCCCGCGCGCACCGGCCGGCGTGCCGGCGACGAGCCACGCGAGCGCGCCCGTCCACGAGAACGAGCTGGCGATGCCCTGCGCGAAGCGGGCGGCGTCGAGCTCCCAGGCGCGCGTGGCGACCCCGAACAGGATCGTGCAGGTCGCGACGCAGGTGAGGCCGACCAGCACGGTCGGCTTCACGCCGAGCCGGGCTGCGACCATCCCGCTCGGGAGCGCGCCGAGCAGCGTTCCGGCCGGGTACGCGGCGGCGAGCACGCCCGCGCCGGCCTTGCCGAGCGCCAGTGCGTGCGCGTAGTGCGGCAGCAGCGGCGTCAGCGCCGTGAAGAAGAGCGTGTCGAAGCACACGATCGCGCTCGTGAGCAGCAGTAGCCGCCGCATCCGAGGCACGGTAGTCTCCGCGTCCTCGTGCGCGCGGTACTGGCAGCGGTCGCGGCCGCCCTCGCGCTGCCGGGCGCTGCATCGGCCGGGCCGACGTTCCTGCTCAACGGCGGCGGCTGGGGGCACGGCGTGGGGATGAGCCAGTGGGGCGCCGAGGGATACGCGCAGCACGGCTACGACTACCGTCGCATCCTCGCGCACTACTATCCGCACACCGAGATCGAGCAGGCGGCGCCGCGGCAGGTGCGCGTCCTCCTGCTGCAGGGTGCACGGGTCGTGCACGTCTCCTCGCCCGCACCGTTTCTCGTGGTGGACGCGCGCGGACGCAAGCTGCACCTGCCGGCGGCATGGTCGGTCGCGGTGACGACGCGCCTCGTCGTGCGGAAGACGCATCTCGTCGGGCCGCTGCGCTTCGAGCCGGGGGCGCAGCCGCTGACGGTGAACGGCGACGGCTACCGCGGCTCGGTCGTCGTGAGAAGCAAGCCCGGCGGCGTCGAGGTCGTGAACGAGCTCCCGCTCGACCGCTACCTGCGCGGCGTCGTCCCGTGGGAGGTACCCGTCGGCTGGCACGAGGCGACCTACGAGGCGCAGGCCGTCGCGGCGCGCTCGTACACGCTCGCGACGCTGCATCCGGGCGCCGACTTCGACCTCTATCCCGACACGCGCGACCAGATGTACGGCGGCATCCGCGC